>Ga0316626_10001608_pt1 | contig 10209 bp, 10 predicted proteins | sample OWC_Aug_T1_C1_D5_FD_207656 | JGI IMG/M metagenome (GOLD analysis project Ga0316626, IMG submission 207656) | Wetland soil microbial communities from Old Woman Creek delta, Ohio, United States - OWC_Aug_T1_C1_D5_A | ecosystem: Environmental > Terrestrial > Soil > Wetlands | place: USA: Ohio...
GCGCGAGGGGTCGAGTGAAGAATTGAAGAAAGAAAATGATATGATTGAGACTTCAAGACGATTGAGAAGCGCTCGAACCCAGGAACCCTTGAATCCTTGAACCCTGTTTTTTGGAATTTACTATGTACGAATCGTTTTACGGCTTAAGAGAAAATCCTTTTAATGTGACGCCCAACCCCGAATATATCTATCTCGGGGAGAACCATCGGGAAGCCCTGGCTCAATTGCTTTACGGGGTGAGGGAGAGAAAAGGATTTATAGTGATTACCGGGGAGGTGGGTACGGGGAAGACCACCCTGATCCACTATCTTCTTGATAAGATGAACGGCAATCACACAAAGACAGCCCTCCTCTTTAACCCAAAGTTGACGGTTGACGATTTCATCCAATACATACTGAAGGATCTGGGGGTAAGGGTTCAGGGGAAGACGAAGGGCGAATATCTTCATAATCTGCATCGATATTTGCTCCACGCATACCAAAGGGATGAAAGAGTGATTTTAATAGTCGATGAAGCCCAGGGGTTGAAGCCGGAGTTGCTTGAAGAGATTAGGCTTCTGTCAAACCTCGAGACATCAAGATCGAAGTTGCTCCAAATCGTCCTGCTCGGTCAACCGGAATTGGATAAGACCCTTTCCCAACCGGGGTTTCGTCAGCTAAGGCAGCGAATTAATTTACGGTACCATTTGCCACCTCTCTCTGAAAAAGAGACAAAGGAATATATCGTGAAGAGGTTGAGAATTGCAGGCGCCAAGGAGCCCATTTTTACGGAGAAGGCGATTAAGGAAATTTACTTAAAATCGGGAGGGACCCCCCGATTAATAAACATTCTGTGCGACAACGCACTATTGAATGGATATGCCCTGGACCAAAAAATGGTTGGTGAAAAGTCGGTCAAAGAGGTCGCCAAGGATTTGTACCTGAAGAAGAAGTCTCGGCGAATTTGGGTCTTGGTCTTGCTCTCTCTCTCCATTGCCGTAGGTATTCTATTATTCATTTATTTGCTAAAAAGTGGTCATCTGTTGCCCTTGATAAGGATATTCACAGAGGCTTTTAATGCATTAAAGAGAGGCTAAGTCAGGGAGGATTAGCATTTTCCCGATGTTTTCAGGATGACAGGCAGCCCTTACGCCTAATAAGATGTTAAAGCCCAAAAAGAAAGGATAAACCCATGAGTCGAGTCTACCGCGCCCTTGAAAAAGTAGAAGAAGAAAGAAAACAGAAGACAGAAGAACCCTCTCTTAGAGTACTGGAAGAGAAGACCGTTCCGAAGAAGGGAGTACCTGCTTTAGAATTTCCTGAAGAAAAGATGGAGAAGATGGAGAATCTGGGACTTCCTTCAAAAGAAGTAGCACCCGTCTTAATTGTTCCGCCCCATTCCTTCGGTGCAGAGGCTTTCCGGAAGCTAAAAACCCAGATCTTTCTTCATCCCGGGAACCCTCCCCGTTCGATTCTCGTTACGAGTGCCGCGCCGCAGGAGGGGAAAACTCTGGTGGCCGTCAATTTAGCGGTGGCTATTTCAAAGGAAATTCATAGCAATGCCATCCTCGTTGATGGAGATCTCCGAAGGCCCAGTATTCATATAGAGAAAAGTAAGAGTGGGGTGGGCCTTTCAAATTATCTCTCCAATGGGGTTCCCTTATCAGAGATTTTGATAAATTCTCAGATAGAAAAACTTCGAATCATTCAGGCAGGCTCCTCGACTCGCAAATCCTCAGAGCTGATCAGATCAAGAAAAATGGGAGAGCTTCTACAATCCCTGAGAGAATTTGGAGATAACACCTATGTTGTGATCGATTCTCCGCCTATTATGGCAACACCCGATCCAACCTTGCTCTCTACAATGGTTGATGGCATCATCCTGGTGATCAGGGCTGGGTATACGTCCAGAGAATCCGTCCAAAGCGCAATCAAGTCCATCGATCGCCAGAAGATTATCGGAGTGATCTTTAATCAAGTCGATGTTAAACCATCATCCTATTCGTCAGAGTATTATCGCTATTATCAATACTATAGGAAATCAAGTTAAGTAGTATTGGAAAAGCGTGATTTAAGAAAGTGAGAGTCAATGGATCCTTTCATCCAAAATGGCAGGTCTGGTCTGAAGTCTGAGAAGAATGGCATCCGTACCACAGCACATCATTCTCGGAAGAACTCGTTCGCTTAAGACAGGCGGTGTTCATATGAATCTCTGGTATGTCATCCAAACAAAACCCAAGAAAGAAGAAGAGGCGAAGTCCTACCTCTCGACCAAAGGAGTAGAGATCTTCAACCCCCTCTTGGAAACTTTTCTGTTGAGAAACGGAAGGATGAACAAAGAATTAAAGCCCCTTTTCCCCAACTATATTTTTGGAAAGTTCGATCTCGACCAAAATTATCCTTTGGTCAGGTGGGCAAAAGGAGTAAAGAGAGTATTAGGTTTTGGCGAGTATCCCACACCCATCTCTGAAGAAGCGGTGGAGATCATTAAAGAGAGAACCGATTCTCAGGGGATTGTGAGATTGAAGCATCATTTTCAAGCCAATGACCTGATCCGGATTAAAACAGGTCCATTAAAGGATCTTTTGGGGATTTTTGAAAGATGGGTTTCGGACAGCGAAAGGGTGAGAATCCTTTTAAACCTGATGGGTTATCAACCGGTCGTAGAGGTTCATTATTCAATGATAGAAAAAGTGGCTTAACGAAGTGCTGCCTTACCGAAGGCAAAACAGCAGAGCTTATGTCTTTAACCCACATTGAGATTGATGTGGCAAACACTTACTCAGAGAAGGCAATTTCAGCAGAATCCATCCCAATTCGAACCGGCGGTAGCCTACCTTCAGTTTGTTGAGTTCAAAGGGTTTCTCGGGCCTGCTGAGTGATCTCTCGAATAGGATATTACGGGCCAACATCACAGAGCCAATGAACTCAATGAATTCAAAAAACATAATTAACCCAACAGACTCAGTTAACCAAAGTAAGCCGATGAACCCAATGACATCTCGATGTTATTTTAGGAGGTGTGTGATCAATGGTTATCAAATCTTGTTTGCCCTGTAAGTATCATGAGATAAGACAGGACGGAAAAGAAGATACAAGTCACTGCCGGAGAGAAAACTGTTGGTCTCGGTACTCCAGGTGTGTCCTTGTAAAAGCCCTCGAAAAGTTTCTAAAAGAAGAATCCTCCCGACAGGATCGCCCCTTCTCCGCCCTTTAATCTCTCGCCCGCCTGAACCCGCAAACCCTCAATCCTTTATACTTGTTTTATTAAACGAAGGAGTGAACCATGTCCAAGTATTCCATTAGTCCAACCGGAGAAAAATTTGAATTGCCTGAGCAAGAAGACGACGTAAAAGAGTTCGAACGTTTGAAAGAGGTCGTCCATAACCAACGCACCCTGGGGCGGGAGATTGTTCTCGTGATGGGGTTGGGGTTTGTGGGAGTTGTCATGGCGGCCGTCATCGCCGACGCCGCAGATGAGAACGGGGACCCTGCGAAATTCGTGATCGGGATGCAGAGACCGAGCACTCGAAGTTTCTGGAAAATCCCGCTCCTCAACCGAGGAATTTCCCCTGTGAGCTCAGAAGATCCTGAAGTCCCCTTCTTGATCCACCGGTGTGTCGACGAGAAAAAGACGCTCATGGCTACCTTTACATACGATGCCCTCAAACTGGCGGATGTGGTCGTTGTCGATGTTCAATGCGACTACCTGAAAGAAGCCCTCGGCAATTTAGAAGAGGGTCGGGCAGACATGGATGCCTTAGAAGAATCTCTGGAGATCATCGGGCAGCATATCCGCCCAGAGGCGTTGGTGCTCATCGAGACCACGGTGGCTCCGGGGACGACAGAGCAGGTGGCTTACCCGATTATGAAAAAGATGTTCCGGAGACGCGGCATTGAAAGCGATCCTCTCCTTGCCCACAGTTTTGAGCGGGTGATGCCGGGGAGGAATTACGTATCCAGTATCCGGGATTTCTGGCGGGTCTGCAGCGGCGTCAATGATGAGGCCAAACAGAGAGTGGTCAAGTTTTTGAAGGAAGTCATTAACACGAAGAAGTTTCCGTTAACGGTACTCGATCGCCCGATCGAATCCGAGACAGCAAAGATCGTCGAGAATAGTTACCGGGCAACGATTCTTGCTTTTCTTGACGAATGGAGCCTTTTTGCGGAACGAAACGGCGTTGATCTGATCAAAGTCATCAGCGCAATTAAAGTCCGGCCCACCCATAGTAATATCATCTTTCCGGGCCCGGGGATCGGCGGTTATTGCCTTCCGAAAGATGGCGGTTTAGGGCTGTGGGCGTATCGCCATATCCATGGTTTTGAGGACGATATTTTCAAAATAACCCCGCTCGCTATCAATATCAATGATACCAGAGGACTTCATGTGGCCCAGCTGACTCGGGATGCTTTACGGAATATGGGGCGACCGATCGCCTCTGCAGAGATTCTGGTTCTTGGAGCTTCGTATCGGGAAGACGTAGGAGATACTCGATACAGCGGTTCTGAATTGATCGTTCGCCGGCTCGCAGAGATGGGAGCTGAATTACGGGTCCACGACCCTTATGTGCTTCACTGGTGGGAATTTGAGAAGCAGGATGAGTACCCAGCGTCTTCTCACAGTTTAAAAAGGTTTTTCCGCGGTCAGGAAAAGCTGAAGGACCTCCGCGTGGAGCAAGATTTCAAAAAGGCGTTGTATGGCGCAGATACGGTCATTTTTGCCGTCAGGCATAAGCATTACTTGTCTCTTGATCCTGATGAAATCGTGAAATGCGCCAACGGGCCAATCGCGGTGATTGATTGTTTTGGAATTTTAGATGATGAGAAAATAAAGCGGTACTTTGAGCTTGGATGCGAAGTCAAGGGATTAGGTCGTGGCCATGTAAAAAGAATTAAGGACCAGGTGCGGGAAGCAAAAGCGTAACTGCTGCTCCAAAAAATGATACCCAACGTTTTACGGACAGATGGTCTGACGCTAACGAGGGAGGTTGGCAGGCTTAAGCTACACTGAGGAGAGGAGTATGTTTGATCAAAGCAATATAATCGCGAAGCGGATGCACAATATTTTAGAGACGGAGGGCCTAAAAGGTTTTTTCAGGCGGATTGAGGGAAGGCTCCGATCTAAGTGGTTTACATTCCATATGTTTCTACACTCACTACAATTCGCTTCAGTCTCAGATGCCTTAGAATTCCCAGCCCGATTAGACCCCATGATTGTTCGTATGCTTGAAAGGTGTCAAAGGATGTTGAGCAGCATTACATTCCAACAAGTTAACGAATCTGACGAGGGAGAAATCGATGAATTGACAGCTATAGACCCTTGGGGGAGGCAATCGAGGGAGGAAATTGTTGAAAAGCTGCAAGAAGGATGGTGTTGCTATGTTGCCAAATTTGGAAGCCGAATAGTGGCCTTTAGTTGGATAAAAGCAGGGCCTAAATTATACGAGCCCTTCTTTCAGCGCTGGTTCACACTGGCTGACGACGAAGTTTATGCCTGGAGAACATTTTGTGTACCCGATTGGCGGGGCAGGGGTCTTATCCCAATGCTAATCAAATGGATGGTCAATCATCTGGCTCTGACGAAAGGGGTAACAAAGTATATTGGCTGGGTGAAGGCTGATAATGTGGGTCAGATATACACTCTGGCGCAAATGGGGTATTCAGTGGTTGGACGCCTTGGGTTCATAGAGGTCTTCGGTGTTCGCCTACACTACGTCTGGGGCCCCAAAGCATTTAGCTTAATAAAAAGGCTCTTTTTCATCCAAGTTTCACCTTGAAGCCTTAGAATTACAGGGCTCGGATAGGGAAAGCAGATTCTAGGTGCCCGGGATTTTTTCAAGCAGTCAGCCCACCAATGAAGGATAAGATGTATATCCGGAGAAAATATTATTAGGAGATTATTATGCATGATGAAAAATTAGAGAGATCTCCCGACAATATCATTGAACAATCTGCTACTGCACTGTCTGTCGAGCGCGTGAATCCAAGCGAGTTAAACACCGTTGCAAAAGTGCTCGCTGCGGCGTATGCGGAAGATCCCATACACGTATGGGCCATGCCAAAGGCAGACACCAGGCTGGACGATGCTACAGCGTTCTTCACGTTCTTCCTGCGACGAATGCGACCTCACCGATGGGAGGTGTTCACGATCACCGACCGGTCTGCAGTCGTAGTGATGGCACCTGCTGGTCAGCGGGATCGCGAGTATCACAACGGACCGCGCTACCTGCCCACCTTGGTCCGCAGGATATCTCTTGTGGCTGACTACTTCAAGTGGATCGAGACCTTCCGGCCTGAGGTCGATCATCAGTACATCGAGTTCATCGGTTGCCTACCGAAGAAGCGCTCACAGGGGATAGGATCTCTCCTCTTGGGAAGTCTCTTAGAAGCGGCCGATCAAAAAGGCCTCCCTGTCTGGACTTGGTCATCAAATCCTCGTAACTTAACATTCTATCGGAGACTTGGATTTGAAACAAAGGGTGAACTTCGCCGGAATGATGACACTCCTCCTGTGACAACATTGTGGCATCCACCCGCCATTGATACCAGTGTCTGAGAGGGGAAAGGTTAGAGAAGCTACAAAAATACGTTAAACAAAACACCGGAGGTATTGCGATGAGGATTTTAGAAAATCTTGAAAAGTTTTTGCTTACTGAAATTGCAGTCGATCTTGGTAAAAAATCACTGGATCCTAATGAAGATCTTCTCGAACAGGGAATTATTGATTCTTTGGGGATTATGAAGTTGGTGCTATTTTTGGAAGAATCCTACGGGATACAAGTAGATGACCAGGATATCACCCCTGAGAACTTTCAATGTCTTAGTAGCATGGTTAAGTATGTTGAACAACAATTGCAGAATAAGTAAACGATAAAACTCAAGAGGATGCTTCTGTAAGAAGGTAGACTGAGGGGATATTATGGATTTTGAATTCACTGAAGAACAATTAGAGTTTAAAAAAAGTGCTATCCGTTTTGCTCAGAAAGCACTTAATGATAAGGTCATTGAAAGGGACAGAGATGCCGTTTTTTCCCGTGAGCTTTGGAAGAAGTGCGCCGAGTTCGGCATACAGGGTTTCTCCTTTCCTGAAAGATATGGAGGAAACAACGCAGATATATTAAGCACGATGCTACTGATGGAAGGGTTAGGATATGGATGTAAGGATAGTGGATTGATTTTTGCGATCAACGGGCAGATGTGGTCTGTTCAAATGCCGATCCTTAGGTTCGGTTCGGATGCACAAAAGGATAAGTATCTACACAAGTTATGCAGTGGCGAATGGATTGGAGCTGATAGCATTACCGAACCGGACTCAGGATCTGATGCCTACAGCCTTCGAACAACAGCGCGGTTGGACGGTAAATACTATGTATTGAACGGATCAAAGACGTTTTGTACCATGGCGCCAATGGCTGATGTATTTGTTATATTTGCTACTGTTGACAAGAGAAAAGGTTTTATGGGCGTTACGGCATTCATTGTTGAAAGAGGTCACGCAGGATTCAGTGTGAGCAAGGACATCGATAAAATGGGGCTACGAACCGCTCCTTTTGCAGAATTGATTCTTGAAGAATGCAAGGTCCCTGTTGAAAACAGGCTGGGAAAAGAAGGAAATGGCGCGGCAATATTTGATGATGTGATTGAATGGGAAAGAAGTTGCATTTTAGCTAGTTTACTGGGTGGGATGGAGAGACAACTGGAACGATGTGTAAAATATTCCAAGGAGCGGAAACAGTTTGGTAAAACAATCGGAAAATATCAATCGATTGCCAATAAGGTTGTCGATATGAAAGTGCGAATGGAGACGGCTAAGCTGATTTTATATAAAGTGGCCTGGATGAAAAAGGCCCATGGTAAAGCCACTATGGAAGCAGCGATTGCAAAGTTATACCTGAGTGAATCCTGGATTAAGTCATGTCTCGATGCGGTTCAAATTCATGGGGGATACGGCTATACCACAGAATATGAATTGGAACGCGATTTACGGGATTCCGTCGCGGGTACGATATATTCAGGTACTTCTGAAATTCAAAGGAATATAATAGCCCGATATTTAGGACTTTAGTGTCTACCATTTCATCTTAGTTCGCCTCGTATTCATTTCGTGGAGGATAAGCCAATGCAAAAACTCATCAAGAATGACTGGCATTTCGAATCTGGGAAGCCCTTCGTTCGTGCTCAGATCTTGAGCCACGAGATTCATCCTGAAGGGCTGGACGCAGATCGCATTCGGTTCTTTGAGGTTGGATGTCTTGCACCGAGACCGAATGTTGGCCACATCATCAGCGTTCTTCGAGGTAGCGGAAAACTTCGTTTAGCGGGTGACGATAGACAAACCTTTCAACTGGAAGCAGGCGTCCACCTCTACCTTCCACCTGACCTGGAGTTTATCCTTGACGCAGAGCGGGGGACCGAGCTTCTGTGTGTTTCGAGTTCATCGGCCGCTCAGACGCGCGGCAGGAAGCTGCTGCTTCGCAACGAAATATTTCTTGCAGCCTGTGCTTCGGAATTCCAGTTGCTTCGGTGGGTCATCACTCCCCAGTACTTGAGCCGGCGAATCTTTCTGCACCATGACCCGACCCTTCTATCGAAATCCGGGCATCCTGTCTCTTGGTTTCACACCACAATGTTCGACGTAGCTGGGCTCCCCAAAAACGAGGAGGGACAGCCGGTGTTCAAGATGTCCTACAATTCACGGACTGAAGTTAACGTTTGTTACGACGTGAAAGGGACCGCTCGCGTTCGTATGGCGCAACATCCATACCGAGAGGCGAAGCAGCTGTGGGGCCCGTGGCACCTCCTAGATGGCGAATCGACTTATCACCTGAACGAAGCTGGTGGAAGTCCCGAAGAAGAGTGCCGCATCGACGAGGCAACCCAAACCTTGCAAACCTTTCGGAATAAGCACGAGGTTCACATCGCCGAAGGACACGTTTCGCTCTTCTGTCTGTTCGATCCAGCGCCTGCAGGCATCGAGCGCCACCGGCCTGGGGAGTACAGCGACTACGAACCCCTGTCGCAGTTACTCGGAACCAAGCCGTACGAAACCTACAAGAGGGAGATCGAGAAATACGATGAGATGGTAGATCGGCTCTCCTTAGCCAAGGCGATAGGCGAGCTGAACACACTCAAGGGAACTCCCCTCTGGGAGCTGTACTTGCGAGGCCGAGAGGCACAAGCCGCTATAGAAACTGAGCTTGCAAAAAAACTTGCTGTCGAGGGCAAGGGGCGCGAGCAGGTCCTTGGGCGCTGGATCCATTCTATGGATACAGGTATGGGCGCCGAAGTTATATACCCCTCTCGTGTTACAGCCTAAGCTAATACTCCTTCACTCGTGGGATAGCTCCCGGAGTTCAGAAAGGAGATTATAAAAAGAATGGCTTTCCTATTACATCAGTTATTGTCAGAAAGTGCGGTGAAATATCCGAACAAGGAGGCGGTAGTTTTTAAAGACCAGAGGGTGACCTACTCTGAGTTGGAGACGGAGAGTAACAAATTGGGCTACAGTCTCTTACAAATTGGGGTAGAAAGAGGAGATCGAGTTGGAATTCATATGAGTAGATGCATAAATTCAATCATAGGGGCTTTTGGGATCCTGAAAGCAGGAGCGACATATGTTCCCATAGATCCCATGTGTCCGCCAAGCCGTCTCAACTATATCATAAATAAAGGTGCAATAAAATTCTTGCTTACCTCTCGGGAGAAGCTAACAAATATAGAACTGGCCTTCCCTGAAAGCTCTCCAATAGAAAACATTCTTGTAATGAATAGCTTGAGTCCTGGCTCCGGATTACCCGGATCTACGAAATTGATTGACTGGCAAGAGATTCGAGAGTCCGCAGAAGGAGACGTTCCATGTACGAATACGGTAGATTCAGACTTAGCGTATATCTTATTCACTTCGGGTTCAACAGGTAACCCCAAGGGGGTTATGATATCGCACCTAAACTCTTTGACTTTCGTAAACTCAGCACATGACTTTTTCAAGATAAAGATGGATGATAGATTCTCCAACATCTGTCCCCTACACTTTGACATGTCCGTGTTTGACCTCTTCGTTGCATTTAAGGCAGGGGCTTCTGTCGTTATCGTCCCTGAGAATGTAGCTATTTTCCCCTCTCAGCTGGCCGAATTCATTGGTAAAAATAAAATCTCGGTATGGAATTCAGTTCCATCCGCCCTTTCCCTTTTAGCAAACCTTACAAATTTAGATAATTATGATTTTTCAGG
>Ga0316626_10001610_pt1 | contig 10202 bp, 9 predicted proteins | sample OWC_Aug_T1_C1_D5_FD_207656 | JGI IMG/M metagenome (GOLD analysis project Ga0316626, IMG submission 207656) | Wetland soil microbial communities from Old Woman Creek delta, Ohio, United States - OWC_Aug_T1_C1_D5_A | ecosystem: Environmental > Terrestrial > Soil > Wetlands | place: USA: Ohio...
CGACGGGTGGGAGAAGCCGGTCTCGAGCCTTCTCGACGGATTCTGAGAATCAGGCGTCGCGGCCCGGGCGGTTTCGATATGATCCGCCCTCCCACGCCACCGGAGCCAAAGAAAGGAAGAGCGCATGGCCGTCGTCGACATGTTCCTCAAGCTCGACGGAGTGGATGGTGAAAGCCAGGACAAGGATCACAAGAACGAGATCGATATCCAGGGCTTCAAGCTGAGCTCGAAAAGCCCGCGCGACGCCTCGACGGGTCAGGCGACCGGGAAGGTCCGCTTCACGAATCTCACGATTCGCTCGAACATCGAAAAGGGAACCGCGAAGCTCTTCGACAAGCTGACGAAGAACGAGAAGATCTCCTCCGCGGTCCTGGTCTGCCGGAAGGCCGGAAAAGAGCAGTTCACGTACTTCAAGATCACGCTGACCGACTGCTTCCTCGCGCGTGTGGAGGTCGGAGCCGGTGGAGGCGACGGTTCGTCGCTCATCCCCCCTTGCGAGTTCGACATCGAGTTCGGAAAGATCGAAATCGAGTCCAAGGAACAGGTCTCGACGGGACCCACGTCGGGTCCCGTCAAATCGATCTACGATCTCAGGAGCAACGCGTGAGACCTTCTTCGAGTCCGGCGCCGGGAGCGATCATCCGGGGAAGCGACGATGACCCCCGTCACGAAGGTCGCCTCCAGGGGTTGAAATTCGGCCCGGCGGGCCTATGATGAAGGTGGAAGCCTTTCTGGTGGGCCAGACGAGCGCGCCCCCCGCCGCGCGGACCGATGGGCCGGGGAGTAGATCGTGCGGGATCGAGCGGAAGACGACAGATCGTCCAACCAGTTTCCTCAACGACGTGGAGACGAAAGGAGAAGAACGACATGGCTGTTGACTATTTTCTGAAGATCAAGAATATCGAAGGGGAGTGCAAGGCCGACAAGCACGAGAACGAGATCGATGTCCTTTCCTTTTCCTGGGGGGAGACCCAGACCGGGACCCACTCGACCGGGGGCGGCGGCGGCGCCGGCAAGGTGTCGATGCAGGACTTCCACTTCGTACAGAAGATCCATAAGGGCTCGCCCAAGCTGATGCTCGCCTGCGCCTGCGGCGAGCACATCCCGGAGGCCACGCTCTACTGCCGCAAGGCCGGAAAAGAGCAGCAGGAGTTCTTCACCCTGAAGTTCTACGACCTGATGATCTCCAGCTTCCAGACCGGGGGCTCCTCCACCGGGGACGAGATCCCGATGGAACAGATCTCGATGAACTACTCGAAGATCGAATTCTGTTACAAGGAGCAGAACGCGGACGGGACGCTCAAGGGACCGATCCAGGGCAAGTACGACCTCAAGAAGGTCAAGAACTATTGAGCCGGCGGGCGGCTCGCCCGTTGATCGACCCTCGGCATTCCGGACCCCCGCCCGCCGGCGGGGGTCCTCTCTTTCTCCCGAGACTCAGGAGGCGGGCGCCGACGTGGCCGGCGAGAACGCCACCTGGCGGGCGTCGAAGAGGGCGACGTCGGCGTCCCCCGCGACGAACGTCTTGAGGCCCGCGCCCCTGGCGAGGTCGTCCGAATAGGCGACCCAGTCCGTCATCCGGCCGAGGCGTACCTGGTCGTTTCGGTGCCGGCAGCTTCCTTCGTAGAGAGCCGGGATGAAGACGTCGCCGACCGTCCCGTCCAGCGCCTCGACCTTGGCCCGGGCCCAGACGAGGTCGCGAAGCTTCGAGGGGGCCTCGATCTCCATCTTCCGGATCTGCTCGAAGGGAAGCCAGGCGTACTTGTCTTTCACGATCAGCTCCAGGACGGGACCGACGACGTCGTCGGCGTCCCGGAAGTCGACGAAGGGTTTCCCGTTCAGGAGTCCGCCCAGGGCCGGTCGGCTCTCTTCGGCCTCGTCGAGGACCGCGCGCGCCTCCGCGAAGTTCCCCTCCCGGATCCGGTTGATTGCTTCGAGATGCCGATCCACGTAAGCCGGCGGCTCGTTCAGGAAGTGCGGGTGAAGGCCTTCGGCGAAGAGGCGCTGGCGGGTCCGCTCGGCCGCGATGTTGGCCCGGTAGACCTCGACCGCGAGAGCGGCCTGAGGCCCCGCCTGGCCGAGAACGTCGATCTGCTTCTCGGCCCTGTCCCACTCCCCGGCGAAGGCGAGGAGCTCGAAGAGAAAGATCCGGCGGGAAGCATCCGTCGGGTTTGCTTTCACTTCGGCCGTCTGGGCCTCGATCGCGGCGGAAAGCTGACCGGTCTGGTAGAGGTCACGGGGCGTCGGCATCGGCTCACCTCACGCCAGCGCTGACGCTTGAAAAAGCTTCACGCTGTGTCTATCCTCATTCTAACTGGTGGGGACCAGATAACATCAAGCTGTCCCGGTCCGTGGGAGGAACTCATCGCGATGCCCTCGCCGCCCGTATTGGATTTGGAGGTGCTCCTCGCGCCGATCGCCGGGGAGAACCCCTGCGGGGAGAATTTGCAGTACTCCGGCCTGCACGACGAGATTCGGGAGGCGCGCCGGGCCGAAGACGACGTGGCACAGGGAGACTGGGTCCGGGAGCTGAAGACCGCCGACTGGGACAGGGCGTTCGAGCTCGCGAAAGAGTCGCTGTCCGAGAGGACGAAGGACCTCCAGATCGCCGCGTGGCTCGCGGAGGCGGCCGTGAGCCTGAAGGGCTTTCCTGGCCTCCGCGACTCCCTGAGGCTCGCAGACGGTCTCCTCCGGAACGACGCCTTCTGGGAGAAGCTCTATCCCGAGATCGACGAGGGAAACGACCTGGAGGCGAGGGCCAACGCGCTGGCCTGGCTCGACCGGCAGGCGGCGCTGGCTCTCAGGAAGATCGAGCTGACGAAGCGTCCGGGCGCCAACTACAACTTTCTGCAGCACGAGGAGGCCAAGGCTTACGACTTCCCGGCCGACACCTCGAAGCTCTCGCCGGAGGCCCTCCAGCAGCTCGAGGAGAAGCGTGCGCGCGCCCAGGCCGAAGCGAAGGTCACGTCCGAGGACATCCGCAAGGCCCGAAGCGATACTCGCCGCGCCTTCTACGAGGAGCTTTTCGCCGACGTCGACGCCTGCTGGACGGCGCTGAAGTCCCTCGACGGGGCGATGGACGCCCGCTTCGAGCGGCAGACGCCGGGCCTTGGGGACCTGATGAAGTCCCTCGACGGCGTCCGGACGCTCGTCGAGGCGACCGTCAGGGAGAAGCGGATCCAGGAGCCGGACGCGGCCGAGCTCGCCGGGGCCGCGGCGGGCGAGGGGGGGGCGGCCGGGGGATCCGGCGGCCCGATCAAGGCACGCGAACAGGCCCTCGCCCAGCTCGGCCAGGTGGCCGACTACTTCCGCCGGACCGAGCCGCACAGCCCCGTTTCCTACCTCGTCCAGCGCGCCATCTCGTGGGGACAGATGCCGCTGGACACCTGGCTGACCGACGTGATCAAGGACAACAACGTTCTCGCCCACCTGCGCGAGACTCTGGGACTCAAAGGCGACGCCGGAACCACCGGCGACTAGGGGGAGGAACCATGCCGAAGAAAGAAAGCGTCCAGCAGAAACTCAAGAGAATCCGCCCTCCCCGCGTCCAGATCACGTACGACGTGGAGATCGGCGGGGCGATCGAGATGAAGGAGCTGCCTTTCGTGGTCGGCGTCCTCGGCGACTTCTCGGGGCAGCCGGCGCAGCCGCTTCCGCGGCTGAAGGACAGGAAGCTGATCGAGATCGACCGCGACAACTTCGACCAGGTCCTCGCGGCGCAAGCGCCCCGTCTGGCCCTTCGCGTCGACAACAAGCTGACCGACGACGGGAGCAAGATGAACGTCGAGATGAAGTTCAACAACATGCTCGACTTCGAGCCCGACCAGGTCGTCCAGCAGGTCGAGCCGCTCAGGAAGCTCGTGGAGGCGCGGCAGAAGCTGCGCGACATCCTCTCCAAGACCGACGGAAACGACAAGCTGGAGGCGATGCTGACCGACCTCCTGACGAACCCCGAAGCACAGAAGCAGCTGGGCAAGCAGCTCGGCGTCTCGCCGGAGGGGGCCGAGGACGAAGGAAAGAAGGAGCCCCATGAGTAAGAACCCGGAAAAAAAGGCCGAATCCGTCGCCCAGGAGCAGGAAGGGAGCCTTCTGACGAAGATCCTCGAGGAGGGGCGCCTCGCGCTGCGAGAGGACCAGGTCGACCGCGCCAAGGACATGCTGGCCGAGTTCGTCCAGGAGGCGCTTCAGGGTCAGGTGGTCCTCTCCAAGGACCTCGAGCAGACGATCAACCAGCGGATCGCGGCGATCGACACCCTCCTTTCGGCGCAGCTCAACGAGATCATGCACCACCCGGACTTCCAGAAGCTGGAGGGTTCCTGGCGCGGCCTGAAGCACCTCGTCTTCGAAAGCGAGACGGGCACCATGCTCAAGATCCGGGTGCTGAACGTCTCGAAGAAGGACCTTCTGAAGGACCTCGAGCGGGCGGCCGAGTTCGACCAGTCGGCCCTCTTCAAGAAGGTTTACGAGGAGGAATACGGCACGTTCGGCGGCGCGCCCTTCGGCGCCCTGATCGGCGACTACGAGTTTGGCAACCACCCGCAGGACATGTCGCTCCTGGAGAAGATCTCCGGCGTCGCCGCGGCGGCCAACGCACCCTTCATCTCGGCGGCCTCCCCGGAGATGTTCGGCTGGCAGACCTACACCGAGCTGACCGAGGTGCGCGATCTGGCCAAGATCTTCGACCGGACCGAGTTCGCCAAGTGGCGCTCGTTCCGCGACTCGGAGGACTCCCGCTACGTCGGCCTGACCCTTCCCCACACGCTGATGCGGCTGCCGTACGGAAAGGATACGACTCCGACTGAGACGTTCAACTTCGAGGAGGACGTCGACGGGAAGGACCACAAGAAGTACCTCTGGGGTAACGCGGCCTATTCGTTCGGGACGCGCCTCACGGAGGCGTTCGCGCTCTACCAGTGGACGGTCGCAATCCGGGGCGTCGAGGGGGGCGGGCTCGTTCAGGGCCTTCCGGCGCACACCTTCCAGACCGACGAAGGGGACGTGGCCCTGAAGTGCCCGACGGAGATTGCCATCACCGACCGGCGCGAGAAGGAATTCTCCGACCTCGGATTCATCCCGCTCGTTCACTGCAAGAACACCGACTACGCGGCGTTCTTCGCGGCCCAGTCGGCCCAGAAGGCGAAGAAGTACGACACCGACTTCGCGAACGCCAACGCCCGGCTCTCCACGCAGCTCCCCTACATCTTTGCGGTCTCCCGCTTCGCCCACTACCTGAAGGCGATCATGCGGGACAAGATCGGGAGCTTCGCCTCGCGGGCGGACGTCGAGTTCTTCCTGAACAAGTGGATCTCGAACTACGTCACGCCGGACGACACCGCGTCCCCTTCGGTCAAAGCGCAGTACCCCCTTCGGGATGCGCGGATCGAGGTGGCCGAGGTGCCGGGCAAGCCGGGGGTCTACAGGGCCATCGCGTTCCTCCGTCCGCATTTCCAGCTCGACGAGCTGTCCGTCTCCCTGAGGCTGGTGGCCGAGCTGCCGGCTCCGACGAGGAAGTAACGGAACGGAACCGGGCTAGCCGCCGGGCGTCCCGCTGCGGCGGCCGCCCGGCCCCGCCTGGTCCGGGCATTCGCGCATAACCATGCCGCGGCTCGATGAAGAACTCCGGATCACACTCTCGGTCCTCGACCGCCTGGTCGATTTCGAGCCGGAGGCCAGCCACGAGGCGCTCGCCTCCCGCTCGAAGACTCTCCGGCAGCTGAAGCAAGCGGTCCGGCGGGACCTCGAGTGGCTCCTGAACACCCGGCAGTGCTTCGAGGTGCCCGAGGATCTTCACGCCCTGCGCGATTCGTTTCTTTCCTACGGGCTTCCCGATTTCTCGACGCTGAGCGTGAAGAACGCCGAGGATCAGTCCAGCCTCGTCGCCGCGCTTGAGAATACGCTCCGGCGCTTCGAGCCCCGCCTCCAGGACGTCACCGTCTCGCTTGCGACCGTCTCCCCTCTGGAGCGGGCGCTCCGCTTCCGGATCGAGGCTCGCCTGAGGATCGACCCGGTCCCCGAGCCCGTCACCTTCGACACGACGCTCCAGCTCGGGAGCGGGAACTTCGCCGTGAAGGGGGAGTGATGCGGAGCGAGCTCCTCGATCTCTACGAGCGCGAGCTCAACTTCGTCCGGCAGATGGGCGCGGAGTTCGCGCAGCGGTTTCCGAAGATCGCCGGCCGCCTCCAGATCGAGCCGGACAAGTGCGAGGACCCGCACGTCGAACGGCTCCTCGAGGCCTTTGCCTTCCTCGCCGCCCGGGTCCGCCTCAAGCTGGAGGACGAGTTCCCGGAGGTCACCGAGTCGCTCCTCGGCATCCTTTTCCCCAACTTTCTCTCGCCCATCCCGTCGATGTCGGTCGTCCAGTTCGTCCTGGACGCCGAGCAGGTCAGCCTTCAGACCGGCCAGACGATTCCCCAGGGGTCGACCCTCGCCTCGGGGCCCGTGGAGGGGCTCCCCTGCCGGTTCCGGACGATCTATCCGGTGACGATCTGGCCGATCGAGGTGAAGGCTGCACGGTTCGAGCTCCCCCCTCCCGTGACGATCGACGGACGGGACGCCCGTTCCATGCTCCATCTCGAGCTGAGGACGCTCGGCGGACTTTCCCTCGGCGAGCTGAAGCAGAAGATCTCGGAGAGCGAAGAGCGGCCGCTCCGGAGACTCAGGTTCCAACTTCAGGGAGAAACCAAGACCGTCCAGGGCCTGTACGAGCTCCTCTTCAACGACGCGCTTTCGGTGGAGCTGCGCCCTTCCGCCACGGCGGACGAGTCGTCGGTCGTGAGACTCCCGCCCGGAGCCCTGAGGGCCGTCGGCTTCGCCGACGACGAGACGCTGCTCCCGACGTCGGACCGCCTCTTCCGCGGCTACCGGCTCCTTCAAGAGTACTTCGCCTTCCCCGAGAAATTCCTTTTCCTCGATCTCACCGGTCTCGAGACAGTCCAGGGGAAGGGCTTCGCCGACCTCCTGGACGTGAGGATCCTCCTCGCCCGCCCCTTCGCCGCCGAACGGACCGTCTCCGCACAGACCTTCCGCCTCCACGCGACGCCCGTCGTCAACCTCTTCCCGCAGCTCGCCGAGCCGGTCCGCGTGACGCAGGTGACGCACGAGTACCGCGTTATCCCGAACCTCCGGCGGCCGGCCGCCTTCGAGGTCTGGTCCGTGGACCGAGTGACGAGCACGGCGCCCGACCTGGAGACGGTAAAGACCTATCGGCCGTTCTTCGCGTTCCGGCACGACGCCGAGCGCGCGGCCCACGAGACCTTCTGGCATCAGAGCCGCCGCCCATCCGAGCGGAAGGATGACGAGGGGACCGAGGTCTACCTGACCCTCGTCGACTCCCGTTTCGATCCCTCCCTCCCCGACACCGACACGCTGAGCGTTCACATCACCTGCTCGAACCGGGACCTTCCATCCCGGCTTCCCTTCGGAAACCCCGACGGCGATTTCCAGCTGGAGGGTCCCGGCGTCTTCACGGCGATCCGCGCCCTCGTCAAGCCGACGCCTTGCCTTCGCCCGCCTCTCCGGCGCGGGGCGCACTGGCGCCTCATCTCGCATCTCTCGCTCAACGTCCTTTCCCTCGTGGAGCGCGAGGGGGAGAAGGCGCCGGAGGCGCTCCGGGAGATCCTTCGCCTTTACGACTTCGCCGATTCGTCCGCCACCCGCCAGCAGATCGCCGGGATCACGAGGCTCTCGTCCCGCCGCGTGGTCCGGTCCATGACCGACATCCACCCCGGCTTCGTCCGCGGACTCGAGGTTTCCCTCGAGCTCGACGAGCAGAACTTCGTCGGCTCGGGCATCTTTCTCTTCGCCTCCGTCCTGGAGCGCTTCCTCGCGCTCTACGCTTCGGTGAACTCCTTCAGCCAGCTCATCGTCTCGGTGAAGCAGCGGGAGGGGGTCCTGAAGCGATGGCCCCCCCGTTCCGGGGACCAGATCGTCCTCTGATGCGGCGGCTCTACGACCGGCCCGAGCACTTCCGGTTCTTCCAGGCGGTCCGCCTCCTCGAACGGCTCGATCCCGGGCGCGCGCCCGTGGGTCACGACGGCCCGCCCGCCCTCGAGGCCGTCCGCTTCCGGACGAGGGCCACCCTCGAGTTTCCGCCGAGCGAGATCCACGACCTGGTCGAGGACCCGCGGGACCCCGGGCGGCCGCCCGTCATGACCGTGGCCTTCGGCGGAACGACGGGGCCGCTCGGCGTCCTCCCGACCGTCTACACGGAGCTCGTCTTCGAGCGGGCCCGTTACAAGGACTACGCCCTCTGGGAGTTCCTCGACCTCTTCAACCACCGCTTCGTCTCCCTCTTTTTCCGGGCCTGGCGGAAATACCGCTTCCCGATCTCGTACGAAGGGGGCGGCCAGGATCCGTTCACCGAAGGCCTCTACGCCCTGATCGGACTCGGAACGGAGGGGCTCAGGAACCGCCAGCTGATCCCCGACGAGACCTGGCTTCTCTACGCGGGGCTCGTGGCCCAGCGCCCGCGCTCCGCGTCGGCCGTTCAGGCGATCGTCCGCGACTACTTCGGCGTTCCAGTCGCGCTGCTGCAGTTCGTCGGGCAGTGGCTCGACCTCGATCCGGCCGACCGTTCCCGCCTGGGCGCGAAGAACAGCCGGCTGGGCACCGACCTGGTCTGCGGCGACCACGTCTGGAACAACCAGTCCCGCTTCCGGCTCCGGCTCGGCCCGCTCCGGTTCGGCGAATTCCTCCTGTTCCTGCCCCGGGGCAGCGCATTCGCGCCGCTCCGCGACATCGTCCGTTTCCTCGTCGGCCTCGAGTACGACGTCGACGTTCAACCCGTCCTGAAGAAGGAGGAGGTCCCGCCCTGCCGCCTCGGCGGGGCCGAAGGGCCGCCCCCGATGCTCGGGTGGACAACCTGGCTTCAGAGCGAGCCCGCCCGCCAGGACGCGTCCGAGCTGGTTTTGGAGCTGTTGCATTAGGATGACACCCGCGTTCCGAGACGAAGACGAAAGGGAAAGACCATGAGCGCCAATCTCAAGTCCCTGATCGGCCGGATGAACGACACCTGCCGGAGCGCCCTGGAGGCCGCCGCCGGCCTCTGCCTTTCCCGGACGAATTACGACGTGGATCTCGAGCACCTTCTCGTGAAAATCGGAGAGTCCCCCGACACCGACCTCCACCGGATCCTGAAGCGGTTCGAGATCGACCAGACCCGCCTCGCGAAGGACCTCGTCCGCTCGCTCGACCGGCTCAAGACGGGAAACACGCGGACCCCGGCCCTCTCGCCGCGGCTCCCGAAGCTGATCGAGGAGGCGTGGCTCCTCGGGTCGATCGACTTCGGCGCCGCAAAGGTCCGCTCGGGGCACATTGTCCTGGCGCTCCTCGAGAAGGACGAATTCGCGCGCCTCGCCCGCGAGATCTCCCGCGAGTTCGCGGCGATCTCCGTCGAGAACCTGAGGAAGGAGTTCGAGAAGATTGTCTCGGGCTCCGCCGAGGACCGGGATGCGGCGGCGCTCGGCGAGGGCCCCGCCGGCGAGGCGGCGGGCCCCGCCGCGGGCGTCCCCGGAAGGACGAAGGCGCTCGACCAGTACACCGTCGACCTGACCGCCCGCGCAAAGGCCGGAAAGATCGACCCGATTCTCGGACGCGACTTCGAGATCCGGCAGGTCATCGATATTTTGACCCGCCGGCGGCAGAACAACCCGATCCTGACCGGCGAAGCCGGCGTCGGCAAGACCGCCGTCGTGGAGGGATTCGCCCTCCGGATCGCGCAGGGCGACGTCCCGGGCCCCCTGAAGAACGTGGCCGTACGGACCCTCGACCTCGGCCTCCTCCAGGCCGGCGCGGGAATCAAGGGGGAGTTCGAGAACCGCCTGAAGACGGTCATCGAGGAGGTGAAGTCCTCGCCCCAGCCCATCATCGTCTTCATCGACGAGGCCCACACGATGATCGGCGCCGGAGGACAGGCCGGGCAGAACGACGCGGCCAACCTGCTGAAGCCCGCGCTGGCCCGGGGCGAGCTCAGGACGATCGCCGCGACGACCTGGGCCGAGTACAAGAAGTACTTCGAAAAGGACGCGGCCCTGGCCCGCCGGTTCCAGGTCGTCAAGGTCGAGGAGCCGACCGAGGCGGTCGGCATCATCATGATGCGCGGCCTCACCGAGCCGCTGGAGAACCACCACAAGGTCCGGATCCTCGACGAGGCCGTGGAGGACTCCGTCCGGCTGTCGCACCGCTACATCTCGGGGCGGCAGCTT
>Ga0316626_10001612_pt1 | contig 10197 bp, 18 predicted proteins | sample OWC_Aug_T1_C1_D5_FD_207656 | JGI IMG/M metagenome (GOLD analysis project Ga0316626, IMG submission 207656) | Wetland soil microbial communities from Old Woman Creek delta, Ohio, United States - OWC_Aug_T1_C1_D5_A | ecosystem: Environmental > Terrestrial > Soil > Wetlands | place: USA: Ohio...
CGGCCATGCCTTTTTGCTTCTTGGAAACCGAGCCGGTGAATATGACCTCTTCCATCTTCTCACCCCTGAGGCTCTTTGCGCTCTGTTCACCAAGCACCCAGCGGAATGCGTCGACAATATTGCTCTTGCCGCACCCGTTGGGACCGACAATGCATGTTATGCCCGGGTGGAGGCTGAACATTGTTTTGTCCGCAAAAGACTTGAATCCTATGAGTTCGATTTTTTCGATGCGCATGTCTATAGAGTTGAAAACAAACTTTGATTTGGTTTGATAGTATACCCTATCTCAAAATTCACTGACAAGCATTTTGACCCCTCAGGATCAGAGATATTCATGCCCGGTTTCAGCGCAACCTATGCATCCATGACGCGTTAAAACATGCATGCTGTATTTGCAGGGATGAAAATGAAAAGGGCTCTGGCGAGCCCATGTTAATTGCAGTTTTTTTTGACCTTTCCCGAGGCCTTGGGGTTGGGAACTGCTCAGGTAGGGACGCCAAGGCGCGGGAATACAAAAACTTGGAGGACTATCCAGACAGTTACAATTCCTATGCCGATGAAGATGTCGTTCACGCGTCTTTCTTATCGGCTTTTTCGGCCTTTTCTGCCTTGGCAGCCTTGCCCTTAGGCTTTTTGATCGCCTCATAATCGACAAACTCAAGAACCGCCATAGGGGCAGAGTCTTTGAGCCTCAGCCTGGTCTGTACAAGCCGCAGGTAGCCGCCATTCCTTCCGGTAAAGCGGGGGGCAATCTCATTAAAAAGCTTGGATGCAACAGCCCGGTCAGTGACATACGAGAGCACCTGCCGCTTTGAGTGGAGATCCCCCTTGATACCGAACGAGATCATCCTCTCGGCAATCCGTTTTGCCTCTTTGGCCTTCGCGACAGTTGTTTCGATTCTCTGGTTCTCCAGGAGAGCCGTAACGATCCCGCGCAGCAGTGCCTTCCTCTGGTTCGAAGGCCGTCCAAAGAGCCTTCCATCTACCTTGTGACGCATTCTCTATTTCCTCCGGTCGTTAACGCTGTTATTTGTTGGCAGCATCAAGGTCGATCTTCATGCCGAGATGGAGGCCCATCCGCCCCAGGATCTCCTTGATCTCATTAAGCGACTTCCTGCCGAAGTTCTTGGTCTTGAGCATCTCCGGCTCCGTCTTCTGCACAAGTTCTGCTATGGTCTTAATGTCCGCATTCTTCAGGCAATTATACGAGCGGACCGAGAGCTCAAGTTCATCAACGGTCTTGAAAAGGTTCGGGTTTGATGAAGCGTCACCTCCTACTTCAATTGCTGCAGAAGCGTCCTCAGTGGCGCCTTCGATGTACTCCTCATCTGCGATGAACAGGTCCAGGTGCTCGATAAGGATGGAGGCTGCCTGTGAGAGCGCCTTCTGCGGCGTAATGCTTCCGTCCGTCCAGATCTCAAGGATAAGGCGATCAAAGTCTGTTGCCCGACCGACCCTTGCCTTTTCGACGGCGTAATTCACCTTTGTGATCGGCGAAAAGGCTGCATCGACGGCAATCATGCCAACGGGGAGGTCTTCTTTACCGTACTCTGAAGAAAGATATCCCTTACCTTTCCTGATATGTACTTCTGCGCTGAAGTTCGTATCCTTGTCCAGCGTGGCAATCTCCTGATGGGGGGTAAGCATCTCAATGGTGGAGTCGCACTGGAGATCTGCGCCGGTCACCTGCGCAGGGCCCTTTACATTGAATGTAGCGATCTTGGTGCCCTCGCCATGAAACTTGAACCTCAACTTCTTCAGATTAAGAATGATATCTATGATATCTTCCTTTACCCCGTTGATAGACGAAAATTCATGAAGGGCTCCGGAAATCTTTACGGCAGTGATAGCTGCCCCCTCAAGAGAGGAAAGGACCACCCTTCTCAGCGAGTTCCCCAAGGTCGTCCCGTAACCGCGCTCAAGCGGCTCAACAACAATCTTGCCGTACGTATCTATTAACGTCTCTTCATCAAACCTGATCTTTTCAGGTAGTTGAAAGCCTTTTTTCTTCAGGTTCATCAGGCCTCCCGTATGCCTCAAATTTATAGTAAGTTAATACGTGATGTCCGCTATCGGAGGCGAACTCAGCTGCCGGCGCTACTTCGAGTAAAGCTCGACGATTAACTGCTCATTCGCTGTCAGCTGAATGTCTTCGCGCGTCGGTACCTGAAGTATCTTCCCCTTAAAATTCTGAGCATCCATCTCAAGCCAGGCAGGAACACCCCTGTGCTCCATCTTCGATATGCTGTCAGTAACGATCCCTATGTTCCTGCTCGCTTCTTTGAGTTCGACTACATCGTTCACACGAACAACATATGAGGGGATAGTCACTTTCCTTCCGTTGACAAGAAAATGCCCGTGATTCACCAGCTGCCGTGCGCTGTTCCTGTTGGGTGCGAACCCCATTCTGTAAACAACATTGTCGAGCCTTGCCTCGAGAAGTTGGAGCAGCACCTCGCCGGTGACCCCCTTCTTCCGTTCAGCTCTTTCAAACGTACTCCTGAACTGGCCCTCAAGCAGGCCGTATATCTTCCTTACTTTCTGCTTCTCTCTGAGCTGGACACCATAATCAGAAAGCTTGCCCCTGCGCTGCCCGTGCTGCCCCGGAGGATACTGCCGCCTCTCAATAGCACATTTTTCTGTATAACACCTGTCCCCTTTCAGGAACAGCTTTTCCGTTTCCCTCCGACAGATCCTGCACAATGCACCAGAATATCTTGCCAATTTACACTCTCCTCCTCTTTGGCGGCCTGCAGCCATTGTGTGGTACAGGGGTCACATCTTTTATGAGATTGATATCAAGCCCTGCAGCCTGAAGAGCCCGGATCGCTGACTCTCTTCCTGCTCCCGGCCCTTTCACGTACACATCCACCTGCTTCATGCCTGCATCAACGGCCTTCTTGGCAGCAGCCTCTGCAGCCATCTGAGCAGCATATGGGGTCCCCTTCCGGGATCCCTTGAACCCCAGGTTGCCGGAACTTGCCCACGTAATGACTCCACCGATCGGATCAGTGATCGTCACAATGGTGTTATTGAATGTGGCCTGTATATAGGCAGCACCACTGCTGATGCTTTTCTTGTCTCTCTTGACTCCGCGCTTCTTCTGAGCCATAGCTTATGCCTCCTTTTTCTTTCCGACAACAGCCTTCCGCGGACCTTTTCTCGTGCGGGCGTTCGTCTTCGTCCGCTGGCCTCTGAGCGGCAGTCCAGCCCTGTGTCTGATGCCCCGGTAGCAGCCAATATCGGTCAGCCGCTTCACGCTCATGGAGATATCACGGCGAAGGTCACCCTCTACCCTGTAATCTCTCTCTAATACGGCCCTTATCTTTACCGTGTCTTCATCCTTAAGGTCTTTCACCCTGATGTCCGGATTTACCCCCACCTCTTCGAGTATCTTTTGCGAAAGTGCGCGTCCGATACCGAAGATCCTGGTAAGTCCGATCTCGACACGTTCATTCTTGGGCAGATCAACTCCGGCGATTCTTGCCAATGTAAACCTCCTTGCCTTCCTTAACCCTGACGCTGTTTATGCTTCGGGTTTTCGCAAATAATTCTGATAACGCCTTTTCTCTTTATCACCCTGCATTTTGAGCAGATTGGCTTTACTGATGAACATACCTTCATACGGTAACTCCTTCGTTCCTATTTAAACCTGTACGTGATCCTTCCCTTGGTCAGATCATAGGGAGAAAGCTCAATGGTCACTTTGTCCCCCGGCAGAATCTTGATGAAATTCATCCGCATCTTGCCGGAAACGTATGCCAGGATAATCTGACCGTTTTCAAGCTCCACCCTGAACATGGCATTGGGCAGCGTCTCGACTATGGTGCCTTGAACCTCGATATTATCTTCTTTTGCCATGAAACAAAAATTATACCCGCTCTAATTGAGATTAGTCAATATTCTTGCTGAGTTCGGCATCACAACCACGGTATGCTCAAAATGGGCCGACCGTTTACCGTCCTGCGTCACAGCAGTCCATCCATCTTCCAATACCCTGACATCAAAGGTCCCTGAGTTCACCATAGGCTCGATGGCAAGGGTCATACCCTGTCGTAATCTCGGCCCCTGCCCCGCCACTCCGAAATTGGGGACCTGAGGCTCCTCGTGGAGCTGCCTGCCGATGCCATGTCCCACAAATGTCCTTACTACCGAGAAGCCGTTCTTCTCAACATGCTCCTGAATTGCATGCGAGACGTCATATACCCGGTTCCCTACAACCGCCATGCCGATGCCCCGATAGAGAGCCTCTTCCGTCACTCTGAGGAGTTTTGCCGTCTCCTCGTCTACGATACCGACTGGAAATGTATAGGCAGCGTCACCGTAGAACCCTTCATAATATACACCGATGTCTATACTTATGATGTCCCCCTCCTTCAGCTTCCTTGACGACGGGATGCCGTGCACCACTTCTTCGTTGATCGAAGTACAGATGCTTGCGGGGTATCCTCTGTATCCCTTGAATGCTGACTTGCCTCCCAGCGCCCGGATCCGTCCGTCAGCAAACTGTTCTATCTCTTTTGTTGTTGCCCCGGCAATAATCACACCCTTCAGCGATTGTAGGACCTCAGCGACAATATTGCCTGCCTTCGCCATGGTCTCTATCTCCTGAAGAGACTTCAGAAAAATCACTTGAGACTCGATTCTATCAGTATCGTCACTGGCACCAGTCCCGAGGGGTCTTCGCTCCTTGAACCTACCCTTTTCTGCCCCGGAGCCTGCCCTTTTTCAGAAATCCCTCATAGGAACGAGTAACGAGATGAGACTCTATCTGGGACACCGTATCCAGCGCAACGCCCACGGCAATCAGAAGCGACGTGCCGCCGAAATAAAACGGCACATTGAACTTTGATATCAGCACCTCGGGGATTACGCAGACAACCGCCAGATAGATCGCCCCGACAAAGGTGAGCCGAGAAAGCACCCGATAAAGATACTCTGATGTCTTCTGTCCTGGCCTGATGCCGGGGATGAACCCCCCGTACTTCTTAAGATTATCGGCGATATCCACCGGATTGAACACAATGGCAGTGTAGAAATAGGCGAAGAAAAATATCATGCCGACATACAGAAGTGTATATACAACCGTTCCCGGAGAAAGTTGCTTCGCAATAGCCTGGACCCAGGGAATCTCTATGAAGCCGGCAACCGTCGCCGGGAACATGATAATGGATGATGCGAAGATGGGCGGGATCACCCCTGCGGTGTTGATCTTGAGCGGAAGGTGGGTCGACTGCCCCCCATAGACCTTCCTCCCGACAACACGCTTGGCGTACTGCACCGGTATCTTTCTTTGACCCCGCTCAAGGAGAATGATCGCGGCAACCACGGCAATCATCATCACGACGAGAAATACGACGAAGAAAAGGTTCAACTCTCCTGCCTGGACAAGCCGGATCGTGCTAACGATCGCATTCGGAAATCTGGCAACAATACCTGCAAATATGATAAGAGATATGCCGTTGCCGATGCCGCGCTCCGTGATCTGTTCGCCCAGCCACATGATAAAAGCGGTGCCGGAGGTAAGGGTGATCATCGTGACAAGCTTGAAGGCAATGCCCGGGTTCTGCACAAAAAGGCCGTCCTGCATCTTTTCAAGTCCAGCGGCAATACCAAAAGACTGTATCGCGCTGATCAGCACCGTACCGTATCTCGTGTACTTGACGATTTTCTTTCTGCCTGCCTCGCCTTCTTTCGCAAGCTTGCCGATCGACGGGATAACAACGGTAAGAAGCTGCATGATGATCGACGCGCTGATATATGGCATGATCCCGAGCGCAAAAATCGTGACCCGCGAGAGCGCACCGCCAGAGAACATGTCGAAGAATCCCATGAAGGCACCTGCGTTCTGGCTAAGGAATTTGCTCAGCGCCTCTCCGTTAATACCAGGAGTAGGGATATGACACCCGATCCTATAAACAGTCAGGAGCGCAAGTGTAAAAATAACGCGGTTCTTGAGTTCCTCGACCTTAAAGATGTTCTGTACTCTTGAAAGGAAGTTCAAGCTACAGCACCTCTGCCTTTCCGCCTGCTGCCTGGATTTTAGCCGCAGCAGAAGCGCTGAAGACATCAGCCTTTACGGTGACCGGCCCCTGAAGGGTGCCGTTTCCGAGCACCTTGAGGCCGTCTTTCATGTCCTTGATGACGCCGCGGTCGATGAGCAGTTCAAGCGTTACCGTCCCTTCCGGCCTCAGCTTTTCAATAACATCAAGATTTACAATCGCATATTCAATTCTGAAATTATTTATGAATCCCCGCTTGGGAATCCTTCTCTGAAGGGGCATCTGGCCGCCTTCGAAGCCGGCACCCTTCGGTCCGCCCGAGCGTGCTTTCTGCCCCTTATGCCCTTTACACGAGGTCTTCCCGTGGCCTGAGCCGAACCCTCTGCCCACTCTCTTCCTTTTTGTCCTGCTGCCGTCAGCAGGCTGTATATCTTCAATTCTCATAAGATGCGGCCCTCCAGCTATTTATCTACGCGTTCCACTACGACGAGATGAGAGACCTTGTGGACCATCCCCTTGATCGCGTCATTTTCGTCTCTGGTAACGCTCCTGCCTATTTTTTTGAGCCCAAGGGACAACAGAACCTTTTGCTGCTTCTCGGGTATGCCTATATGGCTTCTCTTCAGCGTAATCTTCAGCATCAGCTTGCCGCCTCCTGTGCCTCTTCTTCACTTCTCCCCCTAAGCTTGGCGACCACATCAGGGTCTTTTAGGTTCAAAAGACCATCGACCGTTGCCTTGACCGTATTGTAAGGATTGCTGCTGCCAAGGGACTTTGCGACAATATCCTGAATTCCGGAAACCTCGAGGATGGCCCGGACCGCGCCGCCGGCAATGAGTCCTGTACCCTTCTGGGCAGGATTCATGACCACACTCCCGGAACCATATTTGCCGATAATCCTGTGGGGTATCGTCCCGTCCCTGAGCGGGAACTTCAGAAGAGATTTCTTCGCCTGCTCAACCGCCTTCCGTATCGCTTCGGGCACTTCGGTTGCTTTGCCTTTGCCGATGCCGACCGTACCTTCGCCATCACCGACGACAACAAGAGCAGCGAATGAAAACCTTCTGCCGCCCTTGACAACCTTGGCGACTCTATTGATAAAAACCACCTTGTCCTTAAGATTCAGTCCTTCCGGGTCAATCCTTCCCACCTTACCTCCTCGCAACGCGTTCGAAAATCATTAAAATTCCAGCCCTGCTTCACGTGCTGCATCCGCAAGCGCCTTGATTCTTCCGTGATACAGGTAACCGCTCCTGTCGAAAACTACCTGCTTGATGCCTTTATCGACTGCTTTTTTTGCGATAAGACCGCCGATTTCCTTTGCCATCGCGATGTTGCCTTTCTGCTTGGCGTTTTTGAAATCTGCATCAAGGCTTGATGCGGCGACAATCGTGATCCCCTTGGAGTCATCGATGATCTGAGCATACATATGATCCAAGCTTCTGTATACGGAAAGTCTCGGCCGTACAGCGGTACCGCTTACTGTTTTCCTGATGCGCTCATGGCGCCTCTGCCTGCCTATTGCCTTACTCTTTGCCACAATCGCCTCCTGATTCAGACCCATGATTTCCGTCCATGAGTCAAATACCAATAACTATTTTTTGCCTGTCTTGCCTACTTTGAGCTTCAACCTTTCACCCGAGAACCTGACGCCCTTGCCCTTATAGGCATCCGGGCTCCTGAGCGACCTGAGGTCCGCCGCGACCTGTCCGATCTTCTGCTTATCGATGCCGGCCAAGGTTATCTGAGTCTGCTTCTGGTCCACTGCCGCGGTAATGCCATCCGGCAGTGGAAATTCAACAGGGTGCGAGTATCCCAGCGTCAGCATGATCTTCTTGCCTTGAATCTGCGCACGGTATCCGACGCCGACGATGTCGAGCACCCTTTGATACCCCGCAGTGACACCGGTCACCATGTTGGAGATCAGATTCCTTGTCAGCCCATGGAGTGCCTTGTTCTTTTTTGTGTCGTCATCCCGCCCGACAACAACCTTGTTGTCAGCGACCTTGACCGTTGTACCGAAGGGGAACGCCCACTGGAGCTCTCCTTTCGGACCCTTCACCTTTATGGTATTATCCAGCAATGTGACATTCACTCCTGATGGAATATCTACTGGCTTTTTTCCGATTCTTGACATCCCGCTTCTCCTTTTACCAGATGTAGCAGAGAACTTCACCGCCAACTTTTTCGCGGCGGCATGTCCTGTCGCTCATGATTCCCTTTGAGGTCGTCAGGATGGAAATCCCCACACCACCCATGACCATGGGAACCGTGTCATGGCCGACATAGACCCTTCTTCCCGGTTTGCTTATCTTCTTCATGCCGCTGATAACAGCCTCTTCCTCCGGAGTGTATTTAAGCGTCACTCTCAATATTCCCTGTTTCTTGTCCTTCAATATTTTATATGCCCTGATGAAGCCTTCTTCTTTCATGATCTTGGCGATCTCAAGCTTCATTTTTGAGGCGGGAATATCGACCTTCTCGGCCCGTATCATGACCGCATTCCTTATCCTTGTCAGCATATCTGCAATCGGGTCAGTTACCATCCGTCACCTCTACCAGCTTGATTTTGTAACCCCGGGAATCTGCCCCCGGAGCGACTCGTTTCTGAAACAAATCCTGCACATCCCAAATTTCCTGAGATAGCCTCTCGGCCTGCCGCAGACTTTGCATCTGTTGTGTACCCGCACCGCAAACTTTGGCGGCCTCTTTGATTTTTCTATCATGCATGTCTTTGCCATGAATCAATACCTCGCTTAGTTTCTAAAAGGAATGCCGAAGTGACGAAGGAGGGCTTTGCTTTCCTTGTCTGTCTTGGCGGATGTGCATATGATTACATCCAGTCCGTGGACCATCTCTACCTTGTCATAGTCGATCTCCGGGAAAATGAACTGTTCCCTGAGCCCGAGCGCGTAATTACCCCTCCCATCAAAGGACTTTCCGGAAATGCCTCTGAAGTCCCTTATCCTCGGCAGGGCAATGCTGATAAGCCTGTCGAGGAACTCATACATGGAAGCGCCCCTCAGCGTGACCTTGCATCCGATCGGCATGCCCTGCCTGAGCTTGAATGTCGCAATCGATTTCTTTGCCTTGCAGACTACAGCCTTCTGGCCCGTTATCGCCGCAAGTTCCTTCTGTGCTGCTTCAAGGAGCTTGATGTTCTGGATTGCCTCGCCGAGCCCGACATTGAGCACAATCTTCTGGATCTTCGGCACCTCCATGATGTTCCCGTAGGAAAAATCCTTCATCATGGCAGGAATAATCTCTTTTGTGTACTTTTCTTTCAGTCGTGGAGTCATTATCAGTCAATGACCTCCTTACATTTTTTACATGTCCGGTGCTTTTCCCCGCTCTCGAGCACAGTTATCGCCATCTTGGTCGTCTTGCTGCACTTGGGGCAGGATAGCATGACATTAGATATATGAATGGGGGCTTCTTTCTCGATGATGCCGCCCTGAGAGTATTTCTTGTTCGGCTTCATATGCTTCTTGATGATATTGATCTTCTCCACAAGGACTTGGTGCTTGTCTTTTTTCACTGCCAGCACCCGCCCCTTTTTGCCCTTTTCCTTCCCGGCAATTACCACTACAGTGTCTTCTTTTCTGATTCCTAGGCTCATTTCTCCTCCTACAGCACTTCAGGAGCAAGGGAAATTATTTTCATGTACTCTTTCCATCTTAGCTCTCTCGCTACTGGCCCGAAAATTCTTGTCCCAATGGGTTCGCCCTGGGCATTGATCAGAACAACGGCATTCTGGTCAAAGCGGATATAGGACCCGTCAGGCCTTCTTGAATCTCTCTTGGTTCTGACGACCACACCTTTGACAACGGCGCCCTTCTTGACGTTACCTTCCGGTATAGCCTCCTTGACGCTGACGACGATGATGTCGCCGAGGCCGGCATACTTCCTCTTTGACCCGCCAAGAACCTTCACGCACTGAACCCGTTTCGCGCCTGAATTGTCTGCTACCTCAAGGATACTCCGCAGCTGGATCATTTCGTGTTACTCCTTGACGATTTTCCCATAATTTCCAGGACCAGCCATCTCTTGTCCTTGCTCAGGGGCCGTGTCTCGGTGATCTTGACGTCGTCCCCGATCTTACACCGGTTCTCCTCATCATGGGCCTTGAACTTGGACACCTTCTTTACCGTCTTTTTGTAGACGGGATGCTGAAACAGTCTCGTGACAGCGACGA
>Ga0316626_10001613_pt1 | contig 10195 bp, 6 predicted proteins | sample OWC_Aug_T1_C1_D5_FD_207656 | JGI IMG/M metagenome (GOLD analysis project Ga0316626, IMG submission 207656) | Wetland soil microbial communities from Old Woman Creek delta, Ohio, United States - OWC_Aug_T1_C1_D5_A | ecosystem: Environmental > Terrestrial > Soil > Wetlands | place: USA: Ohio...
GATCCACATAGATATCGACCCTTCCGAAATCAACAAAAACGTCAAGGTAGATGCGGGTCTGGTCGGTGACCTGAAGGACATTCTGCGCCAGATCATCCCCTTGACCGAGACCGTGGACAGGTCTGCGTGGCTGTCACACATCAGCAGTGCGCGCTCCGGCAGCATCGGGCGTGACATTCAGAATCTTCCTGATCTCGGCCGCCTGCACGCGGCGCATGTAATCCACGACCTGTGGCGCCTTACCCGTGGAGAGGCCACCATCGTAACGGACGTGGGCCAGCACCAAATGTGGGCGGCACAATACTGCCGCATTGACAGACCCCACACCTGGATCAGTTCGGGCGGCCTCGGAACGATGGGATTCGGCCTGCCTGCTTCCATCGGAGCCAAACTGGCCGCCCCGGACCGCGATGTCTGGGTGATCGCCGGCGACGGCGGTTTTCAGATGACTCAGGCCGAACTGGCTACTGCCGCTCAGGAGGGCATTAAAATCAACGTGGCGATAATCAACAACGGCTGCCTGGGAATGGTCCGTCAGCTACAGCAGTTCTTTTACCAGGGCCGCTATTCCGCAGCCCCCTTGCGCAACCCGAATTTTGCCAAAATCGCCGAAGCGCACCAGCTTGCAGGAGTGCGCGTCACCAGGCGCAGCGAAATCCCGGACGCCATCCGCAGAGCCGAGGCGGAACCCGGCACCGTTTTGATCGACTTCCTGGTGGAGCAGGAGGACGTCGTCTATCCAATGGTCCCTGCCGGGGCCGACTTGCGGGAAATGATCCGCCGCCCTGGCACGGCACAATGAATCTTCGGGTGTCGGGTTCAGTAGTGACAAAAAACTTCAAACCACGAAAAACTCGGGACGCACCAAAGGTTTTTGGGTGTTTCTTGTATTTCGCGGTTGCGATTCAGTCAGTTCCGGTTTCACGAAAAAAAGGAGGATCTCTTGCAGCACACACTGGTTGTTCTGGTTGAGGATAAGCCTGGCGTACTGAACAGGGTGGCATCCCTTTTCCGCCGCCGCGCATTCAATATCGAATCCCTGACGGTCGGCCATACCGAAACCGAAGGGATCTCGCGCATGACTATCGTGGTGGATGGAGATCAAGTCAGCGTGGAACGCCTGACATCATACCTCCACAAGCTGGTCAACGTTATCCAGGTGGAGGACCTGACCGGCAAGCCCATGGTCAGCCGCGATCTTGCGATGATCAAGGTGAGAACGGACTCGAAGAGCCGGGCCGAGATCATCCAGACTGCCGATGTCTTTCGCGCTCGCGTGGTGGACGTGACCGCATCGTCGCTCACCATCGAAGCCACCGGCGATGAAGAGAAAGTCGACGGCCTGGTGGAGGTGCTCAAATCACTCGGAATCATTGAAATGGTGCGTACCGGCGCCGTGGCGATGTCGCGCGGCTGTGGAGCGCTGATGAACGGCAACGGCAGGCTGTCTGATGAGGCGGCGGGAGCAGGGCACGGCCCGGAAGATTTGGATGCTCTCTATGCGGAGGAGATGCGGATTCATGGCTAAATTAACTTTCGGCGGCATCGCGGAAGATATCGTGACCCGCGATGAGTTTCCTCTGGATAGAGCGCGTCAGGTGCTCAAGGACGAAATGGTAGCGGTACTCGGATATGGCGTTCAGGGTCCGGCGCAGGCGCTGAACATGCGCGACAACGGCATTCGGGTCATCGTGGGGCAGAGGCCGGGAAGCTCGAGTTGGGACAGAGCCGTTTTTGACGGCTGGTCTCCCGGCCAAACACTTTTCCGGCTGGAAGAGGCCGCCGAGCGGGCAACTATAGTCCAGTTTCTGGTGTCCGACGCGGCACAGAGGACCGTCTGGCCCGCGATAAGAGACCGGCTCGTGAAAGGGGCTGCGCTCTACTTTTCGCACGGGTTTGCCGTCGTCTATCGTGACCAGACCGGCGTCGTTCCGCCCGCATGTGTGGATGTCATCCTGGTCGCTCCCAAAGGCTCCGGACGCAGCGTGCGTGCGAACTTCCTCGAGGGAAGCGGCATCAACAGCAGTTATGCGGTATACCAGGACTACACGGGCCGCGCCCTGCAGCGGGCTCTGGCGCTCGCAATGGCTGTGGGATCCGGTTACCTCTTTCCGACCACCTTTGAACACGAGGTTTTCAGCGACCTGACCGGGGAGCGCGGCGTGCTAATGGGCGCCCTGGCAGGCTTGATGGAGGCGCAATACGAAATCCTGCGCAGGCACGGCCACTCGTCCACCGAGGCTTTCAACGAGACTGTCGAAGAGCTGACCCAGAGCCTGATCCGCCTCGTCGGCCAGAACGGCATGGACTGGATGTACGCCAATTGTTCGACTACGGCGCAGCGCGGCGCTCTGGATTGGAAGGACCGCTTCCGCAGCGCGGTCGCGCCGGTCTTTGAAAAGCTGTATGACAGCGTCAAGTGCGGCGAAGAAACGAGCATTGTGCTGGCTTCCAACGGCTCACCGGATTACAAGGAACGGCTGGAGTCAGAACTCAGGCAAATGCGGGAATCCGAAATGTGGCAGGTTGGCGCTGCGGTCCGCTCGCTGCGGCCCGAAAACTGGTCGAACAATCATCAGTCAATGCGTTGATGCCTGCTATTTTTTCAACCGCGGAAACTCGGTCACACGGAGGTTGGTGCAGCCATAAGGAATCAGGATGAGCTCCTGCAACGGCTCTGCCGATTCCTGAAGACCTGGAGCAAACTCGGCGGCCCAGCCGTGCGCCAGTCTCCAGTTGCGCAACTGCCGGCCGCGAACCCTGGCCTGCATTCCCGCGCCTTCGGGAGAGAATGGCCTCTCGCCCACAGGCCGCTCTTCGAAGCTCAAGCCCGATTCCGGCTTCTTTTCATCCACGAGCAGGCCGAAATTCCAGGGGGTGGAGGGACGGACCTCGAAGTCGCCGTGCGGCAGTTCACGATGAGGTTTGTCGGCATTGACCCGTGTCCAGGATTCGGCCGGGGAAAGCGAGTAGACAAGCGGCCCGCGCTCGATCGCCACCGCGTCGTTGTACCGGAGAGTGGCTTTGGCTCTCATCGGAAACCGCAGTTCCATATCCACCGTGCCCGCCCACTCCCGTTCCACCCGGTGAAAAGTCCCGGGTCTGAGCCTGGTTTCCGCCCCGGCAGCCACTTTGAGTGCGGCGCCGTCCGTCCATGCCGGGACGCGCAGCAACAAGGGAAAGCGGGCGGGCCGTTCTGTCGTAACGCGGATCTTCAGAGTTTCGCGAAACGGATAGTCGGTGTCGACAGCAACAGAGACGGGAATGCCGCGCGACAGGAAACTCGCCTTGCCGGGCGCATATGCGATGGCGGCGATGCCCTCGCCCGGGGTTTTCATCCACAGATGGGCACAGAACTTCGGCCAGCCCTGATGCATGTTGGACGTGCAGCATCCGTAGTTCGGTTCCAGGCCATAGAGGTTCGATTCCGGTCCGTTGGTGGTCCACATGTGATCGGGATTGATCGTGCACTGGACCTGGTTGACCTGCTGGTCATATTGATGCGCCCACATGTCGGGGCTGAAGGTTGCGGGCAGGGCGTTGTACGCCACCCTTTCCAGCCGGTCGGCGAAGTGGGGATCGCCGAATACCGATGCGAGGATCTCAAGCGAGTGGAGGAATTCAACGACCGCGCACAGTTCCGTACCCTGAACCGGGTTTTTCCCGGCAAGGCACTCGTCTCCGGTGAACATGCCGGTAACCTGGCCATGGTGCCGATCGAGGATCTCCAGCATCCGGAAGGCAAAAATGCGATCCGCATCTCGACGATCGAGCCGCCAGGAGAGAGCGGCAGCTTTGGCAGCCATGCCGGTGTTCACGACATGCTTGCCCCACTTCCAGAGTCCGCGACGGGGCGTGGGCACAGTGACGTCTTCACCTCTGTAAAATTCCTGGTAGTCAAAGCCCTGCGCCCGGAGTTTCCGGCCGAGGTCGAGGAGCCACTTTCCGCCGGTTCTCTCGTACACGTAATAGACAGGGATGAGTCCCTCGAACCATCGGTAACTCCCCCAATTGTACAGTGGAGTGCGGTCCATCCCTTCCTGCACAGCTCGCAGGCTCCGTTCCACCGCCCGCAGAACCCGGTCATCCCCCGTGGCTTCGTGATACTGGGCGAGCACCTTGTTGGCCAGGAGAATCGCCCACAAATCATATCGTTTGGTCACTGCGTCCAGAGGATACGGGCTGAACCAGCCGTCTTCGCGCTGGTGTGTGACAATATATCCGATGTATCGCGCGATCTTCGCCTTGAGGGGCGCGTCGTCGAGAAGCCAGGCCAGCGGAATGACCCCATCGAGCCAATATGGCGCGCGCTCCCAGCCTTCCGCCTGCCCGCCGAACCACTGGCTTTGCCCTACGTCGGGCCAGAATTCGTCCAGATGACCGCTCAGCCCGTCCGCCTGGATGCGAAGCTGCCGGCGCAACCATCCCGTGGGAAGAATGGATCCCAGAGGCAGGGGACGGAAAGCGGGTTCGGCCAACTCCGTTCCGGCTGCCGTTTCCATACTGCGAGGTGGAAAATTAGATCTCGCCTCGGCGCTGCCGGAGGCCGCAGCGAGCGCGGCTGTGCCCGCGCTTACTCCTACAATGAAAGTGCGGCGGTTCACTTTGGCCATTGAAATCATCTCCAGTTCTGGCGATGGATTGCCCGTTCATCCGCATGTTCGCCTCGGGAGTGCATGAACAGGAGGCAGAATCGATGCGTTGAGATTATAACCGGGATTGGCAACGAGTTCCGCATGATCCGCTCCGGTCGGGCGCCGACCTCGCGCCTGCGCTCTTCGATGAGATAGGAGATTACCCCGGATATGCCGGCCGGATCGTTCATGCATGACGCCTTTTCCTGATCACCATAACAGTGTAGTCCTCCAGGTAACGCGTCTTGATCACCCCGCATCCGGCCCAAGTGAAGCGGATGCCCACTTCGTATGTATCTCCATACGGTATTCCCGAAACCACAAGAGCGCCGCCGGGCGCAAGCAGAGCGCTGATTATCTCCGCGAAACGGAGAATGATATCCCCGTACAGATTCGCCAGGATGAGGTCGAAACTCGTCCGTCCCAGCGCCGATAAATCTCCCTGTACCGGATACATCACCGCCTGCATGCCATTCAACCGGATCGTTGCCAGTGTAGTCGCCATTGCGTCGGGACATGGATCCAGCGCAACCACAAAGCGCGCGCCCATCCTCGCAGCCGCCACCGACAGCACTCCGGTGCCGCAGCCCAGATCCAGCACCCTCGAATCCGGACCGACAGCGATTTCTTCCAGCTCTTCGATGCAGCTGCGGGTGGTCTCGTGCTCGCCGGAACCGAAGGCGCGGCCGTGAGCCAGAATTACGGGCAGGCGGTCTCCGGCAGTCGAGCACTCGGAAACCCGGGAAACGATGAATCTCCTCCCGATCAGCAGCGGCATCCTGTTCTCCGATCCCATACGGTGAATGGGATGCGCTCTTGTATCGTGGAAAAAAACTGCGGGCAAGCAAAAACCCTCAGGGCATTGCACCTCGGCGCCGGGTTTTCAAATAGCCTGCCTTTTGTGCAGGACGCGGAAGAACACAGCCTTCGGAAGCCGCCGGGAGTCTCGCAAGAACGGGGTATCAAAGTGCGCCGGGATTGCCGTCTCACGGCAGGATCGTGAGCGGAAGAGCGGCGAAAACACTGTGATCTGCGTTGTCATAGCGCAGGCCTGAGGCATGAACCGGGCCTGTCGATTGGAATTCCAGCGTCCCGGCAAACTCCCCATACCCTCGCGGAAACCACTCGGTAAAATACCTTGCGATTTGCCCCATTGCCGACAGACTTACATTTGTGGAAGCTACGACCTGCCCGTCGGGGCGGCGCAGATGCAGCAGGACGCTGACCGCAGACGCGCCCGGATTGCAGATGGCTATGCCGGAGCCCGTTGATCCCAGGCTTTCGACGTGAGCCGCGAAATGCAGGGCGGGAGGCGAAGCTCCGACACCGGCTTCCGCGAGGACTCCAGGACCTGCAACAGATTGAAATATCACCGCCCCGAAGACCGGCACCGGACTGGTAACCCTGATCCATCCGGACACGATTTCCCCTGAGCCGCCGTCAGTAGCCAGGTGCGCCGCACCCTTCGGGCTCAAAGGCAACTCCAGGCCGGCTTGCTGCTGACCACGTATGGGCACCCCCAGCGGAGTCCCGTCGCTTCTGAAGAACTCCACCTTCGCGCTGGCAGGGGTATCAGATGGATTGGCGAAAATCAGTTCGGACCGATAGCCTGCCCCGTCGACAACCTGAGGGAAAACAATGTGCGTTGAGGCATCCCCCATAAAAGGAGGAATGCTCGAAAAAACCTGCGGCCTCCCATCCAGGTCCACATTGTCGTAGCGGAGCGCAAGCGCGGCGAGTTCCTGGTCACCGGAAAACTCAATACTCCCCTCGAATCCGGCCCCGCCGGTGAGGGGAAATCGCTGGCAGGCAAACTCCGATACGTTCTGTCCCGGTGTCATGGCGATCACGGCGCGTTCCTTGACGGACCCGTTCATGTCGCGCAACGTCATGTGGAACGTGGCCGGCACGCTCGCGGTGTTTGCAATCGCATAGCCGGTCCTGGAATAGCCCGTGTTGTCGATCCAGAGGGTGACGTTTTTGGCAGTCCGGGTGAGCCGGAAGCCGGCTTCACTCAGAACCCGGCTGTTCTGGATGCTTCTGAGGAGAGCGGCGCCTGCAATCTGGCCTGTGGCGGCAAGATGCGCCGTGCCGGTCTGCACACTTCCCGGCCGGCTGACCTTTACATCCACCGAGCCCATCGACCGCAGATTGAAGTGGACCGGGATCGGGGACGGGCCCGCAGGCAGATCAAATGGCGCCCCATCCGATTTCAGAAGGGAAACAAGAAGATCCGCAGCGCTTTGACCTGTGTTGATGGCGGTCAGAACCGTCTCGTACCCGTCCCCCGCCGCAATCTGCGCAAACACTCCCGTGAAGACATCAGACTGAGGCGACGGGCTGAAATGCACCCAGGAGGACCAGTTGCCCCAGCTCCCCGCAGACGCGGGCCGCAGACGCCAGCGATACTCTGCATTTTCTGTGAGCGCAAAAGGCAAGTCGAAGACGGTGGCGTAAACATCGTAGGAGGCCACGAGCTGACTCCCGTCCGCTTTCTCGATTTCCAGCAGAAAGTGGGACGCTCCGGGCAGCGGTTCCCACTTGAATTCCGGATGCAGGCCGGAAACGCTTGTGGATGGAAAGAGCGGGAGGGCGTCCGGAATCGCGCCCGTGATTTCCCCGATCCGCATTTCGATTTCCGCGGTGCAGACAGGGCAATAGCGGTTGCCGCTGACCATCATGCAATATTCCGTGGGGCGGTACCTCCCGCCCGTGTAATAACCTGCACCCTCATAGAGACCGACGCCGCGGGATCCGGCGAAGCTCGGGATCTCCTTGCCGGGGGTGATCAGGTGCCGCCAGGGAATATGCCGCGGGTCCACCAGGGCAGTGATGTTCCGCGCCGCACTCTCGGAGCCGCGGTAAAATTCCTGGTACTCGGTGTATTCGTCGGCGAGGCGTCCCACGTTGTGCCCCATTTCATGCGCCACTACGTAGTCGTTGCACAATGTGGATATATCGCCGCCGTACTGGAACATGTAGGAGTTCACCCGGCCCATGCGGACCGGCTGGTTCACCATGACGATGCGCGTGTCGCATTCGGGGACATACTGGTTGATGTACTGGGTGATCAACGTGTAATTTGCGCTGAACAGGTAGTTGCGGTCCGGATTGCTCAGGTAGGTGCCCAGCGCGGTGTCGCGGTCGATGACGACCTTGTTGTCTTGGTCCCTGATATCGTGACCGGCCTGCCTCGATACCAGGCGGATGCGGAAAATATTGAATATATCCCTGTGCAATTGCCACTCATCCTGCCCGAAGAGAGAGCGCGCGGTGTCGAGCGTGTTCTGGTCGAACAGTTCCTGGTCCCGCAGGTTGGGAACGCCATCCCCGTTCAGATCGGTGAAAGGCTCGTTCGTCAGGTTGGGATTCGATCCTGCTGCAGGAGCGGCGGCACTGCCGTAACGCTGGTATCGCTCGCCTGAATCAAAGGCACCGTTTTTGTTCAGATCATAATAGATCACACCGTCCCACCTGCCGTTCTGGTTCAGGTCCGAGTATGTTTCTGTGATATTCGTATATCCGTCCCCGATCATCACGATGTTCCAGCGGCTCAAACGGTCGGGCACTCCGTAGATTTGGGTCAGCGGCCCTCCCGAGTCCTCGAAGGCAGGGAATGAATCGAGGATCACATCCTCGTCTCTTCCGGCGGTCACATCCCCGATCCTTACGGTGCGCAGGATGTTGTTGCTCCCGGCGTCGGTATGGAATTTGACGAACCCGTTCGGCGTGAGCAGGATCGAGAATTCGCCGGATGCGTTGGTCGTCGTCAGTTCGTATTCCCTGGCGAGATCGGTGTAGGATTGGATCGTCATGTGTGCCAGCGGCGTATGATCGGCGCCGCGCAGGACACCCGTCCACAGGTAAGGCTCCGGAAGATCCAGGGTGACCGAGGACTCGCCGGAAATCTCCAGGCCGGAGACGTGGATCGGCCGGCAGCCGGCGACAAAGGCGCTCAGCGTGTAGCTTCCTTCACGCAAGTACAGGTTGTAAGTCCTATAGAATCTTCCGGTCGCCGGATCGGAACCCGCTGGCCCGCTCACACCGTTGCCCGCAAACACCGCGGCACCCGCCTGGAAAAGCTCGAATCGCACGAGCGACCTGCTGGAAAACCGGCTGTACACCTCTTGCCGGGGAAAATTCAGTTTGACACTGAGGATTCCGGCGGAGGCGATCAAAGTGAAATCAAGCGTGCGGGGCTCGCCGATGACTATATTCCGTGCAACCGCCGGCGCCAGGGTGCTTCCCGCAGCCGGCAGCGCCTCCATCTCATAAGCGCCGGCAGGCAGGTCGAAGTCGTAAGTGCCGTCGGTATCCGTCAGGGCCGAGGCAGTCAGGTTGCCATCCTGGTAAGCGCGGACCCGCACCCCCCTCAGCGGCTTCTCCAGGTTGTCACGGACCGTGCCGGAGACGGTGTGTGCTCTTGTCAGTTGAATGTCACTCGTCGTGTCCCCGGTGATTGCGAGGCCGTAACATTGCAGGGCATAGTCTTGAGCGTATGCGGCGATGACAAAATCGGTCGGCGCCAGATTCCTGGGGATCGAAAAACTGAACTTGCCATTGCTGCCGGTCCTTACATACCAATTACTCCCAAAGGTTGTCGTGAACGCGAGTTGCCGGAGGAGCACATAGGCACCGTTGACGGTTACTCCGCCTTCTCCCAGGACCGTCCCGGCTAGAATCCAGCCCGCCTCGGCCTGGTGTGCTGCGCCGGTGGAGGCCTCCACCCCGATTTGTCCCATTCGCTCGATTTCCTGGACAACCTCGCCCCTGATCTTCCTCTGGATCTCCTCAGTCAGGCTTGCCATTCCCTCAGGTTTCCTGGCCGGAAGTAGTGCTGCATTCATTCTCCCGGAGCGTTGTCTTTCCCCTTCCGTGATAAGTCGCCGGTTCTCGCGATCGTGCGCCAGGAATTCCCGTCGACGGAAGTCCGCACGCGCCCGAAAACTGCCGTCGATCGGGATCCTCAGCTGTTCGGAGAGAGTGTGGTCGTAGAGAACCACGGTTGCCAGGCCAGTGATGGAGGGGATTTTCGCCACGAACGGAATCGGTTGCCCCGGGCCGGGATCAGGATAAAACCTGGCGGGATTGCCGATCCTCCTGGCCCCGAGTTGCTGGCCTGAGTCGCTGAGCAGCAAAAGGAGCCAGTCGTCTTCCGAGATCAACTGCCTGTTCTCCAGATAATTTTCGATTTCGGCTGCGGAGTCGAACCGCGCTTTGCCGTCCAGCAGCTCCAGCACCAGCAGGTAACCGGCGCGTCCGCCGCGCTCCGCCGGGACAGCCTGGAGGTCCTGCGCGGATGGGAGCATATCGTCGGGCGCCGGCCATCCCGGAAAACCGGCGAACACAGCCGAACAGACGCAAACCGCCGCCACCATCAGTCGAATCCGGACACTCGGCATTCCGGCGCACATATTGCAGGCTCCTCCAGTGATTGGACGGCGATATCGAATCAAGCCAGGTTCCGTATCACCAGTACCAAAGGCACAGCATCCGCTGCGGCTTTTGCACGGTTATGCCCATTGTAACACGACATGGCTGGAATCGAACCTGACCTGCTT
>Ga0316626_10001614_pt1 | contig 10193 bp, 10 predicted proteins | sample OWC_Aug_T1_C1_D5_FD_207656 | JGI IMG/M metagenome (GOLD analysis project Ga0316626, IMG submission 207656) | Wetland soil microbial communities from Old Woman Creek delta, Ohio, United States - OWC_Aug_T1_C1_D5_A | ecosystem: Environmental > Terrestrial > Soil > Wetlands | place: USA: Ohio...
TCATCGGCTATTGCTTAGAAGTTATTTTTCAGTTAACATCACTATTATTTCGTTAAGGAGAGGTGATGCTATGATGTACGATGTCGTTACTTTCGGTGAAGCCATGCTCCGGCTCTCGCCGCCGCACTTCGCGCGGCTGGAGCAGACCCATTCGCTGGATGTGGAGATCGGGGGGAGCGAACTGAACGTGGCAGTCGGTGTGGCCCGGCTGGGAATGTCTTCGGCCTGGGTATCCAAACTCCCCAATAACGCCCTGGGGAAAATGGTTCGCAACCGCGGCCGGGAACTGGGAGTGGACACGTCCCATGTGATCTTCAGCGACCAGGGTCGGCAGGGGCTCTATTTCGTCGAGTACGGCGCCGCGCCCCGGGCCAGCTCGGTTCTGTATGACCGGGCGAATTCTTCCATCAGCCTGATCCAGCCGGGCGAAGTGGACTGGAAGAAGATTCTTTCCAAGGCCAAGCTCTTCCACGTGAGCGGAATCACCCCGGCCCTCAGCGCCTCGGCGGCCGAGACCACGGCCGCAGCCATGAAAGCGGCGAAAGAGGCCGGGTGCCTGGTGAGCTATGACCTGAATTACCGGAAGAAATTGTGGTCTCCCGCCGACGCCAAGAAATGCCAGGAGCCGCTGATGAAGATGGTGGACATCATCACCACCACGGAAGAGGACACCGGAGTGGTGTTCGGCATCCGCGAGGAGAATTATCAGAAAGCGGCCGAGGCCCTGGCCAAGACCTTCGGGTTCAAAGCCGTGGCCATCACCCTTCGGGAAGACCTGTCGGTCTGGAAGAACAACTGGACGGCCATCGCCTATGCGGACGGGAAAATCTATTCCGACCGGACCTACGCGGTGGAAATTGTTGACCGGGTCGGGGCGGGCGACTCCTTCACTGCCGGGTTTATCTACGGCTACCTGACCGGGGGAGCGGAAAAAGGCGTCAAATACGGCAACGCTCTTTCGGCGCTGAAGCACAGCATGCCGGGAGATTTCAACTGGTCCACCCTGGAAGAAGTGGAAGCGCAGATCAAGGGGGCGGGACTGAGGATATCGAGATAATCAAAAGTTCGGAGTTCGGAGTTTCGAGCTCGGAGTCTCCAAAGCTGCGGGCTTTTGCTCCGAACTCCGAACTCATTACTCCGAACTCGGGGGAGGGGATACTCGAATGAATGAAGTGCTGGCCAAAATAGTCGATGAAGGAGTAGTCCCGGTCATCCGGGTGGCGTCGGCCGCTGAGGCCTTCGAGGTGGCCAAGGCCATTCGCGACGGCGGGATTTCGGTCATTGAAATCACTTTTTCAGTTCCCGGCGCCCTGGACGTGATGAAAGAGGTGACCCAGAAATTCGGGAAAGAGGTTCTTTTGGGGGCCGGGACGGTCCTCGATCCGGAGACAGCGCGAGCGGCCCTCCTCAGCGGAGCCAAATTCATCGTGACTCCGACCCTGAACCTGGATGTGATTAAAATGTGCAAACGCTATAGCGCGGTGGTCATTCCGGGAGCCCTGACTCCCACCGAGATCCTGACCGCCTGGGAGGCGGGATCCGACCTGGTCAAAGTCTTCCCCATCGCCCAGGTGGGCGGCCCGGCTTTCATCCGGGCCCTCAAAGGCCCTCTTCCCCACATTCCGCTGGTCCCCACAGGAGGAGTGAACGTTCAGAATGCCGGAGAGTTCATCAAGGCCGGAGCCGCGGCCATTGCCGCCGGCGGAGAATTGGTGGACAAAAAAGCGGTCGCCGAGAAAAAATTCTCGGTGATCTCCGAAAATGCCCAAAAGTTCCTGGCCGAGGTCAAGAAGGCCCGGGGGAAAAGCTAAATCAAGGATCAGGACAAAGAGGCTGGGCGCTGCATTCCCATCCACACCTGCCGACCCAATTCATTGCCCATGCGGGTAGGGGCGGGTTTCAAACCCGCCCCTGCAGACGGACCTTAACCGGCATACTCGCCCTTTATATGCGTATCTTTTAAAGACGATCTGTATATTTCGTATATTTCCAAGGCAGAGACTTCTTGTCTTACTTTAGGGATTTGTTGTCAAATGAATGAAACAAGGGAGGTAAAGGATTATGAAGAAGTATCGTTGGCTGCTCTTTGCTTTCATCGCCGCTACGGCCGCGGTCCTCATTTACGCTCCGTGCCTACGGGCCATTGACAAACCGAAAAATTATCCCGAACGAGCGGTTGAGGTCGTCGTGGGATACGGCGCCGGGGGCGGGAGCGACCTTTTAGCCCGGGCGATCACCGCCGAGGCCAGAAAAATCATGAAGGTTCCCCTCCCCATCATCAACAAGCCCGGAGCGGGCGGGGTTGTTGCCCTGGAATATATCCAGGGACAGCCGGCGGACGGGTATACGATATGGGCGGGATCCACAACCGTTCTATTGACAGGGGGGCTGGTGGGAATGACCAAATTCCAATACACCGACTTTACCCCGATTATACGCGCCCAGCACGACGTTATGCTGCTGGTGGTCCCTTCCGGAAGCCGTTTTAAAAATATCCAGGAGGTGATCGCCGACGCCAAAGCCCGCCCGGGCCAGCAGAGCTGGGGAGTTGTCGGGACAGCCCAGGGGTACCAGGCCTATATTGCCGACAGCTTTTCCGGCGCCGTCGGGATTACCCCGAAAATCGTTCCCTTCGATTCGGCCGGAAGGCAGCAGGCCTCCCTTCTGGGAGGGCACATCGATGTGATGCTGGATGAACCGGCCACGGTCATCGGCCTGGCGGGGGGCAAGAAAGTCCGTCCTCTTCTCTCCTTTTCCAAGGAACGGATTCGTCCCTTCCCCGACTTGCCCACCATCGGTGAGATGGGGGCCAAAGAGTTTCCCGGGATCTACCGGGGAATTGCGGCAAAAAAAGGAATCCCGCCGGAAATCATACGCTACCTGGCTCAGGTCTTCACCGCCGCCTATCAATCTCCGGCTTATCAAAAATACGAGGCCGAGAGTTTTCTCGATTTAAGAAAGGGATTCCTGGGCCCCGAGGAATTTGAGGCCTTCTTGAAAGAAGATGCCGAAGCGGTGACCAAGTTCTTGAAGCGCGCGGGAGTCTATCAAATAAAGAAGTAGCCTGAAAGGGCGCAGGATGGATCCGGCCGGGGGCTTCCAGGAGTCCTGGAATAAAGGATGCCCCCCGGCTTAGAGGAGTGAAGCATGAACAACATCGTCGCCGGTTCGATTCTCATCGGCCTCTCCATTTTCTTCTTTTACCTTACCACCCAGTTTCCCATCGTGAAGGGGTACCAGCAGATGGGGGATGCCTTCTGGCCCCGGACGGTTCTTTTCGTGTTGATCGGTCTTTCGGTCATTCTGATCGTCCAGACTTTTTTAAAGGGCGGAAAAAAGGAATCCGCCAAGAAAACTTTCCTCAAAGAAGTACCGGATCGTCCGGCTCTTTTCAAAACGATGGGGATCATGATTGTCTATATCCTATGCATTCCCTACCTGGGGTTTCTGGTTTCCACTTTCCTGGCGCTCATCGTTTTTTCCTATCTGATGGGGGATAGAAAAGCCTCCGGAATGGTGTATTTTTCCCTGGGTATGACCGTGGCCACCTATCTGGTCTTCGCCCTCCTGATTTACACCGCCTTGCCCCGGGGAGTCTGGATTTTCAAGAGCCTGAGCAACCTGCTCTATTGATAGAAAGGACCTGGAAGTCATGCTGGAGCTTTTCGCGTTCGGCTTCTACACCGTTTTGATGCCCGTGAACCTCCTGGCTATGATGGCAGGCATGCTGATCGGCCTCCTGATCGGCATCCTCCCGGGCCTGGGGGGGACCATGGCCGTGGCCCTGATCATCCCCTTCACCTTCAACATGGAGCCCATCACCGGGATCCTGATTCTCATCTCCCTGTACTGCACTTCGACCTATGCAGGCTCCATTACCGCCATCCTCTTTAAAATCCCGGGGGAGGCGCCGTCCATCATGACCATTCTGGACGGCCACGAATTGGCCAAGAAAGGCCAGGCGGGTAGGGCCCTGGGAATGGCTATTTTTGCCTCCACTCTCGGGGGAATTTTCAGCACCATTTGTCTGGCCGCGGTTTCCATCCCCCTTTCCACGGTCGCCATCGAGTTCGGGGATGCGGAGTACTTTGCCATGGCGGTCATGGGATTGAGTGTCTGCTCCGGGATCGGAGGGAAGTCGGTTCTAAAGAACGTGATCGGGGCGGTCATCGGTCTTTTCCTGGCCACTTTCGGAACATCCCCCATTTCCGGAACCCATCGCTTCACCTTCGGATGGAGCGGCCTGCTCATGGGGATTACCTTCATCCCTGCGGTCATCGGCCTCTTTGCCATCAGCGAGGTTTTTGAGGAGGTGGAAAGGGGCCTGAAAGGGGGACAGCGGGAAGGCTACAAGAGACAGGAGAAGGTTCGGATCGGAATGCCCACCTGGGAGGAGATCAAATACCTGAAATGGACCTTTCTGCGCTCGTCGATCATCGGGACCATCATCGGAATCCTTCCCGGGGTCGGGGCTACGACGGCAGCCTTCTTCGGCTACAGCGAGGCCGTGCGCTGGTCTAAGCACCCGGAGAAGTTCGGCACCGGAATCATCGAGGGCATCGCCGCCCCGGAGACGGCCAACAACGCCGCCACCGGGGGAGCCATGGTCCCGCTGCTCACCCTGGGGATTCCGGGAAGCTCGGTTACCGCGGTCATGATCGGGGCCTTTCTGATCCACGGGCTCCGGCCCGGGCCGATGATGATGATGCAGCAGGAAAAGCTGGTCTATTCCATCTTCGCCGGGTACTTCTTTTCCAACCTGCTCATCATCCTGGCCGGGATCCTGGGGATCAAATTCGTAGCCCGGCTGATGGATTTCCCCTACCACAAGGTCGGCCCGGCGATTCTCCTTTTTGCGGTCATCGGCTCCTACGCCATCAACAACTCCATGACCGACGTGTACGTGACCCTGGCTTTCGGGTTCATCGGGTACGTATTGAAAAAGCAGGGATTCGGACTGGCCCCCATGATCCTGGGGATGATCCTGGGAGATTTAGCGGAAGTCTCCCTGCGCCGGGCCATGCTGTTATCCGATTTCGACCCGATGATCCTCATCACCCGGCCCATCAGCGCCGGACTCATTATTTTTGCGGTTCTTTCCCTCTGTTATCCGCTGATCCAGAAGTACCTCCTGAAAGGAAGAGGAAAGGAAGAGTTGGCTTCATCCTGAAGATCGATCCGGAGAGATAGGGGCGGTTCGCGAACCGCCCCTACGGCGTCTCAAAAAGTCCCGCGCAGGGCAAGATGAAAGACCACGTCGGGCGAGGTTTTGACGACCACGTCTTCGGTGACTCCCAGGTCCAAGGAGATTTTTTCGGAGAAGGCGAGAGTCCCCCCTATGGTTAACTGGACGGAGCTTTGATTGAGCGTTGTGAGTTCGCTGTCTTTATAAAAGGAGGTATGCCCGTTGGCCTGGATTTTAAAGGCAATCCATCGGGCCGGACTCCATCCAACCCCCAAACAGCCAAACCCCACCCAATTTCGTTGCTGATTCCTCAGGACATCCCCCTCGGTCATACCCATAACTCCCGCTGATCCATAGAGGGAGACATGGCCGACGGATATTTTATAGTCGTCTCCGGCGGTCATCCATAGAGAAAAATCAGTGCTGCCGCTCCCATGGAGATTGTCGCTGTCTCCGGTTGGAAGCTTGAGGGAGGCACGCAGGGATACGGCCCTGGAGGGTTTATCAGGATTTCGATAAAGTTGATAACCCCCCGTGAATTGAATATCTCCAATCCCATTGCTGGACTGATCCACGTTGAGGCGTACCTGCTGATCTTTTTGATACTGGTAAAGCAGGCGGTCCTTCGGAGCTTGATCCCGGCCTCCCTCGGTAAAACCGAAGGTATTGTGATACCAGTCAATAAAGCCATCCGTAAACCCGCCTGCTTCGAATATGTAGGGGATCATCAGGCCGACTTCAAAATTCTTGGCAATTCCGTATCGCGCATCCAGACTGATCCGAGTGCTTTGTCCATCCAGAACAACGCTTTCCCGCTGATTCTGCTCTTGGACAAAATTATTCGTCAGATCAATGATGAACCTCAGGTCGGCCTTTTGGGCTGAGACCAGAGAGGGGTCCCCGATGGAAGGCAGCCCGAAAATCTGGATCAAGGGACTCTGGTTTTGAGTGTAAAAAGGGGTCATTTCAACCGCGTATAGACAGGGGGAAAGGAAAAGAATTCCCCAGACGATGGCCGTTCCCAAATAAAATCGAATACCCTTGTGCATCGATTTGCCCCGGTCGTTAAAATTTTTGGAAAAGATGTTATCAACTCGCATCCACCTTGTCCAGGAAAATAATCGTGGGTTTTATCAAATCGGGTCCAGAAAGAGATTGCCTTTTCAGAAGCAATCCATGGTAAAATTTTAGAACTTTTTTTGTGTTCGGATTCCCTTCAACACGAGGAAATATTTTTGCCAACTCATGTTCTCTTCCTCCTCTTCTTCCTATGGGGACTGCTAGGGATGGAAGGCGTTCAGGTGGCCATGGGTTCCGATGCATGGCTGGGGAGGGTAAAGGAGGCCCAGGATCACCGGCGGGGAATAAACCCAACGGAAAACGAGTTTTATGGGCCGCATTCCTTCCAAAATGTCCGTTTAGAGTGGAATAAGCCCGGCTTCTTCCGCGCGCAAATTTTCAAGGAGCTGAGACCGGCCCAAGACCCGAATCAACCTTCCTTTTTAACCCAAGGCTCTTTGGGGAAGACCGATCCGGATGCCGGGTACACTTTGCTCAATGAAGGGGAGGGTACTTCTCCCGATTCAAGCCAGAAAGAGCCCGGCAAACCCCAGCGCGATTGGAAAGGGATCGGAAGGGATACCGCTTTTTTTCTGGGTTACCAGGTGGTTTTTGCCGGAATTCTCTATCTTATGCCGGAAAGTGTGACCAATTGGACGGATGAACAGAAAAAAGCGACGGTGAATAAATGGGCGCACAACGTTCAAGAGGCGGTCTGGGATGACGATGAATGGTGGATCAACTACATTGGTCACCCCTATTTTGGGGCTACCTATTATATTCGGGCCCGGGAACGCGGCTTCGGAGAATTCGGCTCCTTCGCCTACGCAGCTTTGCTTTCTGCCTGTTATGAATACGGAATCGAGGCCTTTTTCGAACATCCCTCCTACCAGGACCTGATTTTCACCCCCGTGGGAGGTTACCTCCTGGGGAAATTTGTCTTCGAACCCATTCGAGATATGATCAAGGTCAAACCCCAGCTGAAATGGTATGATCATGCGGGTTTGATTCTGACCGATCCCCTGGGTGCATTGAACAGCGTATTCGAAAGGTTGTTTGGGATCCAATCGGATATTCGAGTACGGTTCCATTCTCCCGACCTTGGGCGGCAAATGATCGTAGACTCTTCGGAGGGCCGATCTCTCAGGTGGCAGGAAGTAAAATTTTCCCGTCCTCAGGGTGTCAACCTTCAATTACATCTCGACTGGTAGGCAAACGGAAATTGGACTTGGGAATCACCCCCGAATAATCGGCAGAACCGAAAAGGAGCCGGGTTTGTAGACGGAAAGGGGGACAAGGATGGGCAAACATCTTGTATTAGTCGGGGGTGGGCATGCTCACCTCACGGTTCTTTTAAACATCGCCGATTTCGTCCAGCGCGGGCATCGGGTCACACTGATCTCGCCTGCTCCCCACCATTATTATTCCGGCATGGGACCGGGGATGCTCTCGGGAATCTACCGGCCCCAGGAGGTTCGGTTCCACGGGAAGAAAATGGTTGAAGACCGCGGGGGTATTTTTGTCGAAGACCGAGTAGTCAAAATCCACCCGGACCCAAGAACCTTGAATCTCCAATCCGGGAATCAAATCAATTATGATGTCGTATCCTTCAACACAGGGAGTGATGTTCCCCTGAAATCCCTTGTTTCCGCTTCCCGGGAAAATATCATCCCGGTAAAACCGGTTTTCAATCTCCTCCAGGCCCGCCGATGGATCATTCCTAAGCTGAAAGGAAAAGAGATGAATTTCATCGTCCTCGGGGGAGGACCGGCCGGATTGGAGGTGACCGCCAATCTCTGGCGGCTGGTGCAGGACAACCGGGGCCAGGCCCGGATCACCCTGATCGCCGGGAGCAGCCTGCTGGGGGGGCTTCCTGAGAGAGTGCGAGCCCTGGCTCTTGCGGGTTTAAACAGCAGAGGGATCACGGTCATCGAAGGAAAACGCGGGAAGGAAATAAGCGGGGCGGAAATCCGCCTCACCGATGGGTCCTCCCATCCTTTTGACTTAGCCTTTGTGGCCATGGGGGTTCAGCCCTCGTCGATCTTTGTTGATTCGGGAATCCCTGCGGGTCCGGACGGGGGGCTCCTGGTCAACCCCCACCTGCAAAGCGTTGCCCACCCGGAGATGTTCGGAGGAGGGGACTGCATCCGCTTTGCCGAAGGTCCTCTGGCTAAAGTCGGGGTATACGCCGTCAGGCAGAACCCCATTCTGTTGCATAATCTATCGGCTGCGCTGGAAGGGAAAGAGATGCGGCCCTTTACTCCCCAGCGGGATTACATGCTTATATTCAACATGGGCAATGGGCGGGGGATTCTGTGGAAGAAGAACTTCGTTTGGGAAGGGCGACTCGCTTTTTTATTGAAGGATTATATCGATCGAAAGTTCATGAAAAAATTTCAGGTGTCGGGAGAACGGGAGGAAAAGGAGTAAAAAAAACCGTTCCCGGTTGCTTGTTGCCGGTTTCTCATCGCCCAGCGGTTTACAAGTTAAATTGTACGCAAGATGGCAACAAATTGTAGGGGTAACCCCCCTGTGGTTGTCCTTTTTGCCGGACAGAATCCTGAAAATCTGCGTTCATCTGCGTCCCAATCATTTTTCCTTACGGAGGTGAAAAATGGGGATTCTGGATTATTTCAAACCGGTTTCCACCTGGCCCCCGGATCGGGTCCGGCAGTTTCTGGATCAGAAGAGCCCCCAGGAATATAACCTGGTGGATGTTCGGACCCCGAAAGAGTATGAACAGGAGCATCTCCCCGGGGCGCGGCTGATTCCCGTGGGCGAACTGGAAACCCGCTGGAAGGAACTGGACCGGAATAAACCTACGATTACCTACTGAGCGGCCGGCGTGCGCAGCCGGGCCGCTGCCGCAGTTCTAGCGCGGGAGGGATTCAAGGAGGCTTACAGCATGGAAGGGGGCATCCGTGCCTGGAAGGGCCTGCGGGCAGCCGGTGCTCCGGATGCCGGGATGGCTTACTTTGAACCGGGCAAAAAACCGGAGGAAATGATCGCCCTGGCCTGGATGTTGGAAGAGGGGTCCTGCAAGTTCTACAAAGAAATGGGAATAAGGGAAAAGAGCCCGGAAGCGGTCGCCCTTTTCCAGGGCCTATGGGGGGATGAAGAGAAGCACAAGTCCTCCCTCTTCGAAATCTATCAGAGACTCTCCGGAAAAGATTCAGACCCGGATTTTCCCCGATCTCTAGTTGCCCTGGAATCGGGTGACGATTTTCTGGAGGGTGGAATCGGGTTGAAGAAAGCCCTGGAGTGGTCCCGGGGAAAAGACCTGAAAGACATTTTGGAGTTCTCCATCTCCCTGGAAGTAAACGCCATCGACCTCTACATCAAGATGGAACGTGAAGTAGAAGGGAAACCCCCAAAGGAAATTTTTCTGGCCCTGTCCAACCAGGAGAGGAATCATCTGAAACGTCTCAGTGCGGCGCTGGAAAAAGATTAAGAGCTTATCCTTAAATAAGCGCCTGCGTTTAAATCCCCCTTTGAAAAAGGGGGACATAGGGGGATTTGCTTGAGATCGCTTTGGAAAAATCCCCCCAACTCCCCCCTGAAGCTGTGAAAAAATTCAGGGATTGGGAAATTGGAAAACCATACCATGTCCAGGGGAGGGGAAAATTCACGCCGCCCAAAAAGGCGCTGGGTTCTCCGTTGCCGACGGGGAATTAAACTCGGCCTGATCCGAAATGAGAAGCCGTTGGTTGTTGTCGGGTTATCATCAGATTGGGGGCGTCGCTTGGCGGAACTCGAGGGAATGCTTTGTAGCTCTGTATCTCCCGCCGGTTTTGGCGGCGTGAATTTCCCCCTCCCCTGGACAAGGGAAGAGTTTTTCTCATGCAGGAGGCGAATTTTTTCACAGCTTCCCTTTGCAAAAGGGGGGGACTATTATTTACGGACAAGTTCTAAGACGCGTTGCGGGTTCCTAGTTCCTTGTTTCTGGTTA
>Ga0316626_10001615_pt1 | contig 10191 bp, 6 predicted proteins | sample OWC_Aug_T1_C1_D5_FD_207656 | JGI IMG/M metagenome (GOLD analysis project Ga0316626, IMG submission 207656) | Wetland soil microbial communities from Old Woman Creek delta, Ohio, United States - OWC_Aug_T1_C1_D5_A | ecosystem: Environmental > Terrestrial > Soil > Wetlands | place: USA: Ohio...
AGTTTTTATCAACCACATCCTGACCTTTCTTGCCGTATGACTTAACAATGAATTTCTTCATCTGCTCAACAGCCTGATCAACAGGGATAACCTCCGTGATACGGAAAAATGCACTCTGAAGAATAGTGTTGGTTCGGTTGCCCAAACCTATTTCTTGTGCTATCTGCGTTGCGTTGATATAATATACTTTGATATTGTTCTTTGCAAAATAAGCTTTTACCTTGTTAGGCAAATTCTCAACCAGTGTATCGCCTTCCCAGATGGTATTAAGCAAGAACGTACCGTTCTTACGCAAACCGCGGGTTACGTCATACATGTGAAGGTAAGCCTGTACGTGGCATGCTACGAAGTTAGGCGTACCTACCAAATATGTAGAATTAATAGGTTTATCGCCGAAACGCAGGTGAGAACATGTGAAACCACCTGATTTCTTTGAATCGTATGAAAAATATGCCTGGCAATATTTATTGGTGTTGTCACCGATAATCTTTACTGAATTCTTGTTTGCACCTACTGTTCCGTCAGCACCCAAGCCGTAAAACTTGGCTTCGAATGTACTTGGATCACCTAAAGCGATTTCCTCTTTTAAAGGAAGTGACTTGAATGTAACATCATCTTCGATACCTAAAGAGAATTGGTTCTTAGGTTCGGGGAGCTCCAAGTTTTCGTAGACTGAAAGGATTTGTGCAGGAGTGGTGTCTTTAGAACCTAATCCGTAGCGTCCGCCGATAACCAACGGAGCATTTGGTTTGCCGTAAAGAACGTCACGAACATCAAGATAAAGAGGTTCGCCTGTTGCTCCCGGTTCCTTTGTACGGTCGAGCACGCAAATGCGTTTTGCACTCTTTGGCAGAGCTGCAAGGAAGTGTTTTGCTGAGAACGGACGATACAAGTGAACTGCTACCAAACCTACTTTCTTGCCTTGGCTGCGTAAGTAATCGACAGTCTCGCGAATAGCACCTGTGACAGAACCCATAGCAATGATAACGTTCTCTGCATCAGGATCGCCATAATAATCGAACAAGCCATAATTACGACCTGTGACTTTATTGATTTCTTTAATATATTCTTCTACAATTTCAGGAACAGCGTCGTAGAATGGATTAGATGATTCTCTGTGTTGGAAGAATACATCTGGATTCTCAGCGTTGCCACGGTTTACCGGATGTTCAGGATTAAGTGCACGTTCACGGAATTCTACCAAAGCTTTTTGGTCGACCAACGGACGTAAATCCTCTTGATCAATAGCTTCTACCTTTTGAATTTCGTGTGATGTGCGGAATCCGTCGAAAAAGTTCAGGAAAGGAACGCGGCTCTTGATTGTTGCCAAATGAGCAACAGCACTTAAGTCCATAACCTCTTGTACCGAACCTTCGCAAAACATTGCAAAACCGGTCTGGCGACATGCCATTACATCTTGGTGGTCACCAAAGATACATAATGCATGAGAAGCCAATGAACGGGCTGATACATGGAATACGCATGGAAGTAATTCACCTGCAATCTTATACATATTAGGGATCATCAACAATAATCCTTGAGAAGCTGTATAAGTCGTTGTCAAAGCACCGGCTTGTAATGAACCGTGTACTGCACCTGAAGCACCACCTTCAGACTGCATTTCTTGAAGGGTAACTGTCTCGCCGAAGAGGTTCTTGCGGCCGGCAGCAGCCCATTCGTCAACATGTTCCGCCATTGGAGATGACGGTGTGATAGGATAAATGGCAGCTACTTCAGTAAACATATAGGATACGTGAGCAGCAGCTTCATTACCATCACAAGTGAGGAATTTTTTTTCTTTAGCCATAACTAAACACTTATTAAATAAATCTTTTCAATATAAAAAACCGAATAACCACAACGGTATTACATTATTATGCCCTATCTCGCAAGAAGATGATGCATACGTAACATCAGGATTATTTTTTATTTTAGATGTGTCAATGCACACTTTAAATCGTCTGTCATCTATGAAGAATGTGCTATACTTGTCTCCTTTATAAAGTTTTTGATTATGTACATGCACCGCATTCATAAAAAATGTCTCCATCACGTTTTGAACTTCAAAGTTAATCGGATATGTGCAATACATCAAATTACAGTTGTACATCAAAATACGTGACGGCTTTTTAGGAAACTCTTCTCCTTTTGGATACACCATATTAATAAGGCGCGCATCAGCCAAATACTTTATATAGTTCATCACGGTCGCACGACTGGTGTTAATATCAATAGCCAATTGACTGACATTCGGAGCCATAGGCGCATCCAAGGCTAACAAATATAATAATTTTTTTATTTTCCACAAATACTTCAATTCTATTTGCTTGATTAACAAGATGTCAACTTCCATCATCATGTTCATGGTCTTCAACAGATTTTCCGAGAAGTTACGCTTCTCAAGGAAAAAGGGATAGAAACCATGATGCAAATATTTATCGAAATAGTCTTTGGGATTGATAACCGAAAGTATTTCCTTGGCGATGGACTGATGATTGTTAATGATGTCATCAAGTGTATAAGAATTGAATTTCTGTCCTGTCTGCAAGTTTATATACTCGCGAAATGAAAATCCACGCAAAGAATATGGTTTAACCACATCCCTCAATTCCGGATTTTCGTCTTTCAGCCTCATCACTGACGAACCTGTAAACACAATCTTAAGTTCGGGATAACTATCATAACACATCCTCAATTGCTTGCTCCACTCGGGATGCTTGAACACTTGGTCAATCAGCAACACCTTACCTCCCTGACGATAAAATTCGCTTGCGAAATCAACAATGGAATGTCCTACAAAATAGAAATTATTCATATTTATGTAGAGACAACTTCTATCCGTACCGAACTTTTCTTTGGCATATTGCAACAGAAAGGTAGTCTTACCTATCCCGCGCGTACCTTTTACCCCTATAAGACGGTCATTCCAATCGATTTCGTCCATCAACTTACGCCTCACCGGAGCATTGGTATGCTCGACAAGATAACAATGTGTCTTATAAAAAGCTTCCATCAATCCCAACTTCATTATGGCAACAAAGATATATGATATTATCTTAATTGCAAAGTCTACCTTACAATTTTTTTGTTTAATTTTGCACGCGAACATTTAATGTGAGCAAACAATATTCAGCAACCTTCCAAAATACAAAAGATGGACTATTATATATTCAACCCTGAGAATGACGAAGCTTTAGCTACAAATACGAGTTATTATCAGCCTTCCGCCTCAATTATATGTATGGCACACGATTTATCGGAAATGCAACGTTTCATAATGCCTACAAATAATGCCGAAATATACACGCCGGGAATGGTGTTGAAAAATGGCGACCGAATAAGACCGTGGGGGTGGAGTAAATATTTGCTGAAAAGACTTAGTGATGAAGGTGTAACCGAATTGCCAAGTATTGAATATGTTGAGAAATGGCGTATGCTTTCACACAGACGAAATGCGGCTTTGATACTTTATAAGTTATCTGACATTCCTGAATGCATAGGTGAAGATACGGAATATAAATCGGAGAATGACATTCATAAATTGTTAGACGATAATTCAAAGAAATATGTTTTAAAAGCTCCATGGTCAAGTAGCGGACGTGGTGTGCACACATACGAAAAAGACAAAGAAAAACCTATAAATAATTGGATTCGCAACACTCTACATGTTCAAGGTTCGGTTATGGTGGAACCTCAATATAACAAGCTATATGACTTTGCTATGGAATTTAAAACTTCACCGAATAGTGGTGTAGAATTTGTGTGCTATTCGTTATTTAAAACAAGCCCCGATTATCATATTTATCTCGGTAATGTTATAGCGAGCGATGAAGATATAGAAGCCTTCATAACTCAATACATACCTTATGCAACATTGCAAGCCGTTAGAACACGGTTAATTGATGAGTTGTCATCACTTTTAAAAGATAGTGACTACGATAATTACATAGGCGTAGATATGATGATATGCGCAGAAGGCGGCAAATATAAACTTCATCCGTGCGTCGAAATAAACCTGCGAATGAATATGGGCGTGTTTGCACATATATTTTACGAACGCTCGGTTTCACATAATTCTATAGGGTTCTTCAATATTAAATACTTTAAAAATGGTATCAGTCCGGTAGTTGAAAACGAAAAGATGACGGCACGTTCTCCTTTAAATTACGACAATTCAGGGCGCATTACAGATGGATACATTTCTCTTTCAAGTATAAAAAAAGATACCAAATTCCATGCTATGGCTATTATCAATCCTAGGAATTTACTAAAACGTTGTGTCGACATCTTTCACTAATTTTAATCATAACTACTCTTTTTCAAAATATTATTTGTACTTTTGTCAACGTATAGGTTCGTAAGCTCTTCGTTTGCAAGAGCACGATGAAAAGGGAACCGGGTGAAAGTCCCGAACAGTCCCGCTGCTGTAAGTTTCAAATGAAAACGGACGAACAAAAACTCCTTGCCACTGAGGCGTAAACCTTGGAAAGGCGTTTGTCCGCGAAACAAGTCAGAAGACCTGCCTGTGCGTTACATTAATTTGGAATACCTACGAGGAATAGGCTCCGAAAGGCTTTTTAAATGAAGAGACTTATTATTACTTTATGCGTCATATGCGCATGCTCGCGGCTTACTGCCTACGAACATGTAGACTCGACACATGTACATACCATAGCTAACGTAACAGTACGCGGCAACTACCTTGCTAGCGAACTTATTCCGGTACAGACTTTGCAAGGTGATGAACTCCAGCTATTGGCATCCAATTCTGTCGCAGATGCCATACGCTATTTCTCCGGATTACAGATAAAAGATTACGGAGGGATAGGCGGACTGAAGACAGTGAATATTCGAGGTATGGGTAGCGAGCATGTAGGTGTATTTTACGATGGCATAGAACTTGGTAATGCTCAAAACGGAGTAATAGACCTTGGTCGTTTCTCCCTTGATAACATTGAATCAATATCGGTATACAACGGGCAAAAGTCGGATATATTTCAATCGGCAAAAGACTTTAGCAGTGCAAGTTCTGTTTATTTGCAAACTCGCAATCCCTCATTCAAAAATGGTACGAACACAAATGTCAAAGCATCATTCAAAACCGGTTCATTCGGGGTTGCCAATCCGTCATTTTTATGGGAGCAACGAATAACACATAATATCAATTCATCTTTTAATGCAGAATATCTATATACAACAGGACGATATAAATTCACCTATAGAAATGCAGGCGATAGAGACACCACATCAACCCGTCGTAACGGCGAAGTTAGTGCAATACGATTTGAGCACGGACTGAACGGCAATTTGCCTCACGGGGAGTGGCGCATAAAGAATTATTTCTATTCTTCACGCCGCGGTTACCCCGGTGCAGTACTTAGCGATGACCCAGGACGTTTCATACATGCAGATACACAGTGGGATGTAAATTATTTTCTGCAAGGCTCGCTAAAAGAACATATTGCGCCTTGGTACGACATGCAAATCAATGCCAAATATGCATACGATTATATGCATTATTTGTCGGATCCAAAGAAGGATGTAACGGTGGTAGCACTCACAGACAACCATTTTCATCAAAAAGAATATTACCTTTCTACGGCGCATCTGTTTAAAATATCGCATGCAATAAATGCCGATATATCAATAGATGCACAACGCAATACGTTAAATGCCGATTTGGATAAATTCGTCGATCCTCGCAGGTGGACAATATTCACTGCGGCAGCTACTGCTTTTAACCTCAGTCACATCAAGATGCAAGGCAGTTTGTTGTACACATACGTGCACGAGACGGTAAACAATAACGGTTCGGCGACTCCCGATAAAAACAAATTCACTCCTACTCTCACCATTGCTTGGAAACCGCGAAAAAAAGGTGATTTAAGTCTGCGTGCTTTTTACAAACAATCATTTAGAATGCCGACATTCAATGACCTTTATTATACGTCAATAGGTAACTCGGCGCTTAAACCTGAACAGACTACTCAATACGATTGCGGATTTACATACGGACACAACTTTCAGCACAGCATATTATACCGAATAGAGCTACAAACTGACGGCTACTGCAGCCACGTCACCAACAAAATTGTGGCTGTGCCTGCAGATAACCAGTTCCGTTGGATGATGATGAATATCGGCAAAGCACGTATAACAGGGATGGATATAGGCTTAAGTACAGCATGGCAAATAGATGAATTGCAATTAGGTACCAGGTTGGCATATACCCATGAGCGTGCCAAAGACATGAGTATGAGCAAAGATAGTCCTTACTACGGTGGACAAATACCATATATACCATGGAACAATGCATCGTTTGTGCTCAACGGTTCATATCGTTTATGGGATTTCAGCTACAGCTTTATATACACAGGTAAACGCTACGACACCAGCACTAACATAGAAGTAAACCGACTTGATGCTTGGAGTACACATGACTTTTCACTTAGTCGTAATATCAAATGGCACAAGATTGGCACCAAACTATCGGCAGAAATAAATAATATATTCAACTGCCGGTACGAAATAGTAAGCGGCTACCCTATGCCGGGAAGAAATTATAAAATCATATTAAACATAAAATTATGAAACTAAAGAAGTATTTATTCTTATTGTTAGCGGCAACATTGCCGTTAATGTATTCTTGCGAAGGAGGCGACAATGACATTACTCAAAATCCGATAACCGATCCTGATTCAGGTTATTCGCTTCAAGGCGGAATTAAAGGTTTATATGTTTTGAATCAAGGAACATGGGGTACACAAAATTCATCACTTGACACATATAATTATTCTACCAATCAATACTCAATAGGTAAAATCAACAATGTCGGAGCAACAGGCAATGATATGATGATATACGGTAGTAAATTGTATATAGCAGTAAATATGAGTAACCAGGTAAAAATTTATGATGCCCACACACTTTCATTTCAGAAAGAAATTGCCATACCCGAATGTCGCAGCCTCACATACAATGATGGCAAAGTATATGTCACATCTTACTCAGGTGCTATAGATATAAGCACCCGCAAAGGTTATGTAGCACGTATAGATACAGCTACTTATGCTACTGACTCATGTTCGGTAGGTTATCAACCGGAGCAAATGGCTGTGTACAACAACAAATTATATGTTGCGAATTCCGGTGGTTATCGTTCAAAATTAGGTTATGACAATACCGTTTCGATCATTGATTTAAGCACATTCAAATTAGAGAAAAACATTAAAGTAGGAATAAATCCCAACAAGATGTTGATTAGCAATGAAGGAGAGATATTCATTGCTTCACTAGGTGACTATACATCTGCTCATCCTTCTAAAATATTTGTATTGAATCCTACAACAGAAAACGTTGATTCCATTAGCGCTAATTGCGGTTGCATGTCTCGTTGCGGTGACAGCATTTACGTATGTTCAAACGATTATGATTATACTACTTGGGTAAGCTCACCTTCTTATCATATAATAAATACCAAAACACATACAGTAGTAGCAAACAAAATAATTACAGATGGTACAACATTAACATACCCATCAATGATTAAAGTAAATTCGATTACACATGACATCATCATAGGAGATGCTTATGGAAACGTCAATTCAGGGGAAATTTATTGCTTTTCAAAAGCAGGAGTACTCAAATGGAAATATGCGACAGGCGTAAGTCCGATAGCAATGTTATTTACCGGCTTTACTCCTAAATAAGCAATATTCAGCTAACCCGCATACATTGCATTTAGGATTACGGGCAACACATGTATAACGTCCATGAAGAATGAGCCAATGATGGGCTATTGGAATTTGCCCGGCAGGTATATGCTTGGTCAATTCTTTCTCTACAGCAAGTGGGGTTGTACATTTGTCACTCACCAATCCCAAACGATGTGACACACGAAATACATGAGTATCTACCGCCATTGTGGCTTTGCCAAAGACAACACTTTGCACCACATTGGCGGTTTTTCTTCCTACTCCCGGTAATGTGATAAGTTCATCAAGCTCTGATGGTACTTCTCCGCCATATCGTTCCGTCAGTTGTTGCGCCATACCTATCAGATGCTTTGCCTTACTGTTAGGATATGACACGCTGTGTACATACTTCAATACATCATCAAACGTAGCTTTTGACAAAGTTTCAGCATTAGGATAAGCGGCATAAAAAGCAGGCGTAACCATATTCACACGCTTATCAGTACATTGCGCACTCAACATCACAGCAACCAGCAATTCATAAGGGCTATTGTAATGAAGCTCGGTGTGTGCATCAGGCATATTCTTGCCGAACCAATCCAAAACATGATGATATCTTTGAGCTTCAGTCATTGGTTATCTCAATTTATGGCGCAGAAAATGCGGAGTTACACGAAGATAAAAATAAACTGTGGATATAATGGCGAGTACCGTACCAATGATATAAGCGTAGTCAAACGTCGCTACCTGACTGATATAGCCACCTAATAATAACCCGATGCCGATGCCAACATCCCACGAAGTAAGATATGTGGAAGTGGCCGTACCACGTTGTGAATTAGGAGCCATATTCACAAATAATGTATTGAAAGCCGGAAACATTGTTCCGAACGAAAGTCCCAACAACAAAGCTGAAGCAAAAAAGACTATAGTACCACACACCTCGCTATGCGACATCAATGTTCTGGCACTTGCCAACATGATAAATGTCAGTATTGCACCGAACATGCCAGCTTTTATGGTCTGCGGAATACGTCCCCTATCGGCTTGCTTGCCTGAAAAGAAACGCGAGCTACCCAACCCTACAGCCATAAACGTAAAGAAGTACCCGGTGTTGAAATGAATATTTATTTGTTGCGCATACTGGGCTATATAAGTAGTTGTAATGCCGTAAGGAATAGACAGCAAAAGCAAATCACTACCTGCCGGAATACCATTTTTCAAGAAGAAACGGTCAAGCGATAACGGTGGACGTTTTACAGGTGGTTTATAAGGCGTATTCACAAACGAAGCGGCTATGATACCCAGAGCACTTGAAATCAACGCCCCCATGAATATGACTAGATAGCTGTAATGTGCATGCAGAAACAAACCGATCATAGGTCCGAAACTCATAGCCAGGTTATTCATTAAACCGTAATAACCTATAGCTTCGCCACGTCGTGACGAAGGAGTAATATCAATGACAATGGTGTTGCCTCCAACACTGACTACGGCAAATGATAAGCCATGGACAATACGCAACACCAAAAATACGGTTATTGTTGCCGCTAAAATATATCCGAGAAACACGGACGAGAATATGAAGAAACCCAAGAGGAACAAAGGCTTGCGGCTAAACGTGTCAAGCAAATATCCTGAAAAGCCACGCATACACAACGATGCCCCGGCATAACACGACAGTATTATACCAACCATAGTGCCACTTGCTTTAAACTGTTCTACAAGGTAGAACGGCAAAACGGGTAGAATCAGGTAAAACGAAAAAAATAGCAGGAAGTTCGAAGCTAAAATTGCAACAAAATTCCTGCTAAGTAATCTATCTTTAGCCATTAATTAGCAGCTTCAAATTCTTTAAGAAACCGTACATCGTTTTCAGAGAACATACGCAAATCCTTTACTTGATATTTAAGATTCGTAATACGTTCAATACCCATACCTAAAGCATAACCGGTATATACCTTACTGTCAATGCCGTTTGCATCAAGCACTGCAGGGTCAACCATTCCACAACCGAGTATTTCAACCCAGCCTGTTCCTTTGCAGAAAGCACAACCTTCACCTCCGCAGATGTTACAACTGATGTCCATCTCGGCACTAGGTTCGGTAAATGGGAAATATGACGGGCGCAAACGAATCTTCGTATCACTTCCGAACATTTCTTTTGCGAATAGCAACAGCACTTGCTTCAAGTCTGTAAAAGATACATTCTTGTCAACATACAACGCTTCAACCTGATGGAAGAAACAATGTGCACGTGCGCTTATTGCCTCATTGCGATAAACGCGTCCCGGACAAATAATGCGGATCGGCGGTTGCGTATTCTCCATAACGCGACTTTGTACCGATGAAGTATGCGTGCGCAACAAAATGTCAGGATGGCTTTCAACAAAAAAAGTATCCTGCATGTCACGCGCAGGATGGTCCGGTGGAAAGTTCAACGATGAAAACAGATGCCAATCGTCTTCTATTTCAGGTCCTTCGGCTATATTAAATC
>Ga0316626_10001616_pt1 | contig 10189 bp, 11 predicted proteins | sample OWC_Aug_T1_C1_D5_FD_207656 | JGI IMG/M metagenome (GOLD analysis project Ga0316626, IMG submission 207656) | Wetland soil microbial communities from Old Woman Creek delta, Ohio, United States - OWC_Aug_T1_C1_D5_A | ecosystem: Environmental > Terrestrial > Soil > Wetlands | place: USA: Ohio...
ACGCAGAAGACCGACGCGCAAATGGCCACGAACAACCGGTTCGGTAATCCGAGGACCTTCAGGCTCTTGTCGGCCGGGAGCATCTTGGCCACGACGATCCCGGCAATGGCGAACATGAAGCAGATCTCGATGTTCAAGCCGATCAAGATCAGGTAGGCGGTGTCGCCCGGCGCACCCCACACGGGGGCGTACTGGGTGAAGTGGAACACCAGACCGTTCCAGATCTCGTTGAACCAGTCCACGCCCCAGAGGGCGAGTCCCGCGAAGAAGAGGTCCCAGTTCCTGCGTTCGGCCTCGACGCCGTAGACGTACAGCACAATCGCCAACAGGGGGATGACGTACCACTGAAACTGATTGCCATCGCGCAGGATCTTCAGGGCCATCTGGGATGCTTCGGTCGGCATGGGTTACCTCCACTCGAATTCAGGGGTCCGCAGAGCGGACCCTACGGGTCCCGCACGCCCGTCGTCAAGTTGTCGGTTGGCCCACGGAGCCGGATGAGGGGCGATTCCGACGCGAGGCGAGTCGGCACTCTTCCAAGGAGGGGGAATGAGAAGGTATGGTGCAGCTGCGTGAAGTGAGCCGTGGAATGATGCCTCTGGAAGGAATACGAGTACTGGATCTCTCCCGCTACGCCCCCGGTCCCTATTGCACCATGCTCATGGCGGATCTGGGCGCCGATGTCATCGTGGTGGAGGAGCCGCCCGGTGTCGGGCGTCGGGTCGACACCGAGATGGGGGTCAGCAATCGGACCAAGGCCTTCCTCCCCATGGGCCGGAACAAGCGCTCCGTCGCCCTCGATCTGAAGGATGCGCGGATGCGGGACGCCTTCTTCCGCCTCGTCGATCGGGCCGATGTGGTGGTGGAGGGATTCCGGCCACACGTGGCCGCGCGCCTGGGAGTCGACTACGCAGCCGTGAGCCGGCGAAACCCGCGCGTGGTCTACTGCTCCATCAGCGGCTACGGCCAGAACGGCCCGCACGCGGACCTGGTGGGGCACGATCTCAACTACATCAGCCTCGCCGGCGTGCTCGGCATGATCGGCTGGCCGGGGCAGCCGCCCGCGATCCCGCTGAACCTCATCGCCGACTTCGCCGCCGGCGGCCTGTTTGCAGCGTTCTCGATTCTCGCCGCGCTCATGGCTCGGCAGCGCACCGGGCGAGGACAATACGTCGACATGGCGATGACCGACGGCGTGCTGTCGCTCGCGTGCCTGGCGGTCAGCGATTACTTCAGCAGCGGCGACCCACCGCGGCCCGGGCGGTACTACCTGAACGGCATGCTGCCTTGCTACCACGTGTATCAGACGGCGGACGACAAGTGGCTGAGCGTCGCCTGCATGGAGCCGTGGTTCTGGAAGAAGTTGTGCGTGGCGCTGGGGTGCGCGCCATACGGCGCTGAGCAGTTCAACGCGGAGAAGTTCGCGGAGATGTTCGCCTTCCTGCGGCAGCGCTTCAAGGAGAAGACGCGGGACCAGTGGTTTGCCGAGCTGAAAGCGCAGGAGATCTGCGTGACCCCCGTGTACGACTTGGACGAGGCACTGGCGGACCCGCACACCGGCGCCCGCGGGATGATCGTGGAGACGGAACATCCAGAGTTCGGCACGATCCGGCAGATCGGGATCGCCCCCAAGTTCTCCGAGACGCCCGGTCGCGTGCGAACGCTCGCGCCGCGGCCGGGCGAGCACACCGAGGAGGTGCTGCGGGAGATCGGATATTCTGGGGATGAGATCGCCCGTCTGACGGCGCGAGGAGGCAAGCCGACGCGGAGACACGGGGACACGGCGTAAGAGATCGACGTCTATCTGAAGCTCATCGGAGGAAGGTCCGAGGGGGAGAAATACATATGGCCATCGCCGTTGCGCGTGATGCGGAGGCGTCGCCACGCCTCACGGTTCGTGATCCGGCGCGCGGAAGCACCATCGCGGAGTTGCCGATCGACGATGCCGCCGCCGTCGCCAGCGCGGTCGAACGGGCACGCGCCGTACAGCCGGCGTGGGGCGCGCTGGCGGTCCGCCAGCGGGCGCGCCGGCTCAAGCGGGCGCGGCGCGAGATGGTTCGCGCCCGGGCGGAGATTCTCGACCGGCTCGAACGCGAAACCGGCAAGGCGCGGTTCGATGTCGTCGGGGAACTCATGGGCACCTGCATGGAGCTCGGCTACCTGGCACGCCGCGCGCCGCGGTGGCTGACGCCGCAACGCGTGAGCACCCGCCCGCTGCTCGGCAAGCGCGGCCTGGTGGTGTTCAAACCGCGCGGCGTGGTCGGCGTCATCAGCCCCTGGAACGCACCGCTCAACCTGACCCTGAGCGACACGATCCCCGCGTTGCTCGCCGGCAATGCCGTCGTCATCAAGCCATCAGAGCTCACGCCACTGGCGGTGCGCCGCGCCGTCGAGGCCATGAACCGGGTCTTGCCGGAGGGTTTGCTGCAAGTGGTCATTGGCGCCGGTGAGACGGGCGCGGCGCTGGTCGATCACGTCGACCTGATCTGCATGACCGGTTCGCCCGAGACCGGGCGGCGCGTGATGGAGCGTGCCAGCCGGCGGCTCACCCCCGTGCTGCTCGAGCTCGGCGGCAAGGATCCGATGATCGTGCTGCGCGACGCCGACCTCGATCGTACCGCCAACGCCGCCGCCTGGGGCGGTTGCCTGATGACGGGCCAGGTGTGCATGTCGGTGGAGTGTGTCTACGTTGAAGCGCCCATCGCCGAGGCCTTCACGCAGAAGCTCGTCGAACGCGTGCGCGCTCTGCGGGTCGGGCTCAACGGCGCCGATGCCGAGATCGACCTTGGTCCCTTTACCAGCCCGCGCCAGGTGGACATCGTCGAGCGGCACCTCGCCGATGCCATCGCCAAGGGGGCGCGTGTGCTCACCGGTGGTGGGCGCCACGCTGGCGCGCCCGGTGGCATCTTCTTCGAACCCACGGTCGTCGCCAACGTCGACCACTCGATGCTGATCATGCAGGAGGAAACCTTCGGCCCGGTGATCCCGGTGATGGTGGTGCGCGATGCGGAGGAGGCCGTGCGGCGCGCCAACGAGAGCGCGTACGGGTTGAGCGCCAGCGTGTGGACGTCCGACGTGCCCCGCGGGATCGAGTTGGCGCAGCGTCTGGAGAGCGGCAACGCCTGTGTCAACGAATGCCTCGTCTCCGCCGGGGTGCCAGCGCTGCCGTTCGGCGGCGTCAAACAGAGCGGTGTCGGCACGCGCCACGGCGGCGCCGAGGGCGTGCGCCAGTTCTGCGTCCGCCAGGCGATCCTCATCGAAGCGCGCCAGCGCAAGACCGAACCGAATTGGTTCCCATACTCCGCCAAGCGCGCGCGCCAGATCGAGCGCCTCATCGCCCTGCTTTTCGGGTGGTGAGGCAGAGCGGCTCACGTGTGAGCCAGTGCCCCGCGACGCTCGCGAGACACGGGCCCCTCAGGTTGCTCGGGGGCGCGCGTTGTTGCCGCCCTCACCGCCGCTTTTTCCGCGTCGGCCGGCGTATGGCGGCGGCCAGCTCGTCGTAGATCTGCTTGCGATGGCCGACCGCAGCGATGCGGAGCTTGCCGCGCGTTCTATCCGTCTCGTAAACGATTCGGAACCGCCGCACCCGGTATTTCCAAAGCCCGGCAAGTTCCCCGATCAACGGCGCGCCAATCTGCGGATCCAGTGCGAGCGCGCGGATCGCCTGCTTCACGCCGCGTTTGACGTCCGGCGGCAGCCGGCGAATCGCCTCGGCGACGTGGGGCGGGATGTCCGGCCGCAGCGCACGCATCAACGCTACCGTTTGCTACGTCCCCGCAACGGCTCCCCGAAAACGTCCTTAAAGGACAATCCCTTGCCGCCCTTGGCGTAAAACGCCCGGCTCCGCCGGACTTGCCCTAGCACGTCAGGGTCAGAGAGAACGTCGAGGGTCTCTTTGAACCGTTCGTACTCGGCATAGTTGAGAATCACCGCCGCGGGTCTCCCGTTGCGCGTCACGACAACCTCGTCCTCGCGTTCTTCCACGCCATCCAACAGCTTTGGAAGGTGTGTTTTGACCTCGGAGATCGGTAGTGTCTTCGTCATCCTTGCTTCCTTTGTGGACCACAATTCTGGTCCGGAAGAATTAGCCCGCCGAGATGACGTCGTCAACCGGGCGAAGGCGACACCCTGGCGAAGCGTCGTCGACTCCGATTCCGAATCCTTCATCATACCGAAACCAGCACGGTCACGTGGTTGCGACGTGGTGCGCAGGTCCGGAATCGGGCTATAAGCCGCGTACACCGACCTGTAGGAGCCAGCGATGAAATTTGGCGTGATCCCACCGTACGGAGCGGCGCCGGTGGAGAACCCCGACTTCGCCGTCGCCTTCGCGCGGATGGCAGAGGAGCGCGGGTTCGAGTCGATCTGGGTGGTGGAGCACGTTGTCATGGCGGCGGAGTACCAGTCGGTCTATCCCTACGATCCCAGCGGGCGCTCGCCATTCACCGCCGACGTGCCGCAGCCCGACCCGCTGCTGTGGCTGACGTACGTTGCCGCGGTGACGACGCGTATCCGCCTCGCCACCGGCGTGCTCATTCTCCCGCAACGCAACCCACTCATCCTCGCCAAGGAACTGGCGACGCTCGATCGCCTCTCCGGCGGACGCGCCGAGTTGGGCATCGGCGTCGGCTGGGTTCGCGAGGAGGCCGACGCGGTCGGAACCTGCTTCGACAACCGCGGGCGGAGGGCAGACGAGTACATTCAGGTCATGCGCACGCTCTGGCGCGACCCGGTGGCGAGCTTCAGAGGCGAGTTCGTCAACTTCGAGCGCGTGGTCTCCGAACCGAGGCCGGTACAGCGCGGTGGGGTGCCGATCGTCGTCGGCGGCCACAGCAAGGCGGCGGCACGGCGGGCGGGCCGCTTCGGCGACGGTTTCTATCCGCTCGGCGTGTCGGCCGAAAAGCTGGCCATGCTGCGGGAAGTCATGGCCGAGTCCGCACAGCAGCACGGGCGCGACCCGGCGGCGATCCAACTCACCTGTCTCGGCACGGCGGACCTGAAGTCGGCCGAGTCTTGCATCGGTGCCGGCGCCGATCGCATGGTGATCGGCGCGACGCATCGCGACCTGGATGGCCTGCGGCGCTGGCTCGACAAGTTCAGCAATGACGTGATGAGGAGGATCGCAGAGTAATGGGCAACGACATGGACACCATGCACGCCAACGAGGTGCTGGCGGGAGTGAGCTGAACACAATCTGAGAGCGACCCTCCGACAATTACCGGTTTCTTATTTTCCATCCCCGGTTTCAGGTTTTCCATTTTCTGTTCTTGGGAGGCGAGGAGGTATGGCGTCAGAGGAGGTTGAGCCGTGCGTGTCGGCATTGCCCTGATCGAAAGCTACTCGTTTTCGCGCGAGCAGGTGACGCTCGGCCTCGGCGGGCTGGCGGCGGCGGCGCGGCGGCTGGAGGACCTGGGGTTCGATGGCATCATTTCATCGGAAACCGCCGGCCACGATCCGTTCTTTCCGCTCCTGATCGCCGCCGAGCACACGAAGCGCGTCAGCCTGAGCACGGGCGTGGCCGTCGCTTTTCCGCGCAGCCCGATGGTGGTGGCGCAGATGGCGTGGGACCTACAGCGGCTCTCCGGCGGCCGCTTCCGGCTCGGGCTGGGCACGCAGGTGAAGGGACACAACGAGCGGCGCTATGGTGTGCCGTGGACAGCGCCACCCGGTCCGCGCATGCGCGAGTACGTGCTCTGTCTGCAGGCCATCTTCAAGACCTTCCAGAACAACAAGCAACCCAGCTACTTCAGCGGCAAGCACTATCAGTACACCATGTCGCCGCCGGTCTTCACCGCGGGCCCGATCGAGCACCCGCACATCCCCATCCACCTGGCCGCGGTCAACCCGTACATGTCTCGCCTCGCCGGCGAGCTGGGCGATGGCGTCTTCGCCCACCCCGTGTGCACGGCGAGGTACATCCGCGAAGTCATGCTGCCGCAGGTCGAAGCGGGTGCCCGCAAAGCGGGCCGCTCGCTGTCCGATGTCGACATCATCGGGGCGCCGATCATCGTTACCGGCAGGGACCGGGAAGAGCTGGAGGCGGAGAAGCAGCTCCTGAAGCGGCGTGTCGCCTTCTACGCCTCGACACGCACCTATCATCCCGTCTTCGATGTCCACGGGTGGCGTGAGATGGGCCTGAAGCTGCACGCGCTGTCGCTGGAGAATCGATGGGAGGAGATGGTGACGCTCATCCCCGACGAGATGGCGGCGGAGTTCGGTACCGTCGGCTATCTGGACGAGATCGGTCCGCAACTGAAAGAGCGCTGGAGCGGGATCCTCACGACCATGAACCTGCCCACCGACTTCCCGCTGCACAGCGCCGAGGATCAGAAGCGGGTGCGGGAGATCATCGAGACGTTGCACAGGTAGCGCCAGAGGGACGCCCCTTTTCGCGGATGCGCGGAGGGGGCGCAGTTGACTTCCGAGCGACTTGCGCTCTATGCGGAGCCGCGGAGCAAACGGATGATCTCGCCCACGCTCGCCGAGGCTCTTCGCCGACCTCTGCTCACGCAACGGGTGCTCTGGGTCGGATACACGGCATCGATCGCGGTGTACTATGTCGTGGTCCAGGTCCTGTCCCGGGGCGCTCCGGTCGCCCCGGCGTTGCCAGAAGCGCTGAGCCCGTACCTGTGGCTGGCCGCTGGCGTCGTCGCTCTGGCGGCGGTGCTGTACCGGCGCCGCGTGAATTCCGACGCGTATCTCTTCGCATTGCTCGCCCGTCCGGCGGCCCCGGAGGAACTCGCCAAGGATGGGCGCACCGGGCGAGTTGACGAAAACTATCGTCGGCAAATCGAAGCCATTTCCGAGTCCGACCGGAGGTTTCTGGCGCTGTTCTCGCGACTGCAGACCCAGCTCATCGTGAGTCTCGCGCTCCATGAATCCATCGCGCTGCTCGGCTTGGTGCTGGCGTTTCTGCATCACGATCCAGCTTCGCTCGTGCCCTTTGGTGCGGCGGCTGTCGCTCTCAACCTGTGGGTATGGCCCTCACGGGAGCGATTGCACGAACGCGTCGCACCTCGTCTGCTGATGGGGCCCGCGTGATGCCGGAAAGAGAGTTTGACGTCTGGGTCGTGGCGATCCTGGTACTGAAGAAACGGCCGGCGCAGCCGGCCCGACGCGTTTCCTACGCGTTTCCCCACACCGGTATCGCTCACGCCGACGGCGCGGCGAGCGCGGCGCGGCGGCCGGCTCTGCGGCCGAAGAAGGTGCCGTCGCCGAGCGAGATGCCGCTGCAGTATCCGTAGGCGGCCAGACCTGACGTCGTGCGGCCGGCGGCGAAGAGGCCGGGGATGATCTTGCCGTCTGGATTGAGCACCTCGCCGGTCGGCAGCGTGTGCAGACCGCCGAGGGTGAAGGTGGCCCAGATGACCTTGTCGGTGCGGCAGTCGATGGCGGCGTAGGGCGGGTTGGTGAGCGGCTGCAGCAGCGCCGGCGTCTTGTGGAAGAGCGGGTCCTCGCCGCGGGCCGCGAACCGGTTGTAGTACTCGACGGTGCTCTGCAGCGAACCGGTCGGTAAGCCGATGCTGCGCTCGAGGTCTTCCACCGTCTCCTCGACGTGCGTCGCCTCCATCATGGCCGCGTTGCGCTCGTAGACCCCGTTGTCGACGATCAGGTACATGTGGCCGTCCTGTCGGAACAGACCCTCCTGCCCCACCCGGCCGTAGTACGTGTCCTCGTTGATGAAGCGCTGGCCGAAGCGGTTGACGAGGATGCCACGCATCAGCCGCCGGGGCGGCGTCAGCGGAATCGCCACTTCGGCGGCGTCCATCCGGATGATGTCGGCGCCGGCGCCCATTGCCATGCGGATGGCGCGGCCATCATCGCCGTCGACGCCGAGCTTGTAGTTGCACTGCGCGATGCGCGGGGTGTAGCGCGCCACCATGTCGGGGTTGAGGGTGAACCCGCCCGCCGTGAGGATGACGCCACGGCGCGCGCGCACCAGGCGCTCGCGCTGCTCCTGCCACACGACCGCGCCCACCACGCGACCCTGCTGATTCACCACCAGGGTTTCAGAGCGTGCGTCGCACACGATGCGCGCGCCGCTGCGCTCGGTGGCAGCCACCAGTTTCTGCATCAGGAAGCCCCCCGCTGTACCCGCGTACTGCGGTTTGTGGGCGCGCGGCGCCGGCTTGGCGATGCGGTCGAAGGGATAGCCATCTTCGCCCCCGGAATACACCAGGCAGTCGTCGGTGGGCGCCTCCGTGCCCGGCTCCGGATAGAACGTGTGCTTGAAGGGCACGCCGTGCTCGACGAGCCAGTGGAAGTGCGCGACGCTCTCGTCGCAGAAAATCCGGATCTTCGCCTCGTCGGGCTCGGGACCGAGGGCGGCCATGAGGAACTTGAACATCTCCTCGGGCGTGTCGTCGAAACCGCAGGCTCTCTGGACCGGCGTGCCACCGCCCATGTAGATCAACCCGCCAGAATTCGCCGACGTTCCGCCGCCGCCACTGGCGCGCTCGAGCAGAAGCACATCGGCGCCCGCCTCGGTCGCCTCGATGGTCGCGCACGCGCCGGCGCAGCCGAAGCCGACGACCACCACGTCGGCCTCGAGATCCCAGCGCCTCACCTTCGCGGCTTTTCGAACCTCGCACGGATTCACCCTCTCGTTACTGGCCACGCAATTCCTCCGCTCGAACGTTTACGACGAAGGCAAACCATAAACGAACAAGCACTGGAAGAGCGACAGCCCCCTTGCCCAGAGCCACGGCAAAGTCACCGACAGGGCTTCTGTGGCTGCCGAAGCGATGACACCGCCTTCCGACAATCGGCTGTCATTCTGTCGAAAGCCGGAATCCATGCCCGCGCGAGCTGTCGCGTCCCTCTGGATGCCGGCTTTCGCCGGCATGACGGATCTTCGACTGAGGTTCTGCCAACGCTGATACCCTCCGTGGACGACTTTGTGGCCCTGGCGCTACCAACGACCACGGCGGCGTGCTACGGGCGATCCATTCCCCCGGAGGACGCATGGAGAAACTGATCTACGTGATCTGGAAACCCGATGGCGCCGACATCGAGACGTTCAAGCACGAACTTCTCGGGAGCACGGCAGGGGAACTGATCGAGCGCGGCGCTCGCGGGCTGTCGGTGAACCTCGCCGACGACCTGGCCGCCTTCGCCCGGCAGCTCCGCATGACGCAGATGAAGGAGCCCATGTCGGGCATGGTCTCCGTCTGGATGGACACGCATCTCAACCGCGGGCCGATCGAGGACGCGCTCGCCCGGATCACCAAGCGGCTCGCGGGCTATATCGTGCTGGAGTCCGTTCCCATCGTGAACACCAAGCACGTGCCCCCGCTCGGCGAACGCCTCCCCGGCCTCTACACCGTTGCCTTTCTGGAGAAGCCAGATTTCCTCACCTACGACGCCTGGCGCGAGCAGTGGCAGGGGCATCACACCCGGGTTGCGATCGAGACGCAGAGCACCTTCCTCTACATCCAGAACGTCTGCGTGCGTCCGCTCACCAAGGATGCGCCACCGTGGACCGCAATCGTCGAGGAGGCCTTCCCGGCCGAAGCGGCAACCGATCCCATGGTATTCTACGACGCCGGCGGCTCGAAGGAAAAGCTTGCAGAACGCCAGCAGCTCATGATCGAGAGCTGCCAGAAGTTCATCGACTTCAAGCAACTCGAGTCCCACCCGTTCAGCGCGTACGTGCTGAAGCGGTGAAGACAGGGATCAGGTGTCAGGTGTTAGTCTACGGGTGAGGACCCCGGCGCCCGACCTCGCGCCGATCCCTCTTCCCTGCTCCCTGTTTCCGGGTCAATGGTACCTGAAGAACCCCGAGTTCGCGAAAACCCTGGCGGACAGGACCGATCAGCTCACCACGGAGCAGGTGAAGGTGCAGAAGGTTCGCTTCGTGTGCCTGCCCGTCGACGCCGGCGGCGAACCACCGCCCGATTCAGCCGGACACCTCACCTGCTATCAGGTCAAGGCGGCCAAGCTGTCGCCGAAACCGCACGTCGAGGTGACCACCCAGTTCCAGACCAGCCGGTTCGAGCTCAAGAAGCCGCAGCTGCTGTGCACACCGTCGACCCTGGCGATCCTGCCGTGACCTGCGGCCGCGCATCCGGTTCCGCCTCCCGGGTGGCGCGTCGATAAACTCTGCACCGCGCTCGCGAGTGGGTTCCCTCCTTTGGAAGAGGAGGGTCAGGGAGGGGGATCAAATCAACGGCAGCCACCGGCTGTCCCT
>Ga0316626_10001617_pt1 | contig 10188 bp, 8 predicted proteins | sample OWC_Aug_T1_C1_D5_FD_207656 | JGI IMG/M metagenome (GOLD analysis project Ga0316626, IMG submission 207656) | Wetland soil microbial communities from Old Woman Creek delta, Ohio, United States - OWC_Aug_T1_C1_D5_A | ecosystem: Environmental > Terrestrial > Soil > Wetlands | place: USA: Ohio...
ACGGCCGATTCGGACATGGCCCGCGCGGCCGTATCCACGATCAGGGTACCGGCGCCGCAGTTGAGGTGGATACGCTTGTTGCCGTGGATGTCCTTCTCAAGCTGGGGGAAACGTTCCCGGATTCGGGGATGAACAGCTTTAAATCGGTCGACGAGAGTGTCTTCGGCCATGGGAGAAGTCATATATCACAGGGCCGTGCGGAATGTCAAAACTGTTAATGATCGACTATGTTTTGCTGCCTTTTAGGGCAGCGAAATCGTCCCCCATCTGTAATAGAATGAGTTCTTATGGCTTTTGCGGAAATCTGAAACTCATTCTCGTGCTATTCTACCCAAGACCTGTAATAAATATCAGAGTTGGCCAGGCCCGACTCATAAGCACTCCAGACCACATGGAGAGTATCTAGGTCATCAACGACAACAGCCGGCTCCTTGGCATACAAATTCCAGGATAACCTTTTAGCCGGTGTCCAGGTAGCCCCGCCGTCCGTGCCCTCCCTGTAATAAATCGCAAAGTCCTGCGACTCATACCAGACCACATGGAGATTTCCCGAGGAAGGGACGGCAATCGCCGGAACAAAGGAACGGGCCGAAGTCCAGGTTAGCCTTTTTCTTGTCGTCCAGGAGGCAGCACCATCTGTGCTCTTCATGTAATAAATCTCCTCGTTCCCGGGCGTATCGTCCTCCCAGACCAAACTAAAATTTCCATAGGCATAGCAAAGGGCCAGAAACCGGGAATCGCCCGAATTCCAGGTGAGCCTTTTGGAAGCTGACCAGGTGGCTCCCCCATCCGTGCTCTTCCTGAGATAAATCTCATCGTTCCCGGGCGTCCCATCGGACCAGAACACATAGATATTTTCAGAGGAAGGAGCAGCGATGGCCGGATACCGGGAATCTCCAGAAGTCCAGGTGAGCCTCTCGGACAGCGTCCAAGTGTCTCCCCCATCCGTGCTCTTTTTGTATAAGAGCTCATAGTTCCCGGGATAGCTATCATCCCAGACTAGATGGAGATTGCCCGAGGTATCAATGGTAATAGCTGGAGCCAAGGAATTGCCATCAGTCCAGAAGAGCAATTTGCTCAATGTCCACGTGGCTCCCCCGTCCGTGCTATTTTTATAATAAATCCCATCTTTGTTTGGGGTATAAGCATAATTAGCATACCAGACTACGTGGAGATTTCCAGGATAATCAATGGCAATCGCCGGAGCAATTGAATCGCCTTCAGTCCAGGTGATCCTCTTGCTTAATGTCCAGGTGGCTCCCCTATCCGGGCTATTCTTGTAATAGATCTCAGAGTTTCCGGGCGTATCATCATACCAGACCAAATGGATTTTGCCCCAGCGATCAACGGCAATAGTGGGATTTTGTACGTAGCCCGAAGTCCAGGTGAGCCTTTTGGTCGGGGTCCAGTCGGCCCGGGCTGTCTGAGCCGAAAAAGACAATCCCAAAGCCAAGATCATTAACACCATTCGCTTCATTTTACCCTCCCTTATTAATGAATATGTTTGAAGGCGCTGCTTGGCTCTGAAAAAAGCAGACTCCAAGACTTCTTCAATTTGGGTTCCCGTTTTCTATAGGCGAGAATACGATTAGTTAGAAGGGCAAGTCAAGAGAATTCTGAAAGCGGCGGCTTCACCAGGCGAGGCCGTAGTCCTCGCCGTAGTTCGACGAGCCGCCCCAGAAGGTCCCGTGCTTCCGGTCGAAGAAGATGGCATTGATGGGCCCCGAGGTATATTTCCGGACGGTCAGCTTATAGCCCATGGCCGTGAGCTTCTCTCGGACTTCCGCCGGGACTTTTTCGTTGATGTCCATCCGGCCGGGCCAGGTCTCGTGCTCGTCGAAGGAGTCTCGCATCTGGTAGCTCGTGATATTCGGCGCCTCGCAGGCCTGTTGGACATTCATCCCGAACTCAACGAAATTCAGGAAAAACTGAAGAAGGTTCTGGTCCTGGGTGTCGCCTCCCTGGACGGCGAACGAAAGATAGGGCTTCCCATCCTTGAGCGCCAACCCGGGCGTGAGCGTCGCCCGCGGCCTTTTCCCCGGCTCGACCACGTTGAACGGGTTCTCCTTTTCGTCCAAAACAAAGCTCTGCATGCGCTGGCTCATCCCGACCCCGGTGCGGCCGGCGATCGTGGCAGGTATCCAGCCGCCGCTGGGTGTCACCGAGACGACCCAACCCTGCTCGTCGGCGGCCTGGATGGAGGTGGTTCCGGAAAAGAAGCTCGATGTGTCGCCGCGGCCCGCCGGGGGCTCGTTTTTCCATTCCTCGAGGACGCGGAGATAGGGGTTCTTTTTGCCTTCAAATGGGTAGGGATCACCCGGTTTGATGTCCGGATCATTCGCTTCCCAGTTGATCTTTTTGAGGCGCTCAGCCGCATACTCCTTATTGAGAAGCCCTTGAAGCGGCTCCTGCGGCGGAAAGTATGGGTCACCATAGTAGAAGTCCCTGTCGGCGAAGGCCAGACTCATAACCTGGTAGAGGGCGTGAATGTATTTCGCGGAGTTGAAGCCCATGGCCTTGAGGTCGATTTTTTCCAGCATGTTGAGAGCTTGCAGCATGACCGGACCCTGGACCCAGGAAGTGAGCTTGTAAACTTCGATACCTTTGTACGTCGTGCCCACCGGCTCTTCGATATAGACCTTCCAATTGGCCAGGTCTTCGGGTGTGATGAGCCCGCCTTGTTCTTGGCAGCCGCGGGCGAATTCGCGGGCGATATCGCCTTCATAAAAACGATCGTAAGCGGCCAGGATCGCTTCCCGGCGGCCTTTTCCCGAAGCCAGCGCCTGTGCTTCCGCTTCCACCAGCATCCGCAGCGTAGCGGCCAAATCCGGCTGACGGAATATTTCTCCCGGCTCGGGGGCTTCCCATTTTTCTCCGAGATGCGGCAGGAGAATTTCTTTAGAGTAGGGCCATTGTTTGATCTGATCTTTATTCCTCTCGATGCTCCGGGCGAGCTCTTCCTCGATCGGATAGCCGTCGGCCATATCGATGGCCGGCTGGAGGACCTCCTTGAGGCTCATCGTGCCGTACTCGGCGAGCATGACCAGCAGTCCTCCGGGAGTGCCGGGGGTGACCGCGGCCAGAGGTCCATATGCGGGCGGGTATTTCATTCCTTTGCCGCTGAAAAATCCGGCCGTCGCTCCGGTCGGGGCGACTCCCAGGGCGTTGACACCGATGACCTTGCCGGTCTTGGGATTAAAGATCAGCGCCTGGGTCTCCCCTCCCCAGCTCAGAACATCGTACATCGTGCAGACCGCGCCCAGCATGGCGCAGGCGGCGTCGACGGCGTTTCCGCCCTTGAGAAAAATCGCGGCCCCGGCCGTGGCCCCCAGCGGCTTTCCCGTGATGGCCACCCAATGCCGGCCGTGAAGGACCGGTTTCTCGGTGCGGTCCAAGGGGTTCCCAAAGGCGACGGCGCAAAGCCCCAGCGCGAACAACACGGATACCATCTTCATTCTCTCTCCTTTTCCCGGAACGCATTCATCTCCTCGATGACCCGGGCCAAGGCGTCTCCGGCCTCGGCGAGGTCCAAGCGGCCGATGACATAATAAATCGAATCTTCCTCTTGCCGGGCAAAAATCGAATGCCCCTTTTCATCCCGGGCGACCAGAGCCGGGCCGCCAGCGGCGGCCCCGGAAGCACTCTGTGTTTCGGGAAAAGCGGTTCTCGCCTCGGTCCATATCCTCCGCGCCAATTCCTTGTCAGGATAACGGAAGACGCAGATCGTTCGGCCGGAATCATAATCGGCTTTGACGCCTTCCGTAATGCCGCCCGCCGCCTTGGCCAGAATGGGCAGGCTGTTGGAAACGCCCAGACGGCCCCGAAAATACTTGATGGACTGCGGGCGAAGGGCTTCCCGCGGAAGCCGGGCGACGAGGCCGGGTTCAGCCTCCGTTTCCCGGATGAGCGAGCCCACGGCGCGGCCGATGGCGAGGCCGCCCTCTGCGGCCGTCTCCGTCTGGTCAAGGCTGGTGATGGTCACAAGATAACTCCCCTTGCAGAAGTTGAGGTAATAGTCGTCCGTTTGGCCAATATCCCCCAAATCAATGGCCTCGCCGTGCGGGCCTTTCTTGAAAGTAAACATCCCGTAAGCGCCCGCGGAGGATTGCATCTCAAAGATCTCGAGGGAGATCCGGTTAGCGGCGCCGTTTTTATAGTCCTGGACGATCACCCGGGCGAAGCCGTATTCCAGGTAGATTTCCGCTCCGCCGTCGATATAGATATAGAGGTCTTCCCCGGCGAAATATTGAAAATCTCCATCCTTCGCCCAGCCTCCGGGGATATTCGAGTCCGGGAGGAGTCGACGAAGGGGGTTTTCTTCTTCGGACGCCGCTCCAAGTCCCCGGACCGCCAGACAGAAAAAACCCAGGAGAAAGGGCGCCGTCAGGATCAGCAGCCGCCTGATCAGACGAGCGTCTCCTTGATTTTGATTTTCTTGATGTCGGACTGGCCCAAACCGTGTTCCTGTCCCTTCCTGATCATGATGATGTCTTCGGCCTTGAGGCCCCAGAGTCCCGCGCAGTAGGCGTCGATGGCCACGCGGTCGCTGCCGGCGACGACCTTCTTGGGCTTGATGATCTCGCCCGGGCCGAACGGTCCGTTGGTGGTGATGAACTCGGTCGCGTCGACCACGTTGAGGGCCGGCTTGACGACGGTGTTGAGGTCAACGATCGACTGGTCGAGGTGCTCGATCGCCAGGCTGTCGGTCTGCCAGTTCGGCTTGTGAAAGGTGCGGTTGTTCGCCGGCGAGTTGATGCCCATCATGTTTTTCATCGTGCCGGTGAACTTGTTGCCGGCATGGTCCTTCGTGACCGGCATGTTGATAAAAACGTCGTGCTCAAACAGGACGTTCAGGATACGGGCTTCGGTGAGGGCCTTGCCGCCGGGGATGGGCACGGGCTTGAAGTTCGCCTCGTCCCGCTCGATGAGCTTCAGGGCGGCGCCCTCCTCGGCGGCGACCTGGGCAAGTCCGGCGGATTCCCAATTCTTGAGCGCCTGCCAGCTCACCAGGTTGACCTCCTTGGCTCCGGCCCCGCGGCAGAGACGGAGGACCGACCTGAGGACGGCCGGGCTGGTGAAGGTCCCGGGATGGCTGCTCTGGACGTTGGCCAGGATGGCCACCCGCGAACCCTTGGGGACGAAGCGCTCGATCCCGCCCAGGAGTTCGATCGCCTTGAGCACATTTTGTCCGTAATCGGCTCCCGCCGCGACGGCGACGTCGGGCGCCTCCTTGGCCAGGCCGAAAAGCGGATGGACGGCGAAACGGCCGAGAAGCGGAGCTCCCACCGCGGCCGTCAATCCGGCCCCCAGGCTTTTCTTAAGGAATTCGCGACGCTTGATCGTTCTTGTCATGCGACGACTCCTTTGGCCTCTCCGCAGCCGGCGGTTCAGCCCTTCTTTTTGTAAGTGTGCTCCAGAAGGAGCAACTTCTCTTCCGGTGAAATCTGCGTGAATTCTATCCCGCTCTCGAACATCCCTTCTCCGTATACGGAGCGCGTCCAGCGAACCACTCCCATGGCCCGGAGCACGCGGTGGAGTCCGGAGAGGACGATCTCCAGACTGAGGAGCGTATCGACCGGCAGGACCGTGCTGGTGACCACCCGGACTCCGCCCGGCGAGATGTCCTTGGTCAAGGCGCTGGTGATCGTCCTTTCGGATGCGCCGCGGCCGTCGGGCAGGAGTCCGATGGAAACCTTGTTTTCTTCGACGAGCCGGCTGTCCCGGCGCCTTTCCCGAAACAGACCGGTCAGCTGCTTCCCAGGGCGCGTACCATTATCCCCAGTTTCCGGCCGGGCCGGCTCGGCCGCGGACGGAGGCTTGCGGCGGTCCTTTTTAATCCATCGAGGCATGGGACAAGAATATATCAATCGGGACGGGGAATTTCAACTGGAATTTTCTTTCGCCCGGGTCTCGGGCCCGGATCGGGCGAGACGGTCCCCGGATTCGGTCAATTCTGATAAATTACATAGAATCTATTGATTTAATAGAAATGGTGTGCTAGAATACGTTTGGCTTTTCGCTTGGCTGGCTGGGCGGAAACCGCCATCCCAAACCCCTCCTTTTGCTAATTCCCCGAAAAACAGCCAGCACCCTCTCCTCCCCCTGTTTCATGGAAATGCAACGCTCTTGACTTAATCACAGTTAATCTATATAAATACTAGGATATAGGGAGGACGTCATGAGGACAGGCTGGGAAGAATCGGCGGTTTCGGGATACAGCCCCTACCGGCCGGCCCTGGCGGATCCGGGCGAAGGGAACGCTCTTTTCGAAGAGAGGGTCGACCTTCTCGGGTCCGGACCGTCCGAGCCGGGAATTCCGGGGCAAGGGGATCTCTTCCTTGCGGCCGGGGAGACCGGCGCGCGGGCGGAAAGCGCGGGACCCGACGTGGACCTCGTCCGGGTCTATCTCAAGGACATGGGGCGGGTGATGCTCCTCACCAAGGAGGCCGAGGTCGCCCTGGCCCGGAAAATCGAAAAGGGAAAGAAGCTGATTTCCAAGGGGCTTGTCATGGCTCCCGTCTTCCTGGATTATCTCCGGGAGATGGAGGAGAATGTCGAAAAATCCCCGGGACAGTTAAAAGAGGTCTTTGATTTCACCGAGGAGGAAATCGAAGAAAAGGGCGAGAAAGCCGCCCTCGCCGAGGCGCGCGCCGGCATCCGGCAGGTTCGGGAACTGGCCGGACGGCTGAAGCGTATGCCTCGGGGAAAGAAGTCAGCCTTCCGGAGGGGCCGTTTGGTCCTCCGCATGCGTGACCTTCTGCCGGGACTGCGGCTCCGTCGGGAAACCTTTGAAAGCCTGGTGGACGATGTCCTGGCCGCCTGCCGGTCGGGGCTGCGCCGGGTCGCAAAGCGACGGGCCGGCGAACTCCGGAAGTCCGCCGATCTCATCCGGGTGGGCAAGAAGCTCCACGACGAAGCGAGGTCGGAGCTTGTCGCCGCCAACCTCCGCCTGGTCGTCTCCATCGCCAAGCGCTACCAGAACAGGGGCCTTCATTTCCTCGACCTCATCCAAGAGGGGAATATCGGGCTCATGCGGGCGGCGGACAAGTTCAACTACCGGCTCGGCCATAAGTTTTCGACGTACGCGACCTGGTGGATCCGCCAATCCGTCACCCGGGCGATCGCCGACCAGTCCAGGACGATCCGCGTCCCGGTCCATATGAGTGAAACCTTGCATAAGCTGGGCCATCTGAACCAGCAGTTCAGCAAGGAGAAAGGCCGAGAGCCCACTGTGGAGGAGATCGCGGCAAGGACCGGCCTTCCCGTCCGGAAGGTATCCGAGATTCTTCAGACCACCCAAGAGACGGTTTCCATCGAGACTCCGGTCGGGGAAAGGGGCGAAAGCTCCCTGAGCGATTTTATCCAGGACCGGGATATTCCCTCCCCCGCCGACACGGTCGTCCATTCGAGCCTGCGTCAGCAAATAGAATTGGCCCTGAACAGTCTGACGGAGAGGGAAGCCGAAGTCATCCGCTTGAGGTTCGGGCTGGGCCAGGGCAGGGACCATACCTTGGAGGAGGTCGGCGCGCATCTTCAGGTGACAAGGGAGCGCGTGAGGCAGATCGAAAACAAGGCTCTGCGCAAACTGCAGTCGCCCGAGCTCAACGGCAAATTGAAGAGCTTCGCCTGATAGACGTCCGGGATCAGGCGATTTTTCGGACGTAGGCGATCGCCTGGATGGCGGCGACCGCCCCTTCCGCAGCCGCCGTGACGGCCTGCATCCCTCCGCAGGTGATGTCTCCGGCGGCAAACACGCCGTCGATATTCGTCCTCTGGCGCCTGTCCACGCTCAGGCACTGCCTGTGGTCAAGGGAGAGGCCGGCTTTCTCGAAGAGAGGCGAGGTCAGGCTCTCCCGGAAGACGAACAGCGCGGCCACGGCCATCTCTTCTTCCCGGCCTTCCTTTTCTATCACCAATCGCTCCACACCTTTTCCGCCTTGCACCTCGCTGATCCGGGCCCTCCGATGGATGGGGATCCCCTTTTCCTCGATCTCCCCGGCCCTGGGGGGATCCGTTTTCCCGTCGCGAGCAGCGCCCGGAATCCAATGCACTCGGCAGCCCATCCCGTGGAGGGCCAGCACTTCCTCGGCCGCCTCGTCCGAATCGCCATAAGCCGCCACGGTCAGACCTCGGTAGAGAGGGCCGTCGCAGGTGGCGCAGTAGCTCACCCCCTGGCCGATGAAACGCTCTTCGCCGCGGATCAATCGTTCCCGGGGGACGGGTTTTCCGGTCGCCAGGATTAGGGCTTTGGCTTCGTAGAGGTGTTCCCTTGTAACCACGTACTTGGTCGGGCCGGTCAGGTTGAAGTCGATGGCCTCCTCGGCCAGGATCTCGGCTCCGAAGTGCTCCGCGTGGGCCCTGAAGCTCCGGAGAAGTTCGCCGCTGTCGATCGAAATGAACCCGGGATAGTTCTCCAGCGTATATCCCACGGCGAGACGCGACCGTCCGCGGCCTTCCAGGATCGTGGTCTTTCGACCGGCCCGGGAGGCATAAATCCCCGCTGCGTATCCGGCGGGTCCCCCTCCAATGATCAGGATTTCCGTGTTTCGGGTTGTCGAATTCATGGTTCACCTCGTCCAAAAAGTCATTAACGATCGGTCCAGAGCCTGGGAAAGATTTTCTTGAGCTCGACCAGAGACTCCGGGAGAAGTCCGTCCAGTCCGATGGGCGACCATTCGGCATAGCGGACGAGCCATCTTCCTCCCGCCTGGCCGAGGTCGAGCCTGATGCGGTAGATGTCGGGCGAGATGCGGACTAACCGCCGCAGGGCTTCGGCTCCGCCCGAGGAGAGGGCGACCTCCGCCTCGACGTCCGCCCGATCGGCTTCGAAGCCGATGATCCGGGTGCTCAGCCTATGGGCCACGATGCCCGTCCGGCCTTCGAAATAAGATGCTAAAAGAGCGCCGAGGGAGGCCTTGTCGCGGCCCTCGAAATCCCCAAAATCCTCGGCCATAAATGCCAGGATCGCGTCAAGGTCTTTGTTTTCGGCCCGGCGGACGATCTGGTCGATGGTCTCGATAATCTCGTCCGCCACGGTCCTCCGGCGGCACGACGGCCCAAGCAGCGCAGCCGTTAAAAGGCCAAAGAAAAAAACCTTCCCTCTCAATCAGGCTCCTTGGCGTTTTTTGCGCGAGACAGTCAACCGGTGGGTCGTTTTCATTTCCTTGAAGGACTCCAAGACCGCCCGGTCTGTTTCAGAGAGCGCTTTTTCTTCCTTTAAGATCCGGTTGAGGCAATGGGGGTCCAGGTCGGCGACCCGGTCCCAAAGGGCGAGGTCTTTCAAGGCGGCCTTGAGACGGGCCCTGATTTCGGAATTCCTGGCCGGCCATTTGACCTGCTCCACCCTGCGGATCGTCACGCTGTTCTCCGAGCCGGTTACAGCCGCCACCTTTTCTTTATCGAGGTCCGCACGACAGAAAGCGATAAGCGCCTGCTCCAGCTTCTCCAGTTTTTCTTGAGCCTCCCGCAGGCGGGAATCGACCTCGGCCTTGACCCGGGCATACTCGTCGACGAGACGGACGCCGCTCTCATTGAGGTATTCGTTTTCAGGGAGCCCGGCCGTGCGGGCTTCGTGCCGGAACATCGGGCATAACGGCCGATACAGGCACCAGCCGCAGAGCCTCGATACCCGGGGAGGGAAATCCTCGGCCGCTTCGATCGTCCGGATGTCGTCGAGGAGCTTCTGCCGGACTTTTTCCAGGTCCTCGTCCGTGCGCCAGGAGTCCATTTCCTTGTCGAAGGCCAGAAAGTGCCAGACGAGGCGCACCCGCTTGAAGTCCTTGAAGCGGCGCCTCACCCAGAGAGAGTAGGCCGCGAGCTGGATATCCCGGTCGAGCTCTTCCTGCGCCGGCAGCCCGGAGGAGGTCTTGTAGTCATGGACCTCGTATAGCCCGTCGCCCGTATCGACCAGGCGATCGATCCGGACATGGAGCCTGTAAAGTCCCCCTTCGTCCAGCGCGACGGTTTCCTGGGTTTCGAGTCCCACCACCCTGCCCTGCTCGAACGGCGCGTAGCGGCGGTAATAGTCGCCGAGGAAGCGCTCTCCCATGCGGCGATAATTGTCGGCCGTGTAATCCTTCCGGACCAGGAGGACCTTTTGGCTCCATTTTTCGGACCAGGATTTGTTGAAGTCCTCCAGGAGCCTTGGGAGCGAAAGCGCCTTTTCATGCATCTTGTCCCGGTAGAGCT
>Ga0316626_10001618_pt1 | contig 10186 bp, 7 predicted proteins | sample OWC_Aug_T1_C1_D5_FD_207656 | JGI IMG/M metagenome (GOLD analysis project Ga0316626, IMG submission 207656) | Wetland soil microbial communities from Old Woman Creek delta, Ohio, United States - OWC_Aug_T1_C1_D5_A | ecosystem: Environmental > Terrestrial > Soil > Wetlands | place: USA: Ohio...
CCAGTCCAGCGTCACCAGCTCGTAGGTATAGTGCTTCGGCGCACTCACGTGTCCCCGGACGATCACCGACCCTCCGTCCGCCGTGACCCAGTTGTCGTACTCCGGATGGCCGTCCACGGCACTGCCCTCGAGCAGGTAGCGGAACCGGTGGCCCCGTTGAATGCATAGGAGCTCATGAACAGGTTCGCGAAGTGCTGCCGCCGCGGGCCTTCAGGGTCGAACATCGATGCCATCAGGCCGTCGGAGACGATCGCATGAGAACCGAAGGCACGGGGCCGTTGCGGCGTGGCGACACGCTGGCTGATCCGCCCCTCGGCTGCAGTGAAGCACTCGCCGCTGGCCTCACGCTCGTCGAACTGGAACCACCCCGAGCCAACGAAGCGGCCCTGGGCCTCGAGGCGAATCGTGCAATGCCGCGGGCGCCAGTCGGCGTCGTAGCTGCACGTCACGTCGCGGAGCACCTCCCCTTCCTCGATCTCCGACTGGGCCCGCATGACGCGGCTTCCGTCGCGTTGCACCGTCAAGGCGAACCACTCGCGCCCCCGCTCGCCAGCCGGGCCGGTGTAGATGAGCTTGCCGCGAATCGCTCGATGCTGCATCCGGTCTCTCGGTTCGGCCTCCCGGCCAGTCAGCCGCCGGCGGCGTCCTGCCGCGGTTTGCACAGGATGGCCTTCAGCGTCCACAGGAGTGTATCGCGGCGGAACTGGAGGCGTCGTCGACCGTCGCTGCTTCGAGGCGCATCGCGAGGCTCACCTGCGGTGTCGCGACCTGCATGCCGTTTCCTCACCTGGTCGCGAGACTCGACCCGTTCTGGTAGAGGCTCGAGAACATCGAGACGAATTTGCCGGCCTCTTGGAGCTGCACGAAGGCTCCAGGTGATGCCGGTCACCGAGTTCGCCTGGGAGCGGCCGATCTCCCTGAACACACATCCCACGGTCGCGCGCTCCAACGCGATGCGCGCCTTGATGTCTGACCTGCGGTCGGCCGCACGTGAGTGGCTCTCCTGACCGAGGACTGCCGGCGCGTCGGCAACTATGCGATGCTGCGGAAATGTCGTTCCTGACGGAGCTCAAGCAAAGAAAGGTCGTCCGCGTCGGGACCGCCTATGCAGTAGTCGCCTGGCTCTTGATCGAGGTCGTGTCCGTCGTGCTGCCGGCGCTGAGGCTTCCGGACTGGACCGTCACCTTCACGACGATCCTGCTCCTGCTGGGCTTTCCCGTCGCACTCGTTCTGGCGTGGAGCTTCGACGTCGTCCGCGATCGAGGCAGGGCGCCCGCGAGCCCACTCGCAGCACCGGATGCCCGGTGCGTTGCCGTGCTGCCGTTCGCCAACATGTCGGAGGAATCCGCGCAGACGCATTTCGCGGACGGCCTCGTCGAGGACATCCTGACCAGGCTGCAGGCGATCCCCCGGCTCAAGATCGTTTCCCGTCAGTCCGCGTTTGCGTACAAGGGGCGCAGCGTGGACACGCGCACCATCGCCCGCGAGCTAGGCTGCCGTTACCTGGTCGAGGGGAGCGTCCGCCGCATCGACGACCGCATGCGGGTGACGGCACAGCTCATTGATGCAGCCGCGGACCAGCACTTGTGGGCCGAGCGCTACGACCGCAGGATCAACGATGCTTTCGAGCTGCAGGACGAGATCTGCGAGCAGGTCGTCGCGGCGATCCAGGCGCGCCTCGCGCCAGACGCTGCCGCAACGGTTGACGGCGCGGAATCGCCGCTGGAGGCGATCGCCCCCGACGCACCCGCACACCCCGGCCGACGCACGGCCGCGTCCCGGCTCCTCGCAGCGTGGTGGACCATTCCGGCGCTCGTCGCACTCCTGGGCATGGCGGCACTCCTGACCTGGACGGTGCAACAGCGCAGCAAGGAGCGCTGGGCGCGCGAGGAAGCGCTGCCGCAGTTGCAGGCACTGATCGCGCAGGATGATTACGCGGGCGCGTTCGACCTTGCGCGGCGTATCAAACAGGTCGTGCCGAACGACCCGCAACTGCGCGCGCTCGAGCCGTCGTTTTCGGCGCAGGTGCAGCTCGCAACCAGCCCGGCCGGCGCACAGGCATTCTTTCGGCCGTACGGGGGCGCCGATTCCGATTGGAGGTTGCTCGGCCAGACACCACTCGCCGGCGTGCCGGTCCCCATCGGTGTCGGGGTGTGGAGGCTGGAGCTGGCGGGGCGAAGCACTGTGTTGCGCGTGTTCCGTAACCCGGGCGCGGAACTGCGCAGCTACCGGGACTCGGACCTGATCGCCGACTTCAAGGGCGTCGACCTCACCGTGCCCTTGCCCGATGCGGCCACTGCGCCAAAAGAGATGGTCCAGGTTCCGGCGACCAACCGGCTCGTCACTCTCGTGTCGGACGGCAAGCCGGTCGAACTGCCGGCGTACTTCATCGATCGCTACGAGGTCACGAACCGCGAGTACAAGGAATTCGTCGACGCGGGAGGGTACCGCGAGGCGGCCTACTGGCAGGATCTGCCATTCGGCGACGGCGTCGGCTCCTGGCAGGAAGCCGTCGCAGGGTTGGTGGATGCCACCGGACGACCCGGACCCGCGACGTGGGAATCCGGCACCTATGCCGACGGCGCAGGCGACCAGCCAGTTGCGGGCGTCAGCTGGTTCGAGGCGATGGCCTACGCCAGGTTCCGGGGGAAAGAGCTGCCCACCGCCTTCCACTGGTATCGCGCGGCATATTCGCTCAATGAATTCCTCGACTCACTCTCGTCCGCAATCGTTCGCTTCAGCAACTTCTCGGGCAAGGGCTCGTCACCGGTCGGCCGCAACCAGGGACTCGGCCCCTACGGCACCTACGACATGGCCGGGAACATGCGCGAGTGGTTATGGACCGCAATGAACAGCAACCGGGTTCTCGCCGGCGGCGCCTGGAACGAACCGGCGTACATGTACAACCAGATCGACTCGGGCGACCCTTGGGACCGGTCGCCCGGCAACGGCTTTCGCTGCATGCGCACCCTGCAGGGTGGCCCCATCGGTGCGGCGTTGCGGGAGCCGATCACCACGACCGTGGTGGATTTCGCCGCGCTCAAGCCGGTGGACGACGACGCGTACGCAGTGCTGGAACAACAGCTGGGCTATTCGGCTACGGGCCTGGATCCTCGCGTCGATGCCCTGGAGTCCAAGAATCCGGCGTGGACCCGCGAAAGGGTCTCGCTTGCGACCGGATACGACGAAGCGCGATTCAACGTCCAGCTGTTCCTGCCGACGGGCGGTCGTCCACCCTACCAGACGATCGTCTACCTGCCCCATTCCGGGCATTTCAAGTACCCGCAAGCGTCCGATGAATTCGATCCGGCGCAGTCCAGTCAGCCGCTCGACTTCATTCTCAAATCGGGTCGCGCCCTCGTGGTCATCGCCTTCGACGGCAGTTTCGAGCGGCGATGGCCCGAGAGCCGCATTGCGTCCATGACGCAGGCGGATCGGTTCCGGCTCCGCCTGAAACACCACCGTCAGGAACTCGGCCGGGCCCTCGACTATCTCGCCACACGGAAGGACGTTGATCCGAGCCGCCTCGGCTCGCTCGGCATCAGCTACGGTGCGCAAACGATGATGCCGCTGCTTGCGGTGGAGCAGCGCATCCACGCCGCGGTCCTGACCGGTGGCGGCGTGTTCCTGCTCGGCGTCGCGACGGCGGAGGAGCCTTTCAATTACCTGCCGCGGGTCCGGCAGCCGGTCCTGATGCTGAGTGGCCGCTGGGACATCGACGTTAGCATGGGTGCGCAGGACGCCATGCTGCGCATGCTCGGCACGCCCGCGGCCGACAAGCGACGCATCCTGTTCGACGCCGGCCACGGCTTCCTGCCGCACAACCAGTTCGTTCGGGCGACGCTGGACTGGTACGACCAGTACCTCGGCCCCACGCATTGAGAGCCAGCATCCAATGCCTGTAGCGCGTATCAACGACCACACGATGTACTACGAGGTCCTCGGCCAGGGCGATCCCGTCCTGTGCATGGGGGGCTGGGGGACGTTCTGCCACGAAAACCACGGCCAGCTGGCGCGCGGCCTCACGGATCGGCACCAGGTCGTGCTGTTCGACTACCGCGGCATCCGCGACTCGGACGACGACCTGTCCGTGCCCTCGACCATGGAACTGCACGCCAACGATGCGATCGGGCTGCTCGACCACCTTGGACTGAAGAATGTCCACCTGATGGGCCTCGTCGGCATGGGTGCCTGCGTCTGCCAGGAGATCGCCATCCGCCGCCACGACCTGGCGCGCAGCATGCTGAACATGGGCGCGTGGTGCGAGGTGGATGACTTCCTGCGCGACCAGCTGGAGATGTTTCGCTGGATCCACCGGGACCTGGGCTTCTTCCCGTTCCAGAAGGCCGTCACCCTGCTCTCGTTCGACGCCGAGTTCTACAACGCCAACAAGGACCGCCTGCTCGGCCCCGACGGCGGCTGGAAGGAATTGAACGGCCGCTACGAGGCGCACTCGCGGCTGATCGACGCCTGCGTCGGGTTCCATTCGAAGAGCCGCCTGAGGGACATCCGGTGTCCGTCGCTGATCATCCACGCGGGCAAGGACGTGGTCACGGCGCCGCGCAACACGATTCCCATCGAGCAGGGTATCCGCGGTGCCAGGGGCCTGGTGTGGGAGGACGTTGCGCACGTCGTGGCCGGCAAGGAACAGAAGATCCGCTTCGCCGACACGCTGTTCGAGTGGCTCGGCTCGACCTGACACGAGCCGGAACGGCCTCGTCACGCCTCGGCGGACAAACCTCGCAGATAGCTCTCAACGGCGTCCGCCTGCATCACGTCCGCATAGCGCCGACCCACGTCCTCGAGATTGGAGCGGTGCTGGCGCTCGTCTGCGTCGCCGCAGCAATCTTCGGCCACCAGCACTCGGAACCCGAATGAAAACGCGTCCACGACCGTGGCGCGAACGCAGCCGCTCGTCGTGCACCCCGTGACGATGACCGTATCCACGTTCTGCCGGACGAGGAACGTGATGAGTGGCGTCTGGAAGAACATGGACGGTGCGTTCTTGCAGTAGGTGAAGTCGCCGGGGTGATGAATCGTCGGGTCCATTTCGGTGCAAGGATGCCCGTACAGGAACTCGTCGCGTACCGGCTTCACCTTCCAGAGCGGCATGTCCGTAGCGCTGCAATAAGCCGTGTAGCACGCCGCCACGGGCACCTTGCGCGCCCGTGCCACCTCGAGCAGGGCGGCCGTCCGATCCCGCGCTGCGTGGATCATCGTCAGGCCGCCGAGCGCGTACTTCGGGTCCGTGAACGCGGTCTGGAAGTCGACGACGAGAACGGCGGGCTTGCGCCCGCCGCCGATGTCGAACGACGCGTAGCCGACGTCGCGGTAGCTGTCGCTCATGCCGGCCCGTCCGCCTGTGCCGCCGTCACGCGATGCGAGAACTTCGGCGCCCGGGGCGCGGGCAGGCCCGTCTCCGCCTGGCAGCGTTCCTTGAGTTCCTCGATCGACTCGAAACCGCGGTCGAAGAGCTTGACCGGGCCGCGCTCGGCGCGCAGCTTCGCGCGCAGCTTCTCCGTGGCCTTCGCGTCTGCCGTGAGGTCGCCTTTGATGACCACGCCGTACGACAGGGCGCCCTGAGTCGTCACGAGGCCCGCTTGCACGTCGAATACGACACGCTCGATCTCGCGGTCGTACGGATCGCCACAGCCGCCGCCGCCCCAGGTGTCGGCGAGCAGCAGGTCACCCGCCTCGACCTTGATGCGGTCGACCTTGGACGGCAGCAGTTCGGATGTGCCGTCCACGCGCACCAGCGTCTTCTTGCTGCGCGCGCCGGGCAGCCCGCCGTTCACGCCCCACGGGTAGGTGAGCCAGCGGTCGTCGTGGATCGAGATCTCGCCCGGCTCGAGGAAACGGTAGCCGATGCGCAGGCCGTTGCCCCCCCGGTTCTTGCCCGCGCCGCCGGTGTCGGGGATGGTCTCGTAGGTGTCGATGCGCAGCGGGAAGTAACTCTCGAGGAATTCGTTCGGCACGTTGGTGAACGACGGCCACAGCGAATGGCCATCCGGCCCGTCGCCGAATGGTTTGCCGGGAATGCCACCAAAGCTGATCTGGTAGAGCTGGTACCAGTCACCGTTCCTGTCATAGCCCGAGTACATGAAGTGCGGGCTGTCGGAAAAGCCGGCGGCACACATGAAGGCCGGATTGCCCTGGCCCAGGAGTCCTCCGAGCACGTCGAAGATGCGCCCCAGCGCATGGGTCCGGCACGACAGGGCCGCGGGCTTCAGCGGTTTCAGCAACGTGCCCGGCGGGATGCGGACCTCCATCAGGTCGTAGAAGCCGTCGTTGAACAGGATCTGCGGGTCGAACACCATGATCATGTAGACGCCCGCGAACATCTTGAACATCTCTTCGTTCAGCAGGAAGTTGATCGAGGAGATCGACTGCGGGTCGGTGCCCGTGAAGTCGAAGATGCACTTGTCGCCCTCGCGCCACATCGCACAGGCGATCTTGTACGGGCCCATGTTCAGGCCGTCGTCGCAGATGTAGTCGTCGAAGTACTGCTTCTGCTCGGGAACCGTGCGGCGGATGAGCTCACGCATCGCGCGCTTGTTGCGCTCGAGCATGGCGTCCATCGCCGAGTAGAACACGTCGTCGCCGAAGCGTTCCGCGATCTCGACGCAACGGATGGCCGCCGTGCGCAGTGCGGCGGCGATGGCATTGAAATCCGAGAAGTTCCACGTCGGGAGACGGCAGTTGTGCAGGATGACCTTGAGCAGATCGTCCTGCAGCACGCCGGCCTTTACGATCTTTACCGGCGGCACCGACACGCCTTCCTCGTAGATGGTGCGCGCGTCGGTCGGGAGCGAGCCCGGCACCTTGCCGCCCACGTCGGTCATGTGGCCGAACATGGCACTCCAGGCGATGACGCGGCCCCCCTTGTAGACCGGCATCAGCATCAGCCAGTCGTTCTGGTGGCTGATCGCCCCGTTCACCGAGTACGGATCGTTGGTGAGGAAGACGTCGCCCTCCTCAACGGTCCCGTCGTAGCCCTGGAGGAAGCCGTGGATGAACGAGCCGAACTGGCCGACGACCATCTTGCCGTCGAGGTTCGCGATGAGCGGGAACTCGTCGTGCTGTTCGCGGATGCCGGGGGACATCGCAGTGCGGAACAGCACGGTATCCATCTCGAAGCGCGCGTTGCGGAGCGCGCTTTCGATGATGTCGATGGTGACGGTGTCGACCATCACCTTCTTCATCGGCTTCTTGTTGCGCTGAATGATCTTGGCAGGCATGTGAATCTCTCCGGAATGGTGTCAGCCGATCGCCGTCACTTGGGCCTGCGGGCGGTCTTGCGCACCGCACGCTTCGCCCTGGCGGCAGCCTTCGGCCGGGCCGCGCCCGCTCCACTCGGCGCCCTGTAGCCGTCGGGATAGATGAGGATGTTGCCGTAGGTATCCACCTTGCCGTGGTGCTTCGGCAGGATCACCGTCGTCGAGTCCATTTCCATCACGATTGCCGGCCCGGCGATGCGGTTGCCCGCCTTCAGCTGCGCTCGGTCATAGACGGTAGCGGTGCAGTCCTTGCCGTCCATGTAGGACTTCTGCCTGCCCACGGCCGCGGCCGCGGGCGAGGTGCCGCCCTTCGCGATCACCTGGCGCTTGATGTTGATGCCCCTGCCCTGGACGACCGCACGCAGCGCGACGAACTCGTGCTCGAGGGGCAGCGCGAACGTGAAGAGGCGCGTGTGCTCCGCGTCGAACGGCTTGCGGATCGCGTCGAGCCCTTCCTTCTCGAGACGCTTGACGTCGACGTCCACGGTGAGCCGGAGGCCCTGGCCGTGGTAGCGCACGTCCACCTGGTAGGCGAATTCCATGTCGGAGGCCGGCACCTTCTCGCTCGCCAGCGTCTTCGCGGCCTGGGCCGCCAGCGCCTTCAGTTGCTTCGCGATCTCTTCCCGGGTGGTGTCCGAGAACTTGCGGATGAACGTCCGCGACGACTCGTCACGCACCGCAGTGGTCGCATCGCCGAGCGCGCAGAGGACGCCCGGACCCGGCGGGATGATCGAAGGCCAGGATCCCAGCAGGCGCGACAGGGCATTGGCGTGCAACGGGCCGGCGCCGCCGAAGGCGATCAGTGCGTAGTCGCGCGGGTCGTGCCCTTGCTCGACCGACACGAGGCGCAGCGCGCCCACCATGTTCTCGTTGACGATGTTGAAAATGCCGAGCGCCGCGTCCTTGGCACTCTTGCCGAGCGCCTTGCCGATCTTCTCGACGGACTGTTGCGCCAGCCTGCGATCGAGCAGCATGTCGCCGCCGAGGCGCTGCATCTCGGGCAGGTAGCCGAGCACGACGTTCGCGTCGGTCACCGTGGGTTCGGCGCCACCTTTGCCGTAGGCCGCCGGACCCGGGTCCGCGCCAGCCGACTGCGGGCCGACGCGCAGGGCGCCGGTCAACTCCGGCACGTGCGCGATCGAGCCGCCACCCGCGCCCACCGAACGGACGTCCACGGAGGAAGCGCGAACCGTCACATCACCCACCGTCGTCTCGCGGCGCAGGCGGGGCTGGCCGTTCATGATCAGTGCGACGTCCGTGGACGTGCCGCCCACGTCGACCGTGAGCAGGTTGGGGAAGCCCGCCTGTACGGCGACCCAGAGCGCACCGGTGACGCCACCCGCCGGACCTGACATCAGCAGGTTGACCGGCAGGTCCTCTGCGGACTTCGCGGAGGCCAGACCGCCGTCCGAACGCAGGATGTGCAGCTTCACCCTCTTCGCCTTGGCATCGAGCTTCGACTGCAGGTTGTGAACGTATTTCTGCACGCGCGGGCGCACGTACGAATTGGCGACCGTCGTGACGGTGCGTTCGTACTCCTGCATCTCGGGCACGACATCGGACGACAGCGACACCGGGATGCCCGGGATGACCTCCTGGGCGATGTCCCTGATGCGCCGCTCGTGACGGGCGTTCGCGAACGAGTTGATCAGCGACACCGTGAGCGCCTCGATCCTCTTCTCGCCGAGCGCTCGCAGGTCTGCGCGCAGCCTCGCCTCGTCGAGCTTCGTCACGACCTCGCCCTTCGAACTCACGCGTTCATCGGCCTCGATGGTCAGCGCAAGGGGCGCCATCGGCAGCGACTTGTTGTAGATGACCCAGCCTCCCAGGCCGCCCGGCACGAAGCTTCGGGCGATCTGCAGGACCTGCCGGTAGCCCCTGGTGGTCACGAGCCCGACGCGCGCGCCGGTACCGGTGAGCACGGTATTGGTGGCCACCGTCGTGCCGTGCATGACGTGTTCGATGACCTCCGGCGAGATCTTCGCCTCGCCACAGACGCGCTCGATGCCGCGCAGGACACCCTCGGACTGATCCTGCGGCGTGCTCGAAACCTTGGCTTTCCACGTCTGGCCGGTCGTCTCGTTCACCAGCAGCAGGTCGGTGAACGTGCCGCCCACGTCTACACCCAAACGGTATGTCATGCGGTCACCTGTGGTTGTCGATCTGATGTGTGTCCAGGAATCGTTCAAGCCGCGTGCGCCGCCGGCTTCGGAAAGCCGCCGGCTTTCACGAGCATTCCCGGCACCGGACGGCCGAGTTGCTCCTGCAGCCACTTGCCGGCGTCGATCGCGCCGTCCAGCGAAATGCCGGTGTCGTAGCCGGAGCGTTCGAGCATGTAGACCAGGTCCTCGGTCGGGATGTTGCCGGTCGCCGCTGGCGCGAACGGACAGCCGCCGATGCCGCCGAGGCTCGAGTCCAGTGTGCTCACACCTGCCTGCACGGCCGCAAAGGCGTTGGCGAGGCCGGTGTTGCGCGTGTTGTGGAAATGGCAGCGCAACGGAATTCCCGGGACCGCCTCGCGGACTCGTGCGATGAGTTCCGTCACCTGGGCCGGGACACCGACGCCGATCGTGTCGGCCAGCGCGATTTCGAAGGGACCGACCTCCGCGACGCGCCTCGCGATTTCCACGACGCGGGCGACCGGCACCTCACCCTCGAACGGGCAGCCAAACGCCGCCGAAACGGTCACCTGCGGCCGGATACCGGCCTGTTTCGCCTCCGCGGCAATTTCGAGCCAGGCTGCAATCGACTGGTCGGTCGTCACGCCCTGGTTGCGTTGATTGAACGTGTCGCTCGCCACCACGGCCATGCCGATCTCGTTGCAGCCTGCCGCGGCCGCGCGGTCGAATCCCTTGCGGTTCAACACCAGACCGATGTAGTAGACGCCGTCGCGGCGCGGCAATGCCTTC
>Ga0316626_10001622_pt1 | contig 10179 bp, 1 predicted proteins | sample OWC_Aug_T1_C1_D5_FD_207656 | JGI IMG/M metagenome (GOLD analysis project Ga0316626, IMG submission 207656) | Wetland soil microbial communities from Old Woman Creek delta, Ohio, United States - OWC_Aug_T1_C1_D5_A | ecosystem: Environmental > Terrestrial > Soil > Wetlands | place: USA: Ohio...
GAGAACGGAACTATCACTTTCGCTACCGGAGACGTGAGCGATGGCATGGGCGGTACTTGGGCGGAACCCTTCACCGTTCAGGACCGACCCACGGACTTCTGCCAGGTGGACATCTATTCCAAGACGGTCACCAACACTGGATCGTATGCGATCACGATTACGCCAACGGTGGCGAACGGTAACTGGGGCTTCGGCGTCTATGTGTTCCGCGACGCCGCTGTCGGAGCAGGCCAATGCCCCCAAACGGTGCCCGGCAACACCGACCCGTCGCAGGACATCACTACAACCGGTAACAATTCGGCCCTGGTGTGGATCACCGCCGACTGGGACGCTGAGGACGCCTCCGACTATGTGGTGCGGGACATCGGGTCCTCGACTTTCACGGAGAAGGCATACTCGCGGTCTTCTACTGATTATGCTGTCATTACCGGCTACCACGATGACGTGGGAGCGGCGGGGAGCAAGACCTACGGCTGGACTTCGGTTGACGCTGATCCAACAGCCACCCCTGCTGCCGTTGAGGTCAAGGGCCTTTCTGTTGAAAGTCTTACTGCAACAGCAATAGTCGGAGTTACAGCGATACCGCAGGTAATGCCTACGATATTCCCTGCCACAATTGTCAGCACAACGTCGATTCCGACTCCGACTGTTACGGCTGAGGGCGCTAGTGGTATCACCACCAAGCCCATTCTCGTCAATACCTACACCACGACAGCGACTAGCACCGCCGACCCCACGACGCTGTCGAATATTGCGGTACAGGCCGGTGATCTCATCCTGGTGTTGGCGAGTTCCGAGAGTGGTGGCACTTACATCAACACGAACGGCCTGACCGACAACAGCAGCCATTCCTACGCGTTGTCGGAGTCGAACCATGACGACGGCGGCAAGGGTTACACCGCTATCGGTCGGGTCACGTCGTCGGTCACCCGCAGCGACCTGAGCATCAGCATCGACTGGATCTGGATCGGATACCGTCGCATGACAGTGATGATCTGGCGGAACAGCGATGGCTTTGGTACTCCAACAATGGCTGGAACTGTAGGAGCCAACGCACCTGACATCTCCTACACCACCACACAGGACAACTCGGCAGTGGTGTGGGTCGGTGCTGATTACGGTGCCAAGTCTGGTACTCCAACATATCGCACAGGATTCGGAGCGGCAATAGAAGCGGTCACCCGTTACGATGGGGATGGCGCTAGGTGGGGGCAGACCACTGTCTACCACGCTGATGCCGGGGCTGCGGCTACCTCATCGGTTGGTATCAGTAGTGGATTCACGGATGCTGAATGGTACGTCTCGGTCATCGAGGCCAAGGGGTCGGCCACTGAGAGCATCACCGCGACGACAATTACTGGAGTTGGGACAGTTCCTACTCCAACATCTATCAGCGCCAGTTCGGAAGTAGTCGTCAAGCGTTGGGGGAACATACTAACGCTGGCGCAGCAGGACGGCAACGACACCAACGAGATGACCTCAGCGAACGGCTCGATCACCTATGAGACGGCGGCCCCACTGACGGGCACGTCATCGTTCAAGGTCACCGGCAACGGTGCTGGGGACGGGGTGCGGTTCGTCGTCTACCCGACCGGCTACCGCAAGGCGTGTGTGGGCGGTGAGCGGGTCACCGCCAGCGCCACGGTAAAGAACCTGGGGGCGTCCAAGGACTTCGCGTTCTACGTCGAGTCGTTCACCGCCGCCAACGGGTACTTGTACTCCCACTCCGTGGGGGGCGCCATTCCGTTCGGTGCGGGGGCGACCGCGACCTGGACCGGCACGATTACCACCCATGCGTCAGCGGAACTCATGGGTCTGCTGGTGATGAGTGCCCCAAGCACTGACGCGTTCCTAGTCGATGACATTTACTTCTCACGTCCTGCGGTTACTATTCCTGCACCCATTCTACAACCGTATCCTACAACTATTGAAGCCAAGGCTGGTATAGGAACTCCAAACACACCTATTAAACCTGCAATTGTTGCAGTAAACCTTATCGCTAATGCCGAGGCTGAGATTAATACGTCCGGTTGGACATCAAATGATGGTGCAACAATTACTCGTGATACCACCGAGTTCCATTCTGGTGTTGCATCATTCAAGATTGTGGCTGGAACCGGTAGTTTTGCTGGTATCCAGGCTGGAACTCCGTATATTCCAATTACTCCCGGTGTAACTTATACTCTTAGTGCATGGGTCAAGGGCAGCGGGGCCGGGACGTGGCTACTGTGGGCACATTTGCTCAACTATGATACTTCCATCAATCGTCAGGCCGGTAGTACCGGAATTACTACGACATCAACATGGACTCGATACTCGTTTACGTTCACCGCCGAACCCGGTGTTGTATTGCTCAACCCGATCTTCATGCTCAACGGCACCGCGAGCAACGGGGCCACGGTCTACGTCGATGACTGGCTGCTAGAGCCATTTACTCCAACACCGATCACCAACGGAAGTGTCGAGAACAGCCCGATCAGCGACGTGTTCCAGTACGCGGGCGGCAACAGCGTCGTCGCGCAGTCCTCGACGTACGCCCGTAGCGGCACCTACAGCCTGCGCGGCAACATCACGGGCACTAACCAGTCGCTGATGATGGAGGCGGTGAAGTCCGCCGACGCCTACGCGGTGACGCCGGGCAACCGGTACGGGTTCTCCTACTGGATCAGATCGGATGCGCCGCGCAGCGCCAGTGCCATCATCAATTGGTACAACGCGAGCAACACCTGGGTCAGCCAGTCCGGCGGGTCGACCAGGACGACGTCGGTTGGTGACTGGACGCTCATCACGGTCAGCGGCACCGCCCCTGGCACCGCAGCCAAGGCCGCGTACTTCCAGGTCCGGGTGGATAATGTCGCGTCCTCCACCGAGTACCACTACGCGGACGACTTCGCGTTCTTCGAAGTCACTCCTCGCACCACCACACAGACGACCATACCGACACCAACCGTCACGGGCAGTCTGGATACTACAGTAATAGCATCAACAGTACAGGCGACAGCCACATTCGGTGCTGCTGCAAGTCCGTGGACCGTAACACCGCGCTACCAGGGGCAGTTCTACGACGCCCAGACGTTCACCACGTCCTCATTCACGCCAAGCGCAAACAGCCTGCTGGTGTTCGTCACCGGGTATGAAACGGCGGGCAACGGGGTCAACCCCACGCTGGATACGTCGATCATTTCCGACAGCGTGGGGTTGACCTGGACCCGGCGTGGCACGACCGGGATTCTCATGGGTAACAACGACGGCTGGCAATGTGGTGGATCGGTGTTCACCGCTCCGGTTGGCGCAAATCCGTCAGCCATGACCATCACCATCGACCCGCACCCCGGCACCGCCTACAGGGTGTACTCCGGTATCGCCGTAGTAGATATCACCGGATACGATACTGACAATCCGTTCCCGCAGTGGACTACCAACTCCATTGATACGGTTAACAACAGCAGCGCCTCACTGACGGCCACTTTTGGTAGCACCCCGACCCTGGGCAACCTGTTGCTGCTGCTCGCCTACGCGGAGAACGATGGCTCAGCGGCCTATTCCACGCCCACTCCAAGCGGCTTCACCCAGGTCTACAACGACAGTGCGACCAACTCGCACACTGGCATTTGGTATCGTTCAGATAGTACGACCACCACCGCTACCATCAGCGATCTCGGTCAAAACATTTTTGGTGGTGGTCTATTCTTTGGTGAGATTGCTAACAAAGTTATTTCCGGCTACCCGGCTGTTACCACCGGATCAACAGCCACTCCAACGACGGTGGCCGGAACAACCCGTATCTTTGATGTACAAACTCCGACAGTATACACTGAGAATTTCGAATATGCTAGCAGTGGCAACATTACCACCAGCAATAGCATTTTCAATGAAGTCGGTGCAACTGCTGTCTATGCACCAGCACCAACCGGTCGTACAGGAAATGTTGGAGCGCTGTCTAGTGCTACTGATGCACGACTCATTGTTCAAGGTGGCGCTGGTTGGCCGATTACCAGTGGATATGTCAAATTGGGTTCATGGATTTACTTTGATGATGCAATAGGAACTTATGAAGGAATCATTGGCGCACAGGATCAACAGGGTCTCTATCTTGGAGCCGGATGGGGAACGTGGGGAAGCGGAACCGGAGTCCGACTAAGTTCATTTTCAACAAACTCTTACACTGATTATACAATCAGTTTAGATACTTGGTACTATTTTGATGTTGAAATAGATATAGACCAGCGTCTCGTCATAGGTCATATCTATAACAGTTCTGGTACGCTTTTGACAACTCAAACAGTGACATGGACAGATGTTGCTAGAACGAATACTTGGGGACAGATAGATGTTTTGAAACTTGGTCGTAACAGCGCCGGAACCACATACTTCGATGATTTCACCTGGCTGAAAGCAAATAGACCATTTGCGACAGTAACAGTTCCCGCCGGAGACGCTAATATTACGGCAACTACAGTAATTGGTACTGCGTCTGTTGCCTCTCCGGGCCTAGCAACTCAACCACAACCGGTGACAGTAACAGCAGTTACAGCGATAACGACACCAACAGTGTTGGGACCGTTGGTAGCACATTGGGAAGCGTCGGACATCGCCCAGGCTGACGGAACTGCTGTTACGACTTGGACCGACCGACTCAAGGGTCTTGCCCCAACTCAGGGTACATCAGGAAAGCGTCCAACATATCGGACTGCTGTTGCCCGGCTAAATGCTAAACCCGCCGTTCAGTTTGTCAGGGCAAACGACAACGCATTGACTGTGGCTTCTAGTGCTTTGCTGAATAACTATACCGAAGCAACGGTAGTTGCTGTTGTTCTGAATGCCACCGTTCCGAACAGCGCGACCGGGCACGGAATCTTCTATCGTAGAAGCAGTACTAAGTATATTTGGTGGGGACCATCTGATAGTCGTCAGATGAATGCTTGGGACGGAAGCGCAGACTTCAAGTCAAGTATGAATGCGATCTGGGCTGATGTATCCTACACCTTCGTTGCAACATTTGCCAGCAATGACGGTAAGCATTATATCAATGGTACACAAAATGGTACGGGTACGACATGGGGTGTTGGTGGAACAACGGCTCAAATCTCTATCGGTAACTATGAGAATGGTGGTTCTGGAGAGGGCTTTGATGGCTGGATTGCTGAAGTTCTCGTATTTGACAAGGTTCTTTCAACTACTGATCGACAGTCCCTAGAGGCTGCGCTGCGGACAAAGTACGACATCGGATCACATCGTGTCACTGGCACTACGGTCACAGGAGTTACGACTATTCCAACTCCAGGTCTTGCTACTCAACCACAGCCGGTTACGATTGCAACAACTGCGACAATTACAGGACATACGCCAGCAGCCTCTTCAACAGTGGTTGCAACGGGTATTGCAACTACTGCAACCGCAACTGTTGTTAGTCCACTCGCCCCGGTTTACGCTGCAAAGGGTACGAATGTTACAGGTGCGGTAGCAAATACTGCTTCTATACCTGTTCCATCAGGTATGGCTGCAAATGAAATCGCTCTAGTAGTGCTATATAAAGAGGATTCCGGAACGGTTACAGCACCGGAAGGATTCACTCAAGTATCAAAGATTGATTCAGGTTCTCAGACTACACACATCTATTGGAAGCGTGCAACGGGAGCAGATTCCGGCACCTACGATTTTTCGTGGACGAATTGGGTATGGCGAAATGCAGTAGCACTAAGAATCTCAGGTGTTGAAACGTCTGGCTCGCCATTTAATGTTATAAACTCTGCCACGGCGGTATCAAATGATGATCCTGATACATCATTGACAACGACTGTTGATAATACACTTGTTATTCATGTTTCCACATCATATGCCGGTGGTGGTAACCACATTCCCGTGGCTGGATTTACGCAAATTGCTACATTCAATGACATTGGCATTAGTCATAAGATTGCTTCAACTGCTGGATCTGCGGGTTTCACAGGAGAAATTAACAACTGGCCTACCGCAGGCGATAGCCCACTCGTCTCTTGGTTGGGTGCTATACGGGCTCCGGGCGCTGTGGCAAACAGCACTCTCATCAGGACTGGATCAACAGTCACCGCGACGACGGTCGCCGCTGCTGCTGCTATACCTACTCCAACGGTTGAAGCCGAAACAATTCAGAATGCTAATATTACAGCAGTTGTCGTAGAGTCTGTTGCGACAGTTCCAGCGGCTACTCCAAGTACAGGATCGACAGTTGCCGCTTCGGAAATTTCCGGTGTCAGTGCAATACCTACAGTCGCTCCTAGTACTGGATCAACGATTGCTGCCACTGTTGTAAGTGGAATTGCCGCAACTCCTGCGCCAGGTCTTGCTACTAGACCGCAACCAGTAACCGTAGCAACATCTGCTACTGTTCCTGTTCCTGGACTTGCAACTAGACCACAGCCGGTTGTCATTACTGCAATTGCAGCAGTTTATGGAGTAACTCCAAAGACGGGAGCAACGGTTACTGCTGCTGTAGTGGCTGGGGTCAGCACAGTTCCAGCGGCCACTCCAAGTGCTGGAATCAGCATTGCTGCTGTAGAAGTTGCAGGATCAACACAAGTAGGATTTATCCAATTTAGCAGTAGTGTAGATATTCAGGCAGAATTAATTTTAGTCAACTCTAACATCAGTGCTGTTCAACCAACATCTAGTGCATCAATAGTTGCTGTAGAGGTTGCTGGAGTCTCAACTATCACAACTCCGACATTCAGCATGGGTGCCACAGTTGAGGCTGTTCTTGTCAATGCTGTTGCGGCGGTGCCACAGCCAACCGTACAAACCGAAGGCAATGCCAATATAAGTGTAGAGACGATAGTTGGAGCCGCATCTGTTGAGTCATTGACAGTGTCTACCGGTAGTACTATTAGCACAGTTACTATTGTGGGAACTGCTACTGTTGAGTCCTCAACCCTTAGCACAGGATCGACAGTTGTCTCTACAACAATTTCTGGAGTTACTGAATTTTATACCATTTCGGTAAACGTAGGAGTTACCATTGCTGCAATTGCAGTCGATGGAACCACAACAGTATTCCAGCCTGCTTCAATAGTTCCAATTCTTCCATCAACTATAAACGTCACGACTGCTGTCAATCCTGCCAGTCCGGTATGTCCCGCTGGAGAATGGCTAGCAGTTTACTACGACGGGACCTCATTTACCGGGCAGATTTATGGATATCAGGTTGTAGGCACGTCGTTTGATTTGACCTTCAACAGCCAGCCCCCGCCAGCGGCTCCTGCCGTTGGGGTAGATAACTTCTGCATCCGATTTACAAAGACGGCAACCTTTGTAGATGACCAGTACACGTTCCTCGCCACGTCCGACGACGGAGTGCGTGTCAAGATCGACAGCGGGCCGTGGATTATCAACGACTGGACGACCCACCCCGCTCTCCCGTACTACGGAGTGACCCCGGTGACGGCGGGCAGCCACGTCATCACCGCTGAGTGGTTCCAGGGTGGCGGCGGATCGCGGATTACTGTTAGTTGGCAGCAAGGAGTCGTACCACTTCCGGCAGTGCGTGTTCAGGGTGTTAGTGCAGTTCCTTCGCCCGGTGTTGCTGCACAACCTCAAGCCCAAACCATTATTGCGTTTACTACAGTTCCGGATGTCAACGTTTATGTTGGTGTTAACCTATCAGTAGAAACAATTTTGGCAAATACAGCGGTTCTTGATCCATCTGTTTCGGCATCCGGAAATATTAACATAAATGCAGAAACAGTTGTAGGTATAACGACCATTAGTACACCGACTGTTCCAGTATTTGCTAGTACGATCTCGGCGGTCGCCCTAGTGGGTGTAGTGGTGATTCCACAGGTCGCTGAGATGATTGCTGGACTCAGTGTTATTCCGCCACCATCAGTATCAACAGGGTCTACAGTAACTCCTGTCACAGTGGTTGGAATCTCAACAGTAGGATCGTCTGGAATTGGAATTGGTATAACAACCGAAATCGTCCAGGCGATTTCTGCTGTTCCAACACCGACGCTGTCTACAGGAGAAACTGTTTCTGCAAGTACAGTAAGCGTTTCCAGTGTGGTAGGGGCTGCTGTACTAGCCGCCGGAGCGGGAGTTGCTCCTGCAACAATAGTTGGAACAACATCAGTCAACTCTATAACCATAGAGTTTGGAACTACGGTATCTGCTGACACAATTCAGGCAACTAGTAGCATCAGCCTTCCAAATGTAACTACTGGTAGCGATATAACCATCAATGCGGTTACCATTCAGTCAATTACTTCAATCACAGGACATGCTGTATCAATATCTTACAACATTTCTGCAGCAACGATTGTCGCTACTGCTGCAGTCTATGCAGTTACGATATCGTTCGGAGCCGGAGTAATAGCAACTACAATTCCTGTTACCAGTCAATTCGATACCATTATAGTTCATACATCAAGTTCGACAATTGCTCAAACAGTACTGTCGGTAACTAATATCTATGAAACAACTGTAAGTGGTTCGTCACGAGCAACACCAAGCGTCATTCTAGTTCTTACAACCATACCAGTTCCGTATGTGGAATCTGGATCAATTCTGACGTTGACAGACGATGGTTCTGTCGGAGTCGTGGAAACTGTTGACATTCTTGTACTGGTTCAAGTAATAGACAGTGGCTCTATATCTGTTAGCGACCTCGCCCTAGTGCATTTGATTGCTGCCGGTGGGGTCGTAACGACCAACGCAGATGATCTTGTTTTGATTACGGAGAGTAACAATGATCTTGATATATACGCTTCAAGCACTACTGGAGAGAATGTCATACTACATTCACAAGCAGTGGGGACAGTAATTTCAAGTGAGTCTTCGACCACGGTGTTTGAAACCGACTCATGATAAAATGATAACAATACAAAATTAGGTGGAGTTTATGGAAGTTTTCAAAGATTCTTCAAAGTGGGCATATCTAAAGATATACCAGGCTGGTAGTTTGACCGACGCCGCTGTTGACGGTACGCCTCTGGGATACAAGGTTGCAGCGACCGTGTCGTTGAACAACGGAACGGCTACAGCACGGTCTGTTGCTCGTGAGAGTGTTGGTGTTTATAAGGTCCTTATAACACTGAGTGATACAGACCTTGAAAGAACTGTCGCGGTGACGTGGAAGTTCACCATGCCTGCTGAGTCTTTCGAAAGTACCAAGGTAGATTACTACGAAGTCATAACTCCATACATCAGCATAAAGGACGCAGAGTCAATCTATGCCGAGTCCAAGGGTTGGAACTGGGCGACCAAGGTCGATCAGAACGGTGCAGCATTGACCGCCGCGCAGATCTATGAAGTTGAGTCTAACGCCCTCATGGCCGAACAGTACGCCCGGTATCTGATCAATGCCTACTGTAACAAGACATTCGGAATGCGTCAAAAGACAGTCACCTCATATGGTGAGCAGTCTGATGTCATTGTGTTCAACGAGCGGTTGCTCAGTGTGAACAAGGTCTGGGAGAATAGCGAACTTGTCATAGACAACACGACCAACCCGGTCTTTAATGACTTCCTCTATAGTCTTGAGATTACAGAGAGTAACTATGGTCTGCGTATTGTTGACGATGAAGATATTCACGAATTTGAGACAATCAATCCAGTCTATGTCAATGGTCTGTTTGGTCAAGGATACCGATACGACATAGATGCCGTCGTAGGATACAACAGCGTTCCATCAGAGGTGCAACTCGCAGCCCGGGCGCTGGTAACAGACTTCTATTGTAAGGACAACGCCTGGCAACAAAAGTATATCAATAGCATAAGCGCTTCCGACTGGCGCATCGTATTCGACAGAATCAAGTACAAGGGAACTGGAAACTTCTTTGCAGATCAAGTCCTGGCACCGCATGTCTACCAGCCGGTGGTGGTCATCTGATGTTCTCCTGCATATCTGTAGGAAAATACAACATGTTTGCTGATTTCTACCGACAGCATCGAACTCAGGATTCCAGTAACCAGATCGTTCGGCTCTGGGGAGAGATTGATCCGGCGAACCCCCTTGGGCCAAGAATTCCAACATACAAGGCTGTTCCTGTAGAAGCCCGGGGTCTTGGAAACCTACGAGGCAAGGACTCCGGAACCATTGAAACCTTCAAGAACCAGTACAGCCTATTTGACTTTCTCAGAATAAAAACGTCCTACGCAGGTATTTCAGAGTCTTTCAGAGTTACCAACATACGAAACGAGGACGGT
>Ga0316626_10001623_pt1 | contig 10176 bp, 8 predicted proteins | sample OWC_Aug_T1_C1_D5_FD_207656 | JGI IMG/M metagenome (GOLD analysis project Ga0316626, IMG submission 207656) | Wetland soil microbial communities from Old Woman Creek delta, Ohio, United States - OWC_Aug_T1_C1_D5_A | ecosystem: Environmental > Terrestrial > Soil > Wetlands | place: USA: Ohio...
TTTGCCCGGGACAGCGTTTTTGGGTACAGGTCCTCCAACCTGCGCGACTGGGTAGAAGAGAAAACAGGGGGACGCATTTCATCCGAAGACGTACTCTCTATCTCCGTCGAGGATCTTCGAATGGAAGGCCCGCCGGGAATCACGGAACGGTTGTCAAGCCTTCGAAGATCAAAGATATGCGTGGTGAACGCGGCCGGCTACAGAGATGTTGAGGTTTTCGTCAAAGGCCTGCTGGATACCGAAGCTCAAGGCCGCCGATTTCTTTATCGAAGCGCAGCGTCTTTTGTCCGCGTGCGGGCCGGCATCTCTCCTCGCCCCCTTCTCTCCTCCTCTGATTTAGACTTGCCGAAACAGGGAGGCGGGCTCACCCTTGTCGGTTCTTATGTGCCCAAGACAACGCGTCAGCTGCAGAAGCTTCTCGCTCTTCCCCATATGGAAGGCATAGAGATGGATGTGGAAGAGCTTCTGGTTGGAGACCGAAGCAGGGCTGAAATAGAGCGTGTTCGTCGGACCGCGGAAAGTTTGCTTCAAAGCGAGAAAGAAGTCGTCATCTACACAAGTCGGAAACTGATGACGGCCGGCCATGCCGAAGGCGATCTTTCCATTGGGAGTCGAGTGTCCGAGGCATTGATCACAACGCTCCAGCGCATCGATGCAAAGCTGCGCTACCTGATCGCCAAAGGCGGCATCACGGCAAGCGACGTCGCAACAAAAGGTCTGAATGTCAGGAGGGCTTTGGTGCTCGGACAAATCCTGCCGGGCGTGCCCGTGTGGCGACTGGGCCCCGAGAGCAGGCACGCAGGCATTCCTTACGTTGTCTTTCCCGGCAACGTGGGCGGCGACGACGCCCTGGCAGAGACCGTGCAAACCCTCCGCCCTAGATAGAATGGAAAAACAGAATATCGAATGTCGAAGAATGAATTTCGAATGATGAAGTAAAATCTCTTTTTTTGCCTTCGACATTCGTCATTCGACATTCTTCTGTTCTCTTTTGAATTTCTTTCCAAATCCTGATTTCAGCTTTCCCACGAGGTATCCGTCCATCATCAGGTGAATGAAGTGATGGAACACGCAGAAGGCCAGGGCCAAGCCGAACTGGGGGAAAAGTTTTACCTGAAAAAGCACTGAAAGGGGCAAGGTCTTCTGGCCTCCCATGAACAGGATGCTCTCCAGCCGGCCCCGCGGGATGCGGAACAGACGTATCGCCAGGAACCCTGCGACAAGAAGAACTGCGTGAAAGACAAAGGACAGGACAAGGATAACAAATACCTGCGCCCCGCCGCTCAGCACCGTGGCCCTGGCGTCCGAGACGCCCATCCACACAATAGCCAGAATCAGGCATTGATTGAGCACAGGAATACCCCTCTGGAGGGAACTCAGTAAGGCTCCCTTTTTCGGCCTCAGAAACAGTCCGAGCAACAAGGGCAGAAGCACAAGAAGGGCCATCTGGATCATCATCCGCACCTTGTCAATCGGCACGGAGTCAACGGTCTGCAGCAGGAGCGAAAGGGAAAATGGGATCGTGACGATGCTCAAACTGTTTGCGAGCACCGTGATCAGCAAAGCGTGGGCAATATTGCCGCCGGCAGCCCCGGTCATCACCACCCCGCTGCTCATGGTGGTCGGCATGACCGAAACGAGAAACAACCCGATCCTCACGGCCGGGTCAAGAGGGAGCAAACCGATGACGTAAGCTGCCAATGGCGCAATGGTGAAGATGATCACCAGGGCAATCACCGCACCCCTGATATCCCGCAGCCCTGCCCGGATCTCTTCCCTTTTGAGAATCAGGCCCGAGCACAAGAAAATCGTGCAGATGACCGCATCCGCTCCGTTGTGGGCCTTGAACCATTTCCCCATGCCTGCAATGGTCCCGGTGACATCGATCAGAGTGACCGCGCAGATGCCCGCCAGTGCAATAATAAACCAGTTCTGCTTGATGAGACGCATGAACGTCAACATTCTCCTTTGATCCTTCTCAGGCTTGATTCAGAAGGCCACAAATCTAAACGGTTGTGGACCAAATGTCAAAACGCTTCAGATCTATCCCTCTTTTTGGATCGGGCTTGACATGATCTCAGACGGCTAATAGTATTCAAAAGTTGGCTAACAAAACGCCACGCAGTGAAACCCAGCGTGGGCGGACCGCTGCAAAACAACCTACTTCACAACCAGGAGGAACATCATGAAAAAGCTTTACGCGCTTCTCATCGTTTTGGGTGCGATGACCTTCATTTTTTCCGTGCCTCTTTCCGCACCTGCCGCGGACTACAAAGCGGAGTACAAGCTTTCTACGGTGGTGGGGAAGCCTTTTCCTTGGGGCAATGCCGGTGAACGATGGGCTGAACTCGTGAAGGAAAAGACCGGGGGGAAAATCAACATCAAGATGTACCCTGGAACCAGTCTTGTCGGCGGGGATCAGACCAAGGAGTTCACCGCCATTCGGCAGGGCGCCATTGATCTCTCCATCGGGTCCACCATCAACTGGTCCCCTCAGATCAAAGAACTCAACCTTTTCTCCATGCCTTTCCTGATGCCTGATTACAAAGCGATCGACGCACTCACTCAGGGTGAAGTCGGCAAGGAACTCTTCAAAATCCTTTCAAGCAAGGATGTGGTCCCTATCGCTTGGGGCGAAAACGGTTTCCGGGAGCTGAGCAACTCGAAACGACCCATCAAGACTCCTGATGACTTGAAAGGTCTCAAAATCAGGGTCGTGGGATCCCCGCTTTTCCTGGACACCTTCACCGCCCTCGGCGCCAACCCGACTCAAATGAGCTGGGCTGATGCTGTTCCAGCGCTCTCTGCCGGAGCAGTGGACGGGCAGGAAAACCCTCTGACGATCTATACGGTTGCCAAGCTTCATACCGCAGCAAACCAGAAGAACCTCACTCTCTGGGGATACGTCGCGGATCCTCTCATCTTCGTCGTGAGCAAGACCGTGTGGGACAGCTGGAAGCCTGAGGACCAAAAAATCGTCCGAGAGGCCGCCCTCCAGGCAGGAAAGGAAAACATCGCCGAAGCTCGAAAGGGCCTCATCCCCCCGGATGACACCATGATCAAAGACGTGCAGGGCATGGGGGTCAACGTCGTCCGGCTGACGGATGCCGAAAAGGCTGCTTTCAGGAAGGCGACAAAGGAAGTTTACGACAAATGGGCCAAACAGATCGGTCCTGAGCTTGTGAAAAAGGCCGAGGAGTCCATCGCAAAACGATAACTGGTCCTTCCCCCTTTCAGTCGAGTCATTCACGGCGCGCACCGGCCTTCCGGATTCATCCCTGGTGCGCGCCTTCTCCTTTGTGAGAGGCTCCTGAGGCTGAGCTTGCCGCGCCTTCGGGATACGGAGTGAAATGATGGCTGAGACACCCAACCCGCCTTCCAAACCAAGAGTGCCCTTGCGGATCGAGGAGACGATCGCGGGGATCACGATCGGGCTCCTTGCTCTCATCACTTTTGCAAATGTGGTTGTGCGCTACGCCACCAATTTCTCCTTCGCCTTTACCGAAGAGTTTTCCATTTTTCTAATGGTCTTCATGGCTCTTGTCGGAGGGTCAAGCGTGATGGCCAAGGGCGGGCATCTCAACATCAATCTCCTTGTGGACAAGTTCTCGCAGCCGATCCGCAAGAAAATCAGAATTGCCTCCACCGCCGTTGTAGGAATTACCTTTACGATCCTTGTGATTCTTGGTGCCCGGATGGCCTATGATGAGTATCGCTTTGAGGTCACCTCGCCGGGCCTTGGAATTCCCACGTGGATCTACACGACGTGGCTTCCTATTCTATCACTCCTGATTCTGTGCAGGACCATGGGTGTCCTCGTCCGCATCTGGAGGGAAAAGGTCTGATGCATCCGGCTTACATTCTCTTCGGATTGTTTTTTCTTCTCATCTTTGCTGGAGTGCCGATTGCCGCGGCTCTTGGCCTCGCGGGGACCGTTGTGATCGCAATCGCCGGACTCGGGATCATGGCTGTTCCCACCAGTGTTTACACAGGGATGGCTAAATATCCTCTTCTGGCCATCCCCATGTTCGTCCTGGCAGGCGCCATCTTTGACCGTTCCGGTGTTGCGGCGCGTCTTCTTCGGTTCGCTACCGCCATTGTAGGCCAAGGCCGCGGTTCATTGGCGGTCATCACGATCCTGGTCGCCATGATCATCGGCGGCATTTCCGGATCGGGCCCGGCTTGCACCGCCGCAGTCGGGGGAGTCATGGTGGCAGCCATGTTGAAGGCCGGCTATCCGCCGGGCTTTGCAGCGACTGTGACGGCGGCGGCGGGCTCAACGGATATTCTTATTCCCCCCTCCGTCGCTTTCATCATCTATAGTGTCCTGGTTCCCTCTGCGACGGTTCCGGCCCTTTTTGCCGCAGGCGTCGGGCCGGGCATCCTGGCCTGTGTGATGCTGATCATCCCTGCTCTTTTCTTGAGCCTCTACTACAATTTCGGCGCAGCCCAGAGCCGTGAACCCAGGCCCAAACTGTGGCAATCCTTCAAGGAGGCCTTCTGGGCCCTCATGGCGCCTGTCCTCATCCTGGGAGGACTGAGAACGGGATGGTTTACTCCCACTGAAGCCGCGGTGATGGCCGTGTTCTACGGTCTTCTTGTCGGTGTTTGCATTTATCGGACCCTTACCCTTCGCGACATCTTCGAGCTTCTGGTGGAATCGGCCGAAACCTCTTCCGTCATTCTCATTGTCGTTGCTCTGGCAAGCGTCTTTGCATGGGCATCGAGCACTCTCGGAATCGTAGATCCCATTGCAAAGGGCCTTGTCGAGCTTGGTGGGGGCGATTTCGGTGTCATCACGATTATCATGCTTTTCCTTGTCATCGTGGGCATGTTCCTTGACGGAATTTCCATATTCCTGATTTTCCTCCCCCTCTTTGTCCCGGTGGCACAGCAGTTCCAGTGGGATCTTGTGTGGTTCGGCGTTCTGATGACCTACAACATCGCGCTGGGGCAGTTCACGCCTCCAATGGCGGTCAATCTCATGGTCAGCTGCCGGCTTACAGGGTCGCCCATGGAGGCTACGGTGCAATGGGTATTCTGGTTGCTCATCTCTATGTTCGCAGGACTTGTGCTGATCATTCTTTACCCACCCATTGCACTCTGGATCCCCAAGACTCTCGGGTTCATGTGACGGCCGCGATAACCCATTTTGACCATCCTTCCTTCAAGGAGATCTTAGAAGTGAAAATCACCAAGCAGGAAAAACTGGATCTTTTCAGAAAAATGCTTCTGGTTCGTGCCTTTGAGGAAAAAGCCGGTGAGCTTTTCCAGCAGAATCTGATTCCGGGCTTCATTCACCTTTCCATCGGCGAGGAGGCTTCCTCCGTGGGCACCTGTTCCGTGCTCCGGAAAGAGGACTACGTGGCCAGCACTCATCGAGGCCATGGTCACCTCATTGCCAAGGGCGCTGACCCTAAGTTCATGTTCGCAGAACTCTTCGGAAAGGCGACGGGCTACTGTAAAGGCAAAGGCGGCTCTATGCACATTGCCGACTTCAGCATCGGGATCCTTGGCGCCAACGGAGTCGTGGCCGGAGGATTTCCTATTATTGTGGGAGCAGGTCTCTCTATCAAGCTCAGGAAGACGGACCAGGTGGCTGTCGTTTTCTTCGGAGACGGCGCTGCGAACCGTGGGCCCTTCCACGAGGCTGCCAACATGGCGGCCATATGGAAACTGCCGGTAATTTTTGTGTGCGAAAACAATCTCTACGCATCCACGACCCCTGCGACCTACGCTCTTGCCGGCGGTTCTGTGTCAGCCCGTGCCGCAGGGTATGGAATGCCCGGTATCTCCGTTAACGGAAATGATCTGCTTGAGGTAAGAAAGGCTGTCGGGGAGGCGGTGGAAAGGGCTAGGAAAGGGGAAGGACCCAGCATCGTGGAAAACGAGACCTATCGCTACCGGGGGCATTTTGAAGGCGACCCGCAACGTTACCGGTCCCAGAAAGAAATTGAAAGTTTTAAGAACAAGTCAGACCCGATCCAGCGGTTCAGAAACCTTCTCAAGAGAGAAGGAGTTCTCTCAGATAAGCAGGAGAAGGCGATCCGCGGAGACGTGATCCTGCAGATCGAGGAGGCCGTGAGCTATGCAAAGGGAGCCCCCCTGCCCCGTCCTGAAGAAGCGCTGGAAGACTTGTTCGTAAACCCGTAAATGCCGGTCGTCAGTGACCAGTGACCGAAGGTTTTACCTTTCATGCATGTCCGAAACTTTGGGCACTTTAGACACTTTAGCTCACTTTAGACACTTATCTTCCTGGAGTTCATTATGACAGAGCGAATACTTTCTTGTTCAGAAGCCCTCGCTGAGGCGCTCGCTGAAGAAATGGAAAGGGACGACACGATTTTCATCGTGGGTGAAGATCTCCGAGCTCACGAAGGCATTTTTGCGCAATTCAAAGGTCTTCCTCAGCGATATCCCGAGAGGGTCATCGACACCCCCATATCCGAAACCTGCATTTTGGGAGCCGGCCTAGGGGCTGCGCTCACCGGCATGCGGCCCCTAGTGGACATGCACTTTGCGGATTTTTTCACCACGGCCATGGACGAGATCGCCAACCAGACAGCGAAGATCCGCTACATGTTCGGCGGTCAAGCCAAGATCCCCATGGTCATCTGGGCTCCTGACGGGGGAGGGCTTTCCGCAGCCGCTCACCATTCCCAGTGTCTGGAGAGCTGGTTCGTTCACACTCCCGGGCTCAAGGTGGTCGTTCCTTCTGAACCTGCGGACGTAAAGGGGTTGATGAAGAGCGCCATCCGTGACGATGACCCGGTCGTTTTCTTTCAGCACAAGAAGCTCTTTGCACAGAAAGGGCCTGTCCCTGAAGGGGAACACTTGGTCCCTCTCGGCAAGGCGGACATCAAGAGAAAGGGAAAAGACCTGACGATCATCACCTATTCGAGAATGACCTACTTCTCTCTCGAAGCTGCCGATCAGCTTGCTAAAGAAGGAATCGAAGCAGAGGTCATTGATTTGAGAACCCTGAAACCGCTTGATTTCGACCTCATCGCTGAATCGGTGAAAAAGACTTATCATGCTCTCGTCGTCCACGAAGCGTGCGTCACCGGAGGCTTCGGAGCAGAGATCGCCGCCAGGATCGGAGAGGAACTCTTCGATGAATTGGATGCGCCGGTCTTGAGAATCGGCGCAAAGGATGTTCCCATTCCCTTCAGTCCTGTGCTCGAAAATTTCGTTCTTCCCCAGGTGGGCGATATCGTGAAAGTTGCTAAGAAAGTGCTCAACCGATAGGAGTCTGCCCATGATTTCAATCCTGATTCCCAAACTGGGCTTGACCATGGAAAGCGCCAAGCTCGTGCGTTGGCTTGTTCGTTCAGGGGACGAGGTTGCGGAAGGAACACCTGTCTTGGTCATTGAAACTGACAAGGTAACCTACGAAGTCCCTGCCCCTGCCGGCGGCCTTCTTCACCCTGTTGCCCCTGAAGGGAAGACCTGCTCGGTCGAAGAAATCGTGGGCTATGTGGCCAGGGATCAGGAGGAGTACGAGCGGATCGTCAAACAGTATCCTTCACCGGAAGTTGAAGAAGCGGAGATTCCTGCGGGTGAAGAGCCTTCGGCCGTGCCGTCACCCCATCCCCCCTCCGGCGCTCGCTTCAAGGCTTCTCCCCTGGCTCGTGCCATGGCTGCAGAGCACAACCTCGATCTTTCTTCAATTACCGGCACCGGGCCTGGCGGGAGGATCGTCAGGGCCGACATCCTGGCCGCTCTCGGGGAAAAAGCAAAGGTCGCTGCAAGGAGAATCGAAGATCTTGCAGATCCGGGAACCGGTTCTCGGAAGGATATCCGCGAGAGCATCGCCATCCGCGGAGTCAGGAAAATCATCTTTGACAACATGTTCCAGAGTGTGAGCCAGTCGGCTCAGCTTACGCTTCACACGGAAGCTTCTGCGGAAGCTCTCGTCGCTCTCAGAGACCGCTTGACCACTGACGGCCGGAAGGTCTCCTTCAATGCAATCCTGGTGAAGACGGCAGCCATGGCCCTTCGCCTGCATCCGAAAATCAATGCGAGCGTGGAGAAGGATACGATTCAGGTGTGGAAGCAGATCCACATCGGCCTCGCTATGGAGGCGAATGACGCGCTCATCGTGCCTGTGGTGAGAACCCCTGATCTTAAAGCCATTCGAGACATCGATCGCGAAATCGCGGAACTGATCACGAAACTGAGAGGGAACCGGCTTTCCCCCGATGATCTCCTCAACGGCACTTTCACCATCACCAATTTGGGATTTGCGGATATCGATTTCTTCACGCCCATTATCCGCCCTCCTGAAAGCGCCATCCTGGGCGTCGGCCGAATCGTGAAGAAGCCGGTCGTCAGGAAGGATACCCTGGTCTCCGAAGCCCGCATGGCTCTGAGCCTCACCTTTGACCACCGCATCATTGACGGCGCTCCAGGGGCGAGGTTCCTTAAGACCATCAAAGACATGATCGAAGATCCCCTGTTGCTGATCAGCTGATCAAGGAGCTTAAACAAAGCATGGACCAACACGATGTCATTGTTATCGGCGGAGGCGCAGGCGGTGCGGCGGCCGCCATCCGCGCGGCCCAGCTGGGCGCCAAGGTCGCTGTAGTGGAAGACAAGTTCATCGGCGGCTTGTGCATGAACCGGGGGTGCGTCCCCTTCGGGCACATGCTGACCGCAGCCCACATCCTGGCTAGCTTAACCCTCGGCAAGGACATGGGGATCGAGTGCTCCGGTCTGAAAATGAATTTCGACACTCTCATGAAAAGGCAGAATGAACTTATCACTTTCATGCGCCAAGGGGTCCAGGGATTATTCACCAAGCACAAGATCGATCTGATCAAAGGCATGGGAAGACTTGCAGGCTCGGGCAAGGTCCAGGTGGGGAGCAACACGGTATCCGCCAGGAAAATCATTCTGGCCTCAGGGAGTCAGTGGTTAAAGCCCGGGATCCCAGGCGACGACTGTCCCGGGGTGGTCAACAGCGATCATCTGCTCACCGCCAACGCACTGCCACAACGATGTCTCGTTCTCGGCCATGGTCCCCACACGATCGAGATCGCGCAGATGCTTCATCATTTCGGATGCAAGGTTTCCATCATTACCAAAGAAGACGCTCTCCTGCCCAATGAGAACAAAACGATCCGGACCAGGCTGACCAAGGCTCTGCAGGCACAGGGAGTCCAGATTCAGACAAAGACGGAAATCACAGCTCTCCATCAGACAAAGCAATCTCTCACCGTGAGCGCCGGAAAAAGCGGAGACAAAGAGCAAACCCTGTCGGTTGATTTGCTGATCAGTCTTCGCAGGGGAGCGGCGCTCCAAAACCTTGGCCTCGAAAGGGTGGGCCTGGACCCGAACGCTCTGTTCCTCAAAGTCAACGAGCGAATGGAGACGGGCGCGGAGGGCGTTTATGCCATCGGCGATCTCACTGCTCCTGAAGAAAGGCGCTATTCGCACCTTGCTTCATCCGGTGGCATCGTCGCGGCGGAAAATGCCCTGGGGGTACCCGCGGCCCTCACCCCCCGCACCGCGGTTCGGGTGGCTTACACCAGACCTCAGGTGGCCTGCGTCGGGCTCACCAGCAAAGAAGCCAAACAAGAGAAATTTGATGTGGTGGAAGGTGCGGCGCCCTTTTCCATGAATCCCAGGGGAATGATTCTTTCACAGACCGAGGGATTGGTTGAGATCGTGGCAGACAGGAAATACGGGGAAATCCTGGGCGTTCATTTGATCGGAGAGCGGGTCGATGAGATGGTGGGCGCAGGAGTCCTCGCCATTCAGATGGAAGCGACCCTCGAGGATCTAGCCAGAGTCCCTTTCCCTCACCCCACGCTCAGCGAATCTCTTGCCGAAGCGGCGCGTGATGCCCTCGGCCGTGCGATCTATCTCCCATGAAACAAGCTTCCTGTTTTCTTCGGTGCATTCACCTCTCTTTGGTAAAGAAGTTTCGGCAGGGGGTTTCTTCATTCACCAGTGAAGTGAGGTTTTCTTTTTTCGAGAAAGGCGCGGGCCGCTTCCTGGTGGTCACGTGTTTCTGAAAGAAGCCCCAACTGAGAGGAGATGTAGTCCAGGTGGGATCGGAGATCACTCCTTTGGGCCTGGTAGACCGCTCTTTTGATCATCCTCGCTGCAAGAGGCGGCTTGTTTGCAATCTCCTTGGCCAGCGACATTGCCTCTTCCATCAACTTCTCATGG
>Ga0316626_10001624_pt1 | contig 10174 bp, 8 predicted proteins | sample OWC_Aug_T1_C1_D5_FD_207656 | JGI IMG/M metagenome (GOLD analysis project Ga0316626, IMG submission 207656) | Wetland soil microbial communities from Old Woman Creek delta, Ohio, United States - OWC_Aug_T1_C1_D5_A | ecosystem: Environmental > Terrestrial > Soil > Wetlands | place: USA: Ohio...
CGTCGTCGAAGTTATCGGCACGGGTAAAGCCTACACGGTGCAACAGGGCCAGTTCACCGACTGGATCGAGACGGGGCAGATCGAGAAAGCCTGATCATGCGTACTCCTAAGCGCATCACCTACCAAGGCCAACAGTACGTGCGCGCGGACTGGCCGGTGCTGCCCGGCATGGGTGGGCGGCTCACCGTGGGTCCGCACATGCCGCACCAGTCGCCGCAGCCCTCGCAAGCGGTACGGCCACCGGGCGGGGGTCAGAGTGCCGGCGGTCCCGGCGGGCCGTCGGTACCGGTACCGTCCATCTCCGGCCCCGGAATCGAGAAGGGGCAGATCCCGTCACACAAGGTACGCAAGCGACTGCGGCGGTTCCTGCATCGGCTGCGCAAGCTACTACTGCAGACCGTGGACCTGCGCGACGTCGACCTGCGCCAGCTGCTAGCCAACTACAAGCTACCGGCCGTGAACATCCTGCTCAACGAGTGGCACGCCAGTCACGACCGCATCGCCAAGTACATTGACGACGCGGAGATGGAGTTGGCGACGGCGGTACCGCGGCCCACGCACACGCCCAGCCTGGAACCGGGGCGGCGCTTGCCGCAGGAACCGTGGCCGAGTCCAGCCAACCCCTTCACGGGTCCGCAGAACCGTTAGGAGCTAGCATGGGTGACGGTGATAAGGATGCAGTACTGATTCGCGACCCCAAGACCCCGGCCGAGAAGGTGTACAACTGGCTCAGGGTGCTGGCCTTGGCGAGCGCGCTGGGGCTAGGCGGCTACGCCTCGATCTTCAAGGGCGAGCCTGATGCGGCCCTGAGCTACAAGAAGCTGGCCGAGGAGTTCAACATCCTCAAGACCGAAGTCGCCAAGGAGCGCGCGTTCCTAGATGGTTTCTTGTCGGGATCGCACCAGGGCTACAGTTTCGGCGTTCCCGTGGGCGGTGAGGTACCGGCTACGCAACCTGCGCTGCCGAAGAAGACACTCAAGGGTAGTGATACCAAGACGGCACCCCTCGCCAAGGCGGTCCCGCCGGTCAAAGCGCCTAGCAAAGTGTCACTCCCACCTGCTACCGCCCCGGCCGTGAAAGCACCTGCCCCGGTAATGAAGGCGCCGGCGGCGCCCCGGTCGCCGTGGCAACAGCAGCGGCTGGAACGCGCACCGCTGCGGGATCTGCCCACAGACATCGAGACGCTCAAGCGCAACAAGCGGTAGCTATCCTTAGTGTGTGGCCCCGGAGACGATCATGTCCATTCGCTACAAAGGCGTGTCCTACGTTGATGCTGCGCCCGCGGACTTCATGGCGCCTGCACCCACCAAGCCGCCGGTGACTATTCCCACGCTGGATCCAAGTAGTAGTGGACCAGTGGGACAGATCGAGCCGGATGGCTACACCGTGCACCTCGGGCCGGATATGTACCCACCCATCGGCTTCGACACCCCGCCCGATCTATGGGCCGCGAAGCGGCGTAATCCTAGCGACCTCGTGGTCATGAAAGAGATCGATGTCTACCGGGTGCTCAACATCCAGACCGCCAAGGATATGCAGGCGGCCATGATCATGTGGGACGCCGATCAGCTGCTGAAGTTCGAACGGTCGGTACGCACGTCGCTGGCCCGCGCGCTGATCGACATGGCACTACGGTACCAGCGTCAGCCCATGGGCGTGTGGGTCAAGGCGGTAGAGGATCCGGACTTCTTCGATCGCTGGCGTGATGAGCGAGCGACGGTAGTGCTGAACGACCTCACTGACAGTCCGGACAACCTCGCCGACGGCGAACCGTTGCCCCGCGAGGAGCAGCAGCAGGCGCTGCCGCCCCCGGCCAGCGAGGTAGAAGTCACAACGCCTACTACGCTTACCACCCCAGCTACGGAACCGGTACCCGAAGTTGCGGCACCTGCTGAAACCATCCCCACCTTCGCCACCCCGCCCGGCGTCTCCGCCGAGTAGTTCACCAGCACCACGCTCCCGCTGCTGCGCTGTGCGCGACTTGACGGCCGCGCAGTTTCATGCTATATTTGTATCGAAGCTGTAAGCAGCGTGGCGCCCCAAACCGGCAGTCACAGCTTCCCAGGAGAGGATCATGGCCGAGCACCTGTTTAAGACCAGTCAGGGTGACTTCTTCGCGGTCGAGCCTGTGGATCACCGCAAGGAAGCGGCAGCCGCGGAGAAGGCGTACGCGGTGGAGTGGACCAAGCATCTTGCGGGTGACATTCCCATGCCGCACCATCCCTACGAGCGGCGCATCTCGTACTTGAATCCAGGACGGGAGCTGATCTACTACACTAAGGGCGACGTGCTCAACGGCGTGCCCATTCCCGCCAAGCGCGTTACCCGCGTGCTGCGCGACGCCCGACCCCTGAATGATCGTGACATCCGCGACATCCTGGAGCTGCCGCGTTACTACATCGAGCAGCTGTACGACTCGCGCATTCTCACCGACGAGGAGTACAACGAGGTCTACGACTGGGCGTACAAGGAGCGCAAGCGGCTGGCGCTGCCGGGTAGCGGCTTCCCCCTGTATTTCTACGGCCTGCACAAGCTCTTCAAGAAGTTCATCGATGGCAAGCTGGACCTGATGCGGCAGCAGTACTCCGAGGGTACGTACTCGTGGATGATGTTCCTCGATCCGGTGCCCCATGCGTCGGCAGCCGAGGCCGAGTTCACCGGCAAGGTGAAGAAGAAGCAGCGGGAGAAGTTCCAAGACATCATCGAGGATTCCAGCGGCATTCCCCAGGACTACGTGCGCTACTGCGTGGCCCAGCAGCACGGGGCCAAGTTCGCCGAGATCGTGGCTCGTATCGACGCCAAGGTCGCGGCCATCGCCAACGCCAAGCCTGAAGACTGCCCACTCCTCCCCAACATCTCCAGCAAGGAAGAGCTGTACACGCACCAGGCGTTGGCGCTGGCGAAGCTGCACCCCAAGGGACCGGACGGCAAGCCCATCGACGTGGACGAGGCGGTCATCGACGTCGATGTAGGAGGCGGCAAGCTGCGCATCCTGGTGTACGATGCGCTGCTATGCATCAAGGAAGGGCGGTGCAAGCGGCCGTTGCTGGTCATGCCCAACTCCACCATCGCGCAGCAAAAGGATGAGATCGAGAAGTTCACGGGCCGCAAGCTGAAGCAGCTGCCCGATGGCAGCAAGCAGCTGGTGCGGCCTCCCAAGGTCAACGTGTTCGTGATCAACACTGACACGTTCCAGAAGTACGGCCTCAAGTATTGGGGTCACGGGGGCGAAGAGGAGGGCCGCAAGCGGTTCGAAGCCATGGCCAACTCGATGCCACCCAACACCATCTACATCACCAGCTACGACTGGATGCGCATGGGTGGCGCGGACGAGCCGGAAGGCGCGCCGATCGGCGAGATGGTGAAGCAGTACCAGCGGGGACCAGACGGCAATCTGGAGATGGACGAGCAGGGCAACCCCAAGGAGATCAAGGCGGCGGTCAAGGTGATCACGCGGTACCCGCGGGCCGAATGGCTCATCGATATGATGGGCATCGACTACGTCGCCCTCGACGAGAGCCACCTGATCAAGAACCGCTCCTCCGCTACCGGCAACATGGCGCTGCACCTGGGCAACGTCAAGATCAAGCGCATCGCCACCGGCACGATCACCCCCAACCAGCCCGAAGACCTGTGGCGGCAGTACGCGTTCGTGGACCCGGGCCTGTTCCGCAAGTACTCCGACTTCCTGGCCGCCTACGGCAACGAGACCGACGAGCAGGGTAAGGTGCTCAAGTGGAAGCGCACGGCCCTGTCGGAGATCCGCCAGAAGATGATCAAGCACGGGGCGGTCATGTATCGGCGCGCCACGTGGAAGCACCGCCTGCCGCGGAAGACCGAGACCTTCCACGCGGTGCAGCTGAATGAGAATCAGCAAGCGGTGTACAAGGCCATCATCCTCGACCTGCAGCAGGAGATCGAGAGCAACCCCACGCTCAAGGCCGAATGGGAGAAGTTCCAACAGGATCCCAACGCCATGCGCGACGTCGAGGCCAAGCACATCTTGGTCAAGCTGTCGCGGTTGGACTCGTTCCTCACGGCCATGGGCCAGGATGCTGGCGATCTGGACGAGATCACCATCGTGGATGAAGAGGGCAAGGAGCAGAAGGTCGAAACCAACCGCAAGTTCGTGCAGACGCTGCAAGGTGAGGACAAGGTCAGCCCCAAGTCGGCGGCTATCGACAAGATCCTGGACAGCCACTTCGCCAACCCGAAGAACGGCAAGGTGGTGGTGTTCGTGCAGAACGAGATGTCGTGCCAGCACCTGTACGACAACAGCAAGTACAAGGACAAGGCCGGCTGGTTCATGAAGTCGCCGCAACTGCGGCCGGTGGGTGATGCCGTAGCCAACCTGAAGCGGTGGGAAAACCGCGACGACCGGGGGCTGTTGGTGCTGTTCGCGGTCGACAAGTCGCTGCGCACGGGCCGCAACTTCCAGAAGGTGTGCAACCGCGTCATCCACGCCGACTGCCTGTGGGATCCGGGCAACATGGATCAGCGCATCGGTCGCATCGAGCGACCAAAGTCGCCGTTCGGCGAGGGGCCGCAGGCGGATCCGGGCATCTTCGTGGACTGGGTGGTCACCAACCATACCGCCGAGACCACCAAGTTCGCGCGTCTGCTCAGCAAGGTAGCCATCGTCGCCCAGGTGAACAGTGGCTTCGAAACCGATACTGAGTGGACGCCGATCACCATGAACCCCATCAACATGGGCATGATCGTGGATGAAGAGCAGACACCGCCCCCACCGTTCATCTCCTGGGATACCATCGCCGCGCACCGCACGCTGCCGCCGGCCATGGCAGTGCACGAGGACAAGACCGGTGCTGAGTTCCGTGCCACGTACGGCACGGCGGATTACAAGCGGCAGGATCCGGAGCTAATCCGTAAATCACGGCCGGTGCGTACACCCAAGTTGGATACCGAACGCGTCGCGTACGAAAAGGAAGAGGTCGGTACGCCGATCAAGGTGAATGCCAAGGGTGAAGTAATCGATGCGGAGCCGGAGAAGGAGCCTACGGTTGAGGACATCCGCAAGAAGAAGGCCCCCGGCCCGACGGTGCACATCGATCACAAGCTGAAGGGTGGCAAGCCCATCTTGGAGATCAACCACCCCCAGTCCATCAAGAACCTCGACCCCGATCACATCAAGGAGCTGGGGTTCAAGTATACCAAGATCAAGGGGCAGAAGGTGCTGTTCGTGCACCGCAGTTCGCACCTGCACCTGAAGCGCATCATCCAGGCGCTGCGCGACCACGGCTACCGGGTGGACTACCAGCACTCCAAGACGGTACCACACGTGGACACCATCAAGGATCCACGCGTGGCCAAGGAAGAGGCGCCCCCCAAGCCGCAGCCCGAGCGCGAGCGGGTGCGCAAGCCCAAGCCGGAAGAGGAAGATGAGGCGCCGGATGAGGACGAGGGCGAGCCGGAGTTGGAGCGCGAAGAAGGCGCCCCGCGGCCCCCGAAGCGCAAGCCGCAGGAGGACGAGGACGAGGACGTCATCACCTTGGACGATGTGGAGGAAGCCGCCAAACCGCCGGTGTCGCTGGATGCCGTGCTGATCAACGACGCCATGTTCTACCGGCTGCGCGAGCCCAAGGGTGAGCTGGAGAGTGAGCTGGCGGCGCTAGGCTTCCGTCCCGAGCGCCCGCACTACTACGTGCCGCTGCGGTCGTGGCAACAGGCGCTGTTCCTGATCAGCCGCATCAAGAAGCTAGGCATCACCATCGAGGACGAGGCCGACGTGGTCAAGGCCATCCAGAATCGCGCCGTGCCGCTGGTCAAGCCCAAGGGTGGCTTCAGCGAACTGGAGATCGACAAGCGGCTGCCGAAGAAGAAGGTGCGGGGCACCATCACCCTGTACTTCGCCAAGATCGACGGCGAGCCCAACTTGGGAGTCACCGACCGCGAGAATGTCGTGGATCTGAGCCTGCTGCGGGCACTGGGCTTCAAGCCGGCCGAGCGGTCGTACTTCTGGCGGCGCATGCAGCAGAAGGGCGACATGCTGGTGATTCTGAAGCGTATGCTGGTAGCCGGGTTCAAGATCAAGAACTGGGAGAAGCTGTCAACGGTACTGCGCTCCGTCTTCAAGGTGTCGACGGCGGGGTTGGAGGGGTTGGAGTACACCGAAGAGGAGGACCAGCCGCGCAAGAAGCGGCGGGCCTCGCTTACTGCCGCCGCGTTTCGTACGTGGCTCTAGGAGTAGTCATGGCCAAGTTCCTCGTGGTTAACCGCCTCAACCGCGCTATCAACGCGCCCACGCCGTTCAGTGGTACCATCACGGCGCACGCCAGTAAGCAGTACGACGACGTCGCGCCCGCGGACGTGGAGCGGTCACTGGATGTGCAGCGCTCCCTCGACAACGGCGCCATCCAGGTGACGCGCCTGGACCACGCGACGGTACCGACACCGGTACTCAGCGGCGCCGTACCCGCCGGTACCACGGCGGCGCTGGATGGGCGACTGGCACAGATCAGCGCGCAAGCGCAGCAGGCGGTCGAGCAAGCCCGGCAGGCGGTCGCATCCCTGCAGCAACTAGCACACACCGTCACCGAGCTACCGCCCACGATCATGACCGAGGTCGAAGCCTACCTCGATGGCAGCCCCAAGGTGCTGCAGCAGCTGCGTGCCGACCTACAGCGCTACGTCGACGACAAGATCCTGGGCGTGGATACCAAGATCAACATGGTGGCGGCGGACGTGCAGAAGCTGAAGGAAGCGGTGGCGCAGCTGCAGAAGGATCTGGGTTCGTGAGCCCAACACCGCCTCCCCGCAACGATGACCAGACGCCGCTGCCGCTACCACCGGTGCCGGGTAAGGAGCCGTGGGCCGACGAGGAGTTCCCCGACGACGAGTTTGAGGACGTGCCGCCTACGGAGGAAACGCCGTGCCCACCGCCCATCGACTAGTGCGCCATGGCGTGGTCTACGTGCGCGCCACTGAGTTAATGCCGCCATGCCGCAACTACCGCCGCGACCGCATCCACGAGTGGACGCCGGTGATGACGGTAAGTGGTTGTCAGACCGGCTGTGAGGGCTACGGAGTCATGGCACTGGATCCGTGCCCCTTTGATACTGACTGGGCGGCAGCGGCACGCACCTGCCCGTGCTATCGGTGATGCATTCAGTAGCTGCCAAACAACGGTGGCAGCGCGTCCGCCGCGCCCGGCGGAAGCACAACTTCGCGCGCAAGATGGAGGCCGCGCAGGCACGCAACCACGCGCGCACGGCACTGGAGACGCAGGGCTACACCGCCGTCGACTTCGACTGGCTGGGCACCTACAACCCGCGCTGGGCACGCATTCGCTACTTCATTCTCAAGCGCGATCACGGCGAATGTCAAAGCTGCACTGCCCACGCCTGCGGCGCTAAGTTTCCGCTGCACTGTCACCACATCGTACCGCGTCGCTACCCCGGCGGCACCGAGCGGGCCGACAACCTCATCACCCTATGCCCCAAATGTCACAAGCTGGTCGACGTCGCCATCTGGGACATTATCGAACGCCAGCATAGCCTGCGCGCGCTAACCCCCGCGAAAATTCAGCAGCTGTGCCAGGACGTACTGCTCCGCGTAGCTAGCGCCCGCTGCAGTCCCTACCTCGATACCATCGCCCGATTGTGTCACCGCGATCGGGGCCAACCTCAAGCCACGGTCGCGCTGTACTAGTCGCGTTTTTGCGACGGTGCAGCGTATCTTTATATACAGCGCGGCACTCCCATGACCACGGCTTTGCGTACTGCCCAACCACCCGTAGTGGATCTGCGCATCATGCGCGAGGATCCCAAGACCACGGTCTATCGCGTGGTCGTGTTCGATACCGCGCCGCTGGCGGCGTGCGTGGTAACCTGCACGCGCGAACCCACCGGCGCGGTATGGCACGGCTCATGTGCGCAGTGGCAGGCGCAGTTCACCTGCCCGCACATCGGCATGGCGCAGGCGTGGGAACAGCAGGGCCGCCAGCCGCAGCAGGCCCCCGATTCGTTGCTGACGCAGCTGCAGCAACTGCGACGGCAAGTGAAGCAGGATGGGCCGCCCAAGCACCCCAAGCCGACGCCACGACGCTGGCGACCTACCATCGAGCACGTGGCACCCGGCCCGGCCTTGCAGGCGTTGGATCAGACGCCGCGGCAAGCGCAGGGGACCGAAGAGGTCAAGACGCCGGTGCTGCAAGCCCGGCCGCGGCGGCAGCAGCAAGCGCAGGAGAAGTGGCGGCAGTTCAACGAGCAGACCGCCACCAAGTACAAGGTGGAGACGCCGGGCCACCACTGCCCGGCGGGCTGGCACACGGGAGACGACGGCAAGTGCCATCCGGCCGATGCGGAGCAGCAGCAGCGCGCCCGTCAGGAGCACGACGCCCAACCGGACAACGTCACCAAGCACCATGAGCACCTGCTGACGCAGTTGAGCGGCGGGGCGATCAGTGACAGTAAGCGGCTCGATCCCGACAAGTCGGGCGTCAACCAAACCCACATCATCACACTCAAGGATGATGGCCAGGGCATCTACAAGCCGGCGGCCGGCGCCGGGTTGGAGATGGGTGCGGAGAACGAGCGGCTGCTAGCGGCGCTGCCGCCGGCTGAGCGCTTCACCTACGATCACCTGCTACGCAACCAGCACCGCCGCGAAGCCCTGTTCTACGACCTGGAGCGGCGGTTCATGGCTACGCACCTAACGCCGCCGACGACTCTACGACATGACAGCAGTGGAGGCGAAGGCAGCGTTCAGCACATGGTGACCGGTGCGCGAACGCTACACGAGATCCCCAAGGACGAGCGCCGGCAGCTGGTAGAGACCGACCCCTGTCTCAAGCGGTCACTGCAAGATCTGCTGGCGGTGGACTTGTTCCAAGGTAGTGCCGATCGCCGCACCCCCAACGTGATGGTGCAGCAGACCAAGCCGGGGTGTCACCAGGCGGTGGCCATCGACAATGGCATCAGTGGGCAGCTGCCGACGCTAGGCGGTAACGCCCAGGACAAGCACGCGGCCCTGGATCTAGGAGTGAATCAGCTGCGCCCCGAGCACGTGGCGACGCTACAGAAAGTGGTAGACGGTGGCATGGCGCCGTTGATCCACCGTGCGATCGCCCACGGCCTGCATCCCAACGAGGGGCGGCAACGCTACCTCAACGCGCTGTTTGTCACGCGCAAACTCAAGACCGAGCCTATCAAGGACCACGACGACTTGGCCGACCAGTACATCGACTTCCTGCTGGATGCGGCGCAGGACCAGTCGCTGCCGCACGACGTGCGCGAAACGGTACACGCCGCCATCGAGCAGAAGCTGCTGCCCTATGACGAGGATGAGCGTACCAAGGGCATCGCCAAGTTCACGCCCAAGCCGGAACGTACCCCGGCGAAGGAGACCGGTCCCGCGGCGACCGCGCCCACGCAACTGAAGTCGCTACGAGCAGTGGCCGCGGCGCCCATCACCGTGGCGGTCATGAAGCTGGGGCAGGATAAGCCGCTGGCTACGTTCACGTTGAGTGGCACACGGTTGACGGTAGACAACTCGCTGTTCTATGCCGACCTGCGTCGGCTGCCGTACCACTTTGGCGGCCCCGCCAAGCTGCTGGCGCTGGTGCAGCAGTACGCTACGGCAGCGTATCTGCACCTACGGTTCGTCCACGGATCACTGGACGAATTGGTAGCGCAGGTGCCGAAGACCGAGGTGCAGCTACCGGCGCCGGTGGTCGCGCAGCGGGAGTTCGCGGCGAAGCTGCAGGCCCGCCTCGCTGCGGCTAAGAGGAACTAGCCATGCACCAACGGGTGGCCATCCTGGTACAGCGCACGCACCCCAAGTCCGGCAAGAAGCGCTGGGCGCTGGTGGCGCGCAAGAAGGTCAAGGGCAAGCGGCGAGTGCTGCGGTGGTTCAAGGGCAAGCCCAGTACCGAGCGAGTCAAGAAAGAGGAGGCGCGCGTGCAGTTCTTCAAGCGCAAAGGTAGCCTGGCCGCGTGGTGCCATGCGCGTACCGGCAGCTACTTCGCCAGCCACAAAGTACTGCGGCGACTAACGCCAGTGGTCGACGACGTGCTGCTCACCAAGGTGGCCATGAAGTTCGGCAAGGACCACAAGGCGGTCACGGCCATCTTCGACAAGCTACGACAGGCGCATCGGGAAGGGCGCCTATCGGACCACGACATGACCCTGACCCGGGGCATGATCCGCTACCTGCA
>Ga0316626_10001625_pt1 | contig 10171 bp, 3 predicted proteins | sample OWC_Aug_T1_C1_D5_FD_207656 | JGI IMG/M metagenome (GOLD analysis project Ga0316626, IMG submission 207656) | Wetland soil microbial communities from Old Woman Creek delta, Ohio, United States - OWC_Aug_T1_C1_D5_A | ecosystem: Environmental > Terrestrial > Soil > Wetlands | place: USA: Ohio...
TCGGCGACCACCTGCCCGGAGATAGAGCCGAGCGGAACGCCCGGCACGGAGCAGGTGAAGGCGGTGATGAAGGTGGACTGGAGCCCGTTGCCGGCCACATCCGAAGCCGTGGTGTCCAGTATCAATGTGTAGTATTCGCCAACCTCGGCGATCAGGGTGAACGTGTATCCGGTCCCGTTGCCAGAACCGGCCGGCGCCGGTCTGCCGTTCACCTTGAGCGCGCCCGAGACGCTCGTCCAGTTCATCGGCTCGGAGAAATCGAAGGTGATGACGACGGGGCCGGGCGCAAGAACGCTCTCGGCCGGTGGATTTATGCCGACGACCGTCGGCTGGGAAAGGTCCGGCGCGGGCTTTGTAGTGGTCATGAAGGTCGTCGTACGGGGCGCCAAGGAGTTCCCTGCCAGGTCGATCCCAGAGATCACTTCCACGGTATAGGTCGTGAAATATTCCAGCTCGCCGTAGGGATTGAATGTCAGGGTCAGGCCGTCGGAAGACCACCTCGGGGTCCATGCGCCCGGCTTGATTTCCATCTTCACGGACGACAGGATGACGGGCTCCATGAACTCTATTGCGACGCTGGTGTTGATTGCCGCGTTCCTTGCGCCATGAATGGGCGTTATCGTGAATTCGGGATCGGTGATGTCGAGCTTCGTCACCACGATATCGTACGGGGGCTCCTGGACATGGGTCGAATTGTCATATGCGACAAGGTAGAACCCGTAATCCATCTCGGTCGAGAAATTGTCGAAGAGGATGGGCGATTGCCTGAACCGGGAAACGCCGGTGGCGTTGGAGAACAACTCCCATCGGCCGCCGGCGTTGGTGTAGAGCTCAACGTAATCCAGGCCGCTGCCGTTGTCGCCGGCCGAGAAATGCAACGGCAACGGCTCGGTGGTGTTCCAGTATACCGGGACGGGATCCAGCCGGGACCAGGGGCTGGTTAGTTCGGTCAACGTGAAGATATAAGTGAACGATCTGTTGACGAACAGGAAGGACCCGGTGGAGTTATCGGTATGATACGGAGCAGAGGCAAAGAGCTTGTACCTTTTCGAGGATATGATCGAATTGGCCGTTATGTTGCAGTCCAGCAACTGGATGTCGCGGATAAAGCCTGAAGAATCGCAAGATGCGTTGAAGACCTCGGCGCGTGTATAATTCTCTATTCTCAACGACCCGTTGGGCACTCCCCTGCCCGATTCTGTGTCCTTCAGGGATACCGTGGCCAACCAAAAGATTCTGCAGAATGCGTCTTTCGAGGTGATGTTGATTTTGGAATTTACGGACGAGGTGTTGATGAGATCGGCGATCGATTGCCCGGAAAGGAACAGGTCGTTGCCCGTGTCCGTCGAGGACAGAGAGGTGTTCGCCACAATCACTGTTGAATAATACTGATAGAGGCATGTGTCTGCGTCAATTCTGGAATTGTTTAAACTGACATTCGTGGCCCAGTAGAGGTATGCCCCGTAATCGACGTTCGTGAAGTGCGCGGATTCCACTCTGACATCCCTGGAACTGGCCAGGAAAAGAGCTTCGGGCACGGCCTGGCAATTGAAATCCCGGACCGTGAGGTTGGTGCACCCGATAAGAAATATCTGGCCCGCGTCCGCCGGGACCGTGCCGTCCCGGGCGCTCTTCAGGTAATAAACCGGTTTTTCATCGACGGTAGTGCTTGTGACGGTGACCGTGCCATAATCGCCCTCAACAGCCATGCCGCAGCCGCTCATCGTGCAGTTGTCAATAGTGGTATGTCCCGCGGAGGAGAGCAAAATGCCATGCCTAAGGATATTGGACAGTCTGCATCGGGAAATGTTCATCATTACCGTGTTGAAGACCTGTATTCCCCATTCGGAGCAATAATGCAATGTATTGCCCGCCATTTCTCCCCCCTCGGCATAATAGACTACGATCCCCCATTTGACATCCCGTATTTCATTGTCCAATATCCTGGTCGATTGGGAGGACCCCGATAGAATGCCGAGGTCGCAGGAATGGATTCTGTTGCCTCGGACGGTGCTGCTAGAAGAACCCAGTCTCACCCCATATAACGCCTCGAGGATTTCATTGTCCGTCACGGTGACATCGGCACCAAGGATTCTTATTCCTTCATAGCCTCCACCTATGCGATTTCGTGTGATGACGATATTGGAGGATGGATAAGGATATGAATCGGAGACATAGATGCTTCCTTCGTAGTAGTCCTCAGTCCCGGAGACCAGGTCGTTGTCCGATATCTGTATGTTCGAGCAGCCCCAAAGGGCGATGTTCCATCTATTGTCGTGTATATCGGATTTCTCGATGATGCCGTTCGAGACCTCCTCGAGCGAGATTCCGTATTGATCATCTACGCCAAAGGTGATTATGACGTCCCTTATCACGAAAAACGCATCGGTGTCTCTTATATATATACCGGGAAAATAGTGGGGTCGGATGTTCCAGCCCGAGATAATATAAGGGTCCGCCTGGGTTCCGAAGCCGCCGGTCACCCCCTTTGCTTCGGTGAAGTTGTCATTTCCGTTAATGTAGATTTCATCATGAGCGCTATAACCGCACGATGTCGAATCGCCGGCATCCCGGCCTGCCGGAATATCGATGTCGTTCCCGCCCGGACTTGGGACGACCGGATTCGCGTCAACGCCAGACGGCGGCAGTGCCGGTACTGGAAGGCACATGAGAACGATGAGAATGGTCAGGGCTCGTGGAACGGCATTCATCCGGAAAGCCATTCTTTTCAAGGCTTTAATAATCTTTGGAACAATGATTATTTATAAAGAAGGGGGCGCGCGAACTGGCCCATCGTTTTACTTCCTTGAAACCGTCTTATTCGATATTTTTCCGTAGATTCCCTGGATGAACAGGGCCATCGCCGCAAGTCCCAGTATCGAAATGAGGGCGAGCGGGATGACCGAAGAGGCGGGTTCGTTGGCCCGGTAGGCAAGCACTATCAGTTCCGTCTCCACGGCTTGCCCCGGAAGGACCTCCCGGTCCTCCAGCACCACGTCATCGAATCCTTCAGCTGTGACCTTCAGCGTGTAGGTGCCCGGACGAACGACCACTGTGAACCGCCCGGTCCGGTCCGAGAGCACCCGAGCCACGCGTTCGCCGCCCGAGAGTATCGTGACGGACGCGCCCGCGACGGGCTGACCGTCGCCTATCCGGATGTAGCCACCGAGAGTGCCGTTCATGGCCCGGAGCACGATGGTCACGGTCAGGTTCTCGCCGGGCGAGAGGCTGAACGATGAATCATATGGGAAATACCCGGGATAGCCGGACGCGGTCAGCAGATAGTCTCCGGCGGCCAGCCTGGATGCGTTGAACAAGCCGTTGACATCTGTGACCAGCTGCCTGCGGCCGACGGTCACATTCACGCTGGAAAGGCCAGCGCCGTTCTCGGCGACCACCTGCCCGGAGATAGAGCCGAGCGGAACGCCCGGCACGGAGCAGGTGAAGGCGGTGATGAAGGTGGACTGGAGCCCGTTGCCGGCCACATCCGAGGCAGTGGTGTCGAGTATCAATGTGTAATATTCGCCAACCTCGGCGTTCAGGGTGAACGAGTATCCGGTCCCGTTGCCAGAACCGGCCGGCGCCGGTCTGCCGTTCACCTTGAGCGCGCCCGAGACGCTCGTCCAGTTCATCGGCTCGGAGAAATCGATGGTGATGACGACGGGGCCGGGCGCAAGAACGCTGTCGGATGGCGGATGTATGCCGACGGTCGTTGGCTGGGAAATGTCCGGCTCCGGCCTTTTAATGGTGGTGAAGGAGGAGGAGCGGGGCACCAGATGGTTCCCGGCCAGGTCGACACCGGACAGCACTTTCACGGTATAGGTCGTGGTATGATCCAGCTCGCCATAGGGATTGAATGTCAGGGTCAGACCGTCCGGGGACCATCTGGTGGTCCATCTTCCCGGGGCTATTTCGATCTTGATGGAAGACAGGTTCACCGCTTCGCTGAACGCTATCTCGACAGAGGCGTTTATCGCCGCGTCATCCGTGCCATCAGCGGGCGTGATGGTGAAGTTGGGGGCAGTGTGGTCAAGTTTCGTTACAACGAGATTATACGGAGGTTCCTGAACATGGGTGGAATTGTCGTAGGCGACGCAGTAGAAACCGTAATCGGTCTCGACCGTGAAATTGTCGAAAAGGATGGGCGATTCCCGGAAGCGGGAGACACCGGATGCGTTGGAGAACGGCTCCCATCCGCCGCCTGTGTTGGCATAGAGCTCGACATAGTCCAGGCCGCTGCCGTTGTCGCCGGCCGAGAAATGAAGAGGCAAGGGGTCAGATGTGGTCCAGTAAGCGGGCAATGCGTCCAGCCAGGACCACGGCCTCGTCAGCTCCACCAGCTCCAGCCCGATTGAGAACGATCTGCCCACCAGCAACCAGTCGGTGGTGCGGTTCCCCATATAAAAAGGAGCGGATGCGTATATCATGTACTGGTTCGAGAGTATCTTCGACTCGTTCAACAAGGTGCCTTCGAGCAATGGGATATTGAGAATACATCCCCGGGAATCGGCGGAGCCGTTGAAGACCTCGACCCGAGTATGATTCTCTATCCTAACGGTCCCGCCGGGTATTCTCCGTCCGGATTCGGCGTCCGATAAGAACACCGAGGCAAGCCAATAGATTCTGCAAGCAGCCTTGGTGGATGTGATGGTCACGCGGGATTGGTTCAAGGAACAGTTCACGACATCGACGGTCGAGACTTCCTCGAGGCAAAGGTCGTTGCCGCCGCCTTGGGAGATCAATGAAGAGTTCGCCACTGTCGCTTGTGAACACCAAAAGTAGAGGCATATGCCGGTGTTCATTATCCAGGAATTATTGAGACTGACGTTCTTGGACCAGGAAACATAGGCCCCGTAGTCGGCCTTGCTGAAATGGGCGGAATCGATGCGTATGTCCCTAGAATTGTGTATGAAAATGGGAGCAGGCACGGCCTGGCAATGGAAATCCCGGACCGTGAGGTTGGTGCAACCTACGATAAAGATCTGGCCCGCGTCCGCCGGGACCGTTCCGTCCCGGACCCATTTGAGGTAATAGACCGGTTTTCCGTTGACATTGGTGTCTGACACGGAAATGGTATCGTACTGCTCCCGGACGGCTATCCCGCAGCTGATGAGAGAACAATTGTCGATGGCCGTGTAGCTTGAGGATTCGACCAGTATCCCGTCCACTGACATGTTGGACAAGTGGCATCGGGAAACGTTCAGGTTGGTGGAAGATTCGATGGCTATTCCCCATTCCCGGCAGGTTTGGATGGAATTGCCTTCGATATTGACATCATCGGCATAGCTGACTCTGATCCCGCAGAAGGAGGCCTGAATCTCGTTTCCCAGAATCTTCGATTTCTTGATGACACCCGAGGATATGCCGGTCTGGCTGGAACTTATCCTGTTTCCCGAAACGAGGCATTCGCTCTCCGAGATGGTGATACCTGTACTTGCATCGAAAACCTCGTTATCGGTCACGGTAACGGTAGAGCTCTGGCATTCTATGGGGTATCTGCATCCGCCGACACGATTCCCTGTTATGACGATGTCATACGAAATAAGAGGATAATTGCTGTAGACCGTTATGCCTTTGACATAATTGTTATTCTTACTATATTGCGAAACGATATCATTGTTCGCGATCCGAATCTTCGAGCATGTTGATATATGGATGTTCACGGAATTATTTTCCACGGTGCAATTCTCGATTGCGCCGTTTTCGACCCTCGACAGGCGAATTCCACTCGCGCTGTATTTGCCATCATGAACCGATACATTTCGTATTATAAAAGATGCGGATGCGCCTGATATGAATATTCCATGGCCGGTATTGGGCTGGATGCTCCAGTTCTCGATGAGATAGGGGTCGACCTCTGTCCCGGAGCCACCCGTCACCCCGTTGGCGGCTGTGAAATTGGCATTGCCGAATATTTTAATTTCCTTGCGAGGGACATAGTCGCGGGATGCCACATGGCTGGCAACGCAATCGGATGATTCATCATTGCCATTCAGGCACGAATCCGTTGCGGTCGAATCCGCCCCGGCGCCGGATTGCGGCAAGACCGGCGTAGAAAGGCATAGGATGATTATGACAATCGTCAATGCTCGTGGGACGGGAGCCACCCTGGAAGCCATTCATCTCCGGGCCTTAAATAATCTTTGGAGTATGCATATAAAGACAATGGCAAGCCCCGCCGCCCAGAACGTGGCTCGTGACATGTAACCAATTTCTGACCGGTCCCGGGAAAGGCGCCCTCCGCCCCGTAAATGTATTTAAGCTGTAACCCCATACTTTCGCCCGGTGGAAAGGTTGAAGGCTGTAGTCCTGGCGGCCGGTGAAGGGATAAGGCTTCGCCCCCTGACCCTGTACAAGCCCAAGGTGATGATAAAGGTGGCCAACCGGCCCATTCTCGAGTACGTCGTCCGGGCGCTTGCCCAGAACCACGTGCGCGACATCATCATGATAGTCGGCTACCGGCGCGAGCGCATCATGACCTACTTCGAGGACGGCCAGAAGTTCGGCGCGAACATCACCTACGAGGTCCAGGAAAAGCAGCTGGGCACCGCCCACGCGCTCTCGCTGGCCGAGGGGAAGACCGGCGAGAAATTTTTGGTCCTCCCGGGCGACAACATCGCCGACCCGTCCATCGTGAAGGACCTTCTGGTCTCCGATTCGCCGTACGCCATAGCCGTGACGGAGTCACAGCTTCCGTCCAAGTACGGCGTGGTGCTGCTCAAGGGAAAGCAGGTGACCGGCGTGGTGGAGAAGCCCGAGAGCAACCTGGGCAATCTCATATCGACCGGCCTTTTCCACATGTCGTCCAAGGTCTTCGGCCACATCAGGTCGTGCGCGGTCGCCGGCCACCACGACATCACGGCCGTTTTCCAGTCCATACTCGAATCCGGTGAAAGGATAGCCTCGGTCAAGACCACGGCCCGCTGGAGCGACGTCGTCTACCCCTGGGACCTTCTGGACCTGAACGCCCGGGTGCTTTCGGAGGGCGCCGAGGCCACGGCAGGCACCATCGAGAGCGGGGTGCACATCCGGGGCAACGTGCAGATAGGCGAGGGCTCCGTCATACGCTCGGGCACCTACATCGAGGGCCCGGCGCGCATCGGGCGCGGCTGCGACATCGGGCCCAACGTGTGCCTCCTCCCGTCGGTCAGCATAGGCGACAACGTCACGGTCCAGTCCTCGACGGAGATACGCAACTCGCTCATCATGAACGACGTCACCATCGGGCCGGGAGCGCTCATCTCGCACTCGGTGATAGGCGACGGGTCGCGCCTGGGCGCACACTTCGTCGCCGGGGCCGAGAAGGCGCAGGTCATCTTGGAAAAGGAGATACACATCGTGCCGGCCCTCGGCGTGATACTGGGCGAGGACACGACCGTGGGCAACTGCGTCACGGTGGAGCCCGGCGTGTTCATCGGCTCCAGCTGCCGCATCGGCTCGTTGCGCAACATCGCCCGCAACGTCCCCGACAACACCAGCGTGGTGTGACCGATGTGCGGCATCGTGGGCTACATCGGGAACCAGGAGGCGCTCCCCATACTCATCGAGTCGCTCAAGCGGCTCGAGTACCGCGGCTACGATTCCGCCGGCGTCTCTGTTATCGATCGCGAGCTCCTCAACTCCAAGGCGGCCGGCAAGATCGCCGAGCTCGAAAAAAGGCTGCCCAGGATGCCCGGCCGGATGGGAATAGCCCACACCCGCTGGGCGACGCACGGGAAGCCCTCCGACCAGAACGCGCACCCGTTCACGGACTGCAAGGGGCGCATGTCGCTCGTGCACAACGGCATCATCGAGAACTACCGGGAGCTCCGGGAACGGCTGGAGGCCGCCGGCCACAAGTTCAGCTCCGAGACGGACACGGAGACGGTCGTCCACCTCATCGAGGAGAACTACAAGGGCGACCTCAAGGCGTCCGTGTCCGCTTCCCTGAAGCAGCTGCGCGGCTCGCTGGCGCTGGCCGTCATACACAGCTCGGAGCCTGACCGGATAGTGGTCGCGCGGGACGAGAGCCCCCTGGTCATAGGCCTGGGGCAGGACGAGAACTTCGTCGCCTCGGACCTGCCGGCGCTGCTCAAGCACACCCGGCGCGTGATGTACCTCCAGAACCGGGAGATAGCGGTCATAACGAAGAAGTCGGTCCGAATCGAGACGTTTACGGGCGAGCCGGTGGAGCGGGAGGTGTCTACCGTCGACTGGACGCCGGAGGACACCGAGAAGGGCGGCTACCAGCACTACATGCTCAAGGAGATCTTCGAGCAGCCCCGGGCCATACTGGAATCCCTCATCGGCCGTATACCCAGCCTGGAGCTGGACATAGGCGGCATCGAGAAGGAGGACTTCGATTCGATAAAGATAGTGGCCTGCGGCACGTCGCTTCACGCCGGGCTGGTGGGCAAGTACGTGCTGGAGCAGTTCACCGGCCTGCCGGTCATGGTGGAGGCCGCCTCGGAGTACCGCTATTCCGCCCACGCGCGCGACTCGCCGCTCATGGTCCTGATATCCCAAAGCGGCGAGAGCGCCGACACGCTCCAGGCGGCGCGCGAGGCGCGCCGGCGGGGGTGCCGGACGCTCGCGGTGACCAATGTCGTGGGGAGCTCCATGACCCGCGAGGTGGACGCCGTGCTGTACACGCGGGCGGGGCCCGAGATAGGCGTCGCGGCGACGAAGACCTTCACCTGCCAGCTCATCGCGATGTACCTTCTGGGAATGGCGATGGGAAAGCACCGCGGGACGCTCCTGCCGCGGCAGCTGCAGGAGCTCATAGAGGGTTTGCGCCGCCTGCCGCGTGATGTGCAGTCGGTCCTGGACAACCGGGGCGCGATAAAGCTCACGGCCGAATGGATGGCCAACGCCCGCGACGTGTTCTTCATCGGGAGGAATGTCCACTACCCGACTGCGCTCGAGGGAGCGCTGAAGCTCAAGGAGATATCCTACATCCACGCCGAGGGGCTGCCGGCCGGCGAGCTCAAGCACGGGCCCAACGCCCTCCTGACGGCGGAGACGCCCGTGGTGGCCATCGCGATACGGGACCACACCTACGACAAGATGATATCGAACATCGGCGAGGTGAGCGCCCGGAGCGCGCCCGTGATAGCCGTCGGGTACGAGAACGACCGCGAGCTCAAGAAGGCCTCGGACCTGACGCTCTATATCCCGGAGGTGCTCCCGGTCCTGTCGCCCATCCCGGTCATAACGACATTGCAGCTTCTGGCCTATCATGTGGCCCTTCTGCGCGGCTGCGAGATAGACAAGCCGCGCAATCTGGCCAAGAGCGTGACCGTCGAATGAGAAAGGGAGGGAACTCTCACGGCGCAGGGCGGGAAGCCGGCGGAGGTAGCCGGGCAGCGATCGGAAGAGCCCGGGCCCGCTGCCTCCGGCAAGGATGACACGGCGGTGCCGGTGCGCGAGGCCTCCCAGCGGCCCCTGGAAGCCACAGCCGGCGTCCCGGACCACGGCGAGCGGGAAAGGCCCGAATCCGGAGCGCCAGCTGCTGTGGAGGGAGCCGCCCTGGAACCGGCCACAGCGGACGCCGGCCGGCCGGCCGCGGAACCGGCCCCCGCCGGACCGGTCAAGATAATCGAGGCGCCCGAGGCCAAGCCCGTCTCGGAGATGCAGCCGGCCCTCACGCCCAGCGAGATGAAGCCGGTCCTGCCGGACGAGAAGGGCGTCGTCATGTTCGAGGAGGCCGCCAGGATAGACTGGGGCGAGGAGAAGAAGCCGGGCGAGGCGGCACTGGCGCCGCCGGCGGAGGGCGCCGGGGTGAGCTGGGGCATGCCGGAAGCGGCGGCCCCGACGGAGGAGCGCCCGGGAGCGCCCGTCTACCCGCCATTACCGCGCCCGTTCTGGGGCACGGGGAACGACATCCGCAGGTTCATCCGCAACGGGACGTTCATGTTCTTCGCCGGGTCGGTGGTGTATTTCCTGGCGGCCGTTTACTGCCTGGGCGTGGCGTTCCTCAACGCCTTCGACCCGTGGGCATTCCAGAAGGCGGCCGACTTCGGCGTCGCCGGGTTCCTGGCACTGGGCCTTTCCGCCGGGGCTTTCGCCTGCATGCTGATGTCGCGCTCCTTGCTCGAGGAGCCCCTGCGCCGCAACGACGTGGCAGCGGTCCGTCGTCGGCTACCGGTGGCGGCGGGGGCCGGGCTCGTTTTCGGCCTGGTGCTCGGAGGTT
>Ga0316626_10001627_pt1 | contig 10164 bp, 16 predicted proteins | sample OWC_Aug_T1_C1_D5_FD_207656 | JGI IMG/M metagenome (GOLD analysis project Ga0316626, IMG submission 207656) | Wetland soil microbial communities from Old Woman Creek delta, Ohio, United States - OWC_Aug_T1_C1_D5_A | ecosystem: Environmental > Terrestrial > Soil > Wetlands | place: USA: Ohio...
CCGACCTGTCGGGGGCCGACCTGTCGGGGGCCGACCTGTCGGGGGCCGACCTGTCGGGGGTCAACCTGTCGGGGGCCGACCTGTCGGGGGTCAACCTGTCGGGGGCCAACCTGTCGGGGGCCGACCTGTCGAGGGCCAACCTAGATTTCTCAAGTGGTATTCCGTTTCGTTGTGGCAGTTTTGACTTCAGAGCCGACGCAAAATTAGCGGCACAGCTTGCATATCATTTTTGCCGGATTGATTTTGGGGCGAGCAAGGACATAAAGAAGGCGCAAGCGGCGCTTAAAAAACTTGCCAACACATCGCACATAATTAAAAAGTACAACCTACCGCTAATTGGGGCAAAGAAATGAGACTAACGAAAGGTGAACTTGAATTCATACGATCGCGAGCAGACGACAGACAAACTTTAAAACTTCTCGACCACATCGACGAGCTGGAAGCGCGGCTTGAGGCGGCGGAACGTGTGGTAGCCGTTGTAAGAAAATGTGCGATGGAAGGAACTGACTGTGCAGATGCAGTTGACGCATACGAGAAAGAGGTCAAGACATGAAGGATTACTGGATCGAATGTATTTCAGAGGCGTTCTGTGAAGCTAATATCGCGGCAACAAAAGAGCAGATAGAGACCGTTGCGTCATGGGCAGAGTGTGCGCACGATAACTTTTCAATGGCAACCGGCAGTGATTGCATCCCAAATCCACTTGCACAAGAAATAATTGAGGAAACAATGAAACCGGACTTTAAAGAGATAGCGAATAGATTGATTGGCGGCTGGTGTTCTATTCCATCTCTGCACCAAAGCACAGACATACTTGTTAAGGCGATAGCTGGTGAATTTGAAAAAGCCTACGCCGCCGGACGCGCTGACGAAGCAAAAGAGCGGGGATGGCAGCCGATTGAGAGCGCACCACATGATTTCCGCGTTGACCTTTGGGTTACTTATCAGAATGGAAAAGGGTGTCGTGCTGAAAATATGGGTCATTCAAATGGTAAGTGGCGTGGAGATCGTGGGCCACTTAACGAACACCACACTCCAAGTCATTGGATGCCAATCCCGAAAGGACCGGACGCCGAGACGGGGAGGGGCACGAGATGACTTACTCAACAGCGATTTTCATGGTAGCGCGTCTTTTAATGTGGATAATTATTTTTGTCCTTCCACTTATCTTTTTTACTTTAGCTGCTTCATGTGAAGAGTCAGATATGGGAGATATATCATTTTTCTGGCTCACTGGATTACTTTTTTATGTTGGTGCGCTTTGCTTGGCCGGATATTTTGGATCAACCGGACAAACGCCGTTTATTTATTGATGGGGGATAAGGATGAAAATTCGCTGCGTGGATTGCAGATACTACTTCGATGTCTTTGGTTGCGCGATATTTTACCGCGTAGTTGAGTCTTCGAATGGATTTGACAGAACGTGCAAATGCTACCACCGCAAATGGTGGAAATTTTGGAGGCCAGGATGAACTGTCGATACAGTGGTCTGGATGCCTTCCTTATCCTGATCATATTTTTTCAAGGCTGCTCTCAGGGATGCTCCATCGATGACCTACAAAAGCAGCTCAAAGAAGTGCAAAATATTTGTGAGGTGCGGAAATGAAAACACGAAAACAGAAGCTTGAGCAGATGGCAAATGCGCCGGGGGATACAGAGAGTGCAGTTTGGGCACTGCTGGGTTGTCATGGGTGGGACTGTGACACATGCCCCGCCATAGATCTATGCTACATGTTTCCAGGCTTTTCCCACGTTGTAGCTTTTTCCAAATCCGAGCTGGCCAAACTCAAACGAGCGAAGCCGAAGAGACGCGCGACGCTGAGACAGCGTGCAGAAAACTATGGGAGAGCATGGGTAATGGAATCGTCACGAGAACACCGTTCTGGGGGATTCCTTGACGGCTACCGCGCCGCAAAAAAGGAGATGAGGAAGAAGTGAAGGTATTGGATTACACAAAGGCAAGGATGGAACACCAAAAACGTGGGGAGCGCCTTGCGTTTGCGGAGTATCTATCGTGCCTAAAAAGTGGAAAGCCATGCGGATACGGATTTTTCTATCCGCCCGGCACTGGTAAATCCGCTGCTGTAATCAATACCGTACGCCGAATTATCCTACACTCTGGTGAATTCAAGCGGATCCTCATCCTATGCCCCCCAGTGGTTGTGCCAAATTGGAAAGACGAGATTCTAAAGTTCTCCAAAATTGAAACCCGGCGCATCACCTTACTCACACGATCCGGTAAAAAATGTGCTGAAGCAATGGACGATGTTGCGTTTGACCACATGAAAAGAAAGCGTCAGCACATTTTTATTACGAACTACGAGAAGCTTGTGACGTGCGATTCTTTCTTTCAGAAGCTTCGCGAGTGGGAGCCACAGCTTGTAATATTGGATGAGTCCCATCGGTTGAAGAGCTGGCAGGCAAAGCGCACAAAGAAGGTGGACCAACTCGTAAACCCAAGCGTGCGTAGAAGCGGGCCGCAGCCCGAGCGTCCGATAGTTTTCGCTCTTACTGGGACATTTATTTTGAATTCGCTAATGGACGTGTACTCCCAGTTTTTACTTCTGGATGGTGGAGATTCTTTTGGTGATAACTTTTTTGCCTTTCGTGCGCGCTACTTTCGTATGCTTCAGCTGCGGCTAAACGCGCAGCGAACTTTCCCGAAGTGGGTGCCTCTAAAAGGATCGGCCGATAAGATTGGCGAGATTGTTGCGCGCAAATCTATTTCGGTAAAACTTGAGGATTGTCTGGATTTGCCACCACTCATAAAGAAAAAAGTTTTTGTGGACATGTCGCCCGAGCAGGCAAAGGCGTATGCGGAGATGAAGACGCAGCTCATCACGTACATAGAGAGCCAGGCATGCGTTGCTCAAATGGCCATCACAAAAGCTTTGCGCTTGATGCAAATTGCAAGCGGGTACTTGCAGCTAGAAGGTGGACAGACCGTTCAATTCAAAGATACGCCCAAGCTAACCGCTTTGGAAGAAATACTTTCCGACGTGGCCCCAGGTAGAAAGGTTATCATCTGGTCAGTGTTCAAGGAAAACTATAAAATGATTAGGGACGTATGCAAAAAACTAAATCTACCAATGGTAGAAATTCATGGAGACGTTTCTCAGACGGCAAAGCGAGAGGCGGAGAAAGCGTTTCAGAATGATCCTGCTGTTCGCGTTTTGAGTGGCAACCCAGGTGCCGGCGGCATTGGCATTAACCTTACGGCCGGTTGCTACACCATCTACTACTCGTCGAATTTTTCAAAAGAGAATAGGGACCAATCTGGTGCGCGGGATTACCGCAAGGGCTCTGAGAAACACGCTTCTATTACACACGTCGACCTTCTTGTCAAGGGTACCATAGAGGAAGAGGTTTTGAAGAAATTAGACGCAAAGGATGAGATTTCTCTTTCCATTTTGAGAAATATTATTTAAGGTCGTTTAAGTCGATTTAAAGGAGTTTAAAAATGAGCGAGCCAATCACAATTCCAAAATTACTGAGTACCGTTGACAAGTTTGTCATGACGCGAGTTGAGGAAATTGACGAGTATCACGCCGAGCGAAAAATAGAGGAAGTCACCGTCGAGTGTCTTGATGATCTTGTTGTGGACGTGCTTGAGCTAAAGAACATTGTAGGCCTTCTGGCTGATCTTTCAAAGAACGTGAATAAGGCCATTATGCGTTTAGAAGGACGCGCCGGTTCGTATCTTGAAGGTCTAGGGCGCGACAAGTACGACTCCCCCGACGGAGGCGTGGAGAAGAAAAAAGAGTGGCATGTTTGTATGCCCGAGAGCGACGCCGCTAAGCTGCAACTTTTTGAGTGGTTAAAATCCAAGGATCTTTTCGAGAGGTACGCCACAGTCAACTCCCGTTCCCTTAATTCCCTCTTCATGGCGGAGTGGGAGGCGGCCAAAAAGAGAGATCCGGAGGCTGCAATTCTTTTCACCCTTCCCGGTGTGCCCGACCCACAAATTAACGAATACACAACCATCAAAGCCCCGAAAGGGCAGAGAGCAAAAAGAAAGGTAGATCAAGATGAATCCGACCAACAGTAACGTCCAAGTTCCGAAAGACCGCGCGCCAAATGGAGTGCCGTCATATGCAAGCAGGGCTCCTATGCCAATGCGTCCGCCGATGCCCGGCCGGCCGCAAACCGCAGCGCCTACGCGTGCCGCGGCCCCCGTCGCAAGAGCCGCACAGCCGGCGACCGTAGTCGGTGAGCCGACGCCCCGTAGACGCGGCGCTCCAACCAGGGCGGAAAAGGAAGCGCTGGCGGCGCAGCGCGCTTTGGCCAACGCAGAGGCACCTATGGATGAGGTCGTCGAGGGCCAAGAGGGTGAAGAGGCTCCTGAGGCTGTGGTCGAGCACGATGTGAGTGAGATGGCTGCCGAGCAGGCAGCGTCAGAAGCGCTTGAGGAGCAAGCCCAGGCTCCCGCTCCCGTACGTCGGCAGGCTCCTCCGCGCGCAGCTCAACCGGCGCCGAAAGCCGCAACAAAGGCCGTAGCAACGAGACAGGCTCCTAGGCCTCCCATGGTTGCCCAACCGCAAGTGCAGCAGTCAACCGCGCTGAAGGGGGACATTACCATACCCCGGATCCTTCTCATGCAGGGCTCAAGCCAGCTCGTGAAGGATCGCAAGGCGCAGGTGGGCGATATCGTCCGCTCCAGTAACGGAGAGCGCCTTGGTGGGAGTAATGGCCCCGACCAGCCGGCCGACGAGGTAGAGATCATTCCGTTGGCTCTTTCTCAGTCCTGGACGATTATGTCGGAAGACGGTAAACAGTTTATCCGAACTGAGCCCCGGACCCCGGCTAACGATTCCGCCCCGTGGGAGTTCGAGGACACTGACGGGCAGATCAGAAAGCGCCTTAAAACGATCGACGCAATCGTAATGATTGCCTCCGACATTGACCGCCTTCAGAGTGAAGGTGGTGTTGCGGTCGATGAGGACGGGGTTCCTTTAGACCTCGATTCTTCCCTGGTGCTTCCTCACGCAATCAGCTTCAAATCGACCGGCTTTCAAGCCGGTAAGGGTATTTCTACCTTTTTTGCCAGGGTTGAGGCGCTGATGAAGACGCACCCTCTGACTCGGCCGTACCACTTTTCCTTACCTCTTTCCTGCTTTCCACAAGAGGACGACGGCAACGAGTGGCACGTATTTGATATCGGCTCAGCACGACGCAGTAACGACAACGGTACGAAGGGATACCGCGTGCAAGAGGCGGCGCATTGGTACGAGACGATCAATTCCAGAAACGTCATTCTTGAGGATGAGGGCGCGGCAGAGCAACGCGCAAATGACGCCATTCCGACGACCAACGCGAAAGGTGGTGCGCCAACCCGTAATTCCCAATTCTAACAAACCGTGTATTTACCCTTTGTGGTTGGTTTCGCTCATTCCAGCCACATTATGCCCGGGCCGCGTATCTCATACATGCGCGGCTCGGGCGCTCCCTGGAGGATTTTATGCCATTGAAAAGTAGAGCCCAAGTGCGCAAGTGGGCAGAACTCACACGACAAGGGAAGATCAGCCCAACAAAATTTAAGGAAGCTGTGCACGCCACCGACTTCTCCAAAATACCGGAGAGAGTTAAAGGCCGGGCCTTGTCTAAGGTTGGCAAAGTGAAAACAGTAAAGGTCATCAAGTGAGGACTTTTGTGCTTGGTATAGAAGTTGGCGATATCTTCTCAACTGGCTGTCAGAGAGATGGGAATTTGAAGCGGTACCGGGTAGATCATTTTATGAATTTGCGCCGCGTTGCCAAGTGCACCATTACCGTAGGCCCAAATGGAAAATTCGTAAACAGATATGAGTGGGCTGAGATTTCTTGCAAGGATTTGCTGAACAAAAATAAATTCAGAAGATGCCGGAGGGTGCCATGAAGAGAAGTATTATATTCTTGACTGCCATTTTAGGTGCGTGTTTTCTGCTGGTGTTTTTGCTTTTTCACGAGCCCAGCGCAAATGCCGAGCTTGTTTTCGAGGAAGATTTTTTGACGACAACTGCAGAGCCTACCCTAGATGAGAAAGATCCTGTAGAAGTTTTTGAGGAAGATGATTTAAGCACCCGCGCTGAGCTGCGTGAAATGGAGCGCGAGCAAGAGCGGGTTGCGCTAGATTACGAATTGTAACGTGCTTTTGCGCCGGGGAGCGCTAAATGGGGGGATGATGAAGCTTCGGGTGATTGACTTTGAGACAACTGGTAAAGATCCGGCCACATGCAGACCACTTGAGTGCGCTGCAATTACGTATGACACGAAAACAAAGGAGCGCTCAAATATTTTTTCTACTTTGATTTGGACTCCTCTTTATGAGCCCATCCCCGCAGATATCACCGAGCTGACTGGCATTGATGATGAACTCATACAGCGCGAGGGATACCTTTCTCCTGGTGGGTTTTTGGGCGCCTTCACTCCAGACGTTAAAGAAGTAGATTATTACTGCGCGTACAATGTCATGTACGACATGGAAGTGCTCCTGAACATTTGCAAGAAATTGCAGACGACAATGCCAGGCCCAGCAGAAGTTTTCGACGCCATGGTGGATTTACCGTGGCCGGAGAATATGCAGCGTTGCCGGCAGCTGCAGCATAGGGCGTTTGATTTAGGCCTTCCGATGGACGGCAGAAGGAGGCATCGTGCACTTGCTGACGTGGAGCTTATTTGCGAGATTTTCGATCTTTACGATATGGAAGCTGTCCTTGAATACCACAAGATACCGTGGGTCTACTATGCTGCGCAAATTCCAGCTCCTTGGAAAGATGGCGGTTTAGGTAAGGCGGCTGCAAAGGAAGCTGGGTTTGGTTGGGAGCAAGCGGCAGGAGACACAAGAAAATTTCCGGGTAAATGGGTACTTAGAAAAAAGCTTGGTGCAGAGCTTCCAGAATATTCTTTTTCGGTGGAGGAGTTGAAATGAGCGTTCTTTCGATAGCGGATTCCAATAAAGACAACGAACAAAAAGAAATGTACGCTCTAAAGCTTGAGGAGTTGGCAAAGTCTATACGTTCAGCGGCGACTGCTCCAAGGGCTTGCCTTATTTTGTGCATGTACGAAAGAGAGTGCGCTGTTTTCCAAAAGTTTGATGAGCAGTTTGACCGCACGCGATTGATTGGAGTGCTTGCAACCGTTGAGCACAATCTCATCCACATGGGAACTGTAGAACCATTAAACGTTCCGAGCATGTAGATGATTGTCACTGCAGAAGACTTGCCTGACGTTTTGTCGGTACTCAAAAAGGCGACTTACATTGGGCTAGATACCGAAACAACTGGTTTGAGGAGATTCCATGGAGACAGACTGTTCTCGCTTATTTTGGCTGCCGACATTTATGAGAAGCGTTACGGCTATTATTTCAATTTCTGGAAATACGACGGCGTTCCTAAGCGTTTCGTCCTACAAAAAAGCGCTACGCTCAAAATTTTGCAGAATGAGATTTTTTCCAATCCAAATAAAACCTGGTTTGCTCATAACGCAAAATTTGACCTGCATATGCTCGATGCAGACGATTGCAAGATTGCAGGACACGTACACTGCACTAAGGCAATTGGTCGCGTAGTTTACAACGAGCACAACCAGTACGATCTGGCGACTTCTCTTGAGCGAATAGGCCTTTCTAAAGATGGCGCAGTTGAGAGGTACATTGAGGAAAACGGCCTTTACGAGATGGTGGATTTACCTCACAAAACGCAGCGTGAGAAAAATAAATTTTTCTACAAAGTTCCGTTTGAAATTATTGTACCCTACGGCATAAAAGACGCAGAAGGAACGCTGGATCTTGGCTACCACCAAATTGAAGAGATAGGGCGCATTGACCGCGAGACTAAGGAAGACCTCCCCAGCATAATTGCCGTCTACCACAATGAAGTGGATCTGACTAAGACGGTGCAGCGTATGGAGGCCAATGGCTGCCGCATCGACCCCGAATACTGCAAAGAAGCGGCCGCGTTTGAAAAGGTCGCTCTAGATGCGTCACAGGAAGAAATTGAGAGTGCATCTGGCATCCCGTTCAAAAACAGCGCAAAATGTCTTGCAAAGATATTCACCGGCCAGGAGCACAATTTCAGCTGGAATCCTCCTTCACCAATAACAGGTAAAAGTTCCCTATCTTTTGACGAAGACGCTCTTCTAAAAATAGAGCACCCACTGGTTGACGCTGTACTGCGCTACCGCGGCGCCAAATCCCGCCTACAATTCTACCAAGGCTTTCTTTACCACATGGACGATAAGCACATCGTCCATCCAAACTTCAACCCCGACACAACAAGGCACGGGCGCTTTAGTTCATCAAACCCAAATTTCCAAAATCTAACCAGGCCAGAGGATGATGTTCTTTCTGATGAAGTTTTTTACGTACGCCGCGCGATTATACCGCGAGAGGGTAACGTACTCTTGATGCCCGACTGGCGCGGCATGGAGTACGCCATGATGCTTGAGTACGCATGCCGCTCAGTAGGTCGTGTCGTGCCGCTTGCCGCTCGCGTAAACGATGGCATGAAGATTCACAAGGCAACCGTGGAAATGTGTCATGACATGGGGATGGATCTGACCATAGAAGAGGCAAAGCCTGCTAACTTCCTCACTTTATACGAGGGTGGCCCAAACGCATTGGCAGCACTTTTGAAATGCACAAAAGACCGCGCTTACGAGATCCAAGACGCACTTACAAAGGCATGCCCAGAAATGAAGGCTGTGCGTGAGCGGATAATTGAAACCGCCCGCCACCGTGGCTACGTCTTCAACTGGTTGGGCCGCCGGTGCAATTTCCCCGTTTCAAAATTCGCCTACCGTGCGCCAAACTACGTTGACTCTGGTGGCTGCGCCGACGTGATGAAAATCGTCATGAATAGGGTGCAGGATTGGCTTGGCTATGGGAAGAAAGAATCCTTGATTATTTGCACCATTCACGACGAGCTTGTGCTTGACTGCCCCAAAGCGGAAGCGCGGGAAGTTGCAGAGCATGTTGTGCACGAGATGGAAAATACTTTTCCGGCGCAGTATGTTCCTTTGAAGGTCGATATGGAGTGGTCTGACAAATCATTGGCCGACAAAATAAAGGGGTATCCAGATGGCTGAAGTAAATATTATCCAGCACTGCACAGTTCTTCCAATACCGTTTTCCGACGGTTGCATTATGCTGACTCAAGTAGACTACCAAAAAGAAGATGGCACAAAATGAATTGCAAAAAGTGCAAGCAACTGGATTTACTGTGAGCAGCAAACCAGAAACAGTTTTCCGAAGGCAAGTATGCGCGTGGATTGACGAGCAACTTGTGCATTGTGTTCGAATGACAATCCAGCAAGTAGCGCTTTGTGGGACGCCGGATCTGCTCCTGTGCTTAAACGGTCGCTTTGTCGCGCTTGAGCTTAAGGCAGAGGATGGGAAAGCTACCGCATTGCAGCGGCACATTTTAGACAAAATTATCAGTAAGGGCCGGGGGGTTTCTTTTGTGGCCAAACCTTCCAACTGGCTCGAAATACAAAAACGGCTACTTGAAATTGATGGAGAATGAGATGAGTAAAAAGCCTGAGAAGTTCCCTGGTGTCAAAATGTCCTACAAAGAGCTTGGTAGTTCTTTGTTTCACCAAACATTGAACATGCTCTACCGTGGTGAAAACCAAGACAGCATCGACCTGGCTGCTCTTGGCCGTATTCGCCTGCTGTTTAAGGCTGTGATGAAGCAGCTCGACATCATGCAGGCAAAGTATCTCTCGGAGATCCAAAAGCCATTCTACGCGCTTCTGAAAGAAGCCGGCATTGAGTGGGAAGAGGGGCAGGATCCGCCCGAGCTTGGCGAAGCTAAGACTGCCGAATTCAAAAAGTTGCAGGCAGCCAACGAAGAGAAAATCAAGGAATTCGAGAAAATTGAAGTCTATGTGGACTGCATCCCTTTGGCTCCGCAGCATCTTGCTAAGGTTAAGGGCATGTCAGCTGCCAGGCTCGATTCGCTTGCCGGTCTTTACGATGAAGACGGCGCCGTTCGCTCTCAGGCTTTCAAGGGTCGCGTCAGCCGCTAATTACCAACCGTGGATGTAGGGGCGCTTTATGAAGGAGCGCTCCACGTCCTCGGTAGGACCTCCCCAAAAATGTTGTGGGTGCGCTTCCGTAGCCTTTTCCACTCCGAGTTGATTCAGCCGATTGTAGTACTCGCGCGCGTGCTGCAGCTCGTGCCGTGTC
>Ga0316626_10001629_pt1 | contig 10155 bp, 7 predicted proteins | sample OWC_Aug_T1_C1_D5_FD_207656 | JGI IMG/M metagenome (GOLD analysis project Ga0316626, IMG submission 207656) | Wetland soil microbial communities from Old Woman Creek delta, Ohio, United States - OWC_Aug_T1_C1_D5_A | ecosystem: Environmental > Terrestrial > Soil > Wetlands | place: USA: Ohio...
AGATCGTTGGGACTATTCCGGGACCACTGCCACTCGGCCAGAGTATTCTTCTGGTCTGGCCACAGATCACAGGACTGATTGCTGCAACAATTCTCTGTTTTGTCTTATCGTATGTTTCGTTCATGAGAAGGGAGATCAGGTCAAGATAGTGATCCGGAACCGGGACAGACGACATTTATTTCGTCAAAACAGGTTTAGCTGTCCCTGGTCTTTTTTCTCTCTGGTTTTTATCTGCTGAATTTCCGATTCGATCAGTTCCTTTTCAATCTGATCGAGAAAAGGACTCCTGTTCTGCAGATATTCCCTTCCCATTAAAAACCTTCGCCTGGCCCAGGTCAGGAAGAGGTAGAGTTTAGCACGTGTCATACCGACATATAAAAGCCTTCTTTCTTCTTCAGGATCGGCTTTTTTATTTTCAGATAATGAATAGGGTATCAGGTTCTCCTCGCAGCCTTTGATAAATACACATTTGAACTCAAGACCCTTTGAGGCATGAAGTGTCATCAGGTTTACCGCTTCAATATTTGGTTTCCAGCTGTCTATCCCGGTGCCCAGAAGTATATGCTGTACAAAAGCCTCTTCATTGCCTTCATACTGTTTTACTACATCAATAAGTAAGGAGATCAATGATTTATGTTCTTCAAAATGATTCTGAAAATGATTACCGATTATCACCTCAATTTTCCCCGCAAGATCTTTCCCGACTATCAGTTCATTTAGGCGGAGCAGGTCTGCTTCTGTAATGATTTTCTTCTTCAGCATCCGCCTTCTGAGGAAGGTGTTTCCCTGACCGGTAATAACCCTGTAAACATCAAGAACTGATTTGACCGGTTCCTGTTTCAGAATTGCATCCTCACCTATCTTCTGATACGGGATGTTATGATCCCTGAGGGCTTTTTCAATAGAAGGCATCTGCCTGCTGATCCTGCATAAAATTGCAAAATCCGAAAGGCTTTCTATTTCCTTGTCTTTTGTACCTTCTGCTACCTGGCTGTCGATTGAGAAGAATCCTACTCCTCCGATAAGATTCTCTATCGTGCGGGCAATAAACTCAGCTTCGCTTTTATCAGTTGGATTCTCTGAAACTTTTACTCTAACACCTCTCTGCAGACCTTCAAGGAATTTCTGACCTGTCTTCAGCACTTCACCCGAAGCCTTAAGTATTGAATCGGTACACCTGTAGCTTTTCTTTAAACTGAAGAGCGCAGCATTTTGATAGTCGTCCCTGAACATCCTGATATACCTTATATCGGCTCCGCGGAATCCGTAGATAGCCTGGTCGGGATCACCAATAACAAACAGGTTTGAATCCGCACCAGGCATCAGCAGCCTTATCAGAGTGTATTGTGCAAAATTAATGTCCTGATATTCATCAACCAGCATCCACTGAATTCTATTATGGTAATCAGAAAGTACTTCAGGATAATTTCTGAAAATGTATACGGGGAAACTCACAAGATCATCAAAATCGAAAGCACTGCATTGTCTCAGTGCCTGGTTGTATTTCCGGAAAACATCAGCAAGCGCAGCATCATCAATTCCGGTTTCGGATATCAGTGATTGTTTTATCGCAGATATCTTTTCACCGGCATCAGCAAGATTGGATCTATCGGCAACTATTCCTGACAGGATCTGTGCTTTATCGTCTTCATCGATCACTGTCAGGGTGTCTTTCATATCGGAATTCTTCAGGAAATTCTTTATTACTGACAGCCCGAATGCATGGAATGTGGAGATGGTAAGATTGTTCACTGTCTGATTATCCAGAAGAAGTGCCAGCCTCTCCTTCATTTCCCCTGCCGCCTTGTTTGTGAAAGTGATGGCAAGGATATTGGCCGGATCAATATTTCTTTTACGGATAAGGTTGGCGATCCGGGTTGTCAGGACTCTGGTTTTTCCCGTTCCCGGACCTGCCAGTATTATTGCAGGACCTTTAAAATGTGAGGCAGCTTCCGCCTGTTCATCATTCAATCCTTCATATACCCGGCGGACCGGGATTTCCGGCATAGTCAGGGTTAACTCTGAAACGGCGGGCTCTCTTTTCTGAAGTTTTAATTTACGGAAAGCCTCCAGGTCGAAGCTGACAAGCGGGCGGGGTTTGCTTTGAGCCGGATATCTGCCTGTCTGTTCTTCAAATAATGATGTTGACTGCACCAGCATTTTAGTTTCACCCTCTTTAAAGACTTTGATGATGCCAAACTCACCGTCATATCCCTCCTGTATATATACCTCTCTGTTCCTCATTCGCCTTACTGCTTCGGCTAATATCTCTCCGCCGATTGTACTGACGTCATCAATAGTGCAATGCAATAAGATATTGAATTCGGAGCCGGCTTTTTGCACAAGCTGTCTGTAATGCTGATCGACTCTTGCTGAATCGGGTGAAACACCCTCGATCTCTGAAAGAAGCTCTTTCAGAGGGATCAGGCTGTAGAAGGGATGCCGGCTGGTCACCACATCGCGGTCAGCCAGCTGGGCGACCCGGTTCATCACTCCTACAGTGATCTTTTTACCGCAAACCGGACAGATCTCATCGTGCTGCAGTGTTTCCAGCGGACTCCACCTGATCCCGCATTTTCTGTGACCGTCATAATGGTATTTGCCTTCCTGTGGAAAGAAATTTATTGTTCCGAGGAACTTTTCCCTCCCTCCCGGTTTCATGGCACTTATGATACCATCGTATGACAGTTCGGAATCGAGGATATTTGCATTACGTCCGAGCTTTTCAGGTGAATGGGCATCGGAGTTTGCTATCAGTGTAAAGTCATCAAGGAAGCTGCACATCCAGTTCATTGGCGGATCGGTGGAAAGGCCCATCTCGACCGCTGTGATATACTTTGAAAGATCTTCATAACATTCACCTACTGAGTCAAATCCCGATTTTGAACCCAGTACGGAAAACCATGGTGTCCATATATGGGCCGGCACAAAAAATATGTCGTCTGAGACTTCGAGGCATAACTCAACCAGATCCCTGCTGTCCATCCCGATTATCGGCCGGCCGTCTGAGGTGATGTTAAACCCGAGGGTTGCAAGCCTGTTCTGTATTCTTTCAACAACACTGAAGGATGGTGCGAAAACTAAATTATGGACTTTTCTTACCTCACCTTTTTTCTTGTATATATTGCTGATTTCCGCTGTGAGGATGAATCTCACATCCTCCTGTGATAAGGGATGGATCTGTTTCTTATATTCTTTCCTGAGCTTGTAGAGTCCTTCCCCGGCAGGTTCAAGTTCCTCTTTCAATTCCTGAAGCCAGCCAGGATGGGTAAAATCGCCGGAACCGACAACTTTGATTCCTTTAAGCCCTGCCCGGTAGTCGAGGAAGCCCGGCCGGAGTTCCTTGCTGGTGGCAAGCGAGAAGTGTGAGTGTATGTGAAAATCCCCGATGAATTTCATCAGATCTAGCTGGGTTCCACGTGGATGGTCACGCTGAGGTTATCGTAATCTTTTGTCAGTTCATCCTCAATCATATCACAATAACTATGGGCACTACCTACTGACTCATCTTCAGGTATTTCCACATGGAGGTCGATGAACCTGTAGTTGCCTGCAATGCGTGTTCTGAGATCGTGATAGTTAACATTCATCAGGTTCAGTTTTCTTTCAAGATTTTCAACCTCGTCATCGTCCCAGGCTGTGTCAAGGAGAGGAGTAAACGCTTTCCGTAGCAGAGTATAGGACTCTTTCAGGATAATTAGTGCAACCATAATTGCCACGACCGGATCGAGCCATTTGATATCTGTTAAAAGGATCAGCAACAGACCTGCTGCCACACCTGCTGAGGTATAAACATCTGTTTTAAGGTGAAGGGCATCAGCCTCGAGGGCTACAGATTTTGTTTCGCGGGCAACTTTATATAGTTTTTTTGAAACAAGAGTGTTAATGACTGCTGAAATAATCATGACTATTGAGCCGATCCAGATTGATTCAAGCACTATATCTTCTCCCATAAGCTTTTTGACAGCTTCATAAATGATCCATATTGCTGCCGCAAAGATCAGGATTGCTTCAATGACACCCGAGATGTTTTCCACTTTTCCGTGGCCGTAAGGATGTCTGGTATCAGGCGGGTTATCGGATACCCTTACAGAAAAGAAAGCTATAAGCGCTGCCACAAGATCCATCGAGGAATGGATCGCTTCGGAAATAATACTGACAGAACCGCTGATAATACCCACCACGAGCTTCATTATGATCAAAAGGGTGTTTGAAATAATCGAAAGCCGTGCGGTTTTTACTTTAGAGTTCATGTTCATTCCGGAGCAGGGGAAAAGCAAAGATAATCAGAAAAGCGGGCAATAAGAATATTATTTCAGACATTAATCAGTTCGTAATCGCTGTTTCCCAGACCGATCTTCACCGCATGCCCTATACCTGACTGCCAGTATGTATCGGGATGTATTATCCTGAATTTATCCTCGTCCCTCAGATCCCTGTGGTTCAGAGACTCCCTGATCTTGCTTCCCGGCAGTGCAGGAGCAGCAATAACCATATCGGCGCATGCCTTGTCAATTGCTACAGGATCAAATGATGCTGCAATACCAATGTCGGGGACAACCGGGTAATCATTTGAATCCCAGCAATCGCAGTTTGGTGAGACATCCACGATGAAACTGATGTGAAATGATGGTTTATCCTTAATGGCCGCATATGCATATTCAGAGATTCTTTTACACGCTTTCTCGGAGGTTTCAGCCCATACTACCCTTGAAGCATCGTACTGGCACACTGCCACGCACTGGCCGCAGCCGACGCATTTCTCATAATCAATATGTGCAATTTTATCTCTCCCTACCTTTATTGCATCGTAATTACAGTATTTCTCACATACCCTGCACCCGGTACAATTCTTTTCATAGATCCTCGGGGAGGAACCGGAATGCAGGAATAACTTTCCACCGACTGAGGCACATCCCATACCAAGATTTTTAAGCGTCCCCCCGAATCCGGTCAGTTCGTGTCCTTTGAAGTGGGTCATCGTAATTATTATATCTGAATCGGCAACTGCAGCTCCGATCCTGGCCTTCTTTGTTAATTCCATATTTACCTCTATTTCCCTGTAATCGGTTCCTCTGACACCATCGGCGATAATGACAGGGCAATTGGTAACAAGGGGATTATAACCGTTCTCAAAGGCTGCTTCGATATGCGTCGGGGCATTGGACCTCCTCCCGTAATACAATGTATTACAGTCAGTAAGAAAAGGAATAGCCTCCTTCGATTTCAGGAGCTTAACCAGTTGTGCTGCATAATTAGGCCGCAGGTAGGCAAGATTGCCGGGCTCCCCGAAGTGAATCTTAATTGCAACGATCTTTCTATTAAAATCTATTTGCTCAATTCCTGCCTTGATCACCAGCATTTCAAGTTTTTTAAGCAGGTTTTGTGATGATTTTGTCCTGAGGTTGGTAAACCAGACTTTTGATTTTGACATAATAGTTATGTTCCGCTATAATCTTAAATTCAATATATGGCCATATATCTGTTCGATAAGCCACTTGGGGGTTGATGTCGCACCGCAGACCCCGGCTGATTTTTTGCCTTCAAACCACTGCTTATCTATCTCATCCGCAGATGAGATAAAATAGGTATCGGGGTTCACGCTTCTGCAAACTGAAAACAGCATCTTCCCGTTTGAACTCTCCCTGCCGCTCACAAAAATCACAATATCATGTTCACGGGCGAATTCCATAAGATGAGGTTCCCTGTTTGATACCTGCCCGCATATAGTATTATTTACAACAAGGAACTTATCAGGCTCAGTGATGCCCTTTTCAGCCATCTCCGAGCGCAGCAGGTCAGCAAAATGAGTGTAATCCTTCAGACTCATGGTAGTCTGGGCAAACAGCCATACCGGCCTGGAGAGATCTACTTTTCTCAGGTCGCCGGGACCCGAAACAAGAATACCTTCATTATTTGTTTGTCCGAGCAAGCCGACAACTTCTGCATGTCCGGGTTTGCCAAATATCACAATCTGTCCGTTATTCACCCTTGTATTAAGCCAGGTTTTCCTGATGCGCGACTGCAGCTTTTTTACAATCGGACATGTTGCCTCAATAATTGTAATATTATTTTTCGCGGCGGTTATATAGGTTTCGGGAGCTTCGCCGTGCGCCCTGATAAGGACTTTACAGTTTTTCAGCTTTCTGAATTTATCGTAATCGATTGTTATGAGACCTAAGGCAGCAAGACGATGGACCTCCTTATCATTATGAACAATCGGACCCAGTGAGTATACTTTCTCTCCCTTCAGAAGAGCTTTTTCAGCTATTTCAACGGCATTTTGTACTCCGAAACAGAATCCCGACTTTTTATCAATATCAACTACCATGTAATTTCTTTTGTATTATCCGGCGGACCCACACCATCTGCTCCTCAACCGTCATCCTGCTGTTATCGAGTACAATAGCGTCATCAGCTTTCCTTAAAGGACTTATATCGCGATTCTCATCCGTTATATCTCTGGCTATGATATTCTTCCTGACCTCATCAAATTCGACTTGAATGCCTTTGCTGATCAGCTCGTCATATCTTCTTTTTGCCCTGATATCTGTTGCTGCCGTCATGAAGATCTTCAGATCCGCATCGGGAAATACAACCGTACCGATATCTCTGCCATCCATCACTATTCCCTTAAAAACACCTATCTGTCTCTGAAGCTCCACCATCCTGGCTCTTACCTCTGCAATCTGGCTTATCCTGCTAACATAAGAAGAGACCGCCACTCCCCTTATTTCCCTTTCCACATTCCCGGAATTCAGGTATGTCTCAAACTCCATTATATCGGGATTATGCACGAATTCGATGTGTATGTCCTTAAGTTCATTAATAATTCCCGGCGTGTTCAGAAAATCGGTACCGATAAATCCTCTCCTCATTGCATATAAAGTCACAGCCCTGTACATAGCTCCGCTGTCGATATAGATATAGTTTAGCTCTTTTGCGATGGCTTTGGCAAATGTGCTTTTCCCGCAGGATGAATAACCGTCAATTGCTATTATTAACTTTTTACTCATAATTCGCCGGGTTAATCTCCCCAACCCCCCAACCCCCCTGAAGGGGGGCTAAATCCAGGAATGATATAAAACATTCAGCAGATCCTGAAATAAGCCCCCCTTCAGGGGGGTTGGGGGGTTTGCTCAAGACTTTAAAATTAGCATTTCCCAGACTGAATTCAAAAAGTTATTTTCGGAAACGCTGATATAACATATCTGTTCTTAGTATCAGCGATATATTGTTCGAAGAGCCGGCAAGGTGATATCTTGCCCTGCCAAATTCAAGGTTCAGGAATGATGTGATTATACCGAATCCCCAGCAGAATCCTATTGATGAAATTTTTGCATCGTGCTGCAGTTCTTTTCTTCGCTGGTAATTATATCCGGCGCTAAAGTAAAAGTTTTTATGTGGGATAAGTTCCACTCCGGGGATAGCATGACGCATTACATTCTCAAAGAAACTTTGCGAAGATGGTGTAGTGTTATCTGCATTGATTGAGTCGTTATACTGATGTGTCAGGTCAAATTTCTCAAGATGCCTTAGAGTAAGCGAGAAGCGTAATGGTGCATGAGCCAGTCTGTATGAAACACCAGCCTGTATTTCGAAAGGAAGCTTCTGACGTTTTTCCCCGGCATATGTTGTAATCTGCAAACCTGCATTCCTGATTACAATACCTGCCGAAAGGAGATCATTTCTGCTGTGGTAGGAAGCCCCTAGATCGAACGCAATGCCAAATGAAGTATATTTTTCAAGATGCGAAAGTATTGGTTTAAGGCAGGCGCCTGCTGTAAATGACGAATCCAGTTCACGTGAATATATCAGCGAGAAAGCATATTCTGATGCTTTAAAGGTCCCGGTGATATTACCTGAAGGATCCGCTTCGGTAAACGTTCCATAATTCAGATAGGTCAGTCCGGCGGCAAAATTGCCGGTCCCGGGAAATGACCTGGAGTACATTGCAGAACCATAGTTTATGCCAGCAAAATAGTTTGTATAATTCAGCGCAAGAGCCTGGTCCATGTCTCTGCTCAATAATGCCGGATTATGATTTGCAAGATTCAGATTATTTGTATACAGCGAAACGTTTGAACCGCCCAGCGAAGTGACAAGTCCGGAATGAGTCAGATTCAGGAATTCGTACACATTGTCACCCCCAGTTTGTGCATTGAGTATGAAGGCAAAAGAACTGATGAAAGTAATATATGATATTTTCCTTAGCATGCTTCCGGACAGTTCCAGATATAGTATGATTTTAGTAAACGGTGGAGCTATGTAAATTAGTATTAATGAACGGTATAAGCAGATCTATAATCAGGCTGTTTTGCCGGTCAGTACCAGTGCGTCATCAACATTCCTGCGGTGACCATTTATCTGTGCCATGAAGATCCCGGCGATAACTATCAGCATTCCGAATATATTCTGAAGCGAAAGCTTGTCACCGAATAAGACGAAGGAAAATGCTGCGGTTAAGATCGGGATGAAATTTGTAAACACATTGGCTCTTGTGATCCCCATATTCTTTACCGAGAAGGCAAACATGATAAATGCACCGCATGATGCAAAAACCGATAGCGAAATGATCGGCAGAAAGTCGGAAAAGGAATATAAAGTATTTGTAAAGTTGCTGAAATCGGTGATTATGAATAATGGCAGAAAAAGCAGCGATCCGATAATATTCTGGATGAATACAATGAAAACAGGACTGTATGTTCCCACGAGCCTGCTCAAAGTGATATTAAAGCAGACGGCAGAAATCACGGCGAGCCCCAGGAGTCCCAGACCTTTAATGTTGAATGAAATATTTCCGTCCTTATTGAGAATAAACACCAGGATCCCCAGAAATGAAATAAGGATACCGGCATAATTAATTATCCTGAGTCTTTCACGAAGCACAAGCCATGCGGCCAGTGTGGCAACAACCGGTATTGTTGAAATAATCACCGATCCCACGGTTGCTGAAACGTATGTTAGTCCATGACTTTCGCCGATAAAGTAGAAAAAGGGTTCAAACAGCGAGAGAAGCAGAAAGAGCTTCCTGTCACCTTTCCTGATCTTAACATAGTTCCCGGTGAGGAATATAAACGATGTCATGAGGACTGCTGCCATCACCAGCCTGATAAATACAATTGTCAGCGGGCGGAATGTTTCATTGGCAACCTTGAACCAGATAAAGGACAAAGACCAGAAGATCATAGCCAGCGCAACCGCAATATATGTCCTTAAAAGTTTGTTCAATCTGTATCCGTATTAATTTCCGGCGTGCGAATTTAGATTAAAAACCTGAATTAACAATTTTACCATATCCGAAACCTTTCGACCAGCCGTTTCCTTGTTGAGCATTATTCAATATAAAAAACAGAAATATAAACAGATAGTCAGGAATGATGTTTCGAACATCATTAAAAATGATCTTCTCCTTCTTTGGAAGTGAAGCATAAATTATTATATTTGCCGCCTCTGAGATAAAAGATATAGCCTGGATTTCAGATAATGCTTTTACTATTAATATTTTAACCTAAAGTCCTGTATAAATGAAGATTCTGGTATGCATCAGCAACGTTCCCGATACAACCACAAAAATCAAACTTGCCGAGGGGAATGCCACCATTGACACAACCGGGATTCAGTGGGTAATAAATCCGTGGGATGAACTGTCGCTTACACGAGCGCTTGAGTTAAAGGACGATCCTTTAAAAGGTGTTAAATCAGTTACCGTTGGACATGTCGGGCGATTAGATTCAGAGCCGACAATCAGAAAAGCTCTTGCAATCGGTGCGGATGATGCGATAAGAATAAATGCAGAATCGTCTGATGCATATTTCGTAGCAGTTCAGCTTGCCGAAGCAATAAAAAAGGAGCAATTTGATATAATAATGTGTGGAATTGAATCGAGTGATTATAACGGATCGATGGTCGGTGGAATGATGGCAGAATTGCTGGACATTCCCTCGGTTTCGGCTGTTTCGGGGTTGGATATCGATAACGGAAATCCGGTAATAACCCGTGAGATAGACGGTGGGAAAGAGGTACTGGCCTTACCCTCTCCGTTTGTAGCAATAGTTCAGAAAGGTATCGCAAAGGAGCCGAGGATCGCCTCAATGCGGGGTATTATGACTTCAAGATCAAAACAGATAAAAGTCGTTGAGCCTGTTCCGGCGG
>Ga0316626_10001630_pt1 | contig 10153 bp, 8 predicted proteins | sample OWC_Aug_T1_C1_D5_FD_207656 | JGI IMG/M metagenome (GOLD analysis project Ga0316626, IMG submission 207656) | Wetland soil microbial communities from Old Woman Creek delta, Ohio, United States - OWC_Aug_T1_C1_D5_A | ecosystem: Environmental > Terrestrial > Soil > Wetlands | place: USA: Ohio...
ACGAGGGCCGACGCGGGCGAGTACGAGCTGCTGGGAATCACGGACACATCCATGCTTCGCCCGCAGGTATTCGGTCTCTTCGAGAATCAGGGCGTCGAGATCGGGTTGATCGCTTCGGAGCGCCAGGCGATCCAGGCATGCCTGCGGTCGCTGTCTCTGGAGGACAGCCGCTTCCGGCCCCACGCCGACAAATACTGGGCGGCCCGGGGCGGCTCCCACACCGACGGCGGCGCTTTCCGTTTCACGGTCACTCCTGAGGGCGCTTCGGCTGGAGTGCAGAAGCTGGTATGTGCCGATAAATTCGGGACGCCAGTTACCCTCAGCCCGATGCTGCGCCACAGCCCGCCCGAGCGTTCCAAGGCTGCGAGCCGAGATTCTCGATCCAAATGGGCTGCAGTGATGGCACGTTCGTTCGACGACGGCGGTGCACCGACGGCTTGGCAGTGGATCCGGAACAGGCTGGAGACGTTCGATTGGCCCGAACTTATCTCGGGTCTGAGCTGGCTGACAGAATTCGGGTCAGTGGGAACAGAAGAGTGGCAGTTTGCACGAGACACGCTGACCCTCTTTCGAGACCAACGAACGGCGCTTGGGGACAAGAAGCGAGCCTCCGTTCTCACCATTCTGGATAGCTCGCTTGCGGACCTGCTCGGGAAGCGACGGCCAGCAGGCATTGCTGGGCTTGGATGGGAGACCCGGCACTCGATCCCGTCACCCGCGTCGGAGGTCGACTTCCTCGTTCTTGACACGCTCGGCTTCCCGCCGGAAGGCGATGAGTCGGCGGCACGCCACATCGTGCAGGCCCATCGCGCCGGATGGAAGCGCTTTGTCGTCCACAGTTGGCGCGGCGGTCGCTTCGCAGGTGCCGGGCTCGGGCCCGACTCCGACGGGGTCTCCTTGGATCTGTATGGCGATGTCGGCGACTACGCGGCTTCGGGCCTGGACGGTGCGCGGGTCACGCTGCATTCCGACGGTCAAGATCAGCTGGGCCAGATCATGAAGGCGGGCAAGCTCGTGATCCACGGTGACGTCGGACAGACTTTCCTCTATGGAGCAAAGGGAGGCGAGACGTACGTGCTGGGTTCCGCGGCGGGCCGACCGCTCATCAACGCTGTTGGAAGTCCCCGCGTCATCATCAACGGCACGTGCCTGGACTACCTTGCGGAATCTTTCATGGCAGGCGATCCACACGCCGGCGGGGGCTTCGTGATCGTCAACGGTATGGGATTTAGTGAGGATGGCCACCTGATCGAACTCCCCTCACCCTATCCGGGCGGCAATCTCTTCTCGCTCGCATCTGGTGGGGCCGTCTTTCTGCGCGATCCGCGCCACCTCGTCGACGCCGACCAACTAAACGGAGGCGTGTTCTCTGACCTCAGCGATCAGGACTGGGTACTGATACGGCCCTATCTCGAAGAGAACGAGCGGCTATTCGGGATCCGAGTCGAGGACTTGCTGACGGTTGAAGGCTCCGTCCGAGCGCCGGCCGAGGTTTTCCGAAAGGTCAGTCCTCTGACGGCAGCCACCGTGCTGAGTGAGACCGAGAACCGATAGCGCCGCGGAGCACCGTCGGCTCTAAGCTCCAGGAGGCGCGAGCATCGGCGACGCGCCGCGCGCCTTCTGGTGCCCGTGACTTTGCGGAGCGGCGCGAGGCCGGCGAGAAGCCAAGGCCTGGCGATTCTCAAGTGATGTGCAGGGTTGACTTCTCGACGCGATTGGCGCGCTTGCGAATTCGCCGCCAACTGCTGTTGTCGTTCAGGGTGATCCAGCGCCTCTCCTCGGTCCTATAGAACCAGTCCTTGTCCTGCTGGTAGTGGACCTGGATCCCGCTGGACTCCCAGATATTGACGATCTCATTCCCGTGGGCGTGCGTGTCATCAAAGTCCGTTGTGGCCCGCTGCCCCATTTCACTGTAGAGCTCGTTGAGTTCGAGTAGAAGCGAATTCACTTCCGCCGGCATGTGCTCGACCTTCAGCCCTATCCGCTTCGCCTCATCAAAGAGAATCGGGTAGCTGTGGGACGGGTACTTAGCGTTCAAGGCGTTCGCGATCTCATGGCTGACTGTGTCGTCGCGGATGTGGTGCGCGAGCAGATCCCTGCAAAGCATAATGGAGAGCGATTCGGCGCGATCCACAGCCCCGATCACGAGTGGATGGACATACTGAAACAACTGCTGGTAAGGGTTTTCCTCGCGAGCATCGGACTCGGACCTCTGCGCCTGCCACAGGCGCACCGTCCCCGTCAGCTCATCAAGACTCACGCTCACGCGCTCGTTATCCCGATCGATGGGCGAGAGGGAGTGCGTCAGCGACGTGTCCACGGGCGTCAGGTAGGCCATCGGGCCCATGAGAATTCGGTTCGCGCCGAGTGCGATCATCGTTGCGGCCGAGGCGCACTCCAGCGGCACAAGGGCAGTGAGCTGACCGCAATACTGGCGCAGGAGATTGACGATGCGCAGTGAGGCCTGGCCGCTGCCACCACTTGATTTGATGAAGAGGTGGACTACGTCTGATTTTCCCACTTGTTGGAGAAGTTCGTAGAGCGCCACGACGTCGTCATGGCACACGTTCCCGCGAGGATTGTTGAAGTAGGCCACAAACTTGCCGCCCAGCAGGGAGCTCAGTTTGTTGATGATCGCTTGGGTCTTGTCAAAGAGAACCGGCGGCTGCTTGACTCGGGCCCGCTCGGATCGCTTCTTGGGGTGTTTTGCCATGGGCGGGATTATATCGCTCGACTTGATCTCAAGTGCCAGGCCGTCGGGCCGCAGAGGCACGCGGCGCAATGGACTCTGCTGGGTCGAAGCGATATAGGCGCACGGCTCGCCAGAACCGCATCCGGCTAGAGAGTCGGGCTGACACGCGTCTTTTCGATCATCCTGCAGAACGAACACAGCCCCGGCGCGGAGGTCGGCTGACCACACTCCGGGCAGGCATGCAATGTTTGCATGACGGCGTCCTGTTTCGCAAACAACCCATTGCTGCGCGCTTCAAGGAAGCGCAGATAGAATGTGAGCTTCGCGCCCGGCCGGGCATTTTCCAGTTGATTCAGCACTTCCTTGTAATAGATGGAAGTGGAGCCGACCGCGTGAGGACACTCCTCGTAGATGTACTCGATTCCCCGAAGAAGCGCGTACGCCGCCATCTCACGTTCGTAGAACCGGCACAGCGGCTTCACCTTTCGTGCGAGCCCGTCTGCTGCGGGGAGCACGGGACCTTGCCGGAGCATATACTCGCCCGCCCACGTCAGGGTGTTCCCAAACAGGACAGCAGCCTCGTCGTCGAGGTTGTGGCCCGTCGCAAGCACGTGGTAGCCAAGATCGCGGGCGATGCGGTTCATTTCATGCCGTTTGGCCAGGCCGCACACGGAGCAGGGCTTTCCATGTCCCCGATGACTGAGCTGGGAAAGGGCCGGTATGGTATTCCCGTACTGCTGCTCGATGTCCACGACAAGCAGCCGCAGGCCATGCTCGACCGCAAACTTCTGCGCGAGCCTGTGGGACTCGGCTGAGTATTGGACGCCCCCATCAATTCCGAGGCCAAGATACAGACCGTCGACCGCGTATCCAAGTTGGACCAGAATGTCCCAAAGGGACAGAGAATCCTTGCCGCCAGAGACAGCCACGAGGACCTTTTCATCCCGGCCGAACATCTGGTACTTCTGGATGAATCTCTCGGTTTGCTCAGGCAGCCATTGCAGATAGTGGTCCTTGCACAGAGCAAGTTTGTGCTGCCGCATGTTGATGGCGGCCTTCTCGCCGCACTTTCTACATCGCATCGTATCCCCCGCCCGAGATCACGGCCACCAACTTCACCACTTCGCCATCCTTGAGAATTTCGTCCTCAAGGATCAGTTCGCCGGCACGGGTCGCAATCACCGACTCTGGGAGCACATCGCACTTCTTAAGTGCATCAAGCAGTGTCATGCCGGCGCGCACTTCAAATTCCCGTTCGCGGAGAACAATCTTGACAGTCATCAGATGGCTCGGGGAGCATCATTCTACCATCATCCGCTTGACAGTCATCGAACCTTGGCATAGCATGCAGGCCAGAGTTGCACGCGGCGGCGAATCTCGCTGGGAAGCAGGATCTCAGACTTGACACAGAAGCGGAAGCAGGAACTTGGCGGCTGGGGCGAGACAGAGGCGGCGAACTACCTCGCCCAACGCGGCTACCAACTGATCTCGCGAAACGTGCGAACACCATATGGCGAGATCGACATCATCGCCAGCCTCGACGGCCTCACCGTCTTCATCGAGGTCAAGACCCGAGCATCCAAGACTATGGGGGTGCCCGAGATCTCCATCACTCCCCGCAAACGCGTTCACATGATCGCCTCCGCCGAGCACTACGCGATGGAGCACGGTATCGAGCACTGGCAGATCGATGCAATTTCCATCGAGGGGGAACGCGGACGCCCGGTGACCATCACGCACTTCGAAAATGCCGTCCAGCAGTAAACAGCCCTTGGTGTTGCTTGTCGGGCCCACTGCTGCCGGAAAGACGGAACTTGCCATATCACTGGCGGAGTTGTTGGGCGGAGAGATCGTCTCCGCCGATTCCCGGCTTTTCTACCTCGGGATGGATATCGGCACCGCGAAACCTTCAGCACAACAGCTGGCCAGGGTTCCGCATCACCTCATCAACATTTCCACGCCAGACCGCCTCATCTCTCTCCCGGAATTTCGCGAGCGCGCAGACGCTGCCATCGCGGAAATCGGCAGGCGCGGCAGGCTGCCGATCATGGTGGGTGGTACGGGCCAGTACATCAGCGCGGTGGTCGAGGGGTGGGAACCGCCGCGGATGGAGCCGAACATTCGTCTTAGGACCGTTCTCGAACGTCTGGGCAGCGAGCGCGGATTCCTGTGGCTGCACCGCGGCCTCAGCCATCTCGACCCGGCGGCCGCCGCGAGGATTGATCCCAATAATCTTCGCCGAACGGTGCGTGCCCTCGAAGTCACGCTCCTGACGGGTCGAAGGTTCTCCGAGCAACGGTCCCGGGCCGCGCCCAAGTACCGCCTGATTGGACTTGGCCTCCTTTGGCCCCGCCCGGAGCTTTACGCGCGGATCGATGCGCGCATTGAGCAAATGTTCGCCATGGGCCTTCTGGAGGAGACACGCAGGCTTGTGGAGTCTGGTTATTCCCCAAGACTTCCGACGATGTCCGCCATCGGCTACCCAGAATGTGTGGGCGTGCTGAGCGGACAGTGGACGCTTGAACAGGCGAAGGCCATGATGCGAAAGGCAACCAGGGCCTTCGTGCGCCGCCAGTCGAACTGGTTCAGGCGATCATCAGCGGAGCTGAACTGGTTCCGTATGGAGGAGGACCTCCCCGCGCGACTGGCGGATCATGTCCGCCACGTGCTCTCGAGCGCACCGAATTGACGCGCGCATAGGCTGCAGATATACTGGGGCATCAGAGTGCGCTGACGAGAGACGCTCCTAGAGGTTGGGTGAGCAGGACATCGGCACGCCGGACCTGAGGCTTACGGCACACGCCATTAAGCTAAACGGGTTCCGCTTTCGATATCCAAAGGAGGAGCAATGAACGAGAGGCCTTGGCTTGCGCACTACGATCCGGGGGTTCCCCACACGATCTCGTATCCAGATACGTCGCTCATCCACTTTCTGGAGGATTCTGCGCGGAAGTATCCCGAGCATCCCTGCACGATTTTCAAGGGGGCATCCGTGAGCTACCGGGAAATGGATCGGATCACCGACGTACTCGCTTCGGCGCTGGTGAGCGAGTTCGGCGTTCAGAAGGGGGACCGAGTTGGCATATTCATGCCGAATACACCTCAATTCGTGATGGCATACTTCGCCATCCTGAAGGCCGGTGCTGTCGTGGTCGCCACGAATCCGCTGTATACCGCGCCCGAGATTGAGTACCAGGCCAGCGATGCCGGGATCGAGGTCATGTTCGTTATGACCAACTTCTACCGGACCATGAAAAAGGCACAGCCAAACACTCGCATCAAACGGCTGATCGTGACCAACCTCAAAGAGGGCCTGCCGCCCTTGCTCAAGGTGCTGTTCACGCTGCTGAGGGAGAAGAAGGGTGGATTCCGAATCGAGGGCGGCCTTGCGGAAGGCGACGTGTGGATGAAGGACCTCCTGGAGCGCCACAAGGATGCTGCCCGACCGGCGATTCGGGTAGAGGCGGATGACACGGCGATGTTCCAGTACTCCGGCGGGACGACAGGCATCTCGAAGGGCGCGGTCGCCTCGCACCGGAACGTGGTCGCCAACGCGCTGCAGATCAAGTCCTGGATGACCGGCCTCGACGAGGGCAAGGAGATCGTGCTCATGGCGATACCACTATTCCATGTGTATGGGATGGTCGCCGGAATGCACTTCGCGCTGGCATCGGGTGCCAGCATGGTCATGATCCCAAATCCGCGCGACCTTAAGGATGTGCTGGAGAACATCCAGAAATACAAGACCACGATCTTTCCCGGCGTTCCGGCCATGTATAACGGCATCAACAACCATCCGCAGGCAAAGGCCGGTGAGTTCAACCTCTCGTCGATCAAGGCGTGCATCTCGGGTTCCGCACCTCTCATGCGCGAGACGAAGGAGCAGTTCGAGAAGCTGACCGGCGGAACCGTTTTCGAGGGGTACGGACTTTCAGAAGCGCCGACTGCCACTCACTGCAACCCGCTGCTGGGTCAGAACAAGACTGGATCCATCGGGATGCCGCTGCCGGATGTGGACGCGAAGATCGTGAGCCTGGATGACGGCGAAACCGTCCTCCAGCCGGGCGAGATCGGTGAGATCGTGATCAACGCGCCACAGGTGATGAAGGGCTATCACAACATGCCGACCGAGACTGCCAACACTCTTCGACAGTGGAAGGATGGCAAGGTCTGGCTCTACACCGGCGACATCGCCCGAATGGATGAAGACGGCTACTTCTACATCGTCGACCGGAAGAAGGAGCTCATCAAGCCCGGCGGCTACCAGGTCTGGCCACGCGAGGTGGAAGAGGTGCTCGTTGCCCACCCCAGAGTGCTTGAAGCCGGAGTGGCTGGCATCCCCGATCCGCATCGGGGCGAAACGGTGAAGGCCTGGATCGTGCTGAAGCCCGGCGAGACGGTGACCGAGGCCGAGCTAAAGGCCTTCTGCAAGGAGCGGCTCGCGGTCTACAAGATTCCCACCCACTTCGAGTTCCGGGCAGAGCTTCCCAAGACAACGGTGGGCAAGATCCTGCGCCGCGAGCTCGTGAGACAGCACAAGGAAGGAAGCTGACGCGCGGCCCTGCCGTGATTGACTGGCGAACAAAAGCAAAGGACCTCCCACAAAAGGGAGGTCCTTTCATGCTCGCTGGGCCGCTGCCTCAGGCTGGCTGCGGCGTTCCACTCTTCTTCCCGAAAGGCGGCGGAAAGATGGCTTCGAACTCCTCGCGTGTAAGCGATTCCACCTCGAGAAGCTTCTTTGCCACGGCGTCCAGTTGCTTGCGGTACTTGGTCAGCAGCTTCTTCGTAAGTGTGTACGCGTCGTCCACGAGCTTGCGGACCTCGGCATCGATCTTCTCTGCGATCGCCTCCGAGTAGTCACGTTGCTCAGAGATTTCGCGGCCCAGGAAGATCAACTCCTCCTTCTGGCCGTAGATGAGCAGACCTAGCTCGGGAGACATTCCGAGGCGCGTCACCATCATGCGGGCCATCTGTGTGACGCGTTCAATGTCACTCGCCGCCCCCGATGTGATGTCATCAAAGACGAGCTCCTCGGCGACGCGGCCGCCGAGCAGCCCGGCCAGTGTCGCGATCAGCTTCTTTCGCGAAGTGAGCAGCCTGTCGTCCTCGGGCCGGTACCAAGTGAGTCCGCCCGCCTGTCCGCGACCGACGATCGTGATCTTCTGGACCGGGTCGGCTTCCGGGATGGCATTCATGACCACAGCGTGGCCCGCCTCGTGATACGCGATTACCCGCTTCTCCTCATCAGAAATGAGCCGGGACTTCCGCTCGGGACCCATTACGACTCGTTCGATCGCCTCTTCAAGCTCGACCTGGCCGATGGACTTCTTGTTGCGGCGCGCTGCCAGAATTGCGCCTTCATTGACCATGTTCTCCAGGTCAGCGCCGACGAACCCCGGCGTGCCGCGTGCCAGTGATCCGAGATCGACGGCAGGATCGAGGGGCTTTCCCTTGGTGTGTACCTTGAGAATCGCCTCGCGTCCCTTCATATCCGGTCGGTCGAGCGTCACCCGACGGTCGAATCGGCCGGGCCGGAGGAGAGCCGGATCGAGAATATCGGGCCTGTTGGTTGCGGCAATGATAATGATGTTGGTGTCGGTATCAAACCCGTCCATCTCAACGAGCATCTGGTTCAAGGTCTGTTCGCGTTCATCGTGTGAGCCGCCCAGGCCGGCACCGCGCTGCCGCCCCACGGCATCAATTTCATCAACGAAGACGATGCACGGCGAGTGCCGCTTGGCCTGGTCGAACAGGTCACGCACGCGGCTGGCTCCTACCCCGACGAACATCTCGACGAATTCGGATCCTGAGATCGAGAAAAAGGGCACGCCTGCCTCGCCCGACACCGCCTTGGCCAGAAGTGTCTTTCCAGTTCCAGGTGGGCCGACGAGCAGGACTCCCTTCGGGATGCGCGCACCCAGCTGGATGAACTTCTGGGGTTCTTTTAGGAATTCCACGACCTCGGCGAGCTCCTGCTTGGCCTCTTCCACGCCAGCCACGTCAAGGAACGAGACGGTCGGATGTTCACCGGTGAACATCCGGGCGCGCGACTTCCCAAATGCCATCGCCGCGTTGTTCGAGCCCTGCGCCTGCCGGAAGATGAACCAGAGTACGAGCGCCATCAGAACGATCGGAAGGACATACAGCGCGCTATTGAGGACGCCACCCCAGACGGACGGGGCACGGACCTCGATCTTCACGTTGTCCGGCGACAGCTGCTCCGACGTCACGCCCAGACTAACAAGCTGATCAACGAGGGTGGCATCAGCTTCCTTCCGGGATTCGATGCCCTCCTCGGCGCCATCGGGGAAGATCACCCGAATCCGATCGTCACTGTCGACGACAATTCGAGCAACGCTTCCTTCTTGCACCGCCTTCGCCACCTGGTTGATGGTCAGCGGCTCCTCACGCGTGCCCTGGTCGCGAAATGTCATGTACGACATCGCGCCGATCGCGACGATGAGAAGAAAGTAGATCAGGAAAGATGGATTGCGAGGACTCACTGATTCCTCCAGAGAAACCAACAGGATTATACCAAGGCACTGTTCCTGAGCGCGCGGCCGCGCTCAAAGTATGATGAGATTCTAACAATCCCGGCATTCGCATCTGCCGGCCATCAGCCTGTTCGCTTCACCAGGGCTCGCCGGCGGCTCCGATCCACCGCGGCGGCGCGACGCTGTGCGAACGCGCTATGGTAGACTCCCGTCGCGGCTAGCGACCGATTGCGCGGCGTCACACTAGCGGCGAACCGGCGTCCGGACGGAACTGCTCGGTTGGAGGGACGCCTACGCCGCTGGTTGACCAAAGACCATTCCTACTCAAGCCATCACCATGCCGAAGTTAGTTCGGGCGCTCAATCTGAGCAAGGTCATCGCGCAGCCTGCGACGTTATCAATGTGCTCCACATTCGCCTGCCGCCTTCGCGGCCTCATGTTTCGAACACAATTGACCGAAGACGACGGCTTGCTGCTCGTTGAGGAAGGAGAGACGCGCCTTGGCGCTGCCATCCACATGCTGTTCATGCGCTTCTCCCTGGCCGTGGTCTGGCTGGATCACGAAGGACGCGTGGTCGACAAGGTGATCGCACGACCCTGGAAGGCCGCGTATGTGCCCCGCCGCCCGGCCACCTACATCCTGGAAATGCATCCAAGCCGGATGGCTGACTACGAGATCGGTGATCAGGTGCAGCTTGTTCCAGCCTAGTCGAACCGCATTCCTTGCTTTGATCCTCGTCGCCTCGCTGCTTGTGGCGGAGACGGGCCGCGCCCAGGAGAGCGGGCCGGTCTACATCGTGCAGGCGGGCGACAGCCTGTCCTCCATCGCTGCCCGGTTCAATCTGACGGTCGGTGAGCTGATGGCGGCGAACAACATCACCGATCCGAACCTTCTCGGAGCCGGGCAGGAGCTCATCATTCCAGGTCTCGAGGGCGTCGTCGGAACCCTCGACACCGAATACATCGA
>Ga0316626_10001632_pt1 | contig 10149 bp, 13 predicted proteins | sample OWC_Aug_T1_C1_D5_FD_207656 | JGI IMG/M metagenome (GOLD analysis project Ga0316626, IMG submission 207656) | Wetland soil microbial communities from Old Woman Creek delta, Ohio, United States - OWC_Aug_T1_C1_D5_A | ecosystem: Environmental > Terrestrial > Soil > Wetlands | place: USA: Ohio...
CGGGCCAGGTCGCACATGACGGTCTGGTATCCGTTCTCACGGGCATGTCTTAGCGCCTCCGCTGATATGTCGACTCCGGTGAAGCGGTGATTCCCCACCTGACCGCAGAATTGGACGCCGGGGCCGCAGCCGATATCGAGGACTCTTCCATTGTCGACTTCGAGTAAGTCGAGTACGACATTCAGGCGACCTGCACGCTTCGCGTCCGCTGCAAGACTCACCTTGGTGTAGGTTCGATGCCTGTCGGTTTCGTTCGACTCGGACACGAGATTCGACCCCACCAATTACAGTATCGAGCAGTCGGCCCGCCGCTGGTTAGCCACACCCACCACCATAGCCGGGACCGTCAGGTATCTCCAGCAATCCAGCTTCACCAGGGCGTTCCGGAACGAAGCCTTCCCCTGCCCACGGGAAGGTTCTTCTAGATATCTCCAGGGGTGAGCAAAGGGAGCGTTTGGTGATCCATCGTTCCATGCAGGTCCTGTGAGCGGCATTCAGGAGGGGAGGCAATCACTATGAACTGCCAAGTTGGCCGAACACAACCTCACTTGTCAGTTCCAGAGTTGTCTATACACTGAACGTTGCATAATGGAATGGACGTCAGGCCGCTACCAGGTAATCGGGACACAGCAGCGCATGCCGGAGATGATATCCAGACTACTATGCAAAGGTCAGTAACCTACCAGTAGTCGGTTCCCAAAGGCCTCGCTAAGATTCAGGAGGCCAACTTCGTTGATACGTCGGGTTACGTATACTCGTTCCCGTTCGCTGAAGACCTTGTGATACTTCTCGAGTGGGCGTTTGTATATTCCTTGGCCGGCGCCGTCCGTCCACTCTGCGCTGCCAACTCGAATGTCATGGTAAGTCTTCTGGTAGCTGGACAGCATGTTCTCACTGTACTGTAAATTAAGGACATCACATAGCCTGACCATCGCGTCCTTGGGATCGGAGGTGAGCCCTTCATATTGAACCACGGTGTGTCTCTGGCGATGTGCGAGGCCATAGGTGATTCTGATATCTTGAATCCAGCGATCGAGGCATTGGTCGACGTCCCGCGATCCTCCCCAGCGTGTTGGGTACTTCTGTGTGACTTCGTAGAGGGAAGCTACCACGTCACGTCCATCTCGGACCAGATGGACGAAGTGACAGTCAGGAATGTAGCGCTCTATGATGTCCGTATAATGAAGATGGGCCGGCGTCTTCTCTAGCCATCTTGACTTATCTTGGCTACGGGCTTGAGTATTTAGATGGTGTACCAAAGTATCCACGAAGCTTCTCAGCGAGACATTGCGAAGCCCTCGAGGCAGTTCGTACCGATTGCAGCCTAGTTCGAGAAGGGATGAACGAGCTCTATTGGCCCTCCTTGGCGTTGTTATCCCCAAACGCCGTAAGAAAGGCTTGTGGGGAATTAGTGTGCTGAAGAAATGGGTCTCTGGGAAGGAAAGGACCTCAGAATGGGACGCCAAGATGCTCTGCAATAGAGTCGTGCCGGATCGTGGGCATCCCACCAGGAAAACGCCGTTCCCGGATTGGGATAACCCCCTCATGTTTGGTAGTCCGTGGGCACTCACCGCTGCGATTGGCCACCTAACTGCAGCCGCACCCGTTCGTACGCCTCGATGTAGGATAGGAGCGTGTAGAGAGCCAGGATCTTTGCAGCCGTGCTCAGCCCGATTCTGCGTGCTTCCTTCAGGAGAGCCACCGCGACCAAGAGTGGATCCCGGATCAGGTGGCGTCTCAAGGCGTTCAAGAGCCTGAGGACCGCGAGCCCCTTGCGCCGGGCGAAGTCATGATGCCCGCCAGCGAGGCGCAATCGCTTTTCTAGAAGCGCCTTCAGCGTGCTGCGGGCGGGATGGAGTACGACTGAATCCCCGGCGAAAGCTAGTCGGTATCCGGCTGCCGAGATCCTGTTGCCCCATTCACGATCTCCGAACGACTTCATCGTGGCGTCGAAGCTGCCAACCTGACGAACGACGCTCGCGTACGTGAACGCATTCGCGGTGCACGCGAACCGACCCCGCGTGATGTAGTCCATCTGATTGAAGTAGAAGGTGGCGTCGTAGAGCTCGTAGATGCTCTTCCGATCCGGCGATCCATAGCCAAACTCCACGGCGCCTCCAACCAGGCCGCAGTTGTCAACTCCGAGAAGACTGGCCACTCCGTTCTCGATCCATTCGGGCCGCGGAACGCAATCGGCATCGGTGAAGGCAATGACATCACCACGGGCGATCGAGAGGCCCTTGTTGCGGGCCGCATAGGAGCTGGGCTCTTCTTCCCGTTCGAGACGTATCTCTGGAAACTTGTAAACGATGTGAGTCAGGTCGTGGCTGGAACCGTTGTCGACGACGATGACCTCGACTCGCTCTCGTGGGTACGTTTGTGTCCGCAGCGCACGGAGGCAGGTCTCGAGGCCGCGGACATCGTTGTAGACGGGGATGATGACGCTGACCAACGGCTGCGTGGGCTGTCGTTGAGCGCTTGTGCGTCCAGCGGCGCGCCCCCGATCCTCGCTATCCTCCCACCTCGGACTCTCTAACATCTGCTGTGTACTTGTCTGTTGCACAGTGATTGCCCTTGAGGTCAGTTCCTCCCTGGCCAAGCAGGTTCGATGCCATGGTAGGGTGAGCGAGCGAGTGCCGTGCTACCTGTGGGCCCGGGAGGAGTTGCTCGCATGTCCGGAAGAGAGGTGGAGCGACCCAAAGGTTCGAGCCATGGGGGGGATGCTGGAGGTTGCCGGCGAGATGAGGGTTTAGAGCCTCACCGGCGGGCGACGGCCTTCGGGCCGGGCCGAGCCTCGAGAGTGGTCCCGCGTGCCCCAGAAACATGCAGAGCTGCAAGTCCCGGCGGATTCGCAGGCAGGGAGAATGCTACGGCAAAGGTCTCACCACCAAGCCCTTTTCGCATCTCCCTCGATATCGTAGTGTAGGCAAATTGACGATTGACCGTATGGGCATCTACTGACGGGGACGTCCGGCGTCAGGCGCGGTGGGGCCGAGCGGCCTCTGGTTCGTCTCAGTTCGATTCTCTTCCCCTGATGCCCTTCGTGGTCCTCGATATCCTCCTCGCCGTTTCCTTTGGACGGAGAGCACGGGTGGCCTTGCCTGCCCTCCACATTTCGGAGTTCCCGATGGCAGCCAGCTCTTTGGTGAGCTCCTGCTGATAGTCGGGCCTTCCACACGCGGTGAGCACACGCCGCGTCTCCGCCCCGGAGGCCACCCTTCTGTAGAGCTCCTTGAACAGGGGCAGCACGGCTCGCTTGAATTTCGGCTTCCAGTCGAGCGCGCCTCGCTGGGCCGTGGCGGAGCAGTTGGCGTACATCCAGTCCATTCCGTTCTCACCCACGAGCCGAATCAGGCTCTCCGTGAGCTCCTCGACCGTCTCATTGAACGCCTCGCTCGGGCTGTGCCCCTTCTTTCGGAGGACTTCGTATTGCGCCTCCATCACACCCGCGAGAGCTCCCATCAAGACGCCCCGCTCGCCTGTCAGGTCGCTGTGAACCTCATTCTTGAAGGTCGTTGGAAAGAGGTATCCTGATCCAATGGCAATACCGAGCGCAATGCAGCGTTCCCTTGCCCTGCCGGTGGCATCCTGAGCGACGGCGAAGCTGGCATTTATTCCCGCTCCGGAAAGGAAATTGCGCCGAAGCGACGTACCTGATCCTTTTGGAGCAACCATTATCACGTCAACGTACTTTGGAGGAATCACCTTCGTCTGATCCTTGTACACGATCGAGAATCCGTGCGAGAAATACAGCGCATCGCCTGGCTTGAGAGCCTTCTTGATGACGGGCCATATCGCCTTCTGAGCTGCATCAGAGACCAGCATTTCGACGATCGTGCCACGCTCGGCGGCTTCTCCCACGTCGAATAGATCTCTGCCCGGTTTCCAGCCGTCCCTCGTCGCACGATCCCAGTCCTTCTTGAAGAGCGGTGACTGGCCGATGATCACGTTGAAGCCGTTGTCTTTCATGTTCAACGACTGGGCCGGCCCCTGTACTCCATATCCGATGACGGCGATCGTCTCGCTCTTGAGGACCTTGCGCGCTCTTGCCAGGGGAAACTCGTTCCGCATGACCACCTCTTCCTTCGTACCGCCGAAATCGATAAGTGCCATGGAGCCTCTCCTCCTTTCCAGTTTAGGTGATCCCAACCCCAACGACATTCCGGGATCCGCACGGATCGGCCGACGTCTGCATTTCATGCCCCTCGACGAGATGGGGTACGGGAGGGCATTGTCCACTAGTCCTCTGGGAAACTCAATCCTCGGGGAGGGGATCGGCCTGGAGGTCCCGCGCAACCCGCTTGCGTCCTTGCGTCGAGAGCATTAGGGGTACGATCCATGAACCCATATCGTAGTCGCAAGACCACCCACGGCCGCAACATGGCTGGCGCACGGGCGCTGTGGCGCGCCACTGGCATGGCGGACGGAGACTTCGAAAAGCCCATCGTTGCGATCGCGAACAGCTTCACCCAGTTCGTGCCGGGTCACGTTCACCTGCGCGATGTCGGGCAACGCGTAAAGAAGGTGATCGATGCCGCCGGGGGCTTCGGCGTGGAGTTCAACACCATAGCCATCGACGACGGGATCGCGATGGGGCACGGCGGCATGCTTTACTCCTTGCCAAGCCGCGATCTCATCGCGGACAGCGTCGAGTACATGGTCGAGGCGCACGTCGCCGACGCGCTGCTCTGTATCTCGAACTGCGACAAGATCACCCCCGGTATGCTCATGGCCGCGATGCGGATCAACATCCCGACAATCTTCGTTTCCGGCGGCCCCATGGAGGCGGGCATACTGGTCGGTGAGGACGATGGAGGCGGCAAGCCGGCAGCCAGAAAGCTGGATCTGATCGACTCGATGGTTGCGGCCGGTGACAAGGCGGTGAGCGACGAGCAGTTGCTGGCGATGGAGCGCTCCGCATGTCCCACGTGTGGCTCGTGCGCTGGAATGTTCACCGCCAACAGTATGAATTGCCTGAATGAGGCGCTCGGACTCGCCTTGCCCGGAAACGGGACCTTACTGGCGACCCACGCGGCACGCTGGCAGCTTTTCGAGGAGGCGGCGCGGCAGATCGTGACGCTCGCTCGGCGCTTTTACGTAGATGGCGACACGAGCGTCCTCCCCCGTAGCATTGCGACGGTCGAGGCCTTCGAGAACGCTATGACCCTCGACATCGCGATGGGCGGGTCGACCAACACGGTACTCCATATTCTTGCGGTTGCGCACGAAGCCGGGGTCTCCTTTTCCATGCAGGACATCGATCGGCTCTCGCGTCGGGTGCCCAACATTTGCAGGGTGGCGCCGTCCTCGGCCTATCACCTCGAGGACGTGAGCCGTGCAGGGGGGATCTTCACCATCCTCGGCGCGCTGGATCGTGCCGGATTGGTTCACCGAGAGGTCGGGACCGTGCATGCGCGGGCCCTCGGCGCCGCGATCGACGTGAACGACATCCGCCGGCCCACGGCCAGCGCGGCAGCGCGGGAGAGGGCCCTCGCGGCCCCGGGTGGTGTGCGCACGACCGAAGCCTTCTCGCAGGACAAGTACTACGCCGAAGCGGATACGGACGCTGGCAAGGGCTGCATCCGTGAGGTGGAGCACGCCTACAGCAAGGACGGTGGACTCGCGGTACTGTACGGAAATCTGGCCGAAGAGGGATCGATCGTGAAGACGGCCGGTGTTGACCAATCGATATGGCGCTTCGAGGGACCGGCTCGCGTCTTTCACTCTCAGGAGGCGGCATGCGATGCGATTCTCGGAGATCTCATAGGACCTGGGGACGTAGTCGTGATTCGCTTTGAAGGTCCGAGAGGCGGCCCGGGAATGCAGGAGATGCTGTACCCGACCTCGTATTTGAAGTCGAAGGATCTCGGAAAGGCCTGCGCGCTGGTCACTGACGGCAGGTTCAGCGGCGGCACCACGGGGCTCAGCGTCGGGCACGTCTCACCGGAAGCAGCCGAAGGGGGTATCATAGGGCTCGTGGAAGAGGGTGACCTCATCAGGATCGATATTCCGAACCGGCAGATAGAGTTACTCGTCAAGCCGAACGTAGTCGAGGCACGGCGGCAGAAGATGGTTGCGCGTGGCAGCGAGGCGTGGAAGCCGGTGGGGCGCGATCGGAAGGTGTCTCGCTCACTTCAGGCCTACGCCTTGCTGACTACGAGCGCGTCGCGCGGCGCCGTTCGGGATCTCAGCGGAGCAGGCAGCCGCTGAGGGCCCACCGGGCTCGGGACGCTCACTGAAGAAGAGCGGGGTTGTGCTATACGCCCGTGACCGGCTCGGGATACCCGTTGCGTCCAACGGAGAAGTGTCTGGGCTTGTTGCAGAGCGTGCAAACGGTTCCGAGAGAAATAGGAGGGCAGGGACATGAAGATCGAACACGTCGAGCTCTACCACGTCGAGATACCGCTTGATGAACCGTTCTTTCCTTCCTGGATTCCCGGCTATCCGCAGACCCACAATCATTTCACTCTCATCAGGCTCACTACCGACGACGGCGTCGTGGGCGAATCGGCGGGGATGACGCTGGGAAAGGCCCATGCGGGGTACGGGGATGTAGCTGGCCCGTTCATAATGGGCCGCGATCCCTTTGACGTCGAAGGTCTCATCAACGTGTTGGACGCGGCGTCTCTGCTCGGGATGAGGCTTGCGTGGGTTGAGCCTGCGCTGTGGGACATCATGGGGAAGGTGGCTGGCCAGCCCGTGTATCGTCTGCTCGGTGGGGGCACAGGGAAGATCAGGGCATACTGCTCGACGGGTGAGCTGCGGGAGCCGGAGAGACGGGCAGAGGACCTGGTCCGACTTCGCGAGAAGGGTTTCACAGCAGTAAAGCTCCGGTTCCACGACCACGACTGGCGAAGGGAAGTGGGCGTGGTGGAGAAGGCTCGCGCCACTGTAGGTGACTCGATGGACATCATGGTCGATGCGAATCAAGGCTGGCGGGCCGAAGTGGTGCGACGTGGTCCGGTGTGGGACGTCAAGACCGCGACCGATGTGGCACGTGCACTCGAGCGCTACGATGTTCGCTGGCTGGAGGAGCCGCTCGACAGGAACGATTACGAGGGGATGCGCGAACTCAGAGAAAAGACAAACATGCGCATGGCTGGTGCGGAGCTCAACTCGCGGTTTCAGGAATACGCACTATTGCTTCAGAACAGGTGTCTCGACATCCTCCAGCCGGATGCGACCTTCGTTGGTGGAATCTCCACTTCCAGGAAGATCGCGGCGCTCGCGCAAGCAAGCGGAGTGGGCTTTGCAGCTCACACGTGGACAAATGGCATAGGCCTGCTCGTGAATATGCACGTCATGGCAGCTGCGCCGAACTGCGAGTTCTGCGAGTTCCCATTCGATCCTCCGGGATGGACCATCGAGGCGCGCGACGGTCTCCTTGCCGAGGCCATCGATATAGACTCGGAGGGATTCGTTCACCTGCCTAAGCGACCCGGGCTGGGCATCGCGATTGACGAGGACAAGCTCGCCGCTTACGGCGAGAAGTTCTACGAATGCTGATGGGCGCCCGATATCGGGATCCGAGACCGCCCGTCCAGCGCGATCTGCCCTAGATCCGATCGCCAACAGAAGGGGATCTTCTTGGGGGCGCTCCGCCTCCGGATTGCGGGCTGTGTGCTCGCGAGGGCCCCACATCGTGCTTTTTCGCGAGAATCTGGCGCCGACGCCGTCGCTCGGGCCCGAGGTTTTTGTGGGTGGAGGTTGGCATAGGAAATGCTGCGGCGGGTCCGGCAGCATCAGGAATCCAGCGCCAATGAGCAGTGAGGAGATCATCGAGCGCATTCAGGAAATCGAGACGCTTGTGCGCGAACATCGATACGAACTGGCGCTCGCACTGACAGCCAGGCTGGAAGACGCGCTCGCAGCGTTGCCCCACCAGAACTGGCCCGGCGCCGGCGCGGTCCGCGACCTCTTGCAGGTGTCACGGTTACTGACAGAAACGCTGATCCGCCTGCAGGGCTTGCGCATCCACTGAACCCATCTTGACGGCTCGCGCCGCATGGCCACAAGCACCCGGGGCCGCGACAGACTGGTGCGGTTCGCTGCGTGTCAACGTGGCTACGTTCAGAGCTCCTGACGGCTGAGCAATTATGAGATCGCGCGGCGCTTGGGGGTAAGCGAGAAGGCGATCCGCAAGACCGTGTCAAAGGATATTACATCGCGCGGCTAACTGAGGTAGGAAGCAATCACCCGCCGCAGGTGCTGCTCGTTGAGTACGATAACGTGGTCGAGGCACTCACGACGGATAGGGCCGATCAGCCGCTCCACGTAGGGCGATCGCCAAGGAGAGCGTGCTGCGATGAGGACCTCACCCATATCCATCCCGTCGGCCCGTCGCTGGCAGTAATCACCGTAGATCCCGTCGCGGTCACGGAGGAGGTAACAGGGTGTCGTGTCCCATGGGGATGCCCCGACGATCTGCTGTGCTGTCCAAGCGGCTGGGGGTTGTTCTATTACGTTGAAGTGGATCTTGCGGCTAACCTCGACCACTACGTCCACGGGCACCCGCGCTCATGAGCGCCGTCTTCGGCGATGTCTTCTACTTCGTGGCCCGGCTGAATGGGGATGACCAGCATCAGCCGCGATGTGCTCGGAGTGCGAAGCGATTTGCCCGGCCAATGCGGTCGCTGGGTATATCAATGGCCGCCATGGCGTCGTTGAAGTTGAGTGTGAGTCACGACCGACTCGGCCTATCAGATCGTCCTCACGTGAGGGTAGCGGCGGATGCCCCGGTCGACGCTGGTCGGAGGGCTCCGCGCTGGACGCTCTCCCTTCTGGGAAGCGGCAGTCGCCTTGGCCAAACTATTTGGCTAAGATGCGGACATGACCAAAATTCAAATCGGCGAGCTTCGTGACCGCGTCAGTTATTACGTGCGTCGCGCAGAACATGGCGAAACGTTCGTCGTCGTCAATCGGACGCGCGAGGTTGCCGTGCTCGCGCCGCGTCGTCGTCGGTCTACCCGATCGACCCGGCTGCTGGGCTGCTTGAAGGGAACCGCGACCGTTCGTGGCGACATCGTCTCTCCGATCATCCCGGAAGACGAGTGGTTTCGCTCGTGAAGTACCTACTCGATACGCATGCATGGTTGTGGGGCGTTCTGGGCGATGCGAAGCTCGGTCCACGGGCGCGACGGGTTGTTGCTTCGGCCGGGGAACGTACGAAGATCGGCTTGGCGGCGATCTCGCTCAAGGAAGCCGCCTGGCTCCTGGCGCGCGGCCGGATCGTGATTCGCGCGCCGGCAGCTCCGTGGGCGGATTGGCTGCGTGAGGCGGCGAGCGCTCCCGGGCTGGAGGTGCTGCCACTGACGGTCGAGGTGGCGATTGCGTCGGAGCAGTTGCCTACTTCGTTTCCCAAGGACCCGGCCGACCGGCTGATCGTCGCCACCGCGGGGCTCCATGGTCTGACGCTGATCACGGCTGACGACGCGCTGCGCAAGCAGGCACACGTACCGACGCTTTGGTAGGCGACTGGGGAGGCGGAGGCCGTGTCGACTCGGCCACGTCGGCCTTACGTCCCGCGATCTGCCCCTCCTTCACGCGCTGAAGGGGAGGGTCTGCAATGCCTCGACCCGGCTCTCAAGGCCCAGCAGCTCGCGATTAGCGGTTCTGTCCTTGCCACTTGGACAGCCGTCCACCGTGTAAGGCAGGTCGGAGAGGGCGTTCGCGCCATCGATCTTTCTTCCCTGTTGTCAGTTCCCATTCATTCCGTCGGCCTTGAGAGTAGGGAACTTGGGACGAGTAGGGGGCTGGGGTAAGGGTGGCCCTCGGCGACCAGGCTTGCCGGCGCCAAAGCCAGGCACTTGAGCTGCCTGCCGAGCCCGCACTACTCGCGCCCTTCATGCACCTGAAGGCTCTCCTACCGCCGTCTATTGGAAGGGCCGGACTACGTCTATATAGAGCGTTGTTAAACTTCGGCCGCTAATAGGGGCTATCGTGCAGCCTTACTAGCTGCTGTGACTGGTCGGGGGAAAGTCCCGATGATGGGAGATTTCCCGTTCGCCCATCTAGCTTGATTCCCGGCGTCGCCCGGTGACGGACGACGCCAAAAGCGGGAGTGACACGGTCCTGAGGAGGCAGGGTGTAGGGCATATGGCTGCACCTTGTCGGAGCCAGTCAGGAGGGCCGGGCAAACACGCGGGCCGC
>Ga0316626_10001634_pt1 | contig 10146 bp, 5 predicted proteins | sample OWC_Aug_T1_C1_D5_FD_207656 | JGI IMG/M metagenome (GOLD analysis project Ga0316626, IMG submission 207656) | Wetland soil microbial communities from Old Woman Creek delta, Ohio, United States - OWC_Aug_T1_C1_D5_A | ecosystem: Environmental > Terrestrial > Soil > Wetlands | place: USA: Ohio...
CCATCCTCAGCGGAGACGAAGCAAATGAAGAGGCGATCCTCCTCATCGCGAAGAAGATCGCCTCCCCAACTTATCGCTTGACGAGCGGTCGTTCCATACTACTTTATGAGCACGAGACGCTCGTTCGCGTGCCGCCCGCCGCTCTCGAGGCGGATGAAGTAGAGGCCCGAGGCGACCGCCTGGCCCGAGTCGTCCCGGCCGTCCCATGGAATCCGATGAACGCCCGCGGGCGCCGTCTCAACGCCGAGGAGCGTGCGCACCCGCCGCCCGTTCACATCGTAGACGGCGAGATCCACGGCGCCGCGCTCGGACAGCCGATAGACGAGCGTCCCCGCCCCGCGGAAGGGATGCGGCGACGGCCGGTCCAGTCCGAAGACGGCGGGCGGCGATCCTGCACCGTCCACCGCGCTCGCACCCAGGTCCACGACCTCGGTCGCCATGGCCACCGGCGCCGCCCGCCCGTTCCCGGTCCACGCGCTGTGCATGGTGTTCCCCGCCTGATTGGTCGTGTTCTCGTTCTGGAGGAACTCGACGTACTCCTTCGAGGTCGTCTGGTAGTAGAGCGTGACCTCGAGCCGATCGCTCACCGCCGGCAAGTCGTAGTGCGCCTCATCCCAGTGCTGCCCGTCGGCGAAGCGGGGCTCCGGCCCCGGCCAGTCGGGATCGATCGGAGTCGCCTGCACGAGCGCGAATCCGGCGTTCGTGAAGCCGCGCGGCGGGATCCGGTTGTCCTTGTAGATCGAGTCGTTCAACACGAAGTGGAAGGAAGGTCCGGCGGTGAGTCCGAGCGCCCCGGCGAGCCCGGGACTGATTCCGAGCTCCGCCTCGTAGAGCCGGAGGTCCTCGTCGTGGGCAAGGACGCCCGTTCCCGCATCGTACGCGCCCGATTCGTAGATGAGCGCATTCGACGCATCGAAGGCGCGCACGTTTAGCCACATGCGCCGTCCCTCCGGATAGCCGGTCGGGAGCTTGTGTCCACTCTCGTTGGTGACCGTGACCGCCGCCACCGGCACGCCGCCCTGCCAGGCGACCTCGACGGCGAGGGTCGCGGCGTTCTCGAGCATGTAGAGAGCGCGCGTGGCACCGGCAGCAAGCGCCTGCGGGTCCACCTCCCCCGCGTAGAGATCGGGAATGACCTGGGCCATCCAGGTGTTGCCGCCGGTCATGTCGTGGAGCGGGAGATCCGGGCGGATGGGGACTCCCGCCGGCTGGCCGGCGCCGGCGCCGACCACGTCGCGGAGATGGCAGTCCTGGCAGGTCGAGACGATGCCGTCGGGCTTCGCCCCGGCGAACTGCGGCGCATACACGCCGCCCGGCGTGTTGTACTCGCTCATGAGCCACTCACCGTAGGTGCGTTCGACCGGGAACTGCTCGTACGGGTCGAAGCTCGGCGCCGGCGCATCGAAGTCGTTCGGGGCATAGCGGCCGTCGGGCTGCTTCGAGAACGCCGGGTTCGACACGTTGTGGCAGGTGCCGCAGAGACCCGCCTCGCGATGGAAGGGCGAGGGGATGACGCCGTGGTTTGCCTGGAAGGGGTCGTTGAACGGCCCGCGCTTGGCGCTCGTGGGATCGATCACCGTCATGCCGCTCGCCATGTCGGGCGGGATCTGTCCGAGCGCGGCGAGGATCGCCTGGTCTTCGGGCGGGCTCACCCCCGGCTCGTAGATCGGATCCACCAGGCCGTGGCAGACGTCGCAGTTGACGCCTTCGCGGTCGCCGGCCACGAGCTGGCTCCCGCTGGGCGGCGTCGAGCGGCCGCCGAGCCAGCCCGTCTGCGTGTGGCAGCGCAGGCAGAGGTCGCCCGAGTCGCGCGCGTCCTGATTGGCGACGGCGAGCGCGGCGAAGAAGAGGGGATCGCGGGCCGCCTGCGCCATGAGCGATCCCTTCCAGTTCCACACCGGCTCGACCGCCTGATCGTAGTTGCCGTGACACTGGACGCACTCGCTCTCCGACTGGATCTCGCCGCCTCCGAGCGGCTGCGTGCCCGGGAGATCGAAGTCGCGGAGCGTGGTCGGCACGAGCCCGATCGCGGGAGCCGTGATCGTGAACGAGGCGTTGCTCAGGTCCTGGCCACGATTGTTGCTGGGATCCCACGCCTCGACGCGCACGCGGCTGGCCGCGCCGGGGTAGTCCTGGACGAACCACACGAACGAACCGTCGTTCGGGGTCGCCAGGGCCAGCGGCTTGAACGTGGCGCCGCCGTCAGTCGAGAGCGCGATGTCGACTCGGGCGACTCCGTTCGCGTCGGTCGCCGTCCAGCGCACCTCGAAGGGGCCGTGCGCAATCAGGTTCTCGCCGCCGTTCGGCGCCAGTACGTTGACCACGGGCGGCGTCGTGTCGCTACCGGGGATCGGAGTGAGATAGTTCTGGATGTCGGTGAGTGTGACCTGGCTCACCTGCCCCACGTTCGTCTGGGTGAGCCCCGGGAAGGTGGGGGTGTTCAGGTAATTGGCGAGATCGGTGATTTCGACAGCGTTCGTGTAGGCGTCGCCGTCGGAGTCCTGCCCGGTGATCGAGAGGACGGCGTCGCGGCGGCCCTGTGGCGTGTCGGGGTAGTTCGGCAGGCGCGCGCCGACCGCGGCGCCGTAAGGATTGCGCGGTCCGCCGCCGTTGAAGCGCCAGTGACAGACTCCGCAGTGCCCCTGATTCGAGGGCACGTTGTCCAGGCGACTGCCTACGGCCGAGGGATAGGCGAGGAAGAACCCCTCGCGAAACTCCGGCCTGGCGCTCGCGGGAGCGGAGGCGCCGAGGAGGAGGACAGCGGCCAGAAGCGCGACGAGGCGGGCGTACCCGAACGCGGTCCGGCGGGAAGCCGCCGGTGGATGCGCCCGGGTCGCACGCGGGCGAGGGATCGAGGCCATCTAGCACCTCCGTGGGCTCTCTAGCCGCCGCGCGCGCGGCGGCCCGGCCACGAGCAGATTGGGGGGCGACCGTGTGTGCTCGGTGGCGCATGAGTCATGCCATCGCCGCGGCGGCGCGCGGGACCGCCATCCCCTAGTCAAAAGACAGGTTGTGATCCGGGCTGGGGGGACTGGCCACGGCTGCCTTCGACACCGAGTCCAGCGCGCGGAGCGCGGCGGGACATCCAGTCACCGGCGGCGAGGCCGGAGCGCCGCATGCGCGCGGCGGCGGCGTGCACGCCGCTTGCCCAGCGCCCGGAAACGCACCAGAGCGGCCCTTGAAGCTGGTATGCTCGCCGTCCGCGCAGACGTGCGAGGTACTCGCGCGCTCGCGGGCCGGCGGGCCAGCCGGCCGGTGGGTGGATGGGCGGTGAGTCCGCGTGTGTATCTGTCCGCTCTCTCGTCTACCTCCCCCACCCGGCGAACATCCGCGCCCACCGGCGACGACGGGACGACGATCTCAAGGACGGCGCTAGCTTGGAGGAGGATCGGGTCATGGACTTCGGCGTGCCTGTCGAGCGCCACCGGACCGAGCATCGGGTGGGCCTCACCCCCCGCGGCGTGCGGAACCTCGTCGACCTCGGCCATCGCGTCTTCGTCGAAACCGGCGCAGGCGATGCGAGCCGCTTCCCCGACGCGAGCTATCGTGAAGCGGGGGCCGAGATCGTCTTTCGCCGCGAGGAGGTCTTCGGCCGGGGGGGCGTCATTCTCTGCGTGACCGCGCCCACCATGGACGAGGTCGCGCTGACGAGCGGAGAGCAGACCATCGCCGCCTTCTGGCACATGGCAGTGGTGCCCCGCGCCGTCGTCGCCGAGATGGCGAAGCGCCGGCTCACCGCGGTCGGCTACGAGATGATCGCGGATCAAGACGGCCGCCGCCCGGTGCTCGAAGCGATGAGCGAGCTCGCCGGGCAGATGGCCATCCACAACGCGGCCCATCTGCTGCAGCGCGAGACCGGCGGCCGCGGCATCCTGCTCGGCGCCTCCCCCGGCCAGCCGCCGGCCACGGTGCTCATCCTCGGCGCCGGCACCGCCGGCCGCGCGGCCGCCGAGACCGCCCTCGGCATCGGCGCCCACGTCATCGTCCTCGACAAGAATCTCGACAAGCTGCGCTACCTGCGGACCGCGGTCGGCGGCCGCATCGTGACGAGCACGCCCGATCGCGAGACGATCGCCCAGTTCTTGAAAATCGCCGATGTCGCGATCGGCGCCATCCTCGTGGTCAGCGAGCCGGCGCCCTACCTGGTCACCAAGGACATGGTGCAGACCATGCGCCCCGGCTCGGTGATTCTCGATCTCTCGATCGACCAGGGGGGGTGCTTCGAGACCAGCCGGCCGACGACGATCGACGATCCGACCTACGTCCACGCCGGCGTCGTCCACTACTGCGTGCCCAACATGACGGCCGACATCCCGCGGACCGCGAGCAAGGCGCTCACGCTCGCCCACATGCCCTACCTCGAGCTGATCGCCCGGCACGGAGTCGAGCCGGCGCTTCGTCTCGAGCCGGCGCTCGCCCGCGGCACGACCATGTACCGGGGCACGATCACCAATGACGACATCGCCTCGGTGTTCGGACTCGATTGCCGCCCGATCGAATCGCTCGTGGGTGGGGAGGTGCGGTCCTAGATGTCCTGGTTCGACAGCTACAAGGCGAAGCTCACCACACCTGAACAGGCGGTCGCCGCCGTCCAGAGCGGCTACCGGATCTACTACAGCGGCAACGCGGCCACGCCATTCCCCTTGATCGATGCCCTGACCGAGCGGGACGGCGAACTCCGGAACGTCCAGCTCAATCACGTGCTCTTGATCGGGGAGGATCCAGTCAAGCCCGAGCACGAAGGCAAGTTCCGGCACAACAGCCTGTTCGTGGGCCCGGCCGATCGCGCCGCCATCAACGAAGGCCGCGCCGATTACGTGCCCGTCTTCCTGCACCAGATCCCGCGGCTCTTCCGCGACGGCATCATTCCGCTCGATGTGGCCATCATCCAGGTCTCTCCGCCGGACGAGCACGGGTTCTGCAGCTTCGGGGTCGAGATCCTGGCCACCAAGGCGGCCGCCGACTGCGCGCGCATCGTCATCGCCCAGGTCAACGAGAACATGCCGCGCGTGCTCGGCGACTCGTTCATCCACGTGTCGCAGATGACCCACATCGTCGAGCGCACGCACCCCCTCCCCGAGCTCCCGCGGCGCGAGATCACGGAAGTCGAGCGGCAGATCGCCCAGCACATCACCCCGCTCGTGCCCGACGGAGCGACGCTTCAGCTCGGGATCGGCGGGATCCCCGATGCCGTGCTCAAGGAGCTGGCTGGCAAGAAGGACCTCGGCATCCACACCGAGATGGTCTCAGACGGCGTCATGGAGGCGGTCGAAAGGGGCATCATCACCGGCCGCAAGAAGTCGGTGCACATGGGGAAGGCCGTCCTCACCTTCGCCTTCGGCTCGCACCGGCTGTACGATTACCTGCACAACAATCCGATGTTCGAAGGCCACCCCGTCGAGTACGTGAACAACCCGTTCGCGGTCAGCCAGAACGAGAACATCGTCGCCATCAACTCGGCGATCGAGGTGGACCTGACCGGGCAGGTCTGCTCGGACTCGATCGGTCCCAAGATCTTCTCGGGCTTCGGCGGGCAGGTCGACTTCATTCGCGGCGCCGCTCAGTCGAAGGGCGGCCGCCCGATCATCGCCCTCTCGTCGACCGCCCAGGACGGCAAGCTGTCGCGCATCGTGAACTTCCTGAAGGAGGGCGCCGGCGTGGTGACGACCCGGGCCGACGTGCACTACGTCGTGACCGAGTTCGGTGTCGCGCACCTCTTCGGGCGGAACCTGCGCGAGCGCGCCGAGGCGCTGATCCAGATCGCCCATCCGAGCTTCCGCGAGGAGCTCACGTTCGCCGCGAAGAGGCGGAAGCTCCTCCCCTAGCCGCCTCGAGCGCGCCATGAAGCTCTACACGGCGACGATCGAGGTCGCAACCACGGCGCCCGAGGAGCTCGTCGACCTGACCGCGGCCGCCCGGGCCGAGGTGGCGCGATCGGGAGTCATGAACGGGATCTGCTCGCTCTACGCCCACGGCGCCACAGCGGCGCTCATGGTGCAGGAGAACGACGATCCGGCGATTGCGCTCGACGTGATCGACTGCCTGGCGCGCCTCATCCCGGCCGGCGCGTGGCGCCACGACCGCGTCGACGACAACGGGGCGGCGCACCTGAAGGCGGGGATCATCGGTCCGAGCGAGACCATTCCGATCCGCGGCGGCGAGCTCGCCCTCTCCACCTGGCAGAACATCTTCCTTTGCGACTTCGACGGCCCGCGCCGCGCGCGCCGCGTCCTCTTGACGATCATGGGCGAATAGGCGGCGGGCCGCCCAGGTTTCTGACCGGCCTCCTAGCCCGCCGGCGTCAGGGTCACCGTGAGCTCCTGCCGCTTCGCGCCCCGCTGGACCTCGACGCTCACGCGATCGCCAGGCTTTCTCTTCTCGAGGAGCAGGATCAGGTCGTTCCCGTTTGCGACCGGCTCGCCGTCGATGGCTACGATGATGTCGCCGAGGACGACCCGCCCGCTCTCGTCGCGCCGCGTCGGCTGGACGCCGGCCCGGTCGGCCCCGGTCCCCGCGACCACCTCGATGACGAGCGCGCCCTTGATGCCGAGCCGTTCGGCCACCTGCTGCGTGGCGAGGTGCACGCCGAGCGCGGCTCGCGTCACCTTGCCGTGCGTGATCAGCTCCGGAACCACCCACTTGACGACGTCCACCGGGATGGCGAAGCCGATGCCGGCCGAGCCGCCGGAGGGGCTGTAGATCGCGGTGTTGACGCCGATCAACCGCCCCGCGCTGTCGAGGAGGGGACCGCCCGAGTTCCCGGGATTGATGGCGGCGTCGGTCTGGATCACGTCCCGGATCGGGATCCGGGTCACCGACTCGATCTCGCGGCCGAGCGCGCTGATGATGCCGATCGTGAGCGTCTGGTCGAGTCCGAATGGATTGCCGATGGCGAGCACCTTCTGCCCGACCAGGAGATCGTGCGAGCTGCCCACGCGGAGCGCGTGCAGCTTCTCGCGCGGGGCATCGATGCGGAGGACGGCGAGGTCCTTGTCGGGGGCGGTGCCAATCAGCCGCGCCTCCCACGCCGAGTTGTCGGACAGCGTCACCTGCGCGCGGTCAGCCCCGCGGATCACGTGGAAGTTGGTGACGATGTGCCCGTTCTCGTCCCACACGAATCCCGAGCCGGTGCCCTGCGGAATCTCCATCTCGTTCATGCTGAACATGTCGCGGCGGACGGCGATCGACGTGATGTAGACGACGGCGGGAGACGCCTCCCGGAAGAGATCGATGTTCGCGCGCTCCTCGACGGTGAGGCCGCCGGCCGGAGCGGTCTCGCGCGGAACGGCGGCCGCGATCGGGGCACGGCCGGCCGGGTCCTCCGCGCTCGCCGGCACAGCCGCGCCGCCGGCAGCCCTATCGCTGGCCGCGGAGTCGGTGCGCTCCGCGCTCTCCTGCGGCGCAGCGAACGGATGCCACCAGGCGCCGGCGACGAGGCCGGCCGTGAAGAACAGGACAGATGACAGGCGAATGAGACCGGATCGGCGTTCCTGGGCCATGACGTAGTCCTCCGCGCGCAATCCTAGCACGGAGCCAGGCGCCGGCGGCCCGCGGCCAACGAGCCTCGTGTATAGTCCTCCGGCGCGAGCCCGTCGCGCGACCGTTCACCCCCGGCGTGCGGATACGCCCCGTCCGCCCCGAGGACCGACGCACCCGGCACGAGCCCCTGGTCGATGGCTGATTCGGCAACCGACAAGGAGAAGGAGAAGCCGCGCCGCGGGCGGCGGGGACCGGCCCTCGTCCAGGTGGTCGCCGGCGCCGTCCTCTTCCCCATCCTCCTCGCCCTCCTCGCGCTCGCCCTGCTCGTCGCCAGCGAGCGCGCGAGCCGTGCGGTCGTGAATGCGGTCCTCGTGCGCGCGGGTGCCGGCGCCGGCATCGGCGTACACGTCGGCGAGCTCAGAGGCCACTGGCTCTCCGGGATCGAGCTCCGCGCCGTGACCGCGACCCGCGGCGACACCGTGATCGCGCGGATCGACACCTTGCGCGTCGAGTACAACCCGTGGCGGTTCCTCGGCCACGCCATCGATGTGCGCACGATCACCGTGGCTGGAGCCGCAGTCGATCTGGACCACCTGCCCCTGTCATCGCGCCCGACAGCGGATGCACCGGCGGAGGACCGCGGTCTCTGGCCATGGCATCCCCTCCGCATCGAGACGATCGTGCTCCGCAACGCGACGATCAGCGGGCGCCGCCTGCCTGGCGCGGGCGCGCACCCGCTTGCGATCGCGGACCTGGGCGCCCACATCGACCGCCTGGCGCTCGGACCGGGATGGCCTATGGTCCGGCGCGCAAGGATCGCCGCGCGGATCATCCAGGACGCGGGGGCCGACTCTGCCGGAGTCGGTTACCGGCTCGACGCCGCGGCGAGCCTCGAGAACGATCACCTCCGCATCGCGCACCTCGCCGTCCGCTCGCCGCGGAGCATGCTCGACGCGGCGGGCGGGCTCGCCCTCGGGCGCGCGACTGCTGCTGCCGCCGTCATCGACACCGCATCGCTCAGCGTCACCGCACATCCGCTCGATCTCGCCGAGGTGGCCGCTTTCGCACCGGGACTCGCCCTCGCCGGCCAGCTCGACGTCGACGCCCGGATCACGGGCCGGCATCTCGACGCGCTGAGCGGCCACCTCACCGCATCGGTCACCGGGTTCCGTCACGGGGCGCTCGCGATCCCGAGCGCCGCGCTCGATGCGGCGCTCGAGCGCGGGCGCGCCGATCTCCGTCTCGACACGTCCCTCGCCGGCGCGCCGCTCGCGGTCCGCGGCTGGATCCGCCCGTTCGACCGGGAGCCGACGTACGACATGACCGCCGATCTCGGCCGCCTCCCGAGCGACGCGCCGGCGGCCGTCCGCCACCTCGCGGGCGCCGGCGACGTTGCGACCCGACTCGCCGTGAGCGGCCGCGGCTTCACCCCCGCCACCATGGACGCGCACGCCGCAGTCGAGCTCCGGCCATCGTTCCCCGCGCGCGCACCCTGGGGCCGCGGCACGATCCGGGCCTCTCTCCGCGCGAGCGTGCTCGGCGCCGCGGCCGACCTCGCCGTGGCCGGTGGCACGATCAGCGCTTCCGGCAAGGTGAATCTCGAGCGCCGCATCTTTTCGCTCGAACGCGCCGTTTTCTCCGACCTCGATCTCTCCCGCCTCGCGCCGGGAGCGCCGGCGACCACCTTGACCGGCGAGGTCACGGCCGCCGGGAGCGGCTTCACGCGCGACGAGCTCCGGGTGACCGCCGCGCTCGCGCTCGCGCCCGGCCGCATCGGCAGGCACGATCTCGCGCGCGCCACGGCGCACGCCGAACTCGACCCCGACGCGCTCGCCTTGGGCGGGGAGTTCGTCCTCGACGGGGCAGGGATCACGCTCGATCGCGCCCGGCTCTCGCTTGACGCGCGCCCCGCCCTCGAGGTGGCAGGGCTCCGTTTCGCGCACGTGGATCTCGCGCGCCTGGCCGGGAGGCCGCGGCCGCTGGCCGATGTGAACGGCAGCCTCGACGCCACGCTGGCGAGCGAGAGACCGCTCTCTGCGCGCAGCAAGGAGAGCTGGCTCCGGCTGGCTGCGAGCGGCGCACTGGCGGGGACAGCGCGACTCGATCTTGCACCATCCAGCTACGACACCGTGCGCGCGACAGCGGGACATGCCGAGGTCCGGCTCGCCGGCGGCCACCTGGCCCTCGATGTCGCGGCCACGACCAGCGCCGGCCGTGTTGCGCTCCGCGGCGGCGCCACCGATCTGGATGGCGATCCCTCCTTCACGCTCGACGCGCTCACCGCCGGCGACCTCGATCTCGCGCCATGGAGCGGACACCCGGCGCTCGCCAGCCGTCTCAACCTGGCGGCGACCGCCCGCGGTCGCGGCCTCCGCCGCGACCGCCTCGTCCTTTCCGGCGCGCTCAGCCTCGATCCCTCGCGCATCGCGAGGCTCAACCTGACAGGCGGGCAGCTCGACATCGGCGTGGACGACGGCCGCGCGCGCATCGCGGGCCGGATCGGCGGTGCCGGCGGCGCCGCGACGCTCAGCGCCGAGGCCGAGCTGCGCGGCGAGCGACCGGAGTTCACCGCCGCGATCGATCTCGAGGTGGCCGATCTCACCACGCTCCTCGCCCGCGACGGCGGCCCTGGCCCGCCGGGCTCGGGCCGCCTCGAGGCCCGCATAG
>Ga0316626_10001635_pt1 | contig 10141 bp, 9 predicted proteins | sample OWC_Aug_T1_C1_D5_FD_207656 | JGI IMG/M metagenome (GOLD analysis project Ga0316626, IMG submission 207656) | Wetland soil microbial communities from Old Woman Creek delta, Ohio, United States - OWC_Aug_T1_C1_D5_A | ecosystem: Environmental > Terrestrial > Soil > Wetlands | place: USA: Ohio...
TCACGCTCCAACTGGACTTCGGGTTCGGATCCCCAGTGCCACGGGCGTAAGCCCGTGGGTATCTACTTCGTTACGGCTCCTTATGCCGTTTCGGAACGTCTCCGCTCAACTTATTCTCTTACAACGGCTTACGCCGATGCTTACTTTGTTGTCGACGACGCGAGTCGGAACGAGTAACGTCCGTTTCAAGGTTATTGCCTCCCTCTCCCATTCCCGCCGGGCATCTCCCGGCCAGGGCCGTCGCGCACAGATCCAGGTGGTCTTCGTCGATCACACGAAACGATTCACCACAAGACGCACAAGAAGCACAAGGGGTTCAACGTTCCGGGCGTGACGAGAATCCTGCCGGACGGAATAGTCCGACTTGGCCGGCACCGGGGTGTTTCTTCTTTTCTCACCTTATGCTACAGTCCCCCCCACGATGCCCCGCGCGTCGCGCCGGACACCCGCTGCCACGGCAGGGTGCGCGGGGAGCGCGGATCTCGCCCGCGACGTCGAAGGCGACCCGGCGCCGCGATGGTGCGCGCGCCGCGGGGTGCGGCAAACCTCCACGCTACGAAGGGAGGATGCGGGATGGGGACCAAGCCCGACCCGCGACGCGTTGCACGCCTCACGGTCCCGCCGCCGCTCGGCGCGGGGGAATTCGCCCACCACAGCGTGCACGTCCTCAACCTCAGTCCCCTCGGCGCCCGCATCGCGCATGGGGACCTCCTGCACAGCGACGTGGTCTGCTACCTCGACCTTCCGCCGGCCCTCGGCGCGCTCCGCCTCACCGGGCGCGTCGCGTGGACCTGGCTCCGCGGCACCGAGCAGACCCTGGAGGGCCACCAGCGGTCCCACTACGAGAGCGGGATCGAGTTCACGAACTCGTCCCCCGACCAACAGGCGGCTCTGGCGACCGTGCTGGCGACGCTCCGGGCGGCCCAGACCGAGCCGGGCGACCTCGCCGCGATTCCGGAGACCCCGCCGAAAGAAGCCTCGCAGTCGTCGTGATGGTGCACCGCCTCCGCACCTGCGGCCCCGTGACCCCCATGGGGCCAATTCTGCCGCTGCCCTAACGCATTAGTTCTAAAACGATATACCGAAGCGTGCCGGTGTCCCCGACCCGCGGACTCTTATTGCGCTGCGCGACGACCCCAGACAGGGCGCGTGCCCCGTCCTGGCCGACGAGGGCGAGGCGGACCTTCGCGGGCTCGTAATAGATTTCGTGAGGAATATGGCATTTTACTTCAGCGAGGGCAAAAAAAAGAGTCTCGGCAAATTCTGTGCCCCGGCGACATCGTGCCGTGCGGTGCGAAACGCCATCCTGTCTTTACCGGCGTGGAGGAACTGTCAGGTGACGCCTCGGCGGCCAGCGGAGAACCTGGACGCGTGCTGGCGAGCGACCCTATCGCGGTGTCGGCGAGCCTGCATCCGCTCTCCCGGGCATGACCCACAGGCTCGAAGCCATTGGAGTGGCGAACTCCCCAGCGCGAGGCCGATGGTTTGCCTGATTTGGCTTCCGATCGTCAGTTGCTCCGATGACATCGACCAGGCGATTCTGAAAGAAACACGGGTTCGAATCCCCAACGGGATTCGATGGCCTTTGGAAGGTCGAGATCAGTGGAGTCGTACGGCTCGGCTTAGAGGGGTGGGCCTTGTGGTTGGTCATTGAAAGCCCACACCGGAATGGACCCCGGCGTGGGCTTCCTTTCTCCGACTATTCCGTCCGAATCTTTCCCTTGACCTTCGCATCGAGGCCGGGTGTGAAGTCCTTGATGTTGTGCGCCTCAGCGGCGTGCTTGGCCGCCTGGCGCCGCACGTCCTCCTCGGTCGTGCCACGTATGACATGCTGACACCCTACCATGAGATCCCCGCACCGCAAGATCTTCGCCATGTCCCCCCCCTTCCATGACTGCACTCCCAGGTTGCGCCGTCCCAGCACCCGGCCAACCGTGCCCGCCCGTTACGAAACCGGTGCTGGAGCGCGGTGGAAATGCCAGGCCTTGCGGCGGTGCCGGTCAATTGTCGTGCGCGCATGACAGTGTCGTGCGGGTAGGATTCCTCGGACAGCGGCCGGCGGGAGCCTCGTCCATGAGTCGGGTTACCGAACAGATGCCAAGTTGCGGCAGCCGCGCTGCGCTTCAGCATCCGAGGGGTGGCCGTCGTGCCGAAGGTTCGACCTCAACAAGCCTCTCGATTCGACGCGGGACCCGATAGAAATACGAAAACGGAGATCAATCTCTTTGGTATGATCCTATGATCCTTCAAAAGAAAGGTTTTGACGCTGTCGTGTCGGATGTGCCAGATTTCCTCAGACGCTGGCCGTAATCAGGATACACGGTGTGAGTGTGCTGGCAATGGGTATCGCCCTCATCGGTTGTGGACCCTTCCAAGGAAACGCAAAACTTCTAGACGGTCCAATCGCCAGGTTCGCAGCATCCTTTGCGATGGACTGAGGATAGGGGCCTGTCAGCCATGACTCTCCATGAAAGAGCGCAAAAAGTATTCCCGCCCGTGGCCGGACGCTATACCAAGTTCGGTATTGTCAAGGGCGAGGGATCCTACGTCTACGCCGAGGACGGTCAGAAACTCCTGGACTTTGCCAGCGGAGTCGCTGTCTGTAATGTCGGACACAACAACCCTGCCGTCGTCAAGGCAGCGGTAGAGCAAATCAATAGACTTATCCACGGCGGCCATAACGTCGTGTACTACGAGCCGTACGTCGCCTTGGCGGAGAAGTTGGTGGCGCTCACCGGGGGCGACACCATGGTCTACTTTAGTAACAGCGGCGCAGAAGCCAATGAGGGATGCTTCAAGTTGGCAAAGTACGTGAGCAAGCGCCCAGCCCTCATCTCTTTCAAAGGCTCCTTCCACGGGCGAACGTTTGGAACAATCTCCATTACTGGGTCCAGTGCCGCCTACCGGAAGAACTACGAAGGGTTAATGCCGAGTGTGTACTTTGCCGAGTACCCGTACTGCTATCGGTGCCCGTGGAGAGAGAAATACGGGCAATGCGACATGGCCTGTCTGAAACAGTTTGATGAGATCTTCAAGAACCTGGTTGATCCAGAAATGGTAGCGGCCATTATCATGGAACCCGTGGCCGGCGAGGGCGGCTATATTGTGCCACCGCGAGAATTCATCACGGCGTTGCGCCATCTCTGCGACCAACAGGGTATCTACTTGATTTTGGACGAAGTGCAGACCGGCATGGGCCGGACCGGGACAATGTTTGCGTTTGAACAATTCGACGTGCGCCCGGATATCTTCTCTAGCGCCAAGGCCTTGGGCTCAGGTTTTCCCATCAGTGCCGTCATCGGCAAGGCCGACATCATGAAGCGATGGCCTTCAGGTGCACATGGCGGGACCTTTGGCGGCAATCCGGTGGCCTGCGCCGCCGCTTTGGCCACCATCGATCTGCTAGAGAACGGCCTGTTGGATAACGCGGCGAAGGCGGGGGACTACCTGAAGGGCCGACTCAATGGGCTGAAAGAGAAATACAGCGATGCCATCGGCGATGTGCGCGGTCTGGGCCTTATGGTGGCCGCGGAGTTTGCGGACAAGGATAAGACGCCCAAGGGCGAACTGGTGCATAAGGTGCTGGACTATTGCTACGCCCATGGCCTGATTCTCATTCCGTGCGGAACTTACAAACACGTAATCCGTTTCATCGCACCCACGACGGTCACAAGAGCAGAACTGGATGAAGCTTTGGCGATCCTCGACGCTGGGATTCGGGACGGTTTAAGCACGTAGCCTTGCGCTATCGCGAACACAATTCGCGACCCACACATTGGGAGGGGGAGATTTCCGCGCTAGATGAAAAGCAATCCGTGTCTCCCCTCATATAGCAGGGGGGCCAGAAGACAGGACGTGCCCACACGTGGCCGGTCCGTCGGCGTAGAGGGGACCGTGTGTATCTGAGCGCCAATCCTCGCAAGAGGGTTGGCGCTTGCTATTTCGGCCACATTGCCCAATGGCCGTTCCCATCCCATGGAGACGCGAGGATAGTGACCCGAGCTTTCCGTACGACTTCCTCAAGCGAGAGCCAATTCCCCGCGGCGACAAGCGTTATCGTATTCCTAGACGCAAGAAGGATCTTTGTAGGCCACTAAACAAACGAGAAAGCAGGAACAGTACCGCTGCGGCATGGGAAAGGAGGTGGTCTCAGAGTCGATCGTCGTGCAGAACGCAAGGAGTGAGTGAGTGCGGACGGCGTCAAAGACAAAGATGGAAGAGGAGGCTTGAGACCATGCGTACACTCAGGAGAGCACTAGGTCTGGTTCTCGCGATGGTGGGCGTCGTGGCTCTGCTCACGGTTCCAGCACTCGCGGGAAGTCCAATCGTGATCAAATTGGGGCACGGTGATACCGCGGACAATAACTACGGGGGCGTTCACAACGGGGCCATGGCATTCAAGCAGCTCGTCGAGTCGCGAACGGCAGGACGGGTGCAAGTTGAGATCTTCCCGAACAACCAGCTCGGATCACCGAGAGAGATGTTCGAGAGCACCAAGATGGGGTCGATGCAGATGCTCTGGGAAGGCATCGGCGCGTTCACAGGATTCGTTCCAGAATTCATGGTCTTTTCCATGCCGTACACTTTCCCGAATATCACCGTGGCACTTAAGGTGCTCGACGGCGACTTCGGTGATGAGTTGTCGGCCCTCTCCGTCAAGAAGACCGGCGTGCGACTGCTGGCGTACTCGCAATACGGCTGGCGACATTTCACCAACAACAAAAGGGCGATTCGCACCCCGGCCGACATGAAGGGACTGAAGATCCGAACGCAAGAAGACCCAGCCATGATGAAATTGGTACAGTCCATGGATGCGAGCGCAACACCTATTGCGTGGGGCGAGCTGTACACGGCTCTGCAACAGGGTGTGGTCGACGGTGAAGAGAACCCCACGTCCATGATCCAGGTTGCCAAACTGTATGAAGTCCAGAAGTACATGACCATGGATGGCCATATCCTGGCCGTCAACCCGGTTTGTATCAACGAGAAGTTCTACCAGTCCCTCCCCCAAGACATTCGCCACATCATTCGCGATTCCGCGCATACGGCGGCGCTGGTATACAATGGCGTAAACACGTATGGGGCAACCCTCGATGTTGCTGATCTCGCCAAGAAGGGTATGCAGATCTACGTTCCGACAGAGGCGGAGCATCAGCAGTTCGTGAAGGCGGCGCAGGGACCGGTGAAGGATTTTGTGGTTAGCAAGATCGGCAAGGAGTGGCCCGACAAACTCTTGAAGGCTATCGCCACTGCGCAGACCGCGCACCTGAAAGACTAGGGGATCGAGCAACGGCTTCAACCGCTGGTCGGTGACGCGTGCCTTTGCTTTCTAATTGGAAGGCGAGGGCACGCGTTTTCACTTGCGCACAGGCAAGGCTTATATCTACGTTACGCGCCGGGGGCGCGAGAGGTCCGGCAAGCACACAACCGCCTGGGTGGACGGCACCGGATGGTGGGAGGAATTGTTAGATGAATATGCACGCGGAGCAACGAAATGCATTCATGCGCACGCTGGCTTTATCTAGCAATATCATCAATCAGCTTACCGAGTATGTCATTGCTGCCATGATGGGGGCGATGACCGTCGTCATCTCCTTACAGGTGTTCACTCGATATGTTCTGAATGACCCCCTCACATGGACGGAGGAGGTCTCCCGATATCTCATGGTCTGGGTTTGTTTTCTCGGCTCGGCAATGGCTCTCAAGTATGGGGAGCACATCAGTGTGAGTTTCATTCAGGAACGGCTGCCGCCTCGCCCGCGTCGCGCGCTCGCCCTTGGCCTCGGCCTGACCGTTCTCGCGTTCTTTCTTCTCGCGACGTGGGAGGGGGTTCTGATGACCCTCCAGGTAATGGATCAACAAGCGCCGGCCACCTGGATCAGCATGGCGTGGGCCTACTCCTGCATCCCGGTGGGCTGCGGCTTTATGGCGATCCACACGCTGGTGCAGCTCATCGAGTCGCAACGTAACCCCAGCGTGGAAGCCGCTTCCGGGACCCGAGTTCTTTGACAACGTTCCCCAAGTAGTGACGCCAGATAGCACGCGTAGGACACGGGGAGATTAAACGGTATGGTCGCCACAATTCTGTTCGTCGTCCTATTTGGAACCATTGCCGCTGGCATGCCTATCGCGTGGGCACTCGGAGTCGCGAGCGTCGCCGGCTTGGCCAAGATGGGCACACTGCCCCTGACGGTCATCGCGCAGAAGCTATTCTCCGGCGTGGATTCCTTCCCCATCATGGCTATCCCCTTCTTCATTCTCGCCGGCGATCTTATGGCAAAGGGTGGTCTCAGCACGATGCTGTTCGAGTTCGGCAATATTCTGGTCGGGTGGATCCGAGGTGGTCTGGGACTTGCGAGCGTCGTCGCCAGCATGATCTTCGGTGGTATCTCTGGCTCTGCGATTGCCGACTGCTGTGCACTCGCTCCGGTCGAGGTCCCGATCATGGAAAAGGCGGGATACGACAAAGAATTCGCCACGGGATTGGTTTGCGGAGCCGCCTGTATTGGGGCCATCATCCCGCCCAGTATTCCCATGGTGCTGTACGCTGTCGCGACCAACGTGTCTATCGGCGGCATGTTCGCAGCCGGTATGATGCCGGGCATCATCATCGGCGTGTCCCTAATGGTCCTGGTGTACATCATGTCCGTGCGACGGAACTATCCTCGGCGAACGGAAAAGCTGCCGTGGGAGGTTCTCCTACGGAAAACGATCCAGGCCGTTCCAGCCGTTCTGATGCCGGTCATCATCCTAGGCGGGATCCTAGGGGGCATCTTCACCCCAACCGAAGCGGCTTGCGTGTCCGTGGTCTACGCGTTCATCCTCTCGATGTTCTTCTATAAGGACGTAAGATGGCGAGACCTCCCGCGGATGCTGGCTAACACCGGGATGATCTCGGCTGTCGTACTCATCCTCGCCAGCACGTCGAATATTTTCGGATACCTGATCACCATGGAGCGCGTCGGCCCCTACCTCATCACTCTCTTTCAGGGGCTAAACCAATTTTGGTTTCTTCTCGGAGTCAACCTGCTCCTTCTGTGGATCGGGACCTTCATGGACAACACGCCGCCTATCTTAATCCTCGGTCCGATCTTGGCACCCCTAGCTGTCTCCTTGGGCATCCATCCGCTTCACTTCGGAACGATTTTCATTGTCAACATGGTCATCGGTTTAATCACTCCCCCGCTTGGGCAGGTGCTCTTCGTCGCCGTTCCTATCACGCGGCTAAAGTTCGAAACGGTGGCAAGAGCAACATTCCCATTTCTCGTGGTGGAGATCATCGTTTTGTTCATGATTACGTACGTCCCGGCTACTGTGATGTGGCTGCCTCGGCTATTGGGATATGCCCGGTAGTCTTATCGGCAGCGCGGCAAGCAAACCGTTCGCGACCGTACGCATGCGTGGAACCGCTCGTCACCTTCATACATTTAAAGAGGAGGATTCAGCTAATGATGAACTGGAATAGCTCGTTGCTGGTTGCCGACGATCGCGCCCACCTTCTCCACCCGCTCCAGCACCCCGCCGACCACGCCACGCCCCATGTCTGGGTCAAAGGCCGAGGGGCCGTGTTGACGGATGCCGACGGCCGCGAGTACCTTGACGGCCTCGCTTGTCTCTGGAATGTGAACGTGGGCCATGGCCGCAAGGAACTTGCGGAGGCCGCGGCGGCCCAAATTGGGACCTTGGCCTACGCGACCAACTACGTCGGGTCCTCAAACGTGCCGGCCATCCAACTGGCGCACCGACTGACGGAGCTGGCCTACCCCAACCTCGTCGCCACCTACTTTGCCAGCGGCGGGGCGGAAGCCAACGAGAGTGCCTTCAAGACCGCCCGGTTCTACTGGAAAGTGAAGGGGCAACCGCAGAAGGTAAAGATCATCTCCCGCCAGTACGGGTACCACGGGGTGACCCTGGCCGCCATGAGCGCCACCGCGGTCCCGGGGTACGCCAAGATGTTCGAGCCTTTGGTGCCCAATTTCGTCCACACGGCCGCGCCATATGGGTATCGCCTGGCAGGGGTGCGGCCGGGCGAGACCGTGGGGCAAGCCGCCGCCCGCATGTTGGAGGAGACGATCCTGAAAGAAGGCCCTGAGACGGTGGCCGCGGTCATCGCCGAGCCGGTCCAGGGGGCGGGCGGGGTGATCGTCCCCCCGGACGACTACTTCCCCCTGATCCGCCAGATCTGCACCAAGCACCACGTCCTCTTCATCGCGGACGAGGTCATCACTGGCTTCGGCCGCACTGGGGATTGGTTCGCGCTGAAACGGTGGGGTGTCCAACCCGACATTCTCTCCTTCGCCAAAGGCATCACCAGCGGTTATCTACCTCTCGGCGGCATCATGGTGTCGCAGGAGATCGTCGATGCGATGGTCTCTGCCCCGTACGCCGACCGCTGGATGCACGCCTACACGTATTCCGGCCACCCCACCTGCTGCGCGGTCGCCCTTCGGAACCTAGAGATCCTTGAGAAGGAGGGGCTCGTCGAAAACGCCGCGAAGATGGGCGCACGGTTGCTCGCCGGCCTGCAGACCCTGACGGACTTCAAGGCGGTGGGCGACGTCCGAGGCCTCGGTCTGATGGCCGGGGTGGAGCTGGTCGCGGACCGCAGCACCAAGGCGGCCTTCGATCCCGCCACTGGGACCATCGGCAAGGTGAAGGCCGCCCTGGAATCCCGCGGGGTCTTCACGCGGAACATGCGCGACATCATCGCCTTCTCGCCGCCACTGGTGATCACTGCGGCGCAGGTGGACCAGTTGGTAGAGAGCCTACGAGGAGCCCTTGAAACCGTGCTCCCCGACCGCGCGTAATGCTCGAAGAAGTTATAGCGGCAGGTTAGTGCAATCGCTCATTGCGCGGGAGGAGGATTAGCGTGTCGAGCCCCGGTCAGCTGGAAGGGAAGATCGCTCTCGTGACAGGATCCTCCCGCGGCATCGGTCGTGTAATCGCCAGTTACCTAGCAGAGCTTGGTGCCGAGGTTGGTGTTCACGGAACGACACCCACCTCGGCTCAAGCTTTCGGCGAGGCGGAATCACTTGACGCTGTGGCCCGAGCGATCGAGGCGGAGTCCCACCGAAGGATCGTTCCGGTGCATGGAGACCTCACTGTTCCAAGGGATGTCCGAACGGTCGCGGAGAGGATCCGTAATACACTTGGCCCGATTGACATACTCGTCAACTGTGCTGGCGGTGATATCGGTGTGGCGGGGACTTCCGGCATCAACGCCGGGAAGCCCGCACACAATGATGCTATCTTTATCTCGCACGAAGACCTTCGAGCGGTGCTGGACCGCAACTTGCTTTCGTGTATACTGGCCTGCCGCGAAGTCGCCCCCACCATGATTGAAAGACGGGCGGGCCGGATCATCAATATCGGAAGCGTGGACGGACTGATTGGCCAGGCGGAAAGTGCCATCTACGCGACCGCCAAAGCCGCCGTGCACGAGTACACGCGGTGCCTTGCCGTGATGCTCCGCCCGTACAACGTGACTGCCAACGCTATCGCACCGGGCGACATTGTCACACCACGGTTTGTGGCAAGTCGAAAGATTGACGGACGCAAGATGGTGGAGGAGGGAACCCTCGACCGGTACGGTCGCCCGATCGACGTTGCGCACGCCGTTGGTTTCCTTTCTTCTATGGCCGCCAGCTACGTCACCGGGCAGGTCTTACGGGTGGACGGCGGCCAACAGTGTTTTGCGTGCTGAGATGACTAAAGCTCAAGGAAAGAGGCCAGACGGCGCTTGCCGTTTGACGGAACGTCGGGTGTCTGCGATATTTGTTTGTGACTGCCGTCTGATATAGATGCCCCACAACCTACGGTCCCCCTCAGCTAACGGCGAGGCCTGCAGATCGGACGCGCCCACGTGTGCCCGTTCTCTCGTCCCCGATTTCTCGCCCCCGTTCTTCATGGAGGGAACCTTGCGAATGTGAGCGCCGATTCTCGGGAAGAGGGTCGGCGTTTTTGTTGCTTGGGCACATAGCTATTGCCTTGCAGTTGAGTGTCTCGCAGCCCATGGTGCCCCCGTCGAAATCCCTTGCCCTGAACCTCCGCTGATGGCATGCTCCCCCAGAAATACGAAAATACGGGACGTTGCCAAGTATGAGTCTTAGGGGACGTTGCCACTTTCAACATGTTGTGAGCA
>Ga0316626_10001636_pt1 | contig 10139 bp, 11 predicted proteins | sample OWC_Aug_T1_C1_D5_FD_207656 | JGI IMG/M metagenome (GOLD analysis project Ga0316626, IMG submission 207656) | Wetland soil microbial communities from Old Woman Creek delta, Ohio, United States - OWC_Aug_T1_C1_D5_A | ecosystem: Environmental > Terrestrial > Soil > Wetlands | place: USA: Ohio...
CCTTGGGAAGCATCTGTGAGGAACCGCGGGCTCGGGCGTTGTAGTCCTTGTTGAGGGCGTAGTCCGAGACGGCGATCTCCTCGGGCACCGGGAGGCCGGTCAGGGCGTCGGTGATGGCGTTCGAGCCAAGGATGTGTCGCTTGAGGGGGATGGGGAGGAACTGGCGGTTGAGGGCACGGTACCAGTTGGCGAGCGGCTCGATGAGCTGCTGCTCGCAGATTACGGTTTCGAGGAGGAGCCGGGTATTGACGGCCGCTTGGCGCCCAAGGAAGCCGCGAGCAGTCTCACGATCTGGCCCCGACGCACCCATGACCGCATCCTCATGGATTCCAGTAGCGTTTTGGAGCCAACGCCACGCATACTCCACTTCGGTGTGGGAGAGCTGGAAGCCGCGAAGATCGGGTACGAGAGGCTGAAGCGTCCCGTTCGAAAGCCCCTCAATCGGGATCCAACGATTGGGGCGCACGTACAGTTGATCAGGATCAACGCCGAGCATATCAGAGTCGTAAGCGTATGCCGGAGAGACGACGTTATCGAGGACATCCAGGCGGTTCGAGACGAGGCGGTTCGCCACCGCATTGAGGTGCTCTCCTAGCTCCGTCTTCGAGGGGCCATCGAAGTGATGGGGATCGACGACGGGCGTGTAGGCGAGGAAGGGGTCCTCGCCGAAGTCGTAAGGAGTGGGGCGGTCCCGCAGGATTACCTTCCTGTTGGCGATGCTGATCACTCGGCGAGCCACGCCATCGGAACCGACCAGATCGTCAGGGACCAGCCCCCACATCTCGATGATCTCGACGGGCTTCGCGTAGCGCTCCTGCACGAACATCTCGTTCCGCAGGTAGCCCGCCCGATCCTTGTAGTCAGCCTCGATGTCAGCGACGAGGCCCGTCAGCTCGACCTCGCGCGCGGCACTCTTGTTGAAGAAGCCCAGCTTGGCGAAGGCGCGGATGTCGTCCAACTCCAGGTAGTAGCGCCGGATCTTCCAGCGCATGTCCCAGATGCGGGGGACTCGCGGCTGCGGGAAGAAGTCAAGGCGGTCGAGGACTTCCCAGTCAGGACCGTCGAACTTGATCACCTTGCGCCCGCGGATCTGCTCGACCAGTTGGCCGGTAATGGGCGTGGCGACCTGACTGCGCTCCGGCATGATCTCTTCCTGGTAGCGCCAGCCCACTTGGACGATGGCAGTGCCGTAGAGATCGCCGGAGAGGAAGGCATCGACGCCCTTCAGGTAGGAGCGCGAGTCCTGCATCTGCGCAGCGACGAGCAGCTCCTGCTGCCGGGCGATGGCGTAGTCCTCCTCACCGTAGCCAACGAAGGCGACAGGCGGGTGGGCGCCGAGGGTCGCGGATGCCTTGCGGGCAACATCCGACCAGACCGTGGAGAAGGTCATGGGGATGAAGATGTTGTTCCGGTACTCGGGCGCCTGGGGGTCGCGGTACCAACCACGGTAGAGGTCGTACCAGTGCTTACACTTGGCGAAGTACGGCTCCTGGTGCTTCTTCGACGTCTCGAAGCGATCCAGGACGAGCGTGCGTACTGCCTCGTCGTGGTTGCGGAAGGAGGCCAGCGAGGGATAGGTGTAGGTTTCAGCCATTCAGGTCGTCGGGCAGTGGGGCGGTTGACGCCTCGGGGAGTCCTTCTGGACTGAAGATGGGGTCCTTGATCGCCTTCCCCTTGGCTTGCAGGTAGACGATGCCCATGTTGTCGGCCTCGGTCTGCGCGACTTCGCCCTCGGGCGGCATGAACGAGAAGGCCGCCTTGATCAGGTGGGGGGCATAGAGGGAGCGCCAGGGATGGCTCTGCCAGACGCCGCCGTTGTTGAAGACGGCGTAGTAGAAGAAGGAGTTGAGATTCCAGAATGAGACGTGTGTGGGGTCCTGATCGGCGCCCCGCCCATCCGTGGAGGGGATCACCAGCTCAGCGATGCCACCCGGCTTGAGCACGCGCCAGCACTCATTCATGAAGTGGATGCGGTCGGGCAGGTGCTCGGCGAGGTCTACCGCGATGATGCGGTCGGCGTAGTTGTCGGGGAACGGCCACTTCTCACGGAGGTCGGCCACCACATCCACGCCGGGGAAGCGAAACATGTCCACGTTGATGAACGCGGGCGAGGCATGGCGGTTACAGCCGAGGTTGATGATGACAGGCTTCTTCTTACTCACTTGTTGGCTCCTCTCCCATTATACCACATTCACTACCCTCTTGTGTAGTGGCATGGTATACGTCTCGGGTCAGTTCTACGTCGTCGATGCAGTATTGGACTAGCTCGCCCCAGCGGCCCTCAGAGGCGAGGGCGGGGGCGTCTTCACCGTGGCCGGTCTTGCCCCGGCCCACGTAGCGTTGCCCCGCCTTCTCCAGGCTCAGGGGCTCACCGAACTCCATCTTGAGGTCGCGGTGGTCCTGGAGGAGGAGGGTTCGGCCGAGAAGGGACTCGATCACACGGATGTCGAAGCGGAAGCCATTCCAGGTGACCACCTCATCGGCGGCCTCCAGGTAGGCGGCCAGGGCCTCGATGGTGTGGTCGTCCCACACGCGGGTGATGTTGCCGGGCTCCTCGATGGTGACGGCGATGGACATACCCCCCTCACCGCGGAGGAGGGCGTCCCAGCCACCTACGTCAGCAGCGAGGGCTCGGGTTTCGATGTCGAGGAAGACGCGCTTCATGGGTTCACCTGGACAGTACGGATGGAGAGGTTCATGCGCTCCACGTCAGCCTGGGTTGCGGGCGGAGGTGCCCAGACCATGTTGGTGTTGAAGGTGTGCGCGGCGACGAAACAGCCGGGCTTGAGGTTCTTCTTGTACCAAGGGACGCAGCAGAGTGGGGTGTGGTAGCTACGGGTGAAGCCGGGCGGCATGCTGCCCTTGGGATGCAGGAGCCCCCAGAAGATGAAGGGCGCGCCGTTGACCTCCATCGGGACGAAGGTGGTGCTGGAGACGAGCCTGGCGAGGGCTCGGCTGGCCTGATAGGTGGAGTGCAACTTCTCCAGGATGTAGGTGAGGCGGGCGTCCAGGACGGCGGCCTGTAGCTCGGTCATGTGGTGGTTGCCGCCCCACTGATCGGCAGAGGTCACGTCGCCGTGGTTGCGCAGGCCCTGGATGCGGATGTGAGGGCTCTCGTCCTTGGTGATGAGGGCGCCACCCTCGCCGCAGGAGAGGACCTTGCCCTGCTTGAAGGAGAGGACGCCGATATCGCCCTGGAGGCCCGCCCAGTAGCCTGTGACGTGGTTGCGGGTGCAGAAGGCTTGCGCACAGTCCTCGACGACGGGGATGTGCGGGAAGGAGCGCTTCATCGCAGCCACCGCAGGCACGCCCCCGTGCACGGAGACGGCGATGATGGCGGCGGGCTGGAGGGCGAACTCCCAGTCCATGAGGACTTCGGCGATGGTTTCGGGGGTGATGAGGCCGGTGAGTGGGTCCACGTCGGCGAAGACGGGCTCGGCCCCACAGGCGAGGACGGCGGAGGCGGTGCCCGCCATCGTATAGGCGGGGACGATGACTCGATCGCACGGGCCGACACCGAGGGCTCGCAGGGCGAGTTCGAGGCCGGTGGTGCAGGAGGTGGTGAGGGTGACGTGCGCGCCACCGTAGATCTTGGAGAGGCGCTCTTCAACGCGCGTGCAGAAGCCCTGGGGCTTGCGGACGGAGACGCGGTAGCCCGAGTAGATCTTGCTGAGGACTACGGACTTGAGGTTGTCGAGGATCAGGCGATCCTCAGCGGATAGGGCTGCGGGGTCCAAAGGCTGCTTTGGGTCGGCGGTGCCAGTGGTCGTAGGAGGCCCGAATAGATTTGCCACTGAGAATCTCCTCGAAGGGGCGCCGCTCGACGGGAGCCTCGCGGGTGCCCTGTGGGTTGAAGATGCGGTACACGTTGGGATGGAAGGCATCGGCGGCAGCGGAGGCGTAGTCGTCGTGCTCGGAGAGGCCGATGCGCGCCATCTGGTCGATGAGGTTCGGGCAGCGCCCGCGGACCAGCTTGACGTGGCCGTCCATCCAGTAGCCAGCCACGGAGCTGATGCGCGCGGTGTTGTTCTCGCCGCGGCCTCGTCGCAGCTCCTCGAAGTGGGGCATGCGGAGGCTCGCATCGCGGAAGGCGGAGCGGAGTCGGTCCCGCCAGAGGCCCGTCTTTCCGCCGATCTCAGCTTCGTCTGTCATGCAGAAGATGATCTTCTTACGCTCATAGAGGTGGCGGACCACCTCTATGAGCCGAGAGATGAAGTCATCGTCTCGCCAAGAGTTTGAACCGTGCTCGGCGATGTAGTAGACGTCGGCGAGGGCTCGGTGGTGAGCCGCGACGATGATGGTCGAGAAGTCGCCGGTGCCAGTCCGCTTCGGGTTCTTGAAGGCCGTGTCCATGTGGATCGAGATTATGGTGTTGGGCGGCACCTCGGCGGAGTTGATGAGGCACTCCTCGATCTGCGTGTAGGTCAGCGGCTGTAGGTCACCCGAGCCTGGGCAGAGCATGATCTGCGCAGCGTAGTCTGAGGGATTGGTGTCCTGGTAGCGGGACAGGTCCTTCTCGGGCCAAGCGTTCGGGAGGGTGGGGGTGCCGTCTTCCTTGCGGCCTGGAAGGTGGTACATGTGCCAGAGGCCCGACTTCCGAAGGTACCGGGCATAGTCTGTGGGGAGGGGCATACCCTCGACTTCGCACACCCCGTCCCGGCGAATAGCAGAAGTGAGAGGATCGCCATCAGTGTACGGCGTGCCCACGTAGACGAAGAGCGAGTGGTTGAGAAGCGCTGGGTACACGGAGTCCATGTGCTTCTTCGCCTTCGAGATCCAGTTTCCCTCTTCAACGATCTTCTCCTTGGTGACGGGATCATCGAGGATCATGACCTCGGGGTGCTTGCCCGTGATGCCAGTCTCGACAGCGGTAATCTCGACGGAGCCTTCGGTGCGGTTGACCCGACGAGGGCTCACGGTGAAGCGGTCCATCGTCCAGGTGTCGGACTCCCAGTTGCCGTAGAGCCACGCGAAGATGGCGAAGCCATCCTGGTCGGCAAGGACCTTGCGGATGTACTCGCCGAACTCGATGGAGAACTTGGTCACTGCGGAGGAGATCACGCAGGCTCGGTTGGGGTCGCGGAGAAGGAGCCAGAGCGGGAGGGCCTTGGTACAGAGCATGCTCTTGGCAGCGCCGCGGTGGGCGTCGATCATGATGAAGCGGCGTTCCTGCTCCTTCTCCCACTCTTCGACTTGGCGCTGGAGCCAGTCGCACCAGGGGCCGTGTACTCCCTCATCCCACCACTTGCCCATCGGATTGCCACGGACGAACTGCGGGATACCAAGGACGTACTTGACGAAGAAGCGGAACGAGCGGACGCCCCCCTGCGCGAGCAGGCGGCGCTGAGACTCCTTGGGCCACTTCTTCGGACGCTTCACTTGCCCTTCTTGCGCTTGGAGAGGCCAGCCTCAGACATGGCGATGGCGATGGCCTGCTTGCGGTTGGTGACTCGGGGGCCACGCTTCGAGCCGGAGTGCAGTTCGCCCTCCTTGTATTCGTGCATGACCTTGCGGACCTTGCTGGCGTTGCCGGGCGACTTACGGGGCATCGGAGTCCCTCTTACTTGCGAATGCGCGGCGTAGCTGAACTGCAAGAACAGCGATGCAGACTGCCGCGGCGCAGACGACGAGTGCGGTTGGCTGGACGAGTAGGGCGACTTGGAAGGACATAGGTGGTTCCTTTCAGGCGCTCGCGGATGAGGCGGCGCCAGGAGGTGAGGCGCTTCTTGTTGAAGTGCTTCTGCCAGAGCTTCTCTTCGAGGGCTCGGACGACGTACTCCTCTACCGTATCCGACAGGGACCGGAGGATAGGCCGGAGGACGATATGGAGGGCCTCGTGGAGTGCGGCGGGGATGTAACCCACACGTGAAGGGTCGATGCAGATCGCGGCGGAGCGGGGACGGAAGGTGCCGTCGAACTGCTTGTCGCCTTCCGCTTCGACGGAGGCATCAACGTGGGCGTCAAGGGCGACGAAGGTGATGGTCGTCGCGGACGAGGAGAGGAGGGCTTCACAGGCATTGAGGATCCTCTGTGGGGTTAGCTTTGCCATACGCGGTCGAGGGCCTTTCGAACGATGGAGGGTCCTACGGCTTCGATGATGGCGGCGACTTCGGCGATCTGCTCGTCCTCGGTCATGGGGTCGGGAGGGCCGAGCTTCGCCGGGGTGAGGAGCTGGACGCGGAGAGTTTCGAGAGCGCGGATGGCCGCGACCTGGGCGTTGGCGTTCGGCGAGGATCGCGCGACCAGGGAGAGGATGCGGAGCGAGGCTTCAGGGGTGAGCGGCTCCTCAGCGTTGTCAACGGTGGCGGAGGCTGGCAGGTCGGAGACGCCGAGGGACTCGGCTAGGACGGTGCGGTCGGACTCCGGGGACTCGGCGTGGCGCATCTTGGTGGCGAGCAGCTTGCGCCGATACTTGACGGTGCTCCGGTCCACGCCGAGGAGGTCGGCGATGGCTTGGTCGGTGAGGCCGGAGACGGCCTGCTGTCGGATAAGGTGGTCGATCTGCTCGCGTTGCTCGGGCGAGAGGTACTGCCCGCGGGTGCGGCCGCGAGTCTGCCGGTAGATCTTTTTCGGGGCAGATTCCGCAGATGCGGACTCGGGCGGAGTGGGAGTTGGGGTCGGTTCGTCCATATACCCAAGTTGGGGAGTTTCGCGCAGCTACGCGGCCTGTGAAAGGGGACCCACCCCCTCCGCTATGGGGGGCCTCCCGGCACCCCATCACTAGGTGCCCACTTCTACTCCAAGCTACGCTATAGTATAGCACACCCGCACCCCCGCATGCAACCCCCACCGCACTGTGCTGCGCATGCTGCGCTGCATGCACGCATGGGTCAATGGGGCAACGCACGCAAACAAGTGGGGGTGGTGCTGAAGTGCACCACCCCCACTGCTACGCTGCGCTGTGCTGTGCTACTCTGTGTTACCGCAGTCGCGGCTTGCCCCACCTATGCGCTTGCCCCACCCGTCGTAACTCCTCACGCGCTAGCACCCGCTCAATCTCCCGCTGCCACCGCTGCGCTTCAGTCTCACGGTCCGCCCACACCACAGCGCACCACGCTGCCACCACCGCCACCATCACACACACCCCGCACACAACCTTCAGCATCACGTCACCCGCTGCCATCATCGCACACCCCCTCTCCTATTCCACCGCCGCCCGCGCTTGCGCGCCGCCTTCACTTCACGCCACACACCATCAGCACACTTTGCCCACCGCCGCCCCTCTGCCACAATGTACCCTTTGCCGCCCGCCCACATCGGCCGCGGTTCGCCGATGTGCTGCGCGCGCCGGGCCGTCTCCTCCTCCTCTATCGGCCACCGCCCGCCATCGTACAACCCACTGCCATCGTCGCACAGCCCCACATCACTGCCCGCCCACCCATCACGTTCAACCTTCAACCGCTCCACCACGCCGGGCTGCGTCCCTAGCACCACCTCGCACACCACATCGGCGGGCACTTGATACACCACCGCCCGAATGTCAATGCACGCCAGCCCGCTGCGCACCATTTCCGCCTCACTGCCCCACATCACACCGCCCGCCCACACCCCGAAGCACAGCGCAGCCCCATGTCCCCGGTAGAGATACACCGTACCATCTATCAGCGCTGCCACAGCATCACTGCCATAGGCTGCCTCTGCCACCATCCGCAACCCCTCAGCCCCATAGCGCGCCGCCGCCCTAGTCCACAGCACGCTATCCACATCACCCGCCGCCCACTTCACCCCCACTTCCTTTGCCAGTGCTGCGGGCTGGAAAAGGTGCCCATTATGCGTCGTCGTCACACCCCCTTCAGTGAACGGTTGCGTATCCTTTACTGTCTGCCCGCCTGACGTTGGCCATCGGGTGTGTGCCAGCGCCAACCGCGCTGGAAACACACCCCAGTATTCCCTCGCACCCACTAGTTTCTTAGGGTGCCCCATCCGCCGCACCCGCCCGCGCGGTGTCCACACACCCGCTGAAAACTCGCCCCTATGCGCACCACCCACTAGCATCCGCCCGATTGACGCGCCGCTAAGGGGCAGCGCCTTTGTCGTCAGCATCCCACTGATACTACACATTGCCCACACCTCCTCTAGTTAGGCTGCCACCCTACCACTGCGCACACCCACCACACTTTGCACCTTGCGCACCCCACTATACCTCTTCAACCGCGCCACCATATCACGTCGCAGCGCATATGGCAAGCGCAGCGTGCGCCACATCGTCAACACTTGCTGGCGCAGCGTATCACCCCGCACAACCTCCAGCGCGCGGGTTTGCACTTCGGTTGCCTCTACCACCCGCAGACAAAGCGCTGCCCACTTAATAATTCGATCCGCATTCAATGTGCCGTGGTGCAACCGCACCTCCACTGTTTGATGGCGACGATACGCACTTTGAAGGTTCAACGCTTGATAACGGTCATGCGATGTGTACGCACCCACGGGCTGGCAGAAGTGATTCGATCGGCGCGACTGCCCCACGCACAGCATCATCACCCCTTCAACCGCGCGCCACGCACGCCACACCCGACGCCGTTTCGTTTCAGTGCTATCGGTCAAGTCAAAGTGGAGGTGCAACCCACACCGCCCATTGACTCGCCCGCCTGCCCGCAGCAAGTCAGCGCACGCACCCCGAATCAGCGCTTCAAACCTATCACCACTGGCGGGCACGGTCACAAACTCTGCCCCATTGTGGTTGCACCCCCCATCGCACCCCCCACTACAATAGACGCTGCCATCTTCATGATATTCACACCCATCGGGTGTCTGCGCGCGCCCGAAGCGCGGCCCGATACATTCTAACTCTGCCCCTATCAATCGCGCGGTGGGCAGCATCGCAGTGGGTTGCCCGTGGCGACGTGCCCCTAGTCTACCACACCCCTCCTCCTCCTCCTCTGCCTCACAATCGCATTCCGCGCACCCAAACCCCCACGTGTCGCCACACCCGCACCACACCACGTTATCAGCACACCGCCAGCAAACCTCATTTCCATCACCGTCAACCGTGTCAGCGTGCCCCTCGTCGCCCGCCACCCACGCAACCCCACAGTGGGTGCACCCTGCCAACCCCGCACCCGCACACACCGCACACACCCACACCCCCTGCTGACGACGACGACCGCCCACCATCCGCTCTAACGTGATGGGGTGCCCCGTATCGTCGCACACCGCCCGCACCCCGCACACTGGACACACCCCAGCATCGCCCCACGCACGTCGCAGTGCCCCCACTGCCTCTGCCCCATCACCCACCATCACCTCTGCGGGCGGTTCATACGATGTAACCTCCAGCGCTTCGCCCCTACGCTCCACCCACACCCACCGCACCATCCCACTAGGGGCACTTTGCACAGCATACGATGGCATTCCGCGCACCTCCTCTAGACTCGCACCTCTAACCCATTGTCACACCGCACAGCATCACCGCCCACCCCTACACCGTAGCACGTCGCATGCCACCCACCCCCACACCCACTGCGCCATCCGCCCCTGTCTCATTCTGGTACACTGCAATCCGCAACGTCCACACCCCCACCCCCACACCACAGTGAGACACACCCATGAGACACCCCAGGCGAGCCCTCAGAGCCCTACGGCCTCGCGCCCCTGCCCGCGCCCCCCTTCGACCACTCCTCCCTGACTCCGGCCATCGCGCGCCAGACACACAGATATTTACCCACCCACGAAGGGTGGGTATATCTGTTTGTCTTTCTAGTTGTGCAAGGGGAGGGGGGGAGGGGGTTGAAAGGGGCTTGGGGTATTCCTACCACTCCCTCTGGGGCAAATAACTTATTGCACCACCCAGGAGGGGAGGGATATACTCATCCACATGAACCTTCAGCAGTCTCCCTGGGTGAAACGCTGCGAAAGCTGCGGGCGGCTGGGGTATCCCATCGGGGACAAAGGCCGCATCTACCTGAGCACCATCTGGTTCAACGCTACCAGTGGGGGCTTCATCTGCGAGCGCTGCGTCCTCCTCGAAGAGGACCCCGACCAGCTCGCCCTTGAGCTGGACCGCATCGCCGAAGCCTACCGCGACCACGCACCACACGACGAGGGATTCCATGACTAGCTACCACTGTCACCTCTGTGGATGTGAGCATCTGCCCGGCACCATATGTCCCGGCAGCCTGCCCGGTGACGCACTGGGCAAA
>Ga0316626_10001637_pt1 | contig 10139 bp, 9 predicted proteins | sample OWC_Aug_T1_C1_D5_FD_207656 | JGI IMG/M metagenome (GOLD analysis project Ga0316626, IMG submission 207656) | Wetland soil microbial communities from Old Woman Creek delta, Ohio, United States - OWC_Aug_T1_C1_D5_A | ecosystem: Environmental > Terrestrial > Soil > Wetlands | place: USA: Ohio...
CTGGAGCAGGCGGAGCATCTCTTTTTCCACCGGCGTAAGGGTGTAGCCGACGCAGGCGGCACGTTGCCGGACCTCCGCTTCAAAGGCGCTGAGGCACGGTCCCCAGAACGGGCATCCGCCCTCGTTCAATCGCCCGAGCAGGGAGTCGTGAAGGGAGCGGACCGCCTCCGCAAACTGCTCTGACTGGGTGGCGCCGGCGGAATACCGGTAGGCCACGCGCTCCTCCGCGTCGTAGACGAACACGTAGTGGAGTTTCGCCTGTTCACTCCGATACGCGATGACGGGGATGACGAACACATCGGCAAGCCCCAAGGTCCAGAAATAAGTCGACCAGAGTTCTTGGCAGGCCGGGGGGTCGTCGGGGCGCTGACAGACCCACGGGACCCGCTGGCGAATCGACCGGCGCTCCGCGGTGCGGCCATCCGGACAGGTGTACGTTTCGTCGACCGCCCCGAATGCGGCCTGGACCTCCGCGCGGGTTTCGGGTGTGTAGATCTCCCGCACGCTGGACACCCCGCGGCTAGCGATCAGCGCCGAGCAACTGCTCGTCGCCACCACCAACGCGACCCCGCCAAACGCCACCAGCCATCGGTTCCGCCCTCCTCTGGTGGTCGTCATGGCGTTACCCTCCCGCGCCCCCAGCGGCGTGCCCCGGCCGCCAACTCCCCTACCTATGAATATAGGCCTGCGGCAAGGGGTGTGCCAGGGACCGACAAAAGGAGGGGTCGTCGAGGCGGACGGGGATCGCCGAGGGAATATCGGGAGTTATCTTCCCCCGGAGCAGTCACAGCGCAGCAGCGACCGGTGCAGGTGCCTCACGAGCTAGACAGGGGCGCGGTCTCCCTGCCTAGCGGGCTTTCGCTCCGGCACCACCGGGAGCGAGAGCGGAGGGATTCGGGGGAACTTCTCGAGGTTGGGCGCTTCCGCCGACAGCGAAGGGGTCAAGCTGGGGAGGGGCGTTAGTGCACCATTTGCCAGGCCCTGATCGCGTCCACCGGATAGAGGAGCATCAGGATGTTGAGCAGGAGGCTGTCCCTGATCCATATCACGAGCACGAGCTCCGTCACCAAGAACAGCCCCAATGACCGCCAGAAGCCGAGATAGCGGGCGATGGCCACGCCGATACCGAAGCTCAGAATGTCGCCCAGTGAATTCGCCACGGTGTCGCCCAGATAGTCGAGCGAGGCCGTCACCGCCCGATACCGCTGGATGACGGCGTCCGTGTTCTCGATGACCTCCCACACGGCTTCAATGAAAACCGCAACCCAGAGGCGCCACGCTGACGACACGCGTGGGCAAAGCCAAACGAGTATCCCGCAGAGGGCCATGCCGTGGAGCATATGCGTGAAGCTGTACGGGTCGAACAGGTGCTGCGAGTTGTGTCGACTCCAGGTGTTGCCGGACCAGAGAGACATTTGACCGCAGGCGCACCACCAGAGGCGACCCTGGCTGCGCAGTTGATAGATGGTCCCGGCCAGGAGCGCCGCCATGGCCACCCCCGGCCCATAACGCCAAACGACATGGGGACCGCTCCGCACTGGTGACCCGCCCGCCGTTCCAACCGTCTTGTCAGCCATGACCGGCTCCGCCATAGTGCCTCTCTCCGCTTCGCCTCGGTGTTTTCGTATGTCTATTTGGTTACAAAGCTCTCGATAACTGGACGAATCTGCGTCAGATCAGTCTCATACACGGTCCCATCGATCTTCGAGGTGTCCCCGATCAGAAACAGGTAGAAGGCTCGCTTCTGGGGTAAGTCCGGCGGCAAGTACAGATACATCGCGTACTTCCTCTCGAATGGCACCCGCGCGCTCCGGTCCACGATGGTGTACCGCATCACGTGCAATTTCTTTCCGGCTATGGTCGTCACGTCTCGTACGACGTCATGGAGGGTATAAGAGCGCGTCGCACCCCGTTCGCGCATGGTCACTTCCTCATGTCCGAGGATCATGGTGACCATCGCCGCTTCGGGTTGCTGCTCTTTGCCCGGATGGACAAAGCCAGCAATGGCGGAGACCTCGGTATTCCTCCCGTGCGGACCTGTCTTTTCGAATGCCACCATGCCGAGTGCGTGATCCTTGCGAACCGTCCACTCTCCCTCGAGGGGGACCTGTACCGTGTAGGGTCCGACGTCCACCACGTGCCCGCCCGCGATCGCGCATCCGTCCGTGAGCCCGACGGTTTCGCCTGTCGCCTTCACCCACACCTGTTCCTCGTCGTCGATCATTCTGCCCGGTTCCAACTTGGTGACACTCGTACCCATCGGCAAACTGAGCGTGAGCTTATTGTTCCGGACGGTATACGGGCCACATGCCCTCCGCCCCTTTTCGAGGACGACGAACGTTCCGTCCGACCTGATTTCTGCATAGTCCGTGGCATTGCCCTCCCTCGTGTAGCGGCCAACGTAGTCCTTGCCGACATGGCTCGGGCCACCCGCGGAACAACCGCTTGCGCACAGGGCAACAGTAGCAGAAAGACAATTCCATCTGTCAGCTTCATGTCCATGAGGGTACTGCCCGTTCCGGTGCCGCGGCCCATGCTCAGCGATGGCGTCATATTCGCCATGCTTTCTCATTGGTTGACGTATCGGATGCGGGCCGCCCGCTTCTCCAGCGCGTCGGCGGCGGGGGCACGCTCCGTCGCCCGGTACAGCGCCGCGAGGTTGGTCAGGCTCGTGGCCACCTCGGGATGGTCGGGGCCGCGATTCGTTTCGGCGAGTGCCAGGGCCTTGGTGGCCACGTCCACCGCCCGGTCGTACTTGGCGGCGTGATGGAGCGCCAGGGCTTCGGCGTTGAGGGTCTCCCAGTCGGCGCTTGGGCCTTGCGGCGCCATGGCGCACGCCGGCAGGAAGACAAGGAGCGCCCACCCGGCTACGGTCTGATTGATTTTCATGGGCTTCATCCTTGCCCTTCTCCAACCAATTCCGTTTACGCGATTTCCGCTGAAAAGCGTTTATCCGACATGTGGTCCGTCTATGCCCTTGCCTTTGCGATCCATCCCGCTCCGGCCGACTCAACGACTGGAGTGGAAGCATACCACGGGAGTCGGCACGGGAAACGGTTTCGGTATGCGACCCCCTCCCGTGCACCCGGCGCGTGGCCTGGTCGCCACCTCCCTACTTACAAATATAGACGAACGCAAAGGATGTGCCAGAGGCAAACAGACAGGGGGCAGTTGAGGGAGGCGGAGAATGCCAAGCAAGTCTCGGGAGTTATCTTGCCCCGGAGCGGCCACAGCGTGGCAGGAAACGGCACCGGTGCCCCATGAGCTCGACAGAGGCGTATGGCCGCAGCCTCGCGGGCTGCCGTTTCGGGAACGCGGGGGAGCGTCGTTGGGGAGGCTTGTCGGACCGAAAGGCGGTACGCGGGTGTCCCGCTGCTGGCTCTCAACCGACTTTTGCTCAACTGGCGGTCCGGGGGAGCGGCATTGGCCCTGGGTCAGCCCGCCCGCCGTCCAATCGTGTGGCCCGGTCGCCTCGCGCTGGTGGTCCCCACTCACGTGGCCGCGCTCCCGTTCGCGCTGTTGTAGGTGCCTCCGCTCACGCTGGCGGCAGGCCCTCGGGCTCTCGTAACGCAGCCCCTGCGCCCCTATGCCCTCCTGATCCCGCGCCGCCTTCTTCTCGGCCTGCAAGAGGTCCTCACCGTACTCTGGGCAGGGCACTCCTCGGTATACCTCCGCGGACCCCATCGCCACCATCAGCAGGTGGACCCCGATCTGCCTGTCGACGATCACGGTGACGACCCGCCGGTACTGGTCGGGGCCGTGCGCTTCCCCCTGGACGCTCTTCCCGCCGAGCAGGGAGTCGAGGTCTTCCCGGGCCGCTTCCTCGTACGGCTGGCCCGGGTTGTCCCCGTGGGTGCTCTCGGGCGCGTCGATGCCCAGGTGATCCAGAATGCACTTCTGAGGGCTCGACCAGCTCCTTCCCCTACCAGTCTGCCGGCGGATACACGAATGGTATCGGAGGATTGCCCCTGCAAATGGGCGGTGGCACAGAGGCGACTACTTCTGCGGCGAAATCCATCTGCCCTTTACGGTATCATTCCTGTCCTTCCAGACTGCGAAGGCGTTTCCCTTGTCACCTAGCGCAAGGTCCCGAAGGGCAAATGGCGGGAGATTTCCTCCCAGCACGATCGGAGCCGACCAGCCTGCGGCCCCTTTGACGAAATAGCAGATGTCGAAGCTTCCTTTCCGCGAGCTTTCCAGTAACACGTGATTGTGTCCGTGGACATCGCTCCGGATCAGCGCGCGCCAGTCACGCCCCCACCGATAACCTGGATCGGGAAGATCATCGGCCGCGACAATGTCGACGCCGGGAACCCAGCGGTCGCCGCTGAGCCTGACTGCCACCCAGGGCTGCTCCAAACCGCCCAACGTTCTGCCTCCATCGCGTATCGTGAAAGTAAGGTGGAATAGGCTTTCAATGTTGCCCAATGCGCCGTTGACAGTGAAGCGTCTGTCCAGGGGATCACGCCAAAATTCCTTCGCAAAAGCCTTGGCAGGCCAGCGATCGGCAAATGGGGGGGCAGGGAGTGGTGAGCCTGCGACCCGGAGCCATCCGGCGGGATGGTCCTTCGTTCCAGCATCCGAATCAGGTGTACGCTGAAACAGCGTCGCATAATCGACGCGGGCATACGAGATGTGCTGATCCGAGCTGTCTCCTCCCACAAAGCCACCCCCATAGGGCCCGCCACCGATGAGAAACCAGGAGCTCCCGCCTGAGGAGCGATACAGAAACTGCAGCCCGCTCCGGTCGGCACCCAGCACATAGTCCGATCGGGCGCTGAGCGTTGCCTCCGGATCCAAGACGGCGAGGATGGTCCAGCCGTCCGGGGAGTCCTGTGCGATGACGAGCTTCTCTGCCTGAACCTCACGCGGGAGCGCGACGGGGATCAGGATGAACCAGCCGACCAGCCAGTCCGTTCGCGTCGGGGCCCCGAGATCTTCCCCTTTGGCGATGAAGGTGCACAGCAGGTCCTCGCCGACCGGGACGAACCGCTCGCAGCGATTGCCCTTGATTTCCGCCCACACGCCCGTCTCGGACCGCACGAACATCTTGTCGCCGGCAACGAGGCGAAGGCTGCCCGGCGGATGCTCGACGGCGTCCGGCCTCGAGAAACCGGAGGGCGCGCCGGTCACAACACCAATCGTTTCGCGCCGGAGCACGTCCGTGCCGGCGATCTCGATGTGGTGCACGGCCCGCTCCTTGTCGATCACGAAGACGTGGCCATGGCCGTCGCGGGTCACGACGGCTTTGGCTTCGGCGTTATAGCCGAGCGGCATGTTGTCCTGTACCGAAAACTCCGGCCCTAGGCTGACGGCTGGCGCCTGGCGGGCCTGCACCTCGGGCAGCAGGCCCTGTTCGGCCATCGTCGCGCACGCCACGCAACCCGCCAGCGTCAGCAATAAAGCGAGCACCCGAAGCGATCGAACGAGCCTCTGCTTGAGGATCTGCCGGGCAGCCGAACCGGGGCGGGACATGAGCCACCTCCTCTTGCTACTGTCCGCTCGTACCCGAGGGGCAACGGTGCGCTGGCTTCATTGGGGCGAGCGTTGCGGTGGGCGTAAAGGTGCCCGGCGCTCCCCGCACGGCGGGCTTCACCTGGAGCACCTCGGGGGCGAGCACCACGGTTTCCGTCGCGACGTGACCACCCTGGCGCGTGGACACCTGCAGGGTGATCGCCCCCGGCCCAACGTCCAGTCCCGCAAGGAGCGCGGCGAGATCGAGGGAGAGGACGCCCTGGTCGTTTGCGACGTACTGGCGTGGCGCTCCCGTCGGGAGCACGATCTCCACGACCGCCTCGGGCAGCGGGGTCTCGACCGTCGTGGTCCGGCCCGTCGGCTCGCCGGTCCCCTGGAGTTCCTCCGTGGAGAGGATGCGGTGCTTGTTGAAGGGCTCTTGTCCGAGCGCAGCTTTGGGCAGGTGCTCGTAGAGCCCATTAAACTGCGGGTGATCAGACTCGACGACGGCCGCGGGCAAGAAGAACACTGCCGTGAAGAGGGCGACGGCTGGGTCGGTAGGAGACCAGCAATACGTCTGCCGCGTGGTGTCCTCTCGCCTGTAGAGAGGCCTCTCGACCTGCTGGAAGACATGGACTGTCAGGACTGGCCGATCCGGCGCCGGGGGTGTGATCCGCAGCAGCGGGCGTGTCGTGGTGATGGCGTCGTTCGGGAGGTATTCGACGGTCCTGGTCCCGCTTGTGCGGGCGCAGCCAGCGAGCAGGAGACAGAGGAGGGCCAGCGCGCGGGGCGCCGAGGTACGTCGCATTAGAGCCTCCTTCCAGGGCGGTCGGCGTGCGACCTTACATTGCAGGCCGGCGCCCGGGAGCGGACACCCGCCAGTCCGAACGTCAGCCCTGCCATCGCCCCTCGACCCGGTATTGCCGCTCCACCTCTTGATCGACTATCGGTAGGTGGAACGAGCAAACCCTGTGCCATGCCGCTGCACGTGGCAGGTAGGCCGCGCACGCTGCTGCACTTCTGTCAAAGTCCCCGCCTATGCCGCCACGATACGAACGGCACTCACTCGCCAAGGCGGCTCCGCACAAAGAGGGTGCCAAGGCGCATGGGCAGTCGGCGAGCTAGTCGGCCTATTGCGCTAGGCACCAGGCTATGCATTCGCCCGGGGCATGGGTTGGAAAGGGAGTCGTCCGCCTCGATTTTGCGGATCTGCCGCCTCGCCCGACCCAAGTCCCGAGCGGATTCACGATGGTCTCGCACGTGTGGGCGGAACGAGTCATCGGGAGGACGTAGATGATGTCGGCGCTCACCGTCCGCGCCTCCAGCTCGTGCCGTAGATGACCGGCACCCATCCTCCCGGCCTAACCGGCCGGGCACCTGCATCGCGGTCCCGGTGACGTCGCTGATCAGTGTCCCCCCACGCTCGTCCAGGCTCTACACGGCCTTCCAGCGGGGCGACCGCGTCGCAGCCTCTGGTCGCGTGGTCGGCCTCCGGCTTGCGTGGCGCCATTGCCGTTCGCGCTGAACGGTCTGAGGCGGGGAGGTGGCCGATGCCGACCGAGGCGAGGCGGCAGACCCTACGGTGCCGCGTCCTTTCCCATCAGTTGGGTGAAGAGATCGCTCGCGCACCGGTCCGCTACGTCGTGCAGGTGTGACTTCAGTGCAGCGCCCTGATTGGCGGTGAGTTCCTCAAAGGTCAACGGCTTCGTCGGATCTTGCACCTGCCCCTTGCACTCACCTTCCCACAGGACCTTCCCGTCACTGAGAGCCACGAGTCGCGCCCGGGCGCGGTAGATCGACACGTAGCGACTGGCGTCGGCGGCCGTGTATTGTGTCATCCAGGTGACCGTCTTGAAGTCGAGCACCAAGCCGCTACCGAGTAGGCGTTTCAACTCGCTGGGATCGTCGCTCTGCATCGTGGCGGTGACCGGTCGGATGTTGCTGAGTGTCGCCTGCCGGGCGAGCGTCTCCGCCAGCGTGGTCTTCACCCGAAGCACTGGATCCTCGATCCCAAAATCCCGCTTCAGGGCCGCGCCGATTCTTTGGGCTGTCTGCAAATCCGACATGCCCCCGGCCACCAGCCCGACCACGCCGAAGTACTTGCCGATCGCTTCGCCCCTTCCCCCCGCTTTGGTGATCACGGCATACTCCAGGCGCGGCGGGTAGTGGACGGCATGAATGTGCGGTTGTTGCTGCGCCTTGACTAACTCCTCGGGTGCCAACTTCGACGGCGTGCACCCCTGAGCCATGCAGATGGCCAGGACCAGGGCCACGGCGCTTACCCCGGCTGCGGCCTTTCCTCCCGTGCTCATGTCGCCCTCCCTAGACAGAGTTCGCGGCGCCCTCCGACGTGGATCCAACGCCGGAAGCTGGCGCGCGTGAGGCTTCGGCCCGACGTGGTGGGTTCGCGTCCCTCCCCTCCGCGCCACGGCCTCGTGGTCTTGGTGCGCGAGCGCTCGATCCGCTCACTTCTGTTCCGGTGGGTTACTCCTCGCTAACGCCGCCTTCCCTCGGTCTTCGGTGACGACCTCCAACCGGACCGCGAGGTCGCCACCTCCCGGCACGAGGAACACCCACACGCTCCACTTGGGGCCAATATGCGCGAACACGTAGTGGGCTTTTCCGCGTTCGACGGGGAGCGTGATCACGCTGCCGTAGGGCGAGGAGGCTGGCTCGCTGGCGATCATCGCGATCCCCGGTGCGCGCTCCCAGCACAGATACCCCCGGCCGACGATGCTGCCGATGCGTTCCCCGTCGTCGGTCACGCGCATGTTGACGTTGTGGCTCGGGATGTTAATCGCAAACGGCCGGCCGATGACGTAGATGCGGCCCTTCCCCTGGTCGTCCACGACCCGGCTCTGGTCCGGCCAGCGCACTAACTGACTGGTCGTGCCGCACGCGGTGAGCAGGCACAAGACAATGAGCGCATAGGTACGGCGGACCGTCGACATGGCACCACCTCCCGTACGTTCAGCGATCCGTGGCGTCCACCACTCTGAACCGCGCAGTGTCCCGGCCTTCAATACCCCGGCACCTGAATGCGGTCAAAGAACGCCTGCGCTTCCGCCTCCAGATTGGGATATTCGCCGTCGCCGCGATGCGAGTAGCTAATACTGAAGCCGGTATCCTGACGGACCGGGTGCCGGCAAGACAGCAAGATCTCCCGGAGCATGAGCGTTTCGCGGCGGAATGCGGACACCTGCGCCTGTCGATCTTCGCGGACCACGCTGCTCCGCACACAGGGGTAGCGGCGCTCGTCGGTGAACGCGTACTCGGATTTGAGAAGCGTGAAGCGGTCCCGATCCAACCCGCGTTCCTCCGCGGTCTTCACGAGGGAGAGCCATTCCTCTCGCGTCTGGGTGGGTGGAGCCGCACCGCGCATTACCCACGCGGCAATGGACTCGTCTGGCTGGGTGCCCTTCCGGGCGAAGGCTATCCTCTCAGGCGAGACCTGCACCACTCCCCACCCTTCGGAATTGGGCGAGCGAAGATCGAGATACCCCGCCCAGTCGCTCCCGTGATATGGCTGGCCCGGCGGAAGTGTCGTGGCGCAGGCCGACAGCGTCAGAACGACGGGCAGCATTGCGCGCGGCAGCCCGGTGTGCTCCTTTATGTAGTCCCGTGCCATGGCCACCCTCCGCATGACAACGCCCCCCACGACGCAGGCCACAGCATGCAGGAGGACGGGTCTCTGCATCTCGGCGTCTCTCGCGACATTGCAGCCCTCGCCACACACCCGACGTTCGGCGTTGCCGCTGCGCCCCGGTGAGCGGCTGCGCTGGCAACTACGGTGACCTCACCCTGTAATCGTGGCCCCGCCCGCTCTTGCCGTTGATAGGGAGCGTTCGAATCGAAGAAGTGTGCCACTTGCCTCGTAATAATTTCTCCACCCCTCGCCACAAGTTCAACCCGCGTGTATCCGTCCGTTTCTAACTCGCCCCGCAGGGTGGGACTCCCGGCTCGTCCCCAGGGCGCATGGCCGTGGTCGGCATCCTCCTTCGTCAGGAGTGCATCGTCCTTCGTCCGAATCGCGTGACAGGTGGTGCCCGTCTGCGCGAGGCGATACCCATTGGTGCCGGTGGCCGTGCCGAAGGCGCGACCGTTCCCAACGCTTTCTCTAGGGCTGGTTCGCGCAGAACATCCCCTTCATCGCCGGCGGCGTCTGCACCTGGAAGAAATGCTGCGCGAGGTGCTCCGCGAGGCTGCGTTGGGCGCTGGCGAGCCCCAGCGCGAGGCGTGCGCCGCCCGCGGCACCCCAATCCATAAAGGAGAGCCTCTCACCCTGGCACTCGATGCGGGCGCGGTGCAGCACGGCGTTCGTGTCGGGCCGACGCAGTTCAGCGTTCACGCTCACAGAGAGAGTCAGCGGCGCACCGTCTGTCCTGATCCTAGTGCGACTGTACGGCAGGAGCGTCACGGTCGGATTGGTGAGGGCGACCACCGCGTCCACGGGCGCCCCGAGCGGGTCCGTCCCGTCCGGCGCCAGCAGGGCCACGGCATAATGCGGGGCCTCCCGGGCGAGCCGGTGAGCCAGTTCGTCGCGCAGGCCATCCCCGAAAGGGTGCTCCCGGCCGATGCGCTCCAGTGCCTCCCGGGCCTCTGCCACCTCGGTGGCGGAGGCGTTCTGCGCCACGCCGACCGCGCCGCCAACCGTTGGGCAGAGCACCAGCGTCGCGGCCAAAATC
>Ga0316626_10001639_pt1 | contig 10133 bp, 11 predicted proteins | sample OWC_Aug_T1_C1_D5_FD_207656 | JGI IMG/M metagenome (GOLD analysis project Ga0316626, IMG submission 207656) | Wetland soil microbial communities from Old Woman Creek delta, Ohio, United States - OWC_Aug_T1_C1_D5_A | ecosystem: Environmental > Terrestrial > Soil > Wetlands | place: USA: Ohio...
TCGGCGTAGCCCACGAGCAGGTGGTCCTTCCCCAGCGTCGCCAGCAGGTCGGAGCCGAGGCACCCGGCGCCGGACGTCGCCCCGCCGCCGGCGCCGCACGCGGCCAGGCCGGCGGCGAGGGCCGCCGCCGCGAATCTGGAATGTTTCCCGACCACGGAGCGGAGTCTACCGGCCGCTCCGCGGCAGTCCAGGCGGAGCGGAACCCACATCCCGCCACATTGCGCCGCCGGAGGGGCGGGCCGGCTTCCTTCGGCCCGGCGGTCGCCTAGAATGCCGGCGTGCGCGACCGGCGGTGGGACCACCTCTACGAGCGGCAGCGGCAACCGGTGAAGGAGTTCGTCCTGGAGCGCTTCGCCGAGGAGCTGGCGCGGGAGCTCGACGCCTGGCCCCCGCCGTTCGTGGAATGGGTCGCGGAGGACCAGCGCACCCGCCACGCCGCCGGCGTCGCCCGCAAGCCACGCGAGGAGGTGGTGCGCCTCGCGCTCGAGATGGCGCGGCTCGACCTCGCCCGCGAGTTCGAGGCGGAGGAGCGGCTTCTCGAGCGGGAGCGGCCGCGGCTGCGGGCCCCGGAGGAGCCGGCGGCCGTGCACCTGCTGCTCCGCTTCCTCACCGAGAAGTGCCTGTCGCTCAAGGAGCACGCCGAGGCGATGCGGATCGCCCGGCCCGACCTGGTCGAGGCGCTGCGGGCGGTGGAGCGGCGGCTGTTCCGGGTGGTCGCTCCCTAGAGGCTCGGGCCCTCGACGATCCCTGCCCGCACCCGTTCCCGGTTACCATGTCGGCCGCCGAAGGAGTGGCGGCCCCTTCCGCTCCGGAGCACCCCGTGCCCACGTCGAGCCTGATCGCCCTGATCGACGACATCGCCAGCGTCCTCGACGACGTGTCGGTCCTCACCCAGATCGCCGCCAGGAAGACCGCAGGGGTGCTCGGCGACGACCTCGCCCTCAACGCACAGCAGGTCTCGGGCGTGCGCGCCAGCCGGGAGCTTCCGGTGGTCTGGACGGTGGCCAAGGGCTCGCTGGTCAACAAGGCGATCCTCGTGCCGGTGGCACTCGCGATCAGCGCTTTTGCGCCGTGGCTGGTGACGCCGCTGCTGGTGATCGGAGGCCTGTTCCTCTGTTACGAGGGCTTCGAGAAGGTCGCGCACCACCTCCTCGCCGCGACCGGCGAGGAGGCCTCGCACCAGGAGGCGCTGCACCGCGCGGTCCGGGATCCGTCGGTGGACATGGCTGCGTTCGAGAGGGAGCGGATCCGGGGCGCCATCCGGACCGACTTCGTCCTCTCGGCGGAGATCATCGTGATCACGCTCGGGACCGTCGCGGCGCAGTCCTTCGGCCTCCGGGTCGCGGTGCTGGTCGGCGTCGCGCTGCTCATGACGGCCGGCGTGTACGGCCTCGTGGCCGGCATCGTCAAGCTCGACGACCTGGGGATGCTCCTCGCCCGCCGACCATCCGACGGCTCGCTCGACCGGCTGCTGCGCGCGCTCGGCGGCGGCATCGTCGCGGCGTCTCCCTGGCTCATGAAGGCGCTGTCGATCGCCGGGACCGCCGCCATGTTCCTGGTCGGCGGCGGCATCCTCTCGCACGCGCTCCCGATCCTGCACCACGCGGCCCGGGCGCTGGCGGTTTCGGCGGCGACCGTACCCGGCATCGGCCCCTGGCTCTCGGCCTCGGCGCCGCTGCTCTTCGACCTCGTCGCGGGGTTCGCAGCGGGCGCTATTGCCGTGGCGGTCGCGTCGGCCGCGCGGCACTTCGCCCCGCCGCGCGGCGGCGCCGCGGCGCACTAGGGGCCTTGGGGAGGCGGGGGCCGCCGCCGCTACTTGGCCTTCGGCACCTTCTCCCAGTCGGCCAGGAATTTCTTCAGGCCGATGTCGGTGAGCGGGTGCTTGGCCAGCTGCTCCAGGACCGAGAAGGGGATGGTGGCCACGTCGGCGCCCATGCGCGCGGCGGTGACCACGTGCATGGGGCTGCGCACCGAGGCCACCAGGACCTGGGTGGAGAAGTCGTAGTTCCGGTAGATCTCGACGATCTGGCCGATGAGGGCCATGCCCTCCTCCGAGATGTCGTCGAGGCGGCCGACGAAGGGCGAGATGAAGGTGGCGCCGGCCTTGGCGGCGATGAGCGCCTGGGTGGGCGAGAAGCAGAGGGTCACGTTGGTGCGGATGCCCTCGGTGGCCAGGTCCTTCACCGCGCGCATCCCCTCGAGGATCATGGGGATCTTGATCACCACGTTGTCGGCGAACTTGGCGTAGTGGAATGCCTCCTTCATCATCCCGGCGTAGTCCACCGCGGTGACCTCGGCCGAGACCGGGCCCTTCACCAGGCCCACGATCTCCCGGAGGACCTCCTCGAACGACCGGCCGGTCTTGGCGACCAGGGACGGGTTGGTGGTCACGCCGTCGCACAGGCCCATGGCGAGGGCCTTCTTGATCTCCGCCACGTCGGCGGTGTCGATGAAGAACTGCATGCTTCCTCCGTTCGCTCGGACTTCCCGGGGATGGGCGGGCTGCGCGGTGTATAGCCAACCGGTCTGACGTGCCGCAAGGCTCGCGGAAGTGCTATAGGTCCGCGATCGTGGCGGCCCGAGGCACAACCAGGAGGCGCCGGAGCGGCGGGGGCCGCCGCGCCCGGGAGCGGGCGCTCCTGGACTACGGCCGGGTGGTCCTCGCCGCCGAGGCCGGTGCCATCTCCAGCCTGGCGCTCGACTCCAGCTTCTCCGAGGCGGTGCAGGCGGTCCTGCGCTGCCGGGGCCAGGTGGTGGTCACCGGGATGGGCAAGTCGGGCTTCGTGGCGCAGAAGCTCTCGGCCACCCTGGCCTCCACCGGCACCCCCTCCCTCTACCTGCACCCGGCCGAGGCGGCGCACGGCGACCTGGGACGGGTCTCCCGCCGCGACGTGCTGGTGGCCCTCTCCAACAGCGGCGAGACGGAGGAGATCCTGCGGGTGCTCCCGGCGGTGCGCCGCATCGGCGCCCGGGTGATCGCAATCACCGGCGACCGGGTCAACCCGCTGGCCCGCGCCGCCGACCTGGTCATCGCCATCGGCGCCATCGACGAGGCCTGCCCCATCGGCCTCGCCCCCACCGCCAGCACGGCCGCGCTCCTGGCGGTCGGCGACGCGCTGGCCATGACGGTGCTGAAGAACCGGCCCTTCGACCAGGAGCAGTACGCCCTCTACCATCCCGCCGGGAAGCTCGGCCGCGGACTCATGCGGGTCCGGGAGGTGATGCGGCGGGGCAGCGCCAACCCGGTCGTGCCATCCAGCGCCCCGGTCTCGCGGGCGGTGGCGGTGATGACGCGGACCCCGGGCCGGCCGGGCGCGACCAGCGTGGTGGACCGCCGCGGGCTGCTGGTCGGCATCTTCACCGACGGCGACCTGCGGCGCCTGGTGGAGCAGGGCTTCCAGGACTTCTCGGCTCCGGTCTCCCGGGTCATGGGCCGCACCCCGAGGACGGTGCGGCCGGAGGCGCGGGTCAACGACGCCGCCCGCGTGCTCCGGGAGGCGCAGGTCGACCAGGTCCCGGTGGTGGACGGCGAGGGCCGGCCGGTGGGGCTGCTCGACGTGCAGGACCTGCTCGCCGCCCGGATCCTGTGAGCCGGGGCGGTCCCGGGCCTCCCGCTACCGCTGCGGCTCCACGATCACCTTGAGCGACTCGCCGCCGCCGGCGACCAGCTCGAACCCCTCGCCGGTGCGGGCCAGCCCGAGGCGGTGGGTCACCATCGAGGCCACGTCCAGGCGCCGCGCCGCGATGAGCTCGAGTGCCGCCAGCATGTCGGCGGGCGGGCCGGCGTAGGAGTGGACCACGCTGAGCCCGTCGTTCCAGGCGTCGAAGAGCGGGAAGGGCACGGTGACGCCGGGCTGGACCGGGGCGAAGAGCAGGACCGTCCCGCCGCGGTCGGCGCTTCGGAAGGCCTGGCCCACCGCCGGTAGCGCCGCGGTGCACACCACCACCAGGTCTGCCCCGCGCCCGCCGTTCGCCTCGCGGATCCGGGCCGGCACGTCGACGTTGGCTGGAATGGCCGCGTCGGCGCCGGAGCGGCGGGCCCAGTCCAGGCGGTAAGGGCTCGGGTCGGTGGCGAGGATGCGCGTCGCCCCCAGGGCCCGCGCCAGCCGGATGAAGAGGATCCCGGAGATGCCGCTGCCGAGGACCGCCACGCTCTGCCCGGGCTGGAAGCGCGCCACCCGCATCCCGCGCACCACGCAGGCGAGCGGCTCCACGAAGGTGGCCTCCTCGTAGCTGACGTGGTCCGGCAGCCGGAAGGTCCCGCGGTCGACGTTGACGGCGGGGAGCCGCACGTACTCGGCGAAGCCGCCGGGGTCGAAGGTGGTGGAGCGCAGGGTGGCGCAGTAGGGGTGGTGTCCGGCCAGGCAGTAGCGGCAGGCGTTGCAGGGGACGTGGTGGGTGGCGACCACCCGATCGCCCACCGCGAACCGGTCCACCCCTCTCCCCACCTCCACCACCTCGCCGGCCACCTCGTGCCCGAGCACCAGCGGCGCCTTGCGGATGCGGTACCACTCCATCACGTCCGACCCGCAGATCCCGCTGCCCTCGACCCGGAAGACGAGCTCGCCCGGTCCGGCCACCGGCCGGGGCCGCTCCTCGAGGCGGACCTCCTGGTTGCTGTAGTAGACGGCGACCCGCACCCGTCAGCGCCCCCGCTCCTGCAGGTAGATCTCGTGCGCCTGGGCGACCGAGGCGTTCTGCTGCACCACCGCCCGCACGGCGCGGATCATCCCCACCGGGCAGTCCGACTGGAAGATGTTGCGCCCCATGTCCACCCCGCGGGCGCCTGCCTGGATTGCCTTCCAGGCGAGCTCGATGGCCTCCCGCTCCGGCAGCTTCTTGCCGCCCGCGATCACCACCGGCACCGGCGTGCTCCGCACCACCTCCTCGAAGCCCTCGCAGTGGTAGGTCTTCACCATGTGCGCTCCCACCTCGGCGGCGATCCGGCAGGCCAGCCCGAGGTAGCGGGCGTCGCGGACCATGTCCCGCCCGACGGCGGTGACCGCCATGACCGGGATGCCGTGGCGCTCTCCCTCGTCGACCAGCCGGGCCAGGTTGAGCAGGGTCTCCCTCTCGCCGTCGGCCCCGACGAAGATCGAGAGCGTCAGCGCGGTGGCGTTGAGGCGGATGGCGTCGTCGACGGCGACCGCGATGCCCTCGTGGGACAGCTCCTTCAGGATGCTGGCCCCGGCCGAGACCCGCAGGACGATGGGGACGTCGGCGGCGGGCGGAACGCAGGTGCGCAGGATTCCGCGGGTGATCATGAGCGAGTCGGCGTGGGGCAGGAGGGGCGCGATGGTCCGGGCCGGCTGCTCCAGGCCGCTGGTGGGCCCCTGGAAGTAGCCGTGGTCCACCGCCAGCATCACGGTCCGGCCGGTGGCCGGCTTCAGTATCCTGGCCATCCGGTTGGCGAGTCCCCAGTCCATGTCTTCGGGCTCCTCGGGCCCGGTGCGTCCCCGGGCCGCCTTGGTGGTTTCGTGGTTCGTGGATACTAGCGCGGGTACGGCCCGGCGAGGGAGAGGTCGAGCGGCGGTGCCGCCGCCAGCAGGCCGGCCACGGTGGCGCCGGTCCCCGGGACCGCGAGGTCGGGGCAGAGCTCGGCCAGCGGGGCCAGGACGAACCGGCGCGCGGCGATGGCCGGATGCGGGACGGTGAGCGCCGGGGTCCTGAGCGTCAGCCCCTCGTAGAGCAGCAGGTCGAGGTCGAGGGCGCGCGGACCCCAGCGCGGGCCGCGCCGGCGGCCCGCCGCGAGCTCGACCCGCCGGAGCAGGGCGTGCAGCGCCGCCGGCGTGAGCGAGGTGTCGAGCTCCAGCACCGCATTGAGGTAGCGCGGCTGCGGCGGCCCGATCGGCTCGGCGTCGTACACCCGGGAGGCCCGCGTCACCGCCACCAGCGGGTGGGCGTCCAGGCTCCGGGCCGCGAGGCCGAGGCGGGCCCACCGATCGCCGAGGTTGGAGCCGACGCCGACGTAGGCGCGCATGGCGCTCCGGTCTACACCCGACCCCGGCCGCGCGCCAGCGTCCGGCGCGGCTCTCCGGCCTCACGGCTCGGGGCCGGCCAGATAGGGGATCCGGAAGTAGAACTCGACGCCGGCCCGGATGTCCCAGTTCGGAGCGGCGGTGGTGAGCCCCCGGTTGACCGCGAGCAGGAAACGAACCGGCTTCAGCGCGTAGCTGGCCCCCAGCCCCACCACCAGCGGCGAGTCGTTTCCCTGCCAGCCGGTGTAGCCTCGGACCTGGAGGTCGAGCTGCACGCCGGGCCGGAGCACGGCCTGCAGCGCCGCCCCGTAGGCCACGGCGTCGTCCTGGGTGGCGGTCACCTGCTGCCAGGCGAAGAAGCCCAGCTGCAGCATCACCCGCAGTCGCCGGACGAAGCCGTCGCCCTCGAGCACCGTCCTGGCCGCCAGCGCGTCGATCTCGTAGGCCGGCGCGTCGGTGAAGCGGCGGTCGGCGAGGCCCTTTCCGGTCGTGGTCTTGGTGAGGATGCGGACCCCGAGGGCCGGCACCCAGCCGGACTCGCGGATCACGAGGAACCGGGCGCCGAAGCGGATGTCGCCGGCGGTGGTCCCGCTGGCGTTCTGCGCGCCGGTGGCGGCCTGGGTCTCCGGGCTCACCCGCCAGAACTCCACCGGCGTGCCGTCGAACGTCAGCGCCACCACCTTCAGGAAGGGGATCTCCAGCCGGAAGTAGGGCGCGAAGGCGACGTCGGTGCCCTGGTCGTTGAGCTGCACCGTCCCCTGGACCTGGACGAGCAGTTCCTCTCCCACCACCGGGTCCTCGACCGGGAGGGTGGGCAGCGCGTTCGGGCCCATCAGGCCCGGGACCACCGGCTGGGCCTGGGCCCGGGCCCCCGCGACGGGGAATGCGCACAGCAGGGCGGCGACGGCCGCCGCCGCCAGCCTTCCTTGCGCCCTGCCGCCGCACGACCGCGCCACGCTCGCTCCTCGGCCGATGGCGGGCACGCCGGCTACACGACCGGGTTCCGGAGGACCCCGACGCCGCTCACCTCGACCTCCACCCAGTCGCCGCGGCGGATGGGCCCCACCCCCTCCGGCGTGCCGGTGCTCACCACGTCGCCCGGCAGGAGCGTCATCACCTGCGAGACGAAGGCGACGAGGGCGAAGGGGTCCCAGGTCATGTCCCGCGCGAAGCCGCGCTGGCGCTGCTCCCCGTTCACCCGGCAGCTCACCACCGCCTCCATGGGGTCGAGCCCCGTCTCCACCACCGGGCCGATGGGGCAGAAGGTGTCGAAGGACTTGGCTCGGGTGAAGTGGCCCTCGGCCCGCTGGATGTCGCGGGCGGTGACGTCGTTGAGGCAGGTGTACCCGAACACCGCCGCGCGGGCCTGGGCGGCGTTGGCGCGGGCCAGGGTCCGGCCGACCACCACCGCCAGCTCCGACTCGTGGTGGACCTCCTGCGACACCGGCGGGAGCCGGATCTCGTCCTGCGGGCCGATCACCGCCGTGGAGGGCTTGATGAACAGCAGCGGCTCGCGCGGGACCTCCTGCCCGAGCTCCCGGGCGTGCGCCCGGTAGTTGCGCCCCACCGCCACCACCTTCGAGGGCCGAACCGGCGCGAGCAGCGTCACCTCCGCGAGCGGCAGCCGCGGACCCTCCGGCAGGCCCCCCATCCACGGCTCGGCGGTGAGCGCGCGCACCTCCTGGCCCTCGACCACGCCGTACCGCTCCACGCCGCCCCGGCCGAACCGGCAGGTCCTCATCGGGGTCCCCGCAGGCCGAGGACGTCCTGCATGTCGTACAGGCCCGGGGGACGCCCCACCACCCAGCGCGCCGCCCGCACGGCTCCGCGCGCGAACTGCTCGCGGGAGGTGGCGCGGTGGGTGATCTCCAGCCGCTCGCCCTCCCCGGCGAAGAAGACCGTGTGCTCGCCCACCACGTCGCCGCCGCGCAGCGTCTGCACCCCGATCTGCCGCGCCGGCCGCTCGCCGATCATGCCGTGCCTCTCGTAGGCCAGGTCCTTGGCGGGGTCGAGGCCGAGCGCCTCGGCCGCCACCTCGGCGAGCCGGACCGCCGTCCCGCTCGGAGCGTCCTTCTTCATCTTGTGGTGCATCTCGACCACCTCGACGTCGTAGCCGCCGCCGAGGGTCCGCGCCGCCTGCGCCACCAGCGCGAACATCACGTTCACGCCCACGCTCATGTTGGGCGCGAGCACCACCGGGATCCGCCTGGCCGCCGCCTTGACCCGCTCCCTGGCCTCGGCGGTGAACCCGGTGGATCCGACGACGAGGGCCACGCCCTTCGCGGCGCACACCTCGGCGTGCCCGGCGGAGGCCTCGAAGCTGGTGAAGTCGATGACCACCTGGGACTTGCCGTCCAGGGCCCGGCCCAGGTCGTCCACCACCGGCACCCCGAGCGGCCCCAGCCCGGCCAGCGTCCCGGCGTCGCTGCCCGCGGGGAAGCCCGGCCGCTCCACGGCTCCGGCGAGCGCGAACCCCTCGGTGGACCGGACCAGGCGGACGATCTGGGCGCCCATGCGGCCGGCGGCCCCGGTGACGACCACTTGGAGCATGGATCCCCTCCGCGCGCTGCCGCGCCGACTAGGCGAGCTTCAGCCCGAACTTCACCATGGCCTCTCGGATCTTGGCGAGGTTCGCGTCCGAGACCGGGGCGAGCGGCAGCCGCAGCTCGCCGCTGGCCTTTCCGAGCAGCGCCACCCCGGCCTTCACCGGGCCGGGGTTGGTCTCGACGAACATCATCCGGTTGAGCTCGGCCATCGCCACCTGCTTCTGCAGGGCCGCGGCCAGGTCGCCCTTGCGGCACGCCACCACCAGCTCCTTCATGGCACGCGGGGCGACGTTGGCGACCACCGAGATGACCCCGTCGCCGCCGCAGGCGATGTAGGGCAGCACGGTGAAGTCGTCGCCCGAGAGGTAGGCGATCGCGTCCCGCCCCACCTTCTCGACGAGCTGGACCTGCCGGTCCATGTTGGCGGTGGCTTCCTTGATGCCGACGATGGCCTTGGCCTTGGCGAGGCGGGCCACCGTCTCGGGCAGCAGGTCCACCGCGGTGCGGCCGGGCACGTTGTAGGCCACCACCGGGAAGCGGGCGGCCTCCCAGATGGCCAGGTAGTGGCGGTACAGGCCCTCCTGGGTGGGCTTGTTGTAGTAGGGCGTCACCACCAGGGCGGCGTCGGCCTTGAGCTCCTTGGCGGTCTTGACCCCGTCGATGGCCTCATGGGTGGCGTTGGAGCCGGCTCCGGCGATGACCGCGGCGCGGCCGCGGACGGTCTCCACCACCGTCTTCACCACCTCGGCGCGCTCGGCGGCCGTGAGGGTGGCTCCCTCGCCGGTGGTGCCGCAGGGGATGATGCCTTCGGTTCCCTCGGCGAGCTGCCACTCGGTGAGCTCCCGCAAGGCCCGGTGGTCCACCTTGCCGTCCTTGAGCGGCGTGACGATCGCCACCATCGAGCCTTGGAGCTTCATGGCACCTCCGGGGTGAGTCTGGGACTCTATCCGATCCGCCGCCCGGCCGTGAACCGCCTCCCCGGCGGCCGGGGGACCTCGCCGCGGACGAGATCCGGCAGGCGCTCGCGGCGTCGCGAGAGCCGCGCCACGTCGCCCTCCACCATCACCTCGGCCGCGCGGGTCCGGGCGTTGTAGTTGGAGGACATGGTGAAGCCGTAGGCGCCCGCCGAGCGCACGCAGAGGAGGTCGCCCGACCGCGGCTCCGGGAGCCGGCGCCCGCGGGCCAGGAAGTCCGAGGACTCGCAGACCGGCCCGACCACGTCGCAGGTCACCTCCCGGGCGCCGCGCGGCGGGGCCTCGACCGGCTCGATGGAGTGGTAGGCGCCGTACAGGCTGGGGCGGACCAGGTCGTTCATGGCCGCGTCCACCACTGCGAAGACCTTGCGGCCGCTGCGCTTCAGGTAGAGCACGCGGGTGACGAGCACGCCGGCGTTGCCGACCAGGACCCGGCCCGGCTCCAGGATCACCTCCCCGCGGAAGCCGCGCAGCGCCCGCTTCACCGCTCGGCCGTACTCCTCCGGGCGCGGCGGCTCCTCGTCGCGGTACTGGATGCCGAGACCTCCGCCGATGTCGAGGTGGCCGATCCGGATCCCCTGGCGCTCCAGCTCTCCCACCAACCGCCGCACGCGCGCGATGGCGTCGAGGAAGGG
>Ga0316626_10001640_pt1 | contig 10132 bp, 7 predicted proteins | sample OWC_Aug_T1_C1_D5_FD_207656 | JGI IMG/M metagenome (GOLD analysis project Ga0316626, IMG submission 207656) | Wetland soil microbial communities from Old Woman Creek delta, Ohio, United States - OWC_Aug_T1_C1_D5_A | ecosystem: Environmental > Terrestrial > Soil > Wetlands | place: USA: Ohio...
TGTCGCCTGGGGTGACTATGATGCAGACGGCGACCCGGACCTCTTCATCACCAACCGCGGCGGCGCGAACCATCTCCTGCGAAACGACGGCGGCGGCGTCTTCACCGATGTCACAACCGGGCCGCTCGGGGCCAGCGGCAACAACATGGGGGCCACGTGGGGAGACTACGACGACGACGGCGACCTCGACCTCTACCTGGCGCGCGCCACCGGGCCCAACTACCTCTTCCGGAACGACGGTGGCGGGTCCTTCACGGATGTCACGACGCCGCCGCTCGGTGACCTCGGCAACAGCCAGAGCGTCGCCTGGGCCGACTACGACCGGGACGGCGACCTCGACCTCTACTTCACGAACTACTTCGAGGCGAACAAGCTCCTGCGGAACGATGGAGGCGGCGCCTTCGCCGATGCCACGAGCGGCCCCCTGGGCGACACGGGGCACGGGACCGGTGTCGCCTGGGGCGATTACGACTCGGACGGCGACCTCGATCTCTACTTCGCCAACGACGGCAGCGCGAACAAGCTGATACGGAACGACGGCGGCGGCGTGTTTGTCGATGCGACCAGCGGCCCCCTCGGCGATCCTGGCCATGGCTTCGGCGTCGCCTGGGGCGACTACGACAACGATGGCGATCTCGATCTCTATCTCGTCAACTCGGGGAGCGCCAACAAGCTCTTCCGGAACGACGGTGGCGGCGCGTTCGCCGACGTCACGTCCGGACCGCTCGGCGACATGGGCAACGGCCGGGGCGTGGCCTGGGGGGACTACGACCTGGACGGTGACCTCGACCTCTACTTCACCAACTCGGGGAGTGCCAACAAGCTCTTGCGCAACGACGGCGGCGGCGTGTTCGTGGACGCGACCACCGGCCCCCTCGGTGACGCCGGATTCGGCCGCGGCGTGGCGTTCGCCGACCACGACGGCGATGGCGACCTCGATCTCTATCTCGCGAACCTGGGCGCGCCGAACCGGCTGTTCCGTAACGAGCAACGCTCGACCAACCACTGGCTCGCGCTGGACCTCATCGGCAACGCCTCCAATCGCTTCGCCATCGGGGCGCGCGTACGCGTCGTCACCGGCTCGACCGTGCAGATCCGGGAGGTCGCGGCCGGGACCGGGTTCGCAGCGCAGGACCCGCTCCGCATCCACTTCGGTCTCGCCGGCGCAGCCACCGCCGACACGGTCCAGGTCTTATGGCCGAGCGGCACGGTCCAGGACACCGTCCACGTGGACGCCGGCCAGGTCCTGGTCCTCGAAGAACCTGGCGCTGCGGGAGTGGCTGTCGCGGCTGCATCGCCCGCGCGCTTCGCGGTGGAACGGATCCGTCCGAACCCCTTCCGCTCGTCCGCGCGGATTCCATTCGCGCTTCCCGCGCCGAGCCCGGTCAGGATCCGCATCGTCGATCTTCACGGGCGCGTCGTGCGCGTCCTCCTGGATTCTCCGGAGTATGCTGCTGGGCGCCACGAAATCCTGTGGGACGGCCGCGGCACCCGCGGCGAGAAGCTCCCGGCGACCGTGTACTTCTGCGAGGTCGTCGCCGGCCGTCACCAGGAGTCGAGACGGCTGGTGCTCCTGCGATAGGGCCCTGCCCGAAGCCCCGGATCGGAAAGCGGTCGCTGCGCTACCGGGTCAGCACGAGCGCTCTCGACTGGCTCACTCCGGCCGCCTGGATCCGGCAGAAGTAGACCCCCCGCGCCAGCGAACTCGTGGCGAAGGTCACGCTGTGCGCCCCCTTCAGCTGGCGCGTGTTCACGAGCGTGGCCACGTGCCGCCCAGCGATGTCGAACACCGCCAGGTGAACGTCGCCGTCCCCGGGCAGCGCGTAGGGGATGACCACGGCGCCATCGAGCATCCTCGGCGCGCCGAGCTCGACCGCGGTGACGTCCGTGCCGATGCCGGCGGCGACGGCCCCGTCCGCCGTATGGCCGGGGCGGCCGTGCGGTGTGGGCCCGAAGCCATTGCAAGGCCCGAGCGAGTCGAACGTCTGCCCGTCGTCGAGGCACGTGAGCCCCGGGCGCCGGTCGAGCGGCACACAGACGGAGACCGTCCCCTGGCAGCTGCCGCCGTGCCCATCGTCCGCAGTGAACGCGATCACATACACGCGTCCGTTGCCCGGGAGCCCGGGTGATCCGCCGCTGCGCTCGGCTCGCACGAACGCCTGTCCGTTGACGATCGCTCCGTCCGGACAGGACTTACCGTCTCCGGTCGTGTCGAGCGGCTCGTCCTGCGTGATCCCGGTGGCGGTGATGGTCACCGGATCCCCATCCGGGTCGGTAACGCCCATGATGCTCACCGCCCGGAGGTCGTGCTTGGGCGGCCAGAGCACGGCGGGATCCGCTGCTGCATGGCTGCAATCCGGAGGCGCTCCGCCGAGCCAGAGATCTGTCCAGACGGTGATCAATCCGTCGGGGAGGTGGATCTCGGCCCTCAGAACATAGTGCCCTGGGGGTGTCGAGTAGTCTCCGACATGGTCGAGGAATCGGACCGCATCCAGGGCATAGGCACCCAGCGACAGATCCCGCCAGACTCCATCCGGCCACTGCGCCCAGATGTCCACGCGAGACAAGACGTGGCCCTGCGGAAAGCCGAGGGCAGCCGCCGATACCCTGCATACGGCGTAGTCCGAGTCGGCCAGCACGAAGTGACGCGTCGGGTTGGGATGAAACTCGAAGGGATCCCACCCGTTGGGAGGCCGGTAGTTGTATCCGACCTGGAGCGTGTCCTGCGCGCTCGCTGGAAGCGGTGCCAGGATGCAAAGGCATATGATCAGTAGCCAGCGCTTCATCATGATGAACCCCCTCGAGAGGCCCATGTGCAATCACGCGCCGCCACCGCGCGTCCAGGAGCCGTCGGTCGCGATGCTGCACGAGTGCGGAAAACTCAAAGGCAGCGCGGCCGGGGCAGGCACAGGGAACACGCGGAAGGCCGGCCGGTCCATGGGCGTCCTCCTTGGACCTGGTGGATTCCGGCTCGTCGGTCGGGCGGCCTGGATGGGGTGCGGCGCTCGGCAGGCGAGGGTGCCTACGAACAGCATGAGCTTACTCCGGTCGGGTTGCGGAGGCAAGCCGTGGTGCTCACGCAAACGAGGCGGTCACGAGATTGGCGCCGGATGGATCGCAGGCGACGGGATCAACGGATTCGTGTTGCGGCACACGAACGCCGGCCGCATAGTGATGGATCGGGATGGAGATGCGCCGACGTCGCATGGCGAGTTGCGGAGATGATGCCCGACAACACCGATCTGAAGGCCAGGGCCCTCTGCGAGGGCGGGACATGGCTCAAGAACCGCGATCATGAGGCGGCGACTCGCTTCTACAAGGAGCTCGTGCGAACTTGCGGCGCCACGACGCTCGGGCGCGAGGCGAAGCGGCTGGGGTGGTTTCCGAGGTGAAGAAGTGAAGTCGAGCGGGGCGGGTCGGATCCGGTGGCTGGCCCGGCTTTCCATCCGTCTGCCGCGACTACTTCCGATCCTGCTTGCAGCGCTCGGCGCCACCGCGTGCGGGAGGGCACCCATTGCGGATCAGGTCAAGGCCGTGCGCCTGTCGCTCCCAGGTTGGCAGGAAGACAAGCCCACGCAGGGAATGAGGGCCTGGCGGGATGCAGACGGTGACGTTCTGGGGCTGGCCGCTTGCGAATTCCCCGTTGATCCCTCCTCCGGGATTGCGTTCCAGCGCTATGCCAGGAAACTCGCAGAGTTAGGCAGTGGCGGGCTGATCGAGGTGACGATGGTGGCGCCCCGTCCTCGCCCCATCGTCAGCCTCATCTACAAACGTCTCCGCCGTCCGGCCTACATGTATACGGGGATGTTGATCATGGGGGGCCGCGACACCTCTCTTGTCTGGACCATCGTTTCGAGCGAGCGCGGCATGACCGGTGTCCGTGAGGCGATCATCACGTCCGAGATGCTCCGCTCCGGCGAGCTGACGCTCGAAAGCTATGTCGAGTCGTGGGCACAGGATCCCTACGACCCTTCGTACCACGGCGTCGACCGGAGCGTCCTGCGCTTCCTGTCAGACGACAGGCGATACGACGCGCGCTTCCCGCAGCATCCGCTGTCGAAGGTGAGACGGGTCCTTGCAGCGCTGCCCGGCAGCACGGACGGAGCACCGTAGGGGGCTCCCTTGGAGAGCCCCTGTGGAGGTCACCCCGCGTCAGGCGGGGCGCTCCGCCTCGACCGCCATCCAGGGCCTGAACCTGGCGGCACCCGCACGACCACGCGCCTCTACACGAAGTCGCTCGACCACACACGCAGGAGCTTATCATTGCCGCACGCCGGATCTGCGTGATAGGATTCGCGGGTCCCGGAGGGAGGCCGCGGCCGTGAGACGCAAGCCGAGCAGGGCAGCCGGCAAGTCGCTGGTGGATCGCCTCGCCTGCCTGCGCCCCAGGTCCGACCCGTTCGCGCACATCGGCAACAAGACAACGCGCCGATCGCTCCGTCGCTGCCGCCCCGACCTCCTTCTGGCTGCGTGTGTACTCCCCTGCATCCTCACCTGCCTCGTCTCCCCCGCCACCGCGGAGCCCGACTGGCTCAAGCAGGCCTGTGCGGACACGCGAGACCTGGAAGCCCCAGCTGGTGCTGAAGCGCTCGTCCTCCATCGTACGGAAGAGGTCACGATCGCCAGAGACGGGGGGGCCGTCAAGAACAGGGTGCGCCTGGCATACCGCATCCTCAGCGTGACCGGAGAGAGCTACGCGACCCTTGAGGAGTGGGTCTCCCCGAGGCACAGGATCGAGGATCTGAAAGGGTGGCTCATCCTGCCCGGGAGCGCCACCAAGGAGCTCGAACGATCCGACATCGTCGAGAAGGGTCACGAGCAGGCAGCTCGCTACTACTCCGATGACATGCTTCTCGAGGCCACGCTTCCCGGGGCGAGACCCGGCGCCACCGCGGCATTCGAGTACACGGCGATCGATGACGACTGGATCGGGGCCTATCAGTCCTTCACCTTCCAGGTGCAGGATCCGGTCCGTTTCGCCCAGTTCTCCGTCCGCGTGCCTGACGGCTGGCGACTCGAGAAGGGCGAGTGGATGACGGAAGGTATCGCCTATGCCCAGGCCGGTGAGCTCCACACCTGGACGGCACGCGACCTGCCATATCGTCCGCAAGAACCTCTCATGCCGCCCTGGGGCCGTCTCGCTCGCCGGGTCACCGTCGCCGTGCACGGCCCCTCCTCCCTCGAGAGCCCGCAGTTCCCCGACTGGGGCTCCGTCGCGGCATGGTGTGCCGAGCTGATGGATCGACATGCAGACGTTGACCCACGGATCACGGGGCTCGCCGACGATCTGACCGCGGGCCTCTCCACTCCGCACGAACGGTTCGCTGCGGTCGCCGCGTACGTGCGCGACGAGGTCCGCTACGTGGCGATCGAGATCGACAAGAACCGCTGGGAGCCGCGGGACGCCACGCTCACGCTCCGCAATCGCTACGGCGACTGCAAGGACAAGGCGACCCTCACGCGCGCCCTGCTCCACGCCGCTGGCATCCCGTCCGTGTCGGTTCTCGCCAACACGAGGTATCCCGTCCTCCCGGACCTGCCCTCTCCCTTCCAGTTCAATCATTGCATCGTGGGGATCCCCACTGCCGGTCTCGGCGCCGCAGCCAGCGACAGCCTGCCCGGGAGCGTCGGGGATTGGGTCTTCTTCGATCCCACGGATCCGACGGCGCAGGTCGGCCGCGTCCCGTCGGGTCTCGAGGACACCGTGGTCCTGCCGGCGGCCGCCGGAGCGGCCGGACTCGCACACCTGCCTCCCGCCTCCGCGGCGGATGCGAGCCGCTCCTATCGCGCCGCTGCACGTCTCGATGCCGCCGGCCATCTCGAAGCCAGCGTGCACATCACCGACTACGGCAACCTGGCCGCTGAGTCCGCCTACGAGCGGAGCCGGATGCCCGAGAGCGAGCAGGTGGCGTGGTGGCAAAAGCAGCTCGCAAGGGTCGTCTCCGCTCCCACCATCTCCGAGTTTCGCTCCGGGGCGGATGGCGACTCGGCCTGGGTGACCTTCCGCGTCCGCGGCGAATGCGCCGGGCGATCCGGCGATCTGCGCCTGCTGAGGCCCGATTGCACGCACCGGAGCGAGTGGCCCGACCTGAGCGCACCCGCTCGGGTGCATCCGATAGCGCTGGGTTCCGCCGCGCGGACGATCACCAGCATCTCCTGGCAGCTACCGGCGACCTGGACCGTCGAACCGGTCGCGCCGATCCACCACGCCTGTCCCGCCGGGCGCGTGGACTGCGAGGTCTCCACATCCGGCAGCAACCTCCACTACGCCTCGCTCATCGAGCGGACCGGCGTGGTCCTCGAAGCCGACCGGTACGGCGAGGCCCAGCGCTTCGTCAAGGCCGTACGCTCGGTTCAGGGCCTGACCCTCGTCCTCAGGGAGTGACGAAGATGGGAGACCGCCTGCCTTTTCCCGTGCTCCTGCTGCTCGTCTTCCTCGTGATCGTCCCCGCGCGTCCCGCCTGGTCGTTCGAGTGGAATCCGATCACTGATGCCGACTGGCAGGCCGTCGACGCCACCCCGGTTCCCCCCGCGGGGGCGACCATGCTGTTCGAGAGGATGGCGGAGGACGACAGCCTGCTCTTTCGCACCGGGAGCATTCTCACGGTCTACCGGCGAATCGCTGTCCAGAACGCCAGCGGCAGGCAGTGGGCGGATGTGACCATCCCCTACTTCCACAAGCAGCAGTTCATCGAGGAGGTCGAGGGTCGAGTCGTTCAGCGGGACGGATCGAGTACGAGCCTCGCCCGATCCGAGGTCCGGGATACCGAGGTGCTCAAGGCCAGGGGGAAGAAGGTCAAGTCCATCGCCTTCTCGATCCCCGGCGTCACCGACCAGTGCATCATCGAGTACCACGTTCGGTATCGCCTCCCCGAGGGCAACGGCTCCTGGATCGTCCAGAAGCCGATGCCCCTCGTGGACGGCGAGTACCGGTGGCGGTATTACAGGGGTGCCGAGTTGGACCGCGAGGTGCTCGACATCGTGGCCGACAAATGGAAGATGGCGGCGACGTACATGCTCGTCTATGCCAACCTCCTGGTCACCGCGCAGGCCTACCCCAACGCGCAGCAGCAGACCGAGTTCATCTTCAGCGCCCACGACGTGCCGGCTTTCGAGGAGGAACCATTCTCTCTGCCCGAAGATGTGCGCATACCGCGGGTTCGCCTCTTCTACCTCGAGAGCGGCAAGGCAGACGCCTACTGGATCGAGCGCGCCGCCGCCGTCGACGACAACTTCGAGAGTCAGATGCGCGGGGCTACCGAGGTGGGCCGCCTCGCCGGTGGCTTCAAGAAGGCGGAGCCGCCCGCGACTGGGGTGGAGGAAGCATACCGCTGGACCCAGCAGAACGTGAAGAACACGACCTACGCGCGGACGCCGCGCAGCTGCGGTGATGCAAAGACGGTGGATGCCATCGTCAAGGCGAAGTGCGCCTCGCAGACCGGGATCAACACGCTCTTCCTGGCATTGCTCCGGAAGATGGGCCTGGACGCGACCATCGCCTTCGCGGTCGATCGCGACGAGGGAGCCTTCGTGCCCGCAGCGAAATACTGGCAGTTCGACCGCTCGCTCGTCGTCCTCAGGGACGGCGCGGGCACGACTCGCTATCTCTCGCCAGGGGATCCCTATCTCGAGCCAGGCGACGTGCCATGGCTCAATGAAGGCGCCAAGGCCTACGTTGTCCGGAAGGGCGCGGGCAAGGAGGCCACCTACGAGCTCCTCGATATTCCCTTCTCGCCGCCGGACTCGAACCGGACGGTGCGCGTGGTGACGCTGACCTTGAATCTCGACCAGTCGACCGTCACCGGCGACGTGGATGAAATGCGGACTGGCCACCGGGCCCGGGACGCCAGGTTGATCTGCCACGAGACGTCCGCTGCCAGGATGGTGGACGACCTCAAGAAGGCCATCGGCGACGACCTGACGGCGGTCGAGGTCGACTCGATCAAGGTCGTGGGGGCCGCCAACCCCGGCGGTCTCATCAGGATCGACAGCCACATCAAGAGCACCCTGAGCGAGCAGGCAGTCCCGGGACGGGTGGTCATCGAACCGCTGGGGATCCTCCGCAAGCAGGAGAACCCATTCACCGCCACCAGGCGGCAAGGCGCCATCGTCTTCGACTACGCCTACGAGCTCGACGAGACCGTGATTGTCGCGGCGCCGGACGGTATGACTGTCGAGGCCGTCCCTGCCGATGTCGCATTCTCGAACTCCGTCGGGACCAGCGAGGTGCGCTTCACCCGGGACGGCGACAAGGTCAGAGCCCGACACCGCCTCCGCATCAACGAACCGTGGTGGGAAGTCGAGGACTACGCGAAGGTACTAACCTTATTCACAAAGGAGGCGGATCTCTCCTCGCTTGCCGTCGTCTTTGCCGGGGCCAGTAGCGGTCGCTAAGAAGCAGTCGACTCGCCGGCGGGGCCGTGTTCATCCAGCGTGACACGCGCCCTCGCATCAGCATGGTGCGCGGAAGGCCCCTTCACACTGGGTCACCGTCCTCGAGGTGTCGCCGGAGCCGCTGCCGCACTCTGCTCCGGATCACCGCCACCGAGCCGGGCGTGTATCCGGTCTCCGCCGCGATCTCGGCGTCGCTGAGCCGGAGATCCGGATCGTTGGCCAGGATCCAGACCCGGCGCCACGCATCGTTCGGCACGAGGGCGGTGAGGAGCTCGAGGCCGATCGCGCGAGCGCAGGGGTCGATCGACGCCTGGGCGACCGCGTCGATCTCATAGCTCACCGCCGGGTCGTCGGTGGAGCAGATGCGGGCGCGGTACGCTGCCTCGCGGCGCATGCAGGCCAGCGCCTTGCGGCGCGCGATCTGGTAGATCCAGGTCGTCGGCCGCGCCTCGCCCCGGAAGGCACGGCCGTGCCGCGCGATGGCGAGGAGCGTGTCGGCGGTGGCGGTCTCGATCAGCTCGGGCGAGTCCGAGCGCGCGATCGACCGCACGAACGACCGGACGAGCGGGTAGAAGTGCTCGGCGATGCGCTCGGCATCACCGGAACGGATCAGAGCGGAGGCGTCGAGGCAGTCCTCCAGGCACAGTGGTGCAGACATAGTAACCCTCCAGAACGAGGTCGAACTTTCGACCTTGTTCCATCTGGACCTATGTTCTGCACGGTGTGGCCGAAGAGAATCGAGAGGACCGCGAGCGGCTTCATGGTCGCCTCCGCCCTGGGTGAGGCCCCGCGGGGCCGCCCGGCTGGATGGGGTGGACTGACTGGCGAGATTCTACTCCCTTCGAGCACGCAAGGCGGCGGTTTCTTAACGCGGTCAGTTCAGGACGTTCATCCCCGGCGGCTCCAACCAGGCAGAGGACCCGCCGGTCCGCCCGGGACACGGGTGGGCATGGTGGAGCCTCTTGCCTCCCGGGACAGCCGGCGTAAGCTCGAACCCCCTCTCCGGAGCGCGCCGGGTCTGCTCTCCGCAATCGACATGGGTTTTCAGGCGCGAGGAGGTGTTCGGTGGCCGTCCTCATCGAGGCCGAGAACGTCGTGATCCGCAACGCGACGGCGGAGCGCATCCTTCCCGGCGGGCTCCCCGCGTACGAGAAGCAATGCCCCAACCGGACCTTCTGCACGGACGGGCAGATCTCCCGGGTGGGCTTCATGACGAGAGCCGACGCGGTCGCGTACATCGACCATCTCGCGGCGCTCGGCTTCTCTCGCCCGACCGCCGCCGGCTCTCCGGAGGTGGCCCTGGTCGGCGAGGTCGGCGGCCTCGCCTTCCCCTGCGACTGGCTGCAGCTCGGACAGATGAGTCTCGGCAGCAACGGGAAGATGAAGTTTGCCTGGTTGCGCGGAGCGGACGTGACCAGCGTGGTGGCCCCGCCAGGCTGGAAGCCTGCCCAGACGACTCCGCTCTCTGCGGAGAGGCTCGCCGAGCTCGAGTACCTCGGGACCAAGGACCATCTCGACGTCTACCGCGACAGGAAGACGGGACAGCTGTCCTATGTGGCGCGAACGCAGCAAGGGGCCCCTCCGGCCCATGTCGCACGGGAATCGCTCGATCAGCGCCTGGCCTCGCTGGCCGATGAGCTGATCCGCCTGGGCGCGGTCGAGAACGCCCCCGCCGCCGACTATCGGGGGGACCTGACCGCCTGCTACGAGCGGGCGAAGCAGCTCGTCGAGGACACGC
>Ga0316626_10001643_pt1 | contig 10121 bp, 5 predicted proteins | sample OWC_Aug_T1_C1_D5_FD_207656 | JGI IMG/M metagenome (GOLD analysis project Ga0316626, IMG submission 207656) | Wetland soil microbial communities from Old Woman Creek delta, Ohio, United States - OWC_Aug_T1_C1_D5_A | ecosystem: Environmental > Terrestrial > Soil > Wetlands | place: USA: Ohio...
TACCTGCAAGCGGTAGAGCTCGTGCGCGAAGCGGCAGCAAGCGAGCGCGAAGAAGCCCGGGTAGGCGACGATGACCTCATCGACGCTCCGCGCCGCGGGGTCCGCCTCGTAGGTGGCCTGCGCGTCCGCAAGGAGCGCCACCCGGATGCGCGGCAGCCGCGAGAGGAACTCCTTGGCGAGTTCTCCGGCGCGCTCCCGGTTCTCGGGGTGCGCCTTGAGGAAGAGCGCGATCCGCTCGCGGGCGCGCCAGTAGTCGTAGGCCACCTGCTCGGGCTCGCTGCGGTCCTCCTCCGAGAAGTGGGGGAAGAGAAGCGACAGGAGGTCGTAGACGAAGTCCCGGGCCACTGCCGAGGCGCGAAGCGGCAGCGTGTAGGCACGCCGCTCGGCGGCGAGCAGGTTGAGGAACTCCTGGGAGTCCTTGTCATGCGTCATGGCGATCCAATGCGGGTGCTCCCGGAGCGATCCGGGTGTCCGCGGGTTCTAAGTGCAGGCCGGCCGGGACCGCACCGAGGAGGGTACCGTCTAGTTTATCGGAAGCTCGGCGGAGGCGCTGAAGGGGGCCGTGGAGATGTGGAAGGTCACCCGCCCCCGTGCGCCGGAGCGGGCCGGGATCGAGCGCGGGCGATCTCGCGGGACGACCCGCGTTGGGGGCGCATGCCGGCCTGACGGGGAGAGGCGCGTCAGCGTTTGACGCACGCGAGGAGTTGGCGAGATGCGCCCGCGCCACCCGCGGCCGGGATCCAGGTATAATCCCCTGCCGGTGTCATTCCGCTCGGCGCGAGCTGCGGTGGCTGATCGCTCCGGTGCGAGATGGCGCGTGAGCAAACGGGTGTGAGGTCGTTCGAGCGGCCCGCCGGCGGGCCGCCGGCCGCGGGAGAAAAGGAAGCGCGAAATGCCTATCCCGAGATTCATTGAACGCATCGCCACGTTCACCGCCTTGCTGTCGATCGTCGCCTGCCAGCCGGCGGCGGCCGTCGATCTCGTCAGCGACGGGAGCTTCGATCTGAGCAAGAGCTCGGGACAGCTCCGGAAGGACGAGAAGGGACAGGACTGGTACGAGAGCCGGAAGGACGGCAAGGAAGGCCGGGCGCTTCTCCTTCTTAGCAAGAAGCCTGTCGCCGGCAACGCGACCCAGAAGGCCATGGTCAAGGGCGACCTCAAGTTCAACACCTACCTGAGCCAGCGTTTCCCGGCGGATCAGACGGGCGACTTCACGGTCGAGTTCGACATCCTGGTCAAGGAGATCCTCCCCAAGGACAATCGCTCCGCCTTCATCCTGGTCGGCACGAGCACCGACGGCAAGAACGGGCCCAACTCGACCGGCGCCGAGAGGTTCGTCTTTCTGGCCTTCGAGAACACGGCGGTGAAGGGCAAGATCAACCTGTTCGCGCGCGAGCGCGGCAAGGACTGGACGCAGAAGACGCTCGTCGCGAGCAATCTGGATCTTGGCGTGTGGCACCATATCGCCCTGACCGTCCAGCCGAAGAAGGAGCACTACCAGGTGTCAGTCAAGGGCGGCGTGCCCAAGGATCTCGAGGCCTTCGCGCCCAAGGGTAAGACCCCGCAGAAGCTCACGCACCTGAGCTTCGCTTCCTGGAACGACGGTGCCGGGACCTTCTACGTGGACAACGTGGTCGCCCGCACCAAGTAGATCGTCGTTCAAGAGAAGCGTTACCCCATGAGCATCCGTCCCGGCACCCGACTCGGTCATTACGAGATCGTCGGCCTTCTCGGCGCCGGCGGCATGGGGGAGGTCTATCGCGCGCGCGATCCGCGGCTCGGCCGCGAGGTGGCGGTCAAGGTGCTGCCGCCGGCGGTGGCCGGCGACCCCGAGCGGCAGCAGCGCTTCGAGACCGAGGCCCGGGCGGCAGGCGCGCTCAACCATCCGAACATCGTCACCATCCACGATGTCGGGGTGGCGGACGGTGCGCCCTATCTCGTGACCGAGGTGCTCGAGGGCGAGACGCTCCGCGAAGTGCTCGCGCCGGGGGCGCTCGCGCCGGGGCGCGCCGCGGCCCTCATGATCCAGGTGGCGCAGGGGCTCGCCGCCGCGCATGCGAAGGGTATCGTTCATCGCGATCTCAAGCCCGAGAACCTGTTCGTGCTCCCCGATGACCGGGTGAAGATCCTCGACTTCGGGATCGCCAAGCTCCTGCACGCAGAGCGTGCCGGGAGCGCGGACACCGGCGCGACGACGCCCGCGTTCGCCGCCCTCACCCAGGCCGGCACCGTCCTCGGCACCGTGTCCTACATGGCGCCCGAGCAACTCCGCGACCGCCCGGTGGATCATCGCGCCGATCTCTTCGCGCTCGGCGCCATCCTCCACGAGATGGTCGCGGGCCGGCTCGCCTTCGCCGGTGACACCGCGGCCGATCGCGTGAGCGCGATCCTCGCTGTCGAGCCGGCGCCGCTCGCGCCGGAGATCGAGGCGGCGCTCCCCGGCCTCGGCGCGCTCCTCCGCCGCTGTCTCGAGAAGCGGCCGGAAGTCCGTTTCGAATCGGCGCGCGATCTCGCCTATGCGCTCGAGATCCTGGTCGCGACCGCGCACTCGCGCGCGGCGGCCGGGCCGGCGATCGGCGGCCCGGGCGCGGTCCCGGAGTCGGACGAACTCGACATCCATCAGCTCACCTTCCGCGAGGGCATGGTTGCCAGCGCCCGCTTCGCGCCCGACGGCACGACCGTCGTCTACCAGGCTACCTGGGAAGGGGGGCCGTGGGAGCTCTACCTCACGCGGACCGACAACCCTGACTACCAGCCGCTCAATCTCGGTTCCGCGGTGCTCCTCGGCGTGTCGTCCAGCGCGGAGCTCGCCGTCGGGCTCGATCCGCGCGACATGGGCGGATTCGTCCGCCTCCACACCCTCGCCCGGGTCTCGATGCTCGGCGGCGTTCCGCGCGAGCTCGCGCGCGACGTCTACATGGCGGACTGGGGCCCGGACGGGAAGTCGATTGCCGCGATTCGCGAGGTCGAGGGCCGGTTCCGACTCGAGTACCCGCTCGGGCGCTCGATCCACGAGTCATCCGGCTGGCTGAGCCAGGTGCGCGTGTCGCCCGACGGGCGGCTCCTGGCCTGCTTCGAGCATCCGATCGGGGGCGACAACGGCGGGGATCTGATCGTGATCGAGCCCGGCGGTACGGCGCGCGTACTGGTGAAGAACCTGAACAGCGCGACGGCCATCGCCTGGCATCCCGCGGGGGAGGAGATCTGGTTCTCCGCCGTGCTCCGGGCGGGGATGAGCGGGACGATTCACGCCTGCAGACTCGATGGCCGCCTGCGGCGCGTGTATCAGAGCATGGGCTGGGTGGACATCCAGGCGTTCGCCGCGACCGGCAAGGCGCTCGTCATCCGCTCGAAACCCCGGCTCCGCTTGCAGACCGGTACGCGGGCGGGCGCCGGCGGCGACCGGCGGGAGCTGTCGTGGCTCGACTGGAGCCTGGCCCGCGACATCTCACCCGACGGGAAGCTCGCGCTCTTCGACGAGACGGGTCCGGGAATCATGCACGGCGGCGCCGTCTTCGTGCGCGCGACGGACGGCTCGCCCGCCGTGCGCATTTCGGACGGCGTGGCCATGAGCTTCATGCCCGACGGCGGGCATGTGCTCACGTTCGAGATCGATCGAGCGGTGCGCCGGCTCCTTCTCCATCCGCTGGGCGCCGGCGAGTCCCTGGCGATCGACGTCGGCGATCTGCAGTGCCACTTCGCGCGACCGTTCCCGGACGGGAAGTCGGTCGTGATGGTCGGCAATCGCCCGGGAGAGCCGCTCGGCCTGTACCGGATCCGGATCCCCGGCGGCGAGTGCGAATCATTGACCGGTCACCCGGTCGCGATGACGTTCCCGATTCCCACGCCGGATGGGAACTTCGTATCCATGCGTCAGGCCAGCGGCCTGTTCGCGCTCTTCCCGGTCGACGGCGGTCCACCGGTGCCGATTCCGACCATGAAGACGGACGAGCGTCCCTGCGGCTATGCGCCCGACGGGAGCGCCATCTATGTCTTCCAGCGCGGCAGGATTCCGGCCCGCGTCGATCGCATCGAGCTCGCGAGCGGTCGCCGCGAACCGTGGCTCGAGATCGAGCCCATGACGCGGAGCGGCACCCCCGGGTTCATCAGCGTGATCCTGACGCCCGACGGAGAGCGCTACGTCGCCTCGTTCGCGAACTTCCCGAGCGATCTCTTCGCGGTCGGCGGGCTGCGCTGAGTGGTGCGGTGCGGCAAGGGTGCTCGCGCCTACAGCTCGACGGTCGCGAGGAAGCGCGGCGCGCGGCGATGGTGCGTCGCCTGCTCGTAGGCGAAGGCGAGCCGGAAGAGCACGGGCTCGCTCCACGCCCGCCCGAAGAAGCTGATCCCCACCGGAAGGCCGCGGATGAATCCCGCCGGCACCGTGATGTTCGGATACCCGGCCACTGCGGGTAGCGTCGAGGAGCCACCGCTGAAGTGGTCGCCGTTCACGAGATCGGTGACCCAGGCCGGACCGCCGGTGGGCGCGACGATGGCATCGAGCCGGTGCTTCGCCATGACGGCGTCGATCCCTCTCGTGCGGGCGAGATCGCCGCACTTCGCGAGGGCCGTCCGGTACTCGGGGGACGAAAGCGGGCCCTTGGCTGCCGCCTGCTCGAGGAGCTCCTGACCGAAGTACGGCATCTCGCGTTCGGCGTTCTTCTCGTTGAATGCGATCACGTCGGCGAGCGACTTGACCGGCGCCGTCGGGCCGAGCGATTTCAGGTAAGCGTTGAGATCGGCCTTGAGCTCGTGGAGGAGGACTGCAAGCTCGGCCTCGCCGATCTCCGCATCGGGCGTCAGCTCGACCGGGTCGACGAGCACCGCGCCTTGCTTCTTGAGCACGTCGAGCGCGGCCGCGAACACCTGATCGACATCGCGGTGAAATCCGGCGTATTGCCGCGCGGCGCCGAGGCGCGCGTTGGCGAGGCCGCCCGCATCGAGGAACTGCTTGTAGTCGGGCGGCGCCTGCTGTGCGCGCGCGGCCGTGGCCGGATCTTCCGGATCGGCTCCCGCGAGAACGCCGAGGATCAGGGCGGCATCGGCGACCGTGCGCGTCATCGGGCCGGCCGTGTCCTGGGTGTGCGAGATCGGGATCACGCCGCGCCGGCTCGCGAGCCCCACCGTGGGTTTGATCCCGACGATGCCGCAGGTGTTCGCGGGACAGACGATCGAGCCGTCGGTCTCGGTGCCGATCGCCGCGGCGGCGAGGTTGGCCGAGGTTGCGGCTGCGGAGCCGGAGCTCGACCCGCACGGGTTGCGGTCGAGGACATAGGGATTCCGGCACTGCCCGCCGCGTGCGCTCCAGCCGCTCGAGCTGTGCATCGAGCGGATGTTGGCCCATTCGCTCAGGTTCGCCTTGCCGAGGAGGACGGCGCCGGCGGCGCGAAGCCGCGCGGCGACCGCCGAGTCCCGCGCGGGGGTCGACCCCGCGAGGGCGAGCGAGCCGGCGGTCGTCGCCATGCGGTCGGCGGTGTCGATGTTGTCCTTCAAGAGGATCGGGATTCCGTGCAGCGGACCGCGCACGCCCTTGGCCTGCCGTTCGGCGTCGAGCTCGGCCGCGATGGCGATGGCGTTCGGATTGAGCTCGATCACGGAGCGGAGGGCAGATCCCTTCCGATCGAGCTCTTCGATGCGCCCGAGATAGGCGGCCGTGAGAGAGCGCGCAGTAAAGCGGCCGGCGGCCATCCCATCTTGCAGTTCGGCGATCGTGAGCTCCTCGAGCTCGAACGCGGTGCGTGGGGTGGTGGAGGCGGGAGGCGGCGCCTTCGGTGCCGCGTCTCTCTCGGTGCGGCGACAACCGGCTTCGATGCCGCCGGTGGCGGTGATGGCGCCGGCGGCGAGCGACGTGCGGAGAAAGTCTCGGCGGTCCATGGGGATCCTCCTGGTGAGCGAACGGGTGGGGAGGATTGGGCGTCCCGCGGAGCGTACGGCACGGGGCAGTGTGCATGCTCACAAGCGCCTTCGGCAAGGGAATCGTGTGGGCCATCCGACACCCGCCCGGGACGCTTTCTTACACGCTTCTTACCCGCGGCCGGGCGGCAGCCCCGTATCTTCATGCTCGTGGCGCGGCATCCGACGTCCCGTCCGTGCCCAAGGAAGGAGCCAGGTGATGTCCCGAATGAACTTTGCCTCATCGATGGCCGCGGCCGCCGTGATCTCCGGCGCCGCCCTTGTCCTCGCCGGCACTCTCCCCGCGCCGTGCACCGCCACCCCCCCGGGCGACCGCGAGGAGCTCCTCATCCTCTCGACCGGGTCGAACCACGGCGAGGTGGACCACTGCGGATGCAAGAGCTCCGAGAAGGGCGGCCTCACGCGCCGCACGGCCTACATCGATTCGATGCGGAGCCGCGGGCCGGTTCTCGTCGTCGACGCCGGCGACTACTCCCATCCTGCGGCGACCTCCGCCACCCAGGAAAACTGGTTCATCCTTCGCGCCATGGATCGCATGCGCTATGACGCGATGACGCTCGGCGAGATCGAGCTGGCCCGCGGCGCCGACTACGTGCGCGCCATCCTCGACTCGACGCGCGTGCCGGTGACGCTCGCCAACGTGACGTTCGCCGGTGACGGCAAGCCCGTCGGCGAGAAGTTCATCTTGAAGAAAGTGGGCGGAGTAACCTGCGGCTTGATCGGTCTCGTCGGTCCGGACTTCGGCGACGGGGCCGCGAAGCTTGCCGATCTCGGCTTTGCGGTCGAGGACCCGGTCGCTGCCGCGAAGCGGCTGGTGCCGGAGGCCAAGGCGAAGGCGGATGTCGTGATCGTGCTCGCCCATCTCGCTGCGGCCGACGCGGTGAAGCTCCCGGAGAGCGTGCCGGGCATCGGTGCCGTCATCCTCGGACACTACCCGGGGACGGATGCACCCAAGGAAGTTGCGGGCGCGGTCGTTGTCCGGCCCGGGCAGCGCGGGCAGTACGTCGGCGAGACGCGCATCATCTTCGCCGGCGACAAGAAGGTCGCCTCCTTCACCGGGCGAGCGGTGGCCATGGACACGAAGGTCATCCGCGAGGATCCGCAGATGCTCGCCGATCTCCGGGCTCTCATGCGGTCGCTCGGCAAGGAGCTCCGCGACGACGCGAAGATGGCGGCGGCGACCGCCGTGCCTGGGGAGAGGCCTGAGCTGACCCAGTGAGCGGCGGCATCGGTGCGTGCCGGCTCGCCAGCTGGTGCCACCTCCCGGGGGAGGGTCCGAGGGAGCCGGACCCTCCCTGCTCGGTCGAATCGTCACGGTCTCGCCGAAGGTCGGTCACTTTGTCCGGCAGGAGCTGCTCTCCGACATCGTCTCCTCAGTTTAATTGATTATTCCACAACACGTTGAAGGATTGATCAGCCTCCGGGCCCGGGCATGCCTCTTGCCCGGAACCACTGGTGTCCCATTCCGGGAGAGTGCCGCTATCTCGCCAAGGCACGGGGGGATGCCGTGTACAAGATCGTTCATCGCGAACAGCTCAACGAGAACACTTTCCTCTGGCACGTGGACGCTCCGGCGGTCGCCCACGCCGCGCAGCCGGGCCACTTCGTCATGGTGCGCATCGATCGCACCGGCGAACGCATCCCGCTCACGGTCGCCGACTACAACACCGATCGCGGCACAGTGACCATCGTCATCCAGGCCGTCGGCAAGACGACGCGACAGATGATGGCGATGCACGCCGGAGAATCGGTGCTCGACTTCGTCGGGCCGCTCGGGTTGCCGAGCCACATCGAGCCGCGCGGCAAGGTCGTGCTCGTGGGCGGAGGGCTCGGTGTCGCCCCCGTCTTCCCGCAGCTCCGCGCCTACAAGCGCCATGGCGCCACCACCATCTCGATCATCGGCTTCCGGTCGCAGAACCTCGTCTTCTGGGAGGACCGCTTCCGCGAGTTCTCCGATGCCGTGATCGTGACCACCGATGACGGGACCTACGGCATGAAGGGTTTCGTCAGCAATGCGCTGACCAAGGTCCTCGCCGAGCATCACGATGTGGACGAGGTGGTGGCGATCGGACCACTCCCCATGATGAAGGCCTGCGCCGAGGTGACGCGCCCGCACGGCATCCGCACCATCGTGAGCCTCAACTCGATCATGGTGGATGGCACCGGCATGTGCGGGAGCTGTCGCGTGACCGTGGACGGCGCGATCAAGTTTGCCTGCGTCGACGGTCCCGACTTCGACGGCCACAAGGTCAGCTTCGACGAGCTCGTGCTCCGGCAGAAGCGCTTCGAGCGCGAGGAGAAGGAGGCGCTCGAGCGCTACATGCGCGAGACCGAGCGCATCGCCGCGCTCGGGAAGGGCGCCGAGGACACGGCGCAGGCGCCTTCGCGGCAGCGAGCGAAGGCCGGCGAACCGGCGCCCGGGATCGCCAAGGGCAAGCCGGTGCGGATCCCGATCATCGAGGCCGCCGCCGCGGCGGCGGCGGCCTACGCGGAGGCGCACCCCTCCACCCAGGGCGGCGAGAAGATCGTCAAGTCGGTGCGCACGGTGCGTCCGAAGAAGACTCCGATGGCGGAGCAGCCGGCGGACGTCCGCAATCGCAACTTCGAGGAGGTGGCGCTCGGCTACTCGCTCGAGGAAGCGATCATCGAGGCCGACCGCTGTCTCGAGTGCAAGAAGCCGCGCTGCATTGCCGGCTGTCCAGTCGAGATCGACATCCCCGCCTTCATCTCGTCACTCCGGCGCGGCGACATCCGCGAGTCGTACCGCGTGCTCAAGGCCTCCAACAGCCTGCCGGCCGTGTGCGGGCGCGTCTGCCCCCAGGAGACGCAGTGCGAGGTGCAGTGCGTGGTCGGGAAGAAGCTCGAGCCGGTCGCGATCGGGCGCCTCGAGCGCTACGTCGCCGATGCCGCCGCCGGGCAGGACTGGGACGAGGCGCCGCCGCCGCCCCGGGACGGCGGGCGGCGCTTCAAGGCGGCGATGATCGGCTCGGGTCCCGCCTGCCTGACCTGCGCCGGGGATCTCGCGCGTGCCGGGGTCCAGGTCACCGTGTTCGAGGCGCTCCACGTCGCGGGTGGCGTCCTCAAGTACGGCATCCCGGAATTCCGCCTCCCGAACGACATCGTGGACACGGAGATCGCGAATCTGCTCGCGCTCGGCGTCAGGATCGAGCTCGACACGGTCATCGGCAAGGTCTACACGATCCCGTCGCTCATGAAGGACCAGGGTTACGACGCGGTCTTCGTCGGCACCGGGGCCGGGAGCCCGAGCTTCATGGGCATCCCTGGCGAGTCCCTGAACGGCGTGTTCTCGGCCAACGAGTTCCTGAGCCGCGTCAATCTCATGATGGGCTTCCAGGCGCCGCTCTACGACACGCCCGTCGGCATGGGACAGCGGGTGGCTGTGATCGGAGCCGGCAACACGGCGATGGACGCGGCGCGCGTGTCGCGGCGGTTGGGCGCCGATCCCGTGTACATCGTCTATCGCCGGAGCCAGAAGGAGTGCCCGGCGCGCGCCGAGGAGCTGCATCACGCGATCGAGGAGGGGATCCAGGTCGAGTGGCTGACCAACCCGGTGCGCATTCTCGGCAACGACGCCGGCTGGGTGACCGGCATGGAGTGCATCCGCATGGAGCTCGGCGAGCCCGACGACTCCGGGCGCCGGCGGCCCATTCCGAAGCCGGGCACCGAGTTCGTGCTCGATGTGGACACCGTGATCTACGCTCTGGGCACGACGGCGAACCCGATCATCGCGCAGACGACGCCCGGCCTTGCCACCAACAAGTGGGGCTACCTGGTCGTCGATCCGGAGACCCAGATGACGTCCCTTTCCGGAGTCTTCGCGGGGGGCGACATCGTGACCGGCGCGGCCACGGTCATCGAGGCGATGGGCGCCGGGCGCCGCGCGGCGCGCGGGATCATGCGTTTCCTGGGCATCGAGACCGGGACTCCGGCGGGGACGCCGGCGGCGGCGAACACGCAAGCGGCCAACACGTAGGAGGAGAGAATAGCCATGGCCTCGCAGTGTCCAAAGTGCCAGCGGGCCGTCGAGGACGACGCAGTCTGCTGCGCCGAAGTGCGCTACACGTGGAAGTGCCAGAACTGCGGCAAGCTCTCCGTCGGCTTCGTGGTGCCGTACGGCCGCTGCTTCCTGTGCGGGGGCGAGCTGCGCGTCGTGTCAAGCTACCGGCTCGAGGATCCGCATCGCATCGAGC
>Ga0316626_10001644_pt1 | contig 10119 bp, 4 predicted proteins | sample OWC_Aug_T1_C1_D5_FD_207656 | JGI IMG/M metagenome (GOLD analysis project Ga0316626, IMG submission 207656) | Wetland soil microbial communities from Old Woman Creek delta, Ohio, United States - OWC_Aug_T1_C1_D5_A | ecosystem: Environmental > Terrestrial > Soil > Wetlands | place: USA: Ohio...
TTAACGATTTAGCAGAAAAATGTTTAGAAATATTTCAATATAAATTTATGCTTTGAATGCTATAAATTGATCACATTTGGCAAGGATTTTTATTCGTGTGAATGGTTATGCATTGTCAGTTGAACCGGATAACATACTAATCTCTCTCTATTTCATAAAATTGAATAACCTATTCATGCTTCAGAACGCCCTTATTTATAATGGTTTCACGCCTGAAGTCCTGAATACCCTGTGCATGAAGACAGCCAGCATAAAATAAAAACTGTTGCTGAAAAGTTCTTCAACTGTTGGCGGAGAGTTCAGCAACAGTTGGCGGAGAGTTCAGCAACAGTTAGCCAACAACTTGTGATCTATTGGCCAACTGTTTTGCAAATTATCGATTTAAAAATCTTATAGTTGAACACACCAGATAAACATAATAAACATTCCGAATACATGTAAAAATCTTGAATACCTGAAAACAAACATACCTATTCATCCAATCAGCTGAAATACCCTCTAAATAAAGGCTATCTGAAACATGAATAGAATAAACAATAAATAACCTTGAGAGAGTGTAATTTAAATACATGTATTCAGGTTTTAAAGTAATTAACCTATTCAGTCGATGAAGACTTAATTGAGGTCGAAAATATTCAGATAAATGAAGTATATATATAAAGGTGTAGTTGTATTTTCCGGAAGTCGTTTAAAAGTCATCAATCCAAATAAGTTAAGCTGATAAAAAGAAGTACCCAAAACAACGAATAATACCAATGACATTATTTGATGTGCTCTATTCAGCTGAATACTGACGTAAAAAGTATGCCGTAAGCATAAAATGCTTATACTAAACATCCACTTTCTTATTCGTATAAGTGAAATGTATATTGCTCATTATCTATGAGTTATTGTAAAAACTGTGAAAATAAAATCCACTTTGAATGTTTGCATCTGAAACGTGTACTACTTTAATACATATATTTGTACATTAATATTATTAATTAAACATCAACATTTATGAAAAACAAAAGGAACTCTAAGTTATGGGTGTTTTTAAATCCATTATTTTTATTACTCTTAATGAGTATAATGAGTACTACCTCAGTTTTCGCACAAACAAAAACAGTTAGTGGGGAAGTGTTTGATTCGTCGAATCAACCTGTGATCGGAGCATCTGTATTTGAAAAAGGTACTACTAATGGTACTGTTACCGATATGGACGGTAAATTCAGTATAAAAGTAAAACAAAATTCATCATTGCAGATCTCTTTTGTCGGTTTTCAAACTAAGGTCGTAACCGTCAATTCTGATTATTTAAAGATAACTCTCAAAGATAATTCTGAACTTTTAAATGAAGTTTTGGTTATCGGATACGGCTCTGTAAAACGTAAGGACGTTACTACTGCCGTTTCTAGCGTTTCTACAAAAGATTTGGAAGAACGACCAATAGTTACGGCGATGCAAGGCGTTGAAGGAAAAGCTGCAGGTGTTTCAGTAATGCAAGCTAATGGGCAACCGGGTTCAACTCCTACAGTACGTGTACGTGGAACGACATCTCTTAATGGTAGCAATGACCCTCTGTATGTCGTTGATGGTGTACCAATGACAGACATTAGTTATCTATCGGCAGATGACATTGAGAATATGCAAATATTGAAAGATGCGTCTTCAGCAGCAATTTATGGTTCACGTGCTGCCAACGGTGTTATAATGATAACTACCAAACAAGGACAAAAGGGCGTATCTAAAATTTCATTCAATGCTCATTATTCATTCAACAAAGTCAAAGATAATATCAAACCTTTGAATACTGCGCAGTATGAAGCATTGCAAAAAGAAATAGGATTGGTAAATTTGCCTGATACATTAAAAGATGAGACTAATTGGCGTGATCAAACATTCCGTACGGGATACGAACAAAATTATCAGGTAGCAGTAACTAATGGTAATGACCATCTAAAGTATTATCTTTCCGGAGGTTATACCGGAGAAAACGGTGTAGTTAAAACTTCGAGTTATCAAAGATACAATTTCAAGTTATCTGTTGACAATCAAATTAGAAGTTGGTTAGACATAAACGCCAACGTAGCATATTCTGATTATACAAATAAAGGAAACATTATATCAGGTCAGGGAGCTAATCGCGGCGGATTAATTCTAGCTGTTGTCAATACACCTACTTATGCACCGGTATGGGACCCTAAAAACCCAGGGCAATACAATACCAATTTTTATGGAGTTAATATTACAAGTCCGGCTGAAAACATAGCTCGAACAAAAGATAATAAGACATCTAACAATCGATTATTGGCAACAGGCAAGGCCATCATTACATTTTTTCCAGGCTTAAAATTCAGCTCATCTTTAACCTTGGATCGTACTTATTCAAATACGTTTAATTTTGAAGATCCACTACTGACTGAAGATGGCAGAAACAATAAAGGTACCGGGTATGATTCTCGTTCTATAGGTTCTGTATTAATTTTTGATAATGTCTTAAATTATACGAAGAGTTTAGGTAAAAATAACATAGATGCTATGGCTGGGTCATCATGGACTAATTCAAAATGGTCTCAAAGCTATATCAATGCATCGGATTATGCCAACGGAGATTTTCAGACATTAAACGCAGCTAATAAAATATCATGGACCGGAACAGGAACTACGGCATCCAATTGGGCAATTAATTCATATTTCGCGCGAGTAGCTTATAACTATGACAACAAATATATGCTTACCGGTAACATCCGTGCAGATGGATCTTCAAAATTGGCTCCGGGACACAGATGGGGATATTTCCCCTCTTTTTCAGGAGCATGGCGTATTTCAAGTGAAAACTTTATGAAGTCATTTAATTGGATTGATGATTTAAAACTGCGTGGAGGTTGGGGACAAACAGGTAACCAATCAGGCTTAGGAGATTATGGATACTTGGCACAATATAACATCAACAGGATACAGTGGTTTGGAACTGGATCAGATGCAAATGCCGTACCTACATTTTCACAATCAACACTCAGCAATCCGGATCTGACTTGGGAAACGACTTCACAAACTGATTTAGGACTTGACTTGACCGTCTTAAAGAACAGATTAACATTTTATATGGACTACTATTATAAGAAAACTACAAACATGTTAATGACTGTGACTCTTCCGGCGGGTAGTGCTCCGGCAAACTCATTAGTTTATAATGGAGGTGATATGGTAAATAAAGGATGGGAATTTTCAGTAAATTCGAAAAACCTTACCGGAATATTCAATTGGAACACAGATTTCAATATCTCATTCAATAGAAATAAGCTGATGAAATTATATTTGACACAAGTTTATTATGATGCCATGACAACTGATGATGTCCATGATTATGTGGTAAGAAATGCACCGGGACACCCATTGGGCGCATTTTACGGTTACATTTCGGATGGTGTAGATCCGGAAACGGGAAATTTAAAATACCGTGATGTGAATAAAGATGGAATAATCTCCGCTTCAGATAGAACATATATTGGTAACCCGAATCCGAAGTTTACTTACGGTATGACAAACTCATTCTCATATAAAGGATTGAATTTAAGCATCCTGTTACAAGGAAGTTACGGTAATGACATTTACAATGTGTCACGTATGGAAACAGAAGGAATGTATGATGGTAAAAATCAATCCACACGTGTATTAAACAGATGGGAAATTCCTGGACAAATTACTAATGTGCCGAAAGCTAATTTCAACATTAAAAATTCAACATATTTTCTTGAAAACGGCAGTTACTTGCGTGTAAAGGATATATCATTATCTTATAACGTTTCTAATCAGACTTTGAACAAATGGGGAATATCAAGATTGCAACCTTATATGTCGTGCAGTAATCTTTTTACTATTACAAAATATAAAGGAATGGATCCTGAAGTTAACCAATATGGTGATAGCGGTTCGGTACAAGGTATTGATTATGGAACTTATCCATTGTGTAAATCATTAGTTTTTGGTCTAAATATTGAATTTTAAAAATAAGGCATTATGAAATCCAAATATATTAAATTGACAATAGTTTGTGCTTTCTCCGGATTATTTACCGCATGCACATTAAATTATGATCCTGTATCAGCTCCTACAGAGTTAACGCAAGGGAAACAAACTGATACTACAACTGCGGTGTTGAAAGATAGTGCAGCAGCTTCAAGCCAGCGTACAGTGCTTTATCAATCATTGAAAGACGGGCAGGAGTATGGGTATGAAGATTTACTTTTGTTAGCCGACGCGCATTCAGATAATGCCTATGGAGGAACAACAGGAGCTGAGGTAGTTCCATTTGAAACGAATTCTATTGATGCCAGCAGCTCTGTCCTTTCTCGTGATTGGGATAGCTACATGACAAATATATCTCAAGCAAATGTTCTTATCAACGGCATAGATCCTTTATTGACTGAAGGCAAAATCACGCAAGCCGATCATGACCAATGGAAAGCTGAAGGAAAAATTTATAGAGCTATGATGATGTTTGAAATGGCACGTATATGGGGCTCATTCCCTATAATCACTACTATAGCTAAAACCATAACATCCGGTAATATCAAACAAGTATACCCTACATATTATCCGCCTAAAAGCACAGCTAAGGAATGTTATACGCAGATTATTTCAGATTTGACGGATGCATTGAACTATGCTCCTAACTTCAGTCAGACAAATAAAACATTATTATCAAAGACTGTTGCCGAGGCTCTGTTGGCTAAAGTATATGCAGAAAAACCTATACAAGATTACAGTAAAGTCATTCAATATGCCGACATGGTACGAGCAACGCCTGGGTTGCAGTTAGACAGCAATTATTCCGATCTTTTCGGTTATAATGCAGCTACAAAAGATTGTCAGGCACGCAATACTCCGGAAAGTATATTGGAGTATCAATATACATCGGGTAACGGCAACTGGGTAACATGGATGTTTGGACGCCAATTAGACAATTATGATTATTATTTCACATGGGCAAAATGGGTAACTCCGTCACGCGATCTCATAAACGCTTTCGATCAGGAAGGCGACACTGTAAGGAAGAACCAATCTCTTGTGTATTATTCATGCTCATGGAGCAATTACTATCCGGCAAATCATTATCCATTTATGTATAAGATACGTTCAAGCGTTAACAGCATAATTAAGTTGCGTTTAGCTGACATTTTGTTGCTCGAAGCTGAAGCATATACTTCTCAAGGTAATTTATCAGGTGCTTTAGCACTTGTAAATCAGATTCGTGAACGTGCCAAAGTGGTTGACTTGGCTTCAAGTGACGTTTCTACAAAAAGCAGTATGTTAAATGCCGTTTTAAACGAACGTCGATTAGAACTTTGTTTTGAAGGGCAACGATGGTTTGACCTTTGCAGAAACGGCTTAGTAGAATCAGCGATGAATTCTGTATACGGTAAAGACAGCGGCCGATTATCTCAGATAAATAAATTTAACAGTAATTCCTACCTGATGCCTATTCCTCAAACGGCATTGGATGAGAATTCAAATTTGACACAGAATCCCGGCTATTAAAAGGAAAAAAAATGAAATTGAAGATTAAACATATATTGTTTTTCATTAGTTGTATGGCTACATCGTTCACTGCTTGTGGAAGTAACTCTCCGGCAGTGAACCCTGGAAATGGCGGAGGTAAAAGTGATTCAGATTCCGTTTCAACTAAAGCGACTCTTTATACTACATCAGCCGACGGTAGTTTTTTGTTGGATAAGAGCAATGCCAGTATTACTACAGAAAGCAATATGGCACCCCACACTATAGCTGTCGATACTACGACTACATATCAAACCATGGATGGTTTCGGTGCTGCAATAACTTATTCAACAGCATACAATTTATTGAAAATGTCACAACCCGAAAGAACAAAATTTTTAAAAGAAACATTTTCCAATTCTGACGGCTATGGTTTCAGTTATGTGAGAATTTCTATCGGATGCTGTGACTTTTCAAGTACAGAGTATACATGCTGTGATAAAAAGGGTATTGAAAACTTTGCTCTTTATTCTGATGAAACAAACTACGTAATTCCTATTTTAAAGGAGATATTGGCAATCAATCCTAATGTGAAGATAATAGGTTCGCCTTGGACTTGTCCAAAATGGATGAAAGTTTCCGACATAAATACGAAGGCTCCATATGATTCATGGACGAATGGACATCTAAATCCTGATTATTATCAAGATTATGCAACCTATTTCGTTGATTGGATTAATGCATTCAAAAGCAATGGCATAAATATTTATGCTGTAACTCCGCAAAATGAACCTCTTAATACCGGCAATTGTGCATCAACTTACATGCCATGGGAAGAAGAGTCTTCATTCGTAAAGGTTTTGGCATCAACATTCAAAAGCAACAATGTCAATACAAAAATATATCTATTCGATCATAATTACGATTATGATGGTGTTTCAGACCAATATGAATATCCTATAAAAGTATATAATGCATTAGGTACATCTTTTGAAGGTTCTGAATATGTGGTAGGTTCAGCCTATCATAATTATGGCGGTTCAAACACGGAACTAACCAATGTACATAATCAAAACACATCAAAAGGATTAATATTTGACGAGGCATCAATAGGTACATGGAACAATGGTAGAAATTTATCAGTCAGGCTTATTCCTGATATGGAGGATATTGCTCTGGGAACTGTCAATCGTTATTGTACAGCTGTCGTCGTATGGAACTTGATGCTTGATACCAACATGGGGCCTAACTTGGATGGAGGATGCCAAACATGTTATGGTGCTGTTGATATAAATGCAAGTGATTATAAGACAATAAGTAAAAATTCGCATTATTATATTATTGCACATTTATCGAGTGTCGTGAAATCTGGTGCAAAAAGAATTGGAATAGCAAACACAAGTTATACGATTCCAGGACTTACTTGCTCTGCTTTTAAGAATCCAGACGGAACTATAGCTGTTGTTTTATGTAACAACAATAGTTCGTCAAATGATGTAGTAATCAGTGACGGTACTAATCACTTCAGTTGTACTTTACCTGCTTACGGTATTGTATCATGCAAATGGTAACTTATATAATAAATAAACAGTAATAATATGAAAACATTAAAATATTTTGCATTTACTCTATTATGTGTTTTTGTCATGTCATCATGTAATAGTAACGATGATAATGCAGCCGGAAATCCGGTAATCACAGTAAATACAGTTGGAACATCCGCTCAATTCGGAGACAGTTTAAATTTCAAGATTAATGCCACCGACGGAGGAAATATTCCTTTGTCTACATTGAAAGCATACTTATATTATGGCAACGAATTAGTCTCTACAACAACGATACGTACAAAAACTTATGGAGACTATTCAGGTAAAATATATGTACCGTATTATAAGAACATCCCTAACGGGAATGCATCTTTAAAGTTTGTGTTACAAAATATACATTTTACGAAAGTGGAAAAAGACTATAGTGTAGCATTAACTCGTCCTCAATATCCATCGCTTACATTAGTCACTTCCGAAGGTAATAATTATACTATGATGCCTTCACCGAGTAATCCGTTTTTATTTTCAGTCACGATACCGTCAACGACTAATAAAATAAAAGGGTACATTGTAGCGCCTGCGGCAGGTGCTAACGGTAATCAAATAACTTTCGGTGCTGATAACGGCAGTTCAGATGTTGTACAAAATTCTAATAATTACATATCTTTTATCAACAGTAGTGCGGGTAACATAACAATAACTTTCAACACTAATACGTATGAATATACTCCATTATTCATACCTACATTTAATGGAACGGCAATGACATATTCCGCAGATGGTATTTATACATATTATGGAACACTTACCAAAGGACAAAAATATTCAGTTGGCGGCGCAGATGCGTTTTCATCAAACAATTGGTTTAATGATCCCGATTTCTTCACTAAAAACAGTGACGGTACACTTACATTTAACGCCATTACCGGATTATATCAAGTGACAGCAAATTTCAATTTGAATTATTTTCAAGTTTATGCTATGACAAATTCTACTACTGCTGCATCCTTGCAATCCAACGGTTCAGGGGCTTTGTGGATAATAGGAGATGGTAATATAGGTAAACCGTCGTATACAAACAATGGTATAAATTGGTCTACGGGCAACGCTTTGTGTATGGCTCAAGTTTCAGCCGGAGTTTATCAAGTCACATTGGTAGCAGGTCAGCAGTTAAGTGCAAGTTCTATCAATTTCAAGTTCTTTCATCAAAACAATTGGGGAAACGAGTTTGACGGATTATCCACAAGTCCTTATGTTATAACAACGACAAGCAATCTCTTTTATATAGGTGATGGAACAAATGGAGGTGACAATGGTAATATATATCTTGTATCGGGAGTCACGTTGCAAAGTGGCGCAACTTATGTGCTCACAGTTAATTGTTCAAAAGGTATAAGTGCAGCAACACTTAGTGTTACTAAAAAATAATAAGCATAATAAACATGAATAAATGTTTAAAGTCAATGATGCTGGGAGTGATCTTATTCACTCCTGGCATCATTGCTCAAAATCGTCCTGTCTATTTGGATGATTCAAAACCTATTGAGCAACGTGTTGAAGATGCTCTATCGCGTATGACTCTAAAAGAGAAGATCGCGATGATACATGCACAATCAAAGTTCAGTTCACCTGGTGTTCCACGGTTGGGTATTCCTGAGAATTGGATGTCTGACGGTCCTCACGGGATTCGTGCAGAAGTGATGTGGGACGAATGGTATGGGGCAAACTGGACAAACGATTCTTGCACGGCATTCCCTGCATTGACATGTTTGGCTGCTACATGGAATCCGCAAATGGCAAATTTATATGGTAAAAGTATAGGTGAAGAAGCCAGATACAGAAATAAAAATGTATTGTTAGGTCCGGGGGTAAACATTTGCCGTACACCTCTCAACGGTCGTAATTTTGAATATATGGGTGAAGACCCGTATCTTACATCTTGCATGGTTGTGCCATACATTGAAGGAGTACAATCTAACGGTGTGGCATCGTGTGTAAAACACTTTGCCTTAAATGATCAGGAAAAGTATCGTGATACTATAAATGTCATTGTAGACGAACGTACTTTAAACGAAATATATTTGCCTGCATTCAAAGCTGCCGTGCAGAAAGGACATGCATGGGCTATTATGGGGTCATATAACCGATATAAAGATCAACATTGTTGCCAAAACCAATATTTGCTTAACGATATTCTTAAACATGATTGGGGATTTGACGGTGTTGTAGTTTCAGATTGGGGTGGTGCACATAATACATTGCAGTGTGTGAAAAACGGGCTTGATATGGAATTCGGTTCGTGGACAAACGGACTGACTTGGGGAGTGAGCAATGCTTATGATAGTTACTATATGGCTGAACCATATTTAAAAATGATAGAAAACGGTGAGCTTACAGAGAATGAATTGAATGATAAAGTTCGCCGAATACTCAGGTTGGTATTCCGTACTAATATGAATACGCATCGCCCTTACGGGTCGTTTGCTACAGATGAACATTTTGAAGCCGGAAGAAAAATAGCACAAGAAGGTATTGTACTGTTACAAAACAAGCATTCGGTACTTCCGATAAATGCCAATAAAGTAAAAAGGATATTAGTAGTCGGTGAAAATGCAACTAAGAGAATGACAATTGGAGGTGGCTCTTCGTCGCTTAAAGTTAAATGCGAAGTATCTCCGTTACAGGGTATAACCGAACGGGCGAAAAAAGATAATATAGAAATTACTTATACCAAAGGATATGAATCTCCGGCTACAGCCGAGCAAGATGTGAAAGACGCTAAATCTCCGTTGCTAAAACCTATTAATAATGATTCTTTATTTGATTATGCAGTGCAGGCTGCTAAAAACGTAGATGTCGTTGTTTATGTAGGTGGATTAAATAAAAATCCTAAAGAAGATTGTGAAGGTGACGACCGTACAACATTGCAACTGCCATACGGACAAGATCGTCTTATATCGGCTTTAGCAGAGAGCAATCCTAATTTGGCAGTAGTTATTATAAGCGGTGGGGCTGTGGCTATGCCGTGGGTTAAAAAAGTTCCGGGCATCATGGAAGCATGGTATGAAGGTTCTTCGGCAGGAAATGCTAT
>Ga0316626_10001645_pt1 | contig 10108 bp, 10 predicted proteins | sample OWC_Aug_T1_C1_D5_FD_207656 | JGI IMG/M metagenome (GOLD analysis project Ga0316626, IMG submission 207656) | Wetland soil microbial communities from Old Woman Creek delta, Ohio, United States - OWC_Aug_T1_C1_D5_A | ecosystem: Environmental > Terrestrial > Soil > Wetlands | place: USA: Ohio...
AACAGCGTGCAGGGCAGGCGGCAACGGCGACCGAGGACCAGATCACGCTCTACCTCCATGATCCGTCTCCCCCCGTCGTGACGGCTCTCCTGGAGAACCGCCATATCACGGAAGAGCACGTTCTCGTCATTGCGCAGCGAAGGAACCTCCCCGGCCGCGTTCTCGACAGGATCTTCAAGAACAAGCGCTGGACCGCGAGCTATCCCGTCCGGATGGCGCTGGCCCGAAACCCGAAGACGCCCCTGTTTTCGGCGCTTTCCCTCGCCCGGTATCTCCGCCTCTTCGATCTCGCGGATATTGCCCGCGACCACCTGCTGCCCGTCATCTACCGCAGGAAGATCGAGGCGATCGTGATCGAGAAGATCCCTTCGCTGGCACTGGGCGTCAAGAAGTCCCTCGCGAAGACCGCGACCGGGGAGATCCTCCTGTCCTTGATCCAGAACGGCTACCCCGACGTTGTGAGCATCTGTCTGGACAATCCGCACCTGGTCGAGGCCCATCTGTACAAGGTCATCAGCCGCTCGACGAGCACCCCGGGCACGATCAGGTCGATCGCCCAGCACCGGAACTGGTCTTCCCGGTACCCGATCAAGTTCGCGCTTGTCCGGAACGAGCACACTCCTCTGTCGCGAAGCGTGCATTTCCTCACGGACCTGAAGAGCCGCGACCTCAGAGAGCTGTATCGGGACCCCCTGCTCCCTCCGTCGGTCCGGCCTTTGATCCACCGGGAGCTGATGGGGCGCGGTGAGGACCCGGATACGCTCGCGGCCGAAGAGCAGGAGCACGTGTTCGAGATCGAGGAGGGCGATCTTGACGAGATCGAGCGGGACATGCATGCCTACCTTGAGGACCGCGAGGGTACGGCCCCTCCGCCGGAGCCGTCGGGCAGGACCGGTCAAGGATGACGGATGCGATGATCATCGCCTATCGATGAAGCGCAGCAGCCACCCCTTCCCCACCGAGATGGCCCCCTGCGGGCAGAATTCCTGGCAGCAAAAACAGCGGATGCAGTTGCGGTAGTCGATGACGAGACGCCGGTCCTCGTCCGCGATCGCCTGACGGGGGCAGTCCCTCTGACAGATCCCGCAGCGGATGCAGTCCCGGTCATTGATAACGGGCCTCGTCGTGAGAGCGTCCTTGAGAACCCTCCGCGACCATTCGGGCAGCCGCCATTCCGTGTGCTCCCGCGGCGGGATGATGAAGTGCGGCACCCGGGAGGCATCGAGAGGCTCACCGAGTATCGTGATCCGGTCAGGATCCGCCTCACCGATGCCAGCATCGATGGCTGCCCGCATCACCGGAAGCTGCGCCGGCGGCACACCCACGATGCCGGCGGCAATGACATCAACGGCCACGGGGTCCCTGCCGGCGAGGACCAGGCCGACCGCACGGGGATCACCGCTGCCCGGCCCGTTCCCTTCCATGGCCACGACGGCATCCATGATGGTCAGCCGCGGCTTCAGGGCCGCCGAAAGCTCCACGAGCAGCCGCGCGAACGCGTGGTGGTCGACGCCGGTATTAAAATGCCATTGCACCTTGCGCTTTCCCGGCACGCATCCGAACAGGTTCTTGACGGCTCCCGTGAGCACGGTCATGCCGTGCGTCTTGAGCTTCGGGAGATTGATGATGGCGTCAGCCTCTGCGGCGGCGCGCGCGATCTCAAGCCGCTGGAACCGGCCCCCGCTCTTCACGGTGACGGCTGCATCGAAATCGGCGAGAGAGGCGCCCTCCTCCTCGATGACGGCAAGGATGCCGGCCCGTTCGCTGACCGAGCGCAGCTCTCCGATGCCGGGACTGTCCCCGACAAGGGGGATGCCTTCCGCTTCGCGCACCAGGCGGATCGCGGCGCGCACGATCTCCGGATGCGTCGTGACCGCGGCTTCCGGCGGCCGGGCCTTGAGCAGGTTGGGTTTGATCAGGACCCGCTCGCCCGGTCGTACGAAGGCACGCATGCCTCCCAGCAGGCCGACTGCCTCAGCAACAGCGTCATAGGTCCGCCCCCGGTCATACTCAGCGCACCGCACGATGGAAACAGTGACGGACATTGCTCCTCCCTGTCCCCCGGGAAGCTCAGTCCTCATACTGGACCTTGTTCAGCAGATCGATCATCTGCGCATGGATGATGCCGTTGCTGGCGACGATCTCCTTGTCCCGGATCCCGAACCGAATGCCCGACAGGTCGGTTACCGCCCCGCCCGCCTCCCGAACGATCAGGCTGCCTGCCGCCACGTCCCAGGGATGAAGCTTCAGCTCCCAGTAGCCGTCCAGCCTGCCCGCGGCGACGGAGCACAGGTCGAGGGCTGCGGAGCCGCTGCGCCGGATTTCCTGACAGGCCATGATCATGGCATTAAAGAAGTTGAGATTGTTCTGTTCGCTCTCTGCGCGGTCATAGGGAAAGCCCGTTGCCAGCAGGCTCCTGATGAGACTGTCGTTCTTCGATACCCTGAGGGGCCGCGAGTTCAGGAACGCGCCCCTGCCCCGCTCTGCGGTGAACAGCTCGTCCCGCAGGGGATCGTAGACGACCCCGACGGCCAGTTCCCCCTGCTGCTCCAGGCCGATCGAGACCGCGAAATTCGGATAGCCGTGCGCATAGTTCGTCGTTCCGTCGAGCGGGTCGATGATCCAGAGATGGTCCGTGCTGCTTTCCCGGCTGGCGCCCTCCTCTGCGAGGATGCCGTGGTCCGGGAATGCAGCGCTGATGATCTCGACGATGGTCCGCTCCGAACGATGGTCCATCTCGGTCACCAGGTCGATCGCCCCCTTATAGGAGATCACCCGCGCGCCACCCAAATGCTCCCGCAGCAAAGCACCGGCCGTCACGGCCGCATGTTGCGCGACGCTCAGGAACTGCACCATAGGAACCTCGCTGATACCCCGCTGAGCTGCACGGAAACAGGATCTACCTACCACCGCCTGCCGTCGGTGCATGCTCTTTCCTCGAATAAGAAAAGGCAGGGAGATGACCCTGCCTTGTCCGGCGCCGGTGTGGATCGTTCTGGAGGGACGATCGAATATGAGGGAAAGAGTTTCGGGAATGTTACTGGACGATCCGGTTCATCTCAACTCCCAGGTGGTCGGCAAGAAGCTTTACTGTCTTCGGCTTCATGGTGACCCCTTTGAGCGTCCTGGAAACTGTGACCTTGTGTATGCCTAATTGTTCAGCGATCTCCGTATAGCTCAGCCCCTTTTCGAGCCGTTTTTTCTCAAGAATATCAATATTATACATATTAGTCCCCCTGTTTGGAACGCCGCTCTCTTAAGATAATCTAAATTTCTGATTTACCATTAATGTGTAATTATGATTGCAATTATAGCACAATTTATTGCAGAATTCCGTTAAACAGCTTTATGCAGGCTAAATTAGGAAGTAGGCGCCGCCTGGGATAAGAAAATGCGGAAATGAAGAGGAATGGCGAGGTACATGGCCGGCAAGCGCCCCCCCCGAAGGGGAGGTGCACGTTATCGTGCCTTCCACCGATGAGGAGCATGGCATACGATGCATCGTTTTCCCGTGCGATGCACCGTCCTGTTCTTTTCTGCCAACGTGTCCTGAGGGTGGCAGCGGAGACAATCACTATCGATCGGCTTGATACGGGTGTGAGGCTTGTGGCACTCATAACAGTTCAACCGCGCCATCGGAACACCTTCCGGGAACGCGGTCTTCGAGGACGAGCGATGGCAGGAAAGGCACCGTTCCCGGTCCGGAATGAACCCTCCCGGCGTCCCGGGCGAAAAGGGATGGCAGACGATGCAGGAAGTCACTTCCATCCCTATGCCATGGATCTTCCAGTCCTTGTGACAGCGGAGGCAGGCCTGCCGGTCCGGCCGGAACGCATGGACAGACCTCGTATGACAGTCCATGCAGCGGAGCTTCTCGACGTTGATATGGCGCGCATGGCCGGTCGACTTCGTCACGGAAATTCCGCCCTGCTGCGTCGCTTCTTCCCAATGGCATCTCGTGCAGGACTGCCAGGGAGTGATGTTGCCGTGAGGTTCTGGCGTCTTGCGGTCCGTGGTGAAAACGAACTTGACGAGCAGCCGGTTCTGTTCGATGATGCCGAGCCGGTGGCAGTCCTGGCAGACGATGAAGCGGTGGCTGCTCTGCTTCCAGGCGGAGTATGCCTCCTCCATGAGATGGCAGCTGTTGCAGAACTCTGGATTTTTCTGGATGTAGCTGTAGTACCGGACGGCGAGGATGATGCCGATGATGGAGATGACCAGGAGGATGGAAACAAAAATGGTCTTTTCCCGGGGGGTGAGGCCCTGGTCGAGCTTGTCGAACAGCTTTTCGAGGAACTTGATCATCCCGTGAGCCTACTGTTTGATCAGATATTCCGCGATCTGCACGGCATTCAGCGCCGCGCCCTTCCGGATATTGTCCGACACGACCCAGAGATGGAGACCGTTCGCGACCGTGTCGTCGGTCCGGATCCTGCCGACGTAGACATCGTCCTTCCCTGGCACCTCGATCTGCAGCGGGTAGAGGCTGTGCGCGGGGTCGTCATAGACCACGACGCCGGGAGCGCGGGCGAGAAGGGCCCGCGCCTCGTTCGGCGGGAGGGGGTTCTCCGTTTCGATGTTGACGGATGCGGCATCGCCGCGGAAGACCGGCACGCGCACCGCGGTCGTGGTCACCTGAAGGGCATCGTCCGCGAGGATCTTCCTTGCTTCGCTCCGCATGTTCGATTCTGCCGTCGTGCCGCCGTTCTCCAGGAAGGCATCGACGTGCGGGATGCAGTTGAACGCGATCTGGTGGGCATAGGCCTTTTTCTCGACCTCCCGGAAGTTGAGGAGCGCCACCGTCTGCCCGGCAAGCTCGTCCATAGCCTCCTTCCCCGTACCGGAAACGGACTGGAATGTGGTGATGACGACCCGCTTGATCCTGGCGGCATCGTGGAGCGGCTTCAATGCCATCACCAGTGCAATGACCGAACAGTCGGGACTCGCGATGATCCCGGCGTGGTTCGCGATAGCGTGCGGATTGACCTCGGGCACGACGAGCGGCACCTGAGGATCGCTGCGAAAGGCGCTCGAACCGTCCACAGCCACGGCGCCGGCGGCGACGGCGGCAGGCGCGAACGCCAGGCTCTGCGCTGCCCCCGCGAAAAAGAATGCGATATCCACGCCCTGGAAGACGTCCTTCCCCAGACGCTTCACGATGGTGCTCCTGCCCCGGACCTCGATCCGCTCGCCTTCCGAGCCTTCGGAATCGAGCAGTACGAGTTCGGAGAACGGGAAATCGCGTTCCTCCAGGATCTCGACCGTCTCCCTGCCGGCCATGCCTGCGGCGCCGATGACGGCAACGACGTAGGTGTTCTTGTTCTTGAGCATGAGAACCTGATGAAATAAATTACCGCGATGACGCTACGTACGCAAAGGACAACAGGACACCCGCTTCCCTCTGTCAACCTTCGCGCTCTTCGCGGTGCAATGGTTATTTCGGTTATTCGATCCTATTTTTCCACAATGATCCTGAGCATTCTCCGGAGCGGCTCGGCAGCTCCCCACAGGAGCTGATCGCCGCAGGTGAAAGCGTTCAGGAACGTCGGCCCCATGTTCATCTTGCGCAAACGGCCGATGGGAACCGTGAGCGTTCCGGTGATGGCTGCAGGCGTGAGCTCCCTGATAGTGACCTCGCGGACATTCGGCACCACCTTCACCCACTGGTTGTGCTTCGCGATCATATCGGTGATCTCGCCCAGCGGCACGTCCTTCTTCATCTTGATCGTGAGCGCCTGGCTGTGGCACCGCATGGCGCCGACGCGCACGCAGGTTCCGTCGATGGGCACGGGATTCCCCTCGCGGCCAAGGATCTTGTTCGTCTCGGCCTGTCCCTTCCATTCTTCCCTGCTCTGGCCGTTCTCCAGCTGCCGGTCGATCCAGGGGATGACCGAACAGGCAAGAGGAACGCCGAAATATTCCTTTGGATACGCTTCTGACCGGATATGTTCGGACACCTTCTTATCAATGTCCAGGATCGCGCCCGCGGGATCGTCCAGGAGGCCTTTGACCGAACCATGCGCGGAACCCATCTGCTTCAGCAGTTCGCGCATGTTGTTCGCGCCTGCGCCGGAGGCCGCCTGATAGGTCATGGCGCTCATCCACTCGACCAGGTCGCGCTCATACAGACCGCCCAGCGCCATGAGCATGAGCGACACCGTGCAGTTCCCGCCGATATAGTTCCTGACGCCCTTGGCAAGGCCATCCTGGATGACTTTCCTGTTGACCGGGTCGAGGATGATGATGGAGTCGTTCGTCATGCGCAGCGTCGACGCCGCATCGATCCAGTAGCCCTTCCAGCCCGCCTCCCGCAGCTTGGGGTAGACCTCGCTCGTATAGTCGCCGCCCTGGCAGGTCAGGATGATGTCCATCTTCCTGAGCTCGTCGATGCTCTTCGCGTCCTTGAGCGCAGACGCACCCCTGCCCACGTCCGGTCCCTTCCCGCCCACGTTCGAGGTGGTGAAGAACACGGGCTCGATGTGGTCGAAGTCCTTCTCTTCCTTCATCCGGCCCATGAGGACCGAGCCCACCATGCCGCGCCAACCGATCATGCCGACGTTTCTCATCGTGCGTTCACTCCTGGTCTTCGTGAAAATGAATGCTGATTCCGTCGCCAACAGCCTTAGTGGCGCATCGGATCCTGTCCTTTGTGTTCCTGATGCCCATTGCCGTCCATCGGGCACCCGGCCTCCTGCGATGCGCGGAGCTGTTTTACCTGTTCGGCGGTCAGTTTTGACTTGATCTCTTCCTGCTCCTTGATCATCGTCAGGTGCAACGCGGTCCGCAGACCCTCCACCTGCTTGAGTTTTGCCTCTACTGCCTTCATGTCAACGGGGTCCTTCCCCAGGGTTTCCTGCAGTTCGACCATCGCTACCTGCAGGTCTGCCCGTTTCTTGATCATTTCCTTCTTGAACCTGTTCCGGATGTCCTGTACCGCTGTCTGCTGCGTCTGATCAAGGCTGAGGTGCTCGATACGCTCCATGATCCCATGGTGCATCGGGCCCATGCCCTCGCCGTGCATGCCGCCTTTCATCATGCCGCCCCCCATCATGCCGCACTTGCCGCAGCCCTCAGGATCGGCGAATACCACAGAACCCGCAACGAGCATAAGCGCAATGCCGAGAACGTACAGGAGCTGCTTCTTCATGGGTAATCCTCCTCGTATATGTTATAACGCCGTTGCCACCGCGTCCCCGACCTCGGTCGTTGACATGCCCATCTTCCCCGCTGCCTGGCTCTTCATCTTTTTCATCGTTGTGATCATGGCATTCTCGACGATCTGGGAGGATTTCGCCTCGCCCAGCGAATCGAGCATCATCATGGCCGCACCGATGGCCGCCATGGGATTGATCACGTTCTGGCCGGCGTACTTCGGCGCACTGCCGCCCATGGGCTCGAACATCGAGACGCCCTCGGGATTGATGTTCCCGCCTGAAGCCACGCCGAGGCCGCCCTGGATCATGGCGCCGAGGTCCGTGATGATGTCGCCGAAGAGGTTCTCGGTGACCGCCACGTCGAACCACTCGGGATTCTTCACGAACCACATGTTCGCCGCGTCGACGTGGTTGTAATCGCGCTTCAGGCCGGGATACTGCTTCGCTCCCATCTCCTCGAAGGCCCGGTACCAGAGGTCGCCGCAGTGGGTCAGCACGTTCCGCTTATGGATCAGGGTGATCGGCTTCTCCGCGTACTTCCTGTCCTTGGCGTTCCGTTTCTTCTTCAGCTCAAAGGCATATTTGATACAGCGGTCCACCGTGCGGCGGTCGTAGACCATGAGCTGCGTGGCGATCTCCTCGGTTGTCCCGACACGGGTGGCGCCGCCGTGGCCCGTATAGATGCCGCCGGTGTTCTCGCGGATGACCACGAAATCGATATGCTCCGGCCCCTTGTCCCTGAGCGGCGTTTCCACGTTGGGATAGAGCTTCACCGGCCGGAGGTTGATGTACTGGTCAAGGGCAAAACGGATCTTCAGCAGGATGCCCGTCTCCAGGATGCCGGGCTTCACATCCGGATGGCCGATGGCGCCCAGGAACATGGCGTCGAACTTCCGGAACTCCCCGATGGCGCTGTCGGGAAGCGTCTCGCCCGTTTTGAGATAACGGGCTGCGCCGAAATCGTATTCGGTGAACTCCAGCTTGAAGCCTCCTTTGGCCGCAGCGGCCTGCAGGACCTTGAGGCCTTCCCGCAGCACTTCCGGACCGGTGCCGTCACCGGGGATCGTAGCGATCTTGTAGGTCTTCGACATGTTCCGCCATCCTCCTGGAACGAAAAACGCACCCTGACGGGTGCGGCTGCCTCGTTGAACCAGCCTCGGTACTCGCAGGCGTCAGCCCGCGCGTTTTCTGATACTGCAGCAGTCCGACCGCATCTCGGCGCATCCGCCGTCACCCGGCAGAAACCCCAGGCCGCACTGATCCTTCTCCTGCATGAGGACGGGATATTCTCGGGTATCGAGGTTCCTGCTGAAGTACACGCAGGACGTGCAGAGCTGCTCGGCGTGCAGCCCGACCGCCCGAACAAGCTTTAAGCAGGCGGTCATGCCAGGCCGGCCTTCTTCCTCGTATAGGCCATGAGGCCGCCTGCGGCGATCAGTTCCTGCATGAAGGCCGGCACGGGAGCCACCTTGAACTCCCCGCCGGAGGAGAGATTGCGGATCACGCCCTTGTCGGCATCCACTTCGATCTCGTCCCCTTCCTTGATGCCTTCCACGGCTTCCCGGCTCTCGAATATGGGAAGGCCCATGTTGAAGGAGTTGCGATAGAATATCCGTGCGAAGCTCTTCGCCACGACACAGGAGACGCCCGCGGCCTTGATCGCGATGGGCGCGTGCTCGCGCGATGAACCGCAGCCGAAGTTCTTGTCCGCCACGAGGATATCACCCCTCTTCATCTGCTTCATGAAGTCCGGGTTCGTCGAGTCCTCCATGCAATGCTTTGCCAGCTCCTGGGGATCGGAGGTGTTCAGGTACCGCGCCGGAATGATGGCATCCGTGTCAACATCCGCGCCGAACTTCCATGCCCTGCCCTTGAATTTCATCGAAAAAGCTCCAAACTACCTCGACAGGATAACGGGATCTACCGGATGAACCTTTTCTTCCATGAGATCATATCCTGTAATCCTGTCAAAAGGTCCTTGCGTTCCTCTGCGCTCCCCTGAATCCGTGGTGAGAGGGATTACTTCAGCTCTTCCGGCGTGCCGATGCGGCCGAGCACGGCCGAGGCCGCAGCGATGGCAGGGCTCGAAAGGTACACCTCGCTCTTGGGACTGCCCATCCTGCCGACAAAGTTCCGGTTCGTGGTGGTGATGGCCTTTTCCCCTGCCGCGAGGATTCCCATGTGGCCCCCCAGACAGGGGCCGCAGGTCGGAGTGCTGAACGCCGCTCCTGCGTCGATGAAGACGTCCACCAGGCCTTCCTTGACGGACTGTTTGTACACCGCCTGGGTCGCCGGAATGACGATCATCCTGACATAGGGATGCACCTTGTGGCCCTTGATGACCTTGGCCGCCTCGCGCATGTCCTCGATCCTGCCGTTGGTGCACGAGCCGACCACGGCCTGGTCCACGTTGACCGATCCCAGCGCGCTCACCGGCTTCACGTTCGACGGCAGATGCGGACAGGCGACCTGCGGCTCCATCCCGGTCAGATCGTACTCCCGCACATCGGCGTAGACCGCCTTCTTGTCGGAGCGGTAGAACTTGTACTTCCTGCGGGCCCGCTTCGCCACGTACTTCTCCGTGATCTCATCGGGCTCGATGATGCCGTTCTTTCCGCCCGCCTCGATGGCCATGTTGCAGATCGTGAGCCTGCCCGCCATCGGGAGCGTCTTGATCGCCGCGCCGGTGAACTCCATGGCGCGGTAGAGCGCGCCGTCCACGCCGATATCGCCGATGGTGCGGAGGATGATGTCCTTGCCCCCCACCCATTTGCGGAGCCTGCCCGTATACACGAACTGCATGCTCTCGGGCACCTTGAACCATGCCTCGCCCGTGATCATCGCGGCCGCAACGTCGGTGCTTCCCACTCCCGTCGAGAATGCGCCGAGGCCACCGTACGTGCACGTGTGGCTGTCTGCGCCGATAACGACATCGCCGGGAACGACGAGCCCCT
>Ga0316626_10001646_pt1 | contig 10106 bp, 11 predicted proteins | sample OWC_Aug_T1_C1_D5_FD_207656 | JGI IMG/M metagenome (GOLD analysis project Ga0316626, IMG submission 207656) | Wetland soil microbial communities from Old Woman Creek delta, Ohio, United States - OWC_Aug_T1_C1_D5_A | ecosystem: Environmental > Terrestrial > Soil > Wetlands | place: USA: Ohio...
CACGCAGCAAGTCTTCAATTTCTTGCCTTGAAATACTGATTTTCTTCTCCCATTCCTTGAGCCGCTCGTCTGCATGCTTTGTCTATATAATTTTCATTTCCAGCCAGTTTCAGTATAGCACAAGCGGGCTGTGATTCTTCATCTACAATGTTTCAGGAATCAGCATACTTGGGGTCAGGTCTTGTATGGTGCATGATCACGCTGATGCCGACAAGCCGGCAAGCTGGGCATTGAGCACGGAGCATAGAGCGTTTAACAAAAGCATAGAGCATAGCGCAGAGGGCATAGCGTCAAAAGAGCGTAGAGCAAAGCGATGAGTAATGAGTAATTAAGAGATACATTGAGACTGTTCAAACCGGGAAGCCCGAAAGAATGCTTCAGCTATGCAGCATGAATTAATGAGGGACACATCCCATGTTCTGTTTGGTAGAAGCCGGCGAACCGGTACGTTAATCAGCGGGATTGTTCCTTTTTTGCCGTCAGATATTCAAGCTGTCTCATCTGGTCAGGCCTCATTTCTGCAAGGATCTTTTTCATCGTAATGAGATCGTCGAGCGAAGGGATGCGTACCTCAAACGACCCGTCACTGTCCCGCTTCAGAAGGGACCTGGCATATGCTTCATCAAAAGAAAGCCGTATATCCTTCTTTTCATTCGCAAACGCATCAACAAAGAAGAAGTCTATTTTGGCAAGCTCGCTGTCAGTAAAGGTGTCTTGCGGCCGGCGGTCTTCAGCGCGGTAAGCCCCGGAAAGAGCGCAGGCTGCAGTAAGGTTGTAGACAAGGTCCCTGTCCGCGGGACTGACCCAGAAATCGTAATCAGCCGAACCTATGGGGATATCATGCATTGCCGCGGCAACTGACCCTATGAGCAGGTACCGGAGGCCCGCCGTATTGAGCCTGCTGATGAAATCGAGCGGGTCAAATGCGGCATCTATTTCCTGGGAACGCATGTGCGGTCCTCTTCCTGCCGTTCTTCCGAAACAGTCTGCAGTTTCCTGAGAAAGCTGATCTGCTTCTTAAAGCGCTCCAGTGCGCGGATCTTCTGAGAGGGACTCAGGGTTGAAAACCACGCTATGTTTTCGGCGACTGCTTCTGTTCTGTCCTTAAGGTCCATGGCCTATTATATCACCGTGAGCAATGAGCGTTTTAAAAAAGCAGAGAGCATAGTGCAGAGAGCAAATGAAAATATCAAGGACACATCCCATGTTCAATGAACTACGATATCACAGGCAGTTGCTCACCAACCTTGTTAGCTCGCTGTCGGTGTGGGGCCTCCGCCCCCACGCCCCACCACTAAAGCATGTGGGGTCAGGTCTTGCATGTTGCATTGTCAAGTTGATGCCGACAAGCCGGTAAGCTGGGCATTGAGCACGGAGCGTTTTAAAAAAAGCATAGAGCATAGGGCAGAGAGCATAGCGTTCAACGTAATGAAACAGAAAGAGATTCATTGAGCATGGAGATTTCATGAGTCTTTGAGATTCGAGTTACATTGAAATTGGTTGAGCACCGATCAATGGGGCAAAACGAAGGCCGGAGGCGTTAAGCTGCTGCAAGTACGCCCTTCAGTTTCTCTTCGAGCGCCTGAATCATGCTCTGGATGGCCGCAACCTCTTTTTCCTCAAAATATCTCTCGCCGCACTGAGAGCAGACATATGCAGGAATTTTTTCGATGAAAAGATGATATCCCTTTCTATCTACGGTATAGGCGACCGATGATTTTTCCATCTCCCCCTTGCAGAGCAGACACTTCATTTTTGCCTCCTTTTGCTATAGCCCGGCTCCCATTTATCTAACGTTGGGATATATGCTGTTATTATAGCAAGATAGTCATCTTTTGGCGCACATACGACATGTACCGGTCTGCTGTCCTCCGGCATGCCGAAAATCAAACAGCTGTGGCCTCTCCTGTCTTCGGGGTAATCTTCTATGATTTCACCGTGTAATATCACATGGCGCACTTCGGCCGTCGTTATTAATTCATTCTCAGCATTCATCTCATCTACCGCATGCGCAGAATAGATGATCTTTTTCGCAGCTGCCTGTATAATCTGGTCCTTAAAGTCCACGGAAAAGTTCTCTTGTCCCCCGGCAGACATCCAAGGCTAATGCATCTGCCTTTTGCCACACCTTGAGATCTTTATAGGTCATTCCGGAAAGCTGACAAGCCGACTAGCTGGCAGGCCGGCAAGCGTGAAGGCTGGTAAGTTAACAGGCTGAATAGCTGTCATGTTATGAATTCCCAAAGAGCATGTGGGGTCAAATCTTGCATGGTGCATGACCACGCTGATGCCGGCAAACCGGTAAGCTGTCATGTTATGAAGTCCAGGTAATTGTCCCTGGTGATTACTTGAAACAATGCATCGGGATATGTTTTCAGCCAGAGCCTGGGCGGAGCGGTTTTCTTTTGATTCCATTTCATCTCATATCCGTGTATATGCCCGGCTGTTTCTTCTATGAGGTCTATCTCCTTGAGGTCGTAGGTCCGCCAGAACCAGGCATTGACTGACTGGGAGGAGTATTCCTGTTTCTTCAGTCTCTCTGTAATGAGGTAGTTCTCCCAGAGCATGCCGACATCGTCTCTGAGCCTGAGAGGATTAAAGTTGCTGATCAGTGCATTCCGCACCCCGTTGTCAATGAAATAATGCCTGCAGTTTTTGCTTATCTCGGTTCTGAGATTCCGGCTGAAGCCGGTTCGGCGGTATATGACGAATGATTTTTCGAGAAGGTCGAGGTAACGATCAACCGTGTTTTTGCTCATGCCGAGTTGTGTGCCGAGCTCATTATAGGAGACCTCTTTGCCGATCTGGAAGGAGAGCAACTGCAGCAATCGGATAATCTTGCCTGAATGCCGTATGCCCTCCAGCTCCAGGATGTCCTTATACAGATAAGAGCTTACCAGTTCTTTCAGGTACAGCTCTTTTTTCCGGTTGTCCTGCATGAGGACTATTTCGGGATACGCTCCGTAAAGCAGCCTGTTTTCCAGGTTTGCCTCTGTCTGCGCCCTGTTCTCCCATTGACCTATTTCCCGTTGTGCAAGGGGGAAAAGTCTCAGGGTGTATTTTCTCCCCGTCAGGGGCTCGCCGACATGCTGCGCAAGATCAAAGGATGAAGACCCTGTTGCGATTACCTTCACGTCTTTTACATGATCGACGATAAGCTTCAGATTAGTTCCTATATTCTTTATCTTCTGGGCTTCATCAATGACCAGCAGGGCATTATCACCAACGAATGACCGTATCTTCTCAACCGACTGACTGCTGAGGTACTCATGGACTACAACATCTTCCCCGCTTGCAAACAGATATTTTTCTTTTTCTCCCTTAAGAAATTCATTGAGCAGTGTCGTTTTTCCACAGCGGCGGGGGCCGTAGATGACAATTACCTTGCCGGGCTGAACGATTTCCTGTAAATTTTTGAGATGTTCTTGGGTTATATATCTCATAATACAGTTAATTAACTGACTAAATTATAATATATCTTGTCAGATTATTCAACGCTGCAACGTAGTAAAGCATATGGGGTCAGGGCTTGCATGGTGCATGATCACGCTGATGCCGGCAAACAAACGGGAAAGCCGAAAAGCGTGAACAGCTGGATACCACGCACGGTTGTTTACCTCTTCTCGACCTTGAGCCCATCGATCCTGCCGAAATCCCTCATGTTGGCGGTCACCACGGTATAGTCAAGCGCTATGGCTGTCGCAGCAATCATGAGATCATGGGCGCCGACTGATATTCCCTTTCCGGACACTGTTGCCCAGAGTTTGGCATAGATCCTCGCAGTAGTTGTGTCAAAAGGGAAGACGGGAAATATTTCAATGACCTTCTCAACAAAGGCCTGTCGCTTGATCTTCCGCGCTGCAGTATCTGCCCGCTCGACACCATGAAGCAGTTCGGCAACACTCATAACGCTGATACCAAATAGTTCATGCTCGCGCCCCGCTATGAGCGTTTCCGCATCCTGCCTGTTGCGCTCTATGGCAATGATCTCACTGGTATCGAAGATTACTCCCAAGAAGTGTTCTCCGGCATCTGTGGTTGTTTGCCTATGGCATTCTCGATATCCAGGGCAAAGCGCTCAGCGTCTTCCCCGAGATTGGGAAGGTTTTTCACCAGCCGCCTCAACTCGCCGAGGGTCCTGTCCACTGTGGCAGCTTCTACAGGAACAATGGCAGCAGCAGGCTTGCCGCCTCTCACTATGGTGAAATGATCACCTCTATACTTTACGGAGTTCAGGACTTCTGAGAAGGCCCTTACGGCATCTGTCGCATTGATCGTCTTATTCATAATGTCCTCCTGTAAAGTAATATTATCATATATTACATATTATATGATAATACCATAGGGAATCAGGTCGTGCGTGGTGCAGGTCTTGCATGGTGCATTGCCACGCTGAGGCCGGCAAACAAACGGGAAAGCCGAGACGGTGATTTGAGATTGCTGGACAATGGGTACATATCTTAGGATTTCTGCCGGTCATCACACTTTCTGTGAGGTCTGCAATCAGCCATATCTCTTTGCTTTCTGCGTGTTACCTTTCACTTTATACCAAATTGCTGGAAATATTCGATCGTTTTCACTAATCCTCTTTCCAGTTGAACTGCAGGCACCCATCCCAGTTTCTCCTTCGCCAGTTTTATATCCGGCTGCCTCTGGGTCGGGTCGTCGGAGGGGAGGGGTTTGAAAACGACACCGCGTAGGGGGTGAGGGGTAAGGGGTGAGGAGGATACCAGTTCGATCACTTTCTCCGCGAGCTGCAGGATGGAGAACTCCACAGGGTTGCCGAGGTTCACCGGGCCGGTGAAGTCGTCCGGGCTGTTCATAAGCTTTACGAGCCCATCGACCATATCATCCACATAGCAGAAGCTCCGGGTCTGGCTGCCGTCTCCATAGACCGTGATCTCCTCACCCGTAAGCGCCTGCATGATGAAGTTGGACACCACCCTGCCGTCATTGGGGTGCATGCGCGGACCGTAGGTGTTGAATATCCTCGCCACCTTGATCTTGAGCTTATGCTGGCGGTGGTAGTCAAAAAAGAGCGTCTCAGCACAGCGCTTTCCCTCGTCGTAGCATGATCTGAGCCCGATGGGGTTCACATTGCCCCAGTACTCCTCTGTCTGGGGATGGACCGTGGGGTCTCCGTATACCTCGCTCGTGGATGCCTGAAGGATCTTTGCCTTGACCCGCTTGGCAAGCCCGAGCATGTTGATCGAGCCATGCACGCTCACCTTGGTCGTCTGGACCGGGTCGAACTGGTAGTGGATGGGAGAGGCAGGGCAGGCAAGGTTATAGATCTCGTCCACCTCCACAAAGAGGGGGAAGCAGATGTCGTGCCGCAGCACCTCGAACAGGGGGTTTGCGACCAGATGCGCGATGTTCTGGCGGCGGCCGGTGTAGAAGTTGTCCACGCAGAGCACCTCGTGCCCCTCTGCAAGCAGCCGCTCGCAGAGATGCGAGCCGAGGAAACCTGCCCCGCCGGTCACCAGGATACGTTTACTCGAAAGATTTTTCATTTCACCTCCTTATATAAGGCAAGCATATGGGATCAGGTCTTGCATGGTGCATTGCCACGCTGAGGCCGGCAACCAGGCCGTGAAATGGAGACGATCATGTGAGATGTGCGACTTGTCGCAGACATACCACAGCCCACGCAGGTAAGGGCTCTTCGGTTCCTGGTTCGACCATGCGCGCGTCTTTCTCCTTATCGTGAGATGAACGGCAGGATGAATTTGCCGATGATCAGCCCTGCGACAATAGCGAGGATGATCGCCCGGTGTTTATGCCAGAATTGCTCCAGGTCATGCCTGAACGTACTCCGGTTTTTATCCGGCATGTCGTTCACCTGTGCAGCGCCGGGCTAAGCGCAGAGCGTTCACAGCGTCAAAGGGATTTCCGGAAGTTTGTAATCTTGCGGCATAGGTGATCAAGCCCTTTCCATCTGAATCTCATCATTTCGTCTTCGCTCTGCGCCAATCGCCATGCTCTTCGCTCATCACGTATACGTTGCCCTCTGCTCTCTGCGCTATGCTTTATAGTATGCTCTGTACCACTCCACGAACTTCTTGATCCCCTCTTCGATCGTGGTGGACGGCTTGAAGCCCACATCCGTGATCAGGTCGTCAACATCCGCATAGGTGGCAGGCACATCGCCCGCCTGGATCGGCAGGAGGTTCTTCTCTGCCTTTTTGCCGAGGCACTGCTCCAGCACCTCGATGTAGTGCATGAGCTCGACCGGGTTGTTGTTGCCGATGTTGTAGAGTTTGTAGGGCGCGTAGCTTGTGGCAGAGTCCGGCTCGTCGCCGGACCACGCGGGGTTGGGCGCAGCGACCCTGTCCATGACCCTGACCACGCCCTCCACAATGTCGTCGATATAGGTGAAGTCGCGCCGCATCCTGCCGTAGTTGAAGACATCGATCGGCCTGCCCTCGACGATCGCCCTGGTGAAGAGGAAGAGGGCCATGTCCGGCCTTCCCCACGGACCGTAGACCGTGAAGAACCGCAGGCCTGTGCAGGGTATGTTGAAGAGGCTTGCGTAGGTGTGCGCCATCAGCTCATTGGCCTTCTTGGTGGCCGCGTACAGCGAGACCGGATGGTCCACGTTGTGGTGCACGGAAAACGGCATTTTGGTGTTTGCGCCGTAGACGCTTGATGACGACGCAAAGACGAGGTGTTTCACCCTGTTGTGCCTGCAGCCTTCGAGGACGTTGCAGAAGCCGACCAGGTTGGTGTCCACGTATGAATGCGGGTTGATCAGGGAGTAGCGCACACCTGCCTGGGCAGCGAGATTCACCACGATGTCGAACTTCTCCTCTTCGAAGAGCCGCTTCATGCCCTCCCTGTCCTGCAGGTCCATGCGCACGGGCTTGAAGTCAGGGCTCAGGGTGATCTGCTTGAGCCGGCCGAGCTTGAGGTTCACGTCATAGTAGTCGTTGAGGTTGTCGAGCCCCACGACGGTATCGCCGCGTTGCAGCAGTCTCTGAGACAGATGGAACCCGATAAAGCCTGCAGCGCCGGTGACTAATATCTTGTGAGGCGTAAGGGGTGAGGGGTGAGATTGGTTCATGGTATATGATTCTCCTTACGTTATTTGGCAATAAGAAATGGCAATAGGCGAAGGGCAAGAGGCAAAAAGGCAAAAGGAATAAAGAGATGGGCGAAAGGCGAGTGGCGAGAGGCAAAAAGGACCTTTAGCCTTCAGCCACATGCCATTAGCCTGTCTTATACTTTTAGCCATTTGCCCCTTGCCTGTCTCACTCTAGCTTTCGTTATCTTCGGAATGTTTTAGCTCTTGCTGCTATTAATCGTGAGAGCATGCCGGATATCTCGATACATTTCTGCTCGATGTACCCAAAGCTGTCCTTGCTGATATGCCCGATTTCCTCCGCGATTATTGACTGGGATAATACTTCAGCAGACGAACCCTTTGCGATATAAAAATACCTTACAGCTTCCTTGTCCGTTTCCCGCTCGTCACCTTCGGCTATATTGCTTGAAATGGATATTGCAGCGCGTCGCAGTTGATCTCTCAAACTATAATCTTTATTGAATTTCCCATCATCGGTCATTTTGTAAATATAAACGGCAAGATCTTTACTCTTCTGCCAAACTTTGAGCTCTCTAAATCCGCCTCTGCTCATGATACGGGCCTATCGCCTTTTGCCCCTTGCCCTTTGCCCTGCTCCAGCTTCAGCGTTTCTATTTCCTGCTTCAGCATCTCAAACTCCACGGACTTACGGGACAGGAACTCCTGCGTCTGCCGGAACTTCTCCGCTGCGCCCTGCGGCGTGAGGATGTACATGTACCCGATCTTGTTCTTCGCGTTTTTGAAGCGCTCTGCCTTAATGTAGCCCTTTTCGAGCAGGGCATTGATCACGTAGTTCACCCTGCCGAGGCTCAGCCCCATCCTGCGGGAAAGGTCGCGCTGCGACAGCGTGCCGTCCTTTGCGAGTTCGCGGAGTGTCTTAAACTGGGATTCGTCCATCAATACAATAAGGGCAAACGGCTAAGGGCTAAAGGCAAAGAAGAAAGCTGGCAATAAGAAATGGCGATAGGCAAAGGACACATGGCAAACAACTGTGAGAAATTTTGGTCAAGAGCGCTAAGTTAATGGTAAGAGGCAAAAGGCGACAGCCATGAGCCATTAGCCATTTTCACGCCGTTAGCCCCGCGCCTACAGCCTATTGCCGATTATCGGGCAGGCTACCGCCGGGTCGTGACCAGGAAAAAGGCCCCTCCGTCTGCCCATGAGCTGAAGAATGCGTTCACCCACTGAACGGATTATTGTAGCCATTTCATTTTTCAATTGCAACTTGAAGTTGCCGTTTTAGATCACGAATAACCGGTTTGTCCGCACGCCAGGGGATGAGCCGGCAGCAACTGGATTGTGCATGGATACAATGGCAGTACACGACTTGGCCCTATTGGTGCGCCGTTTTGCCCGATGTTCTTCTCATGATCTCTTATCACCTGTCATGGCCGCAACAGCCCGGCAGATATTTGCCGCCCGAACAGATCTGCACATATTTTCCGCGATTCCAGAAAAAACCATCAAATCCGGTATAATAATTCACTGCATACGCAGATAACCGGCATCGCCGCTTTCAGGGAGAGTACATTGATGGCAAAACAGAGGGTCGCGCTCGTCACAGGCATCACCGGGCAGGATGGGGCATATCTTGCCGAGTTCCTGATCAAGAAAGGCTATAGGGTGCACGGCATCAAGCGCCGGTCCTCCCTGCTCAACACCCAGAGGATCGACCATCTGTACCACGACCCGCACGAAAAGGGCGTCACGTTCACGCTCCACTACGGGGACCTCACCGACGCGACGAACCTGATCCGCATTATCCAGGAAACCCAGCCGGACGAAATCTATAACCTTGCCGCGCAGTCGCACGTGCAGGTATCGTTCGAAACCCCGGAGTACACGGCAAACGCGGACGCCCTCGGGACCCTGAGGCTTCTTGAGGCGCTCCGCATCCTGAACATGACGAAGAAGGTGAAGTTCTACCAGGCGTCCACGAGCGAGCTGTACGGCAAGGTGCAGGAAATTCCTCAGAAAGAAACAACGCCGTTCTACCCGCGGAGCCCGTACGCGGTCGCGAAGCTCTATTCGTACTGGATCACGGTGAACTACCGCGAGGCATACAATATCTTCGCCTGCAACGGCATCCTCTTCAACCATGAGTCCCCGATCAGGGGCGAAACATTCGTCACCCGCAAGATAACGCGCGCCGCAGCGCGCATCTGCCTCGGGCTTCAGAAAAAAGTCTACCTCGGCAATCTTGACGCCAAGCGCGATTGGGGACACGCAAAGGATTACGTGAAGGCAATGTGGCTCGTGCTCCAGCAGAACGAGCCGGACGACTACGTGATCGCCGCCGGCCACCAGCACTCGGTGCGTGACTTCGTGGAGCTCGCCTTCAGGGAGCTGGGCATCGGCATCGAATGGAAGGGCAAGGGGCTCAAGGAAAAAGGCACCATCTCGTCGATCACCTCCGCAGCATCCTGTCCGCTCAAGAGGGGCGATACGGTTGTAGAGGTGGACTCCCGTTACTTCCGCCCCACCGAGGTCGAGACCCTGCTTGGCGACGCCACCAAGGCACGCAAGAAGCTCGGCTGGAAACCGGAGATCTCCTTCAAGGAGCTGGTCGTCGAGATGGTGAACGAGGACCTGAAGGAGGCGGAGAAGGACCAGTTCTGCACGCGCGCGGGCTTCAAGGTCATGCGGTACTTCGAGTGAGAACCCGGCATGAACTCTGACTCCAGGATATTCGTCGCAGGAGGCACCGGGATGGTCGGCTCCTCGATTATCCAGCGACTCCTCGCCGGCGGCTACGCCAATATCGTGACGAACTACTTCAGCCGGCGGCCGGGCGAGATGAAGGCGTCCCGCGTTCGCTCGCAGAGACTCGACCTGACGCGGCAGGCGGACGTCGAGGAGTTCTTCCACAAGGAAAAGCCGGACTGCGTCTTCCTTGCAGCTGCCAAGGTCGGCGGAATTCTCGCGAACAGCACGTACAAGGCCGACTTCATCTACCGGAACCTCATGATTGCGTCCAACGTGATCCACGCTGCTTACCAGACCGGAACGAAGAAGCTGCTGA
>Ga0316626_10001647_pt1 | contig 10106 bp, 6 predicted proteins | sample OWC_Aug_T1_C1_D5_FD_207656 | JGI IMG/M metagenome (GOLD analysis project Ga0316626, IMG submission 207656) | Wetland soil microbial communities from Old Woman Creek delta, Ohio, United States - OWC_Aug_T1_C1_D5_A | ecosystem: Environmental > Terrestrial > Soil > Wetlands | place: USA: Ohio...
GCGTCTCGTCGGTGAGATAGTCGACCAGAGCGGTGTCGTCCTTGTCCGCCGAGTAGGGGTCGTCGAGCGACACGTGCGTGTTCGCGATCACCATCGTGTCCTGTACTTCCTCGGGGGAGATGTTCAACCGGGCCGCGATCTCGTCCGGACTGGGCGCGCGCCCCAACTCCTGGTCCAGCTGCCGCGAGACCTTTCCGATCCGGTACAGGGTGCCGGCGCGGTTCAGCGGCAGGCGCACGATGCGTGAATGCTCGGCCAGCGACTGCAGCATGGCCTGGCGGATCCACCACACCGCGTAGGAAATGAACTTGAAGCCGCGCTCCTCGTCGAAGCGGTGCGCGGCCTTGATCAGACCGAGATTACCCTCGTTGATGAGGTCCTCGAGCGACAGGCCCTGGTTGGCGTACTGCTTCGCGATCGACACCACGAAGCGCAGGTTGGCCTGCACCAGGCGATCCAGAGCAGCCTTTTCGCCGGCGCGAATGCGCCGGGCCAGATCGCGCTCTTCTTCGCGCGTCAAAAGCGGCGTGCGGTTGATCTCGTGCAGATAGAGGTCCAGGCTGCGGATGCTGGCACCCGCGTCTTTCGCTTCCTTCTTCTCGAGGTCCGCGTTCTTCCGCTCGAAGCGCTCGTCCATGTCGCGTTCCAGCATGGTCCTTCCCTCCTGGTTCGAGTCACTCGACGACCCGCGACGATCCGCCCTACTCACTTTCGGGCGACACCGTCACGTAGTTCGTGCTTCTCCCTCTCTTCACCAGGAAAGCGATGGGGTCTTTCCGCTCCTTCAACTTCTTCGCGATCGCGACGTAGTCGTCGAGGTTCCCCACGTCCTGCGTGTACACCTCGGTAATCACGTCGCCCTCCTGAATCCCCGCCTCTTCCGCCGGGCTGCCCTCGTCCACACCCGTCACAACCACGCCCTGCTGCCCGCGGTCCAGCCCGAAATCGCGGCGCGCGTCCGCCGCCCTGGCGTCCTGCACGTGCAGCCCCAGCCAGGCACCGCTCTCCGGGGCCGGCGCGGAGGCGACCACGTCTTCATCCGGCCGCTCGCCCAGGGTGACATCGAGGCGCTGTTCCTTCCCATCGCGCACGACCACCACCGGGACCGTCTTGCCCACCGGCGTCTTCCCGACCGTGAGTCGGAACTGGCTCTCGTCTCTTACGTCCTCTCCGTCGTAGCGTACGATTACGTCGCGCCGCTGCAGGCCGGCCTTGGCGCCGGGCGCTCCCGCCAGCGCTTCCTCGACCAGAATGCCGTGGTCGAGTTCGATGCCCATGGCCTTGGCCAGGTTCCTGTCGAGCTCGCGCAGCCGGATCCCCAGGTACCCGTAGCGCACGCGCCCCTTCGCGATCAACTCGCCCATGATGGCCTTGGCCATGTTGATGGGGATCGCGAAACCGATGCCCTGGCCGGACGGGTTGATCGCCGTGTTGATGCCGATGGCCTCGCCCTTCATGTTCACCAGCGGTCCGCCGCTGTTGCCGAAGTTGATCGAGGCGTCGGTCTGGATGTAGTTCTGATAGGTCGCCTCGCCGCCCATGATGTTCAGGTCGTTGCGTCCTTTGGCACTTACGATGCCGACGGTCACGGTTCCCTGCAACTGGCCGAACGGAGTGCCGATGGCCATGACCCAGTCGCCCACGCGCATCGCGTCCGAGTCGCCCAGCGCCACCCGGGGAAGTCCCTTCGGGGCGTCGATCTGAATGATCGCGATGTCCGTGTGGCGGTCGAAGCCCACCACGCGGGCCGGGTACTCCTCCTCCTCGCCGTTCGCCTCGTGCACGACCATGATCTTCTCGGCGTCCTTGATCACGTGGTAGTTGGTCAGAATGCGTCCTTCGTCGTCGAACACGAACCCGGAACCACCGCCCGGCATGCGCCGGCTGCGCTGGCGCGGGTTGTTGTTCTCCGGGAAAAACTCGCGGAAGAAATCGAACGGCGTCTCGCCGTTGCCGTGCGGATTCTCCACCGTCTGCTCGGTGCGAATGAAGACCACCGCCGGGCCCACCTTCTCGGCCACGTCGGCGAAGATCGAGGAGCCGTCGGACCGGATCGGGAGGCCCTTTTCCGGCGCGGCCGCGGGGGCGGCCCACGCGCCGGCGGCGAAAAGCGCCGCAATCGTTGTCAAACCGAGCACCCGTGCGAGATTCATAGGACCCTTCATACCTTCCTCTGGTTCATGTGCGATGCCGCGCCGGAACTTCCCGGCAACCACGCGGCGGTGAACGACCGTTTCGATGACTTCAAGAACACGCCGGCGCCGCCTGCGGCGCCCGGACGCGGGTAGGGGACGTCAGGGCTGGAACTTTCGTAGTTGCTGCACTCTCGACCGTGCGTAATTAAGTCTATCCGCGTTCGCCCGGCGCGTCAACCGCGCAATGAACCTCGCGGCGCTCCCTGTCCTGTCGTCCTCCCGATGCCCGTCTGGCTGCTGATTGTACGCCATCGGCCCCACCCGGGTTCCTTCTTCATAACGGGGTGCCAGCAAATACCTTGCCCGGCCGGCCCGGCGTGGGCAATACTGCCTTCCACCCCGGGAGGCCCCGGGGCCGGGGGTCCGGGCCCGGCGCAGGGCCTGCGCGACATGGAAAAACACCCGCTCGTCCTGACTTCGCCGGATGTCCGCATCGCGGGCGACATGCACTTCCGGGACGCGAACCTGCCCGGGGAGGCGCGCCGCCGCGAGCGTTTCATTGCCTTCATGGACGAGCTTCCGTCCGCCGCGGCCCTCTTCCTGATCGGCGACGTCTTCGACTTCTACTTCGAGTACCGCTCCGTCGTGCCGCGGCGCTTTCTGGAGCTCTACCAGGCCATCGCCCGCGCCACCAGGCGCGGCATCCCCGTCCACTTCATCGGGGGCAACCACGACTACTGGGTCGGCAATTTCTTCACCCGCGACCTGGGCGTGGTGGTACACGAACGCGATATCTTCCTCGAGGCGCAGGGCCGCCGCATCGTCCTCGCCCACGGCGACCTGGTCATGCCGCGCGACTATGGATACAAGATCCTGAAGAGCGTCATTCGAAACCGCGCCGTGGTCGAGGCGTCGCGCTGGATTCACCCCGACCTGATGGACGCCATCGCGGGCGGGGTGTCGCACGGCAGCCGCCGCTACTTCACCGTGCCGCAGGAGAAGCGGGCGCGGGCGGTCGCGGAGCACGCGTGGAACCGGTTCTTCGGGAGGGGCAACGACGCTTTCGTGATGGGTCACGTCCACTTCCCGCTGCACGAGACGCGGGACGGGCGCGAGTTCGTGATCGTGGGCGACTGGGTCGAGCACTACACCTACGCGCGGCTGACCAGCGGAAGGCTCCGCCTGGAGACGCTCTAGAAGCTGAAGCCCAGCCCGAAACGGTGGCTGTCGCCGAGGTCGTTGGACACGGGGAGAAACGCGTAGTCGAGGTTGATCTCGCGATAGACGACGCCGAACCCGAACGTCGCGCCCTGCGAGTCGTAGCCCGCCTTGTAGCCCGCGCGCAGGGCCACCATGCGCCGGTAGGAGTACTCGGCGCCGATGTGCTCGCGGACCCCGTCGTCGTTGGGAAACATGGCGTCGAGGGCCACCAGCACGCGGCCATCGAGCGCCGCCACCTCCCGCTCCCAGCTTCCCCCCACCTTGACGTAGCGCGGCAGCGCGTACTCCTCGGTGTCGAACTTCATCGGCGTGCCCAGGTTGGCCACCACCGCCGCCAGCTTCACGCCCGGGATGCGCGAGACGTGGTACACGCCGGCGTCCACCGCGAAACCGGTGGCGGAGAGTTCGTCGATGCGCTGGTAGACCGTCTTCAGCGAGATCCCGAGCGCGACGTTGGGAACGATATAGCGCCCGTAGGCGACGGCGAAAGCCACGTCGTAGGCGCCGAACTCGCCCAGCGGCACCGCGCTGGGGACGTCGTCGCGGCGCTCCATGTCGTCCATGTAGAGACCCGTGAACATGAAGCCGAAGGTCCCCCACTCCGTCTCGTGGGTGACCGCGGCCTGCTCGAAGCGCAGCGACTGGAAGTACTCGTTGTGGGCCAGGGTCAGGTTCGTGCCCAGCACGGCCGGCATGGCGCCGGGGTTCCAGAACACGCTGGATGCGTCCTCGGCCACCGCGATGTACGCCTCCCCCATCCCGGCCGCGCGCGCGCCGAGGCCGAAGCGCAGAAACAGGGCCTGCGCCGACCCCGGCTCTTCGGCGGAACTCCGAACCGGGGCCACGAGCACCAGTCCCAACAGCAGCCATGTCTTGCAGCGCATTTGCAGCACTCCTTCTCGCCGGTTCCGGGGCCGTCTCTAGCGGCGTATCGCGAACGTCTTCACCAGGGACCCGCTGCCCGCGGAGGAATCGATGCGAAGACGCATCAAGTATACCCCGCTCTTGAGGGCTCGTACATCGATCGCTTCGTCGAAGGGCGTCCCGGCGAGGCCGTTGGGGTTCACGCTGAACGTGCGGGCCACCGCCTCCTGCCCTTCGAGCGTGTAAATGGACAGATTCACGGTCGCGGGGGCGTGGGTGAGCACGCGCCCGTGCACCTCGCCCTCCCGCACCGGGTTGGGATAGATCATGAAAGAGGCAGCGTCGTAGGACCCGCTCTTCGCGGTCAGAGGGAGGCTCTCCGCGACCCGCCCGGTGCGCGCGAGGTTGGCGCGCGCCATCGGCCAGTAGAGCGCGTCCACCGCGTCCGGCAGCGACTGGATGGAAAGCGCGGTCTCGTTGCCGATGGCCACCGAATCGACCACCGCGTCGATGCCGGCCAGCGCCCCGTTCGAGCCGGCCATGACCAGCCGCCATTGTCCGGCCGGCGCTTCCAGCAGCGACGGGGCGGCCCCCGCTTCGGCCGGGCCGACGCGCGGGAATCCCGCCCGTGATTTCCCGCCCGCGTCGAAGAGGGCCAGCGTGCCGTCGTCGAGGGGGAAGAGTACGTCGGCCGCGCCGGCGCCACCGAGGTTCGCGACCAGCGGACTCTCGAATTCGCGCCGGGCCTTCGACGGCGGCGCCTCGCCCGCGGCCTCGGGCCGGATCACGCGCGGCCACTCCGTCAAGACGCGCGCGTTCGACTCGAGCAGGTACATGTGCGTCTCGTCCCACACCGCGATCTCCAGCGCGCCGTCCTGATCGACGTCGCCCAGGGCGGGCGCGGAGGGCCGCGGGGTGCGCAGCGTCCCGGTCTCGCGCGCGAGGTCGTCGCTCGAAGCCGTCGGCAGCTCGAACACGTGAACCTCGCCCGACGCCACCGACACGACGATTTCGTCGTCGCCGTCCCCGTCGATGTCGCCGGCCGCGGGCGCGGACGGCGTGACACGGGCGACGTCTCCGCCGCCGGCGTTCGCGAAGACCGCGCGGTGGACACCCTCGAACGCCCGGCCCACAGCGCCCTCGTAGCGGACCGCAACCCAGTGCAGCATCGCGTCACCCGAGGTGGTGTCCACCGTCGCCGCGACGATCCCGAAGGTCGTGGTTCCCTCGAGCAGCGCGCGCGCCTCGCCCAGAGGAGCCGCCGACTGCCCCTGCAGCACGACCGGCCACCCGGTGTTCGGAAGTTGGGGCGCCACGATCGCGCCCGACGCGTTGACGAGTTGCAGGCGAATAGAGTCGCCGTCGCGCTCGGCGATCACGACTTCCGGCGCGCCCCCGTCCACGTCGATCAGCATGGGCGGCGCCGCCATCGGAAGGCCGGCGTAGAGTACGCCGGACGTCCCGGGGTTCGAATCGCCGTCGACCAGCTCCGCGCCGCTCGCCTTCCAGGCGAACACCTCGCCCGACTTCGCGCTCGCGACGATCTCGACGTCGGGACTCGCGTCGAGGTTGGCAAAGGCGGGCAGCCCGGTCCACTCCACGCCCGGCACCGCGATGTACGGTTCGATCGTGAGCGGATCGTTGTCCGCGTCGTCCCATTCCGTCCCGTCCGCGTTGAACACGAACACCCCGGCGCTGTCCGAGAGCACCACGATCTCGACGCTCGTGTTCCCGTCCAGGTCGACCGCAGTCGCCGGCTGCCCCGGCGACGCCGCGCTCCAGCGCACGCGCGCCTCCGTGTAATCGACCTCGCGCCGGACGGTCACGTTCATGCGCGTCCCCGGCCGCGAGGTGGTCGCGATCTCGACGCCGGTCGCGGCCCCCGCGTTGGACACGGAGCCCGGCTTCGTCCCCGGGCCAAAGACGGACTGGTTCCCGTCACCCGCGCGGAACGAATCGAAGAAACTCCCCAGGGAGAACGCGGCCGGCCCGCCGCGGTCCATGTCCTGGACACCGTCCGCTTCTTCCAGGTCGACGCCCTTGCGCGCCACGAAGTCGTCGGGCAGGTACCCCTGCTCGGCCGCGTCGCGGATCACGCGCTCGTCGACGTGCCAGACGTACATGCCGCTGCCGGTGTGGCGGCGCAGCACATTGAAGCCGTAGTCGGGGTCGTAGCGGCGCGAGCCGGGGTTGGTCAGGTCGGTGAGGAAGAAGTCGAACTCCGCGCCCTCCAGCGATTCGTCGTTGTCGGGGATGAGATCGCTGTCGTTGTCGGTGAACGTGAACAGGCTGTCGAAGTTCGCGTCGTGGACGCGGTTCACCACCAGGTAGTACTCGTTCTCGGTAACCGGCACGCGCACGCACAGGGTGTCGGTGTCGGCGCCGGTGTTGATGTCGGTGAGGCGCAGCGCGGTCGCGCCGGCGCGGGCGTCGATGGTGACCGGGTCCACCCAGCCGGCGAGCACGCGGTTGAACGCGCAGGGAAACGAGGGCACGAAGCCGTTCACGTTGAACAGGCCGTAACCCATCAGGCAGAAGCCGCCCACGCCCTGCGAATCCGGGGCCCCGCCCGGGGTGGAATCGAACAGCGGCACCAGGCCGATGCGGCTCCCGATCTGGTAGGTCCAGATGCCCAGGGTTCCGACGGTGGCGAAGTCCTGCGAGGCCTGCGACGGCACCACTGCGAAGTTGTCGACGAAGACCGGCGCGCCGCCACGCGTGTCGTTGGTGGCCAGTCCGCCGGCGGCCGGGTCGTCGAGGGCGCGCCGGATGTCGGAGCGGTCGTAGAAGCTCGACCAGATCTGGTTGGGCGAATCGGCGCCCACGTCGGTCTCCTGACCCGCGCCGGCGTGGATGATGAACACGTGGTCGAAACGGGAGAAGTCGACCTCGCCGTCCACCTGCGCGATCACTTCCTGCGCCAGCTCCACCACGCGTGTGTCCTCGGTGGCGTCGGCGCCGTAATAGGCCATGCGTTGCGCGAGGGTCAGCAGCCGGCCGTCGATGGTCCACGCCACGTGGAAACGCTGCCGGGAGGCGCCGCGGTAGTACTGGGTGAGGTGGTCGAGCTCGTGGGCGAACCAGGTGGAGTCGCGCAGCGCGCGTCTGCTGCCGGGCTGACCGCCCATCAGGGTGTCGGTGAACTGCACCTGGAACACGGCGAGGCGCAGCGTGTCACCGGTGAGGGCGGCCATCGACGGCGCGAGAGCCGACGAGAAGCGGCGCAGGCGCTCGCGCTGGTAGTCGTTCAGCCCGCCATCCGCGCGGCGCCCCGGGGACGGGACCGGGGCGGACTCCGCGGTGCGATACCCCGGAGCGCTCCGGGCGCCGAACGCGGCGGGCGTGGCCAGCACGACGCACAGGCCGGCGAGGATGATCCCCGCGACGAGACAAACCGGATGGATGCGAGCGATACGAAGCTTCACCGTGGAGACTTTTCTGGGACGACGTCGTGCTGCCGAAACCTGGAGCCCGCCGCGGAGACACCCGCAAATTGGAGCGGTTACGAGGGCAAAAGCAGGATGCACTGTACCGAACGGAACGCGCCCCGGTCAACAGTAAAGGGGAGTTGACGCCCGTAATTCGCCGCCCCTGATCGACGCTTACTCCGGCGCAACTCCCCCTTACATGGTCGGCTGACCTAACCAGTCAGAACAACGCTACCAGCCAACCAATTCGAGGATGCTATTCGGCCTGGCGTGCCCGCTTCTTCGCCCCCTTCTCGCTCGTGCGAGCAACTTTCTCGCGCCCGCCCGCCTTGCCGTTGTCGCGGTCCCGGCGCTCGGCGCGCATCGCCATGTCATTCCCTGACGGCGCCCGGCCGGCAACGCGCGGGGCGCTCTTGACCGATTCGCCCTTGCGCCGTGCCACCGTCTCGCCGGCAGCCAGACTCTTGTTGGTGGAGACCACGCGGACCCGGTCGCTCTGGCGCGCGCCCTTCGCGGCGCGCGGCGCGGCGCTGCCGCCGTCGTCCCCGCGGTCTATGGCCTCGCGGCCTTCCCTCGCCGGCACTCGCGGACGGACGTGGGTGGACTTCTCGTGGCGCGGCGCCATTCCTTCGGGCGCACGCCGGATCAGCGTGAGCGAGCGCTCGTGCCCGTCCCCGTACCTTTCCTTGAAACGCGGGACCGGCCGGATCGCTTCATAGGGCGCGGCCATGTTGCAGCGGTACGTCGTGTACACGTCGGCACAGAGACGGCACGCATCGCCGACGCGCACGTGCTGGGCCGGACCGCCGTAGCAGAGGTACGACGGATAGCGGACCCACTGGCGCACGTAGAAGCGGGTGAAGCCCACGCCCACGTAGTCCCAGCGGCAGCCCGCGGGGAGAAGCGACATGTAGAACTCGCGGCAGGCCAGGAACGGGTCGCCGTAGATGCGGAAGCCGAAGCCCCCGACGAAGACGCCGGCGCCGTAGGCCGCGTAGTCGAACGGGACCGGACTCCCGACCGCGAACACGTAGGCGATGCCCGCGCCGTCGAAGCGGTCGAGTCCGAGGTCGTACCCGCGGTAGCTGTAGTCGTATCCGCCCGTCAGCCAGCCATCCTCGTAGCCGTCGTTCGGATACAGCACGTGGATGTAGCCGGCGGTGTCGACGAGGAAGAGCGTGGAGTAGCAGTCGCGGTCCGAGCGCACCCGGATGGTCACGTCGCCATAGCCGGGGAAGACGTCCCCGCCATCCACCCAGACGCGCACGTCGGCCGGGCCGGCCACCGCCGGGCGCCAGACACGGTGCGCGCCGGCGCTTCCCGCCGCGCTCACCAGCGCCGCGGCCAGCGCGGCGCCCAGAACAGATCGGGTCAGGGTCGAGGTCTTCATCGCATGGCACCTCCCACAGGGGCGAGCTCGAGGTTGTTTTCCACTTCCTGATACGCCCAGTCCAGCGTGAGGGTCGTCGCGGTGACGCTCCGCACGAAGAACTTCGCCATGTTGTAATCACCCTGGCCATCGAGAATACGAACGATGTAGCTATGGCCTGCGATCGCCTCGACCTGCTTCGACGGGGCCCACCCGACTTCGGGTGCCCAGCTGACAGCGACGAGATCGATCAGGCCGTAATCCTGGATATCTACTCCGGCGTCCGCGCTGACGACGTAATTCACGCCAGCCACCGACTCGAAGTAGATATCCGTGGTGCTTAGATTCGCCGGCTGCGGAGCGTTCGACTTACTCGAAAAGTCGTAACCCGCAAGCGACGGCTGTTGCCCCAGCTCGACCAGCACCAAACCGAATCCTTCCGGCCGCGGCGTGTCGAAGACCGTCTCGCGGCTCAATTCGCTTTCATGGCCGCGGTCGTCGACCGCGGTGACCGCATAAAACCAGGTCTCGCCGTTGGTCACATCGAAGTCGTCGTGGTAGGTCTGATTGGACGGGACTTCGGCGAGCGGAAAGTACGGCCCCGGATCCGTCGTTCCCCGATACACCACATACCCCGCGAGATCCGGTTCCTGATTCTCATTCCAGTAAATGGTGACGACGCCATCCCCGGTGACGCTGAAGACCCCGTCGGGAGGAAACGGAGCAGTATCCGTAGGCACCACGACGGGGTCTTCGTCTTCGCAGCCAGCAACGAGCGGAAGCGTCAATGCAGCGATCGCCGCGAGAACACCCGACAGCCTCGCGATGCGATCGATTGGGTTTCGTATGCGCAGTGGATGCGTCATCTCGGACACCCCCAAGCGCAAGCGATGTGCCATCTCGACGCCCGCCCGCAACGCCAGCCGGGACTGGTCACGCAAGTGGCGTTGTCGAAATGTCTTGGTGAATCGCGCGCGCTGCGGTCGCGGGCCCGGCGGAGGGACCGGAGAGGCCGGAGGCGCCCGGGAAGCGTGTTCTCCGAGTTACACGTCTGACCCTAAAAAGGGACAACAGGGGCAACGAGCGGGA
>Ga0316626_10001649_pt1 | contig 10100 bp, 8 predicted proteins | sample OWC_Aug_T1_C1_D5_FD_207656 | JGI IMG/M metagenome (GOLD analysis project Ga0316626, IMG submission 207656) | Wetland soil microbial communities from Old Woman Creek delta, Ohio, United States - OWC_Aug_T1_C1_D5_A | ecosystem: Environmental > Terrestrial > Soil > Wetlands | place: USA: Ohio...
GGGTCGTGGTGTATGTGGGTGAGTGGAAGAGCATGACTGCGGGGGCCTTGTAGAAGATCACGTCGAGGCCCAAGTCCCTCGCAAGTCCCATGTACTTGTAACGCGAAAAGTTCGCCTGCATGGACCGCAGGTCCTTGGGCAGCTCCTTTCCGCCTGCCTCGAGCTCCGCGGCCTGCTCCTCAACCTTCTTGTACAGGGACATGAAGTAGTCGACCGTGTGGTCCGAGAATCGCTTCATCTTCCCTGGGTCTTGAATGATCTTGATTTCGACGGTCTGCCTGTTACCCCCCGTCGGGGCGTAACGGCACGTGTCGACCAGGGTCTCCAGGTGGCTGCGGGGTATTCCTCTATCCTTGAAATGCCTGTGGCTTCGCCTCGTTCGAATGAAGTGAATGAACGCGTCCGTGTCGAACCTGACCGTCCGATCTACGGGCAGGAAGTTGTCCATGTTCATCCTGGTGTGATTGATGGCACCGGTGGGACACAGGGAAACACAGTGCCCGCAGAGGCTGCAGGTGGCCTCACCGGCGTTCACCGTGATCCTGCCGTCCTTGTTACTGAAGCAGAGTAGACATCTCGTTGCACAGAGGCCGCAGTCGTCGCACTTTTCTCTATCTATGGACACCCAGCTCATTGTTTTCCTCCAATGCGGACTAGAAGCTGTTCAAAAACCCCTTTAAGGTTCCCATTCCATCGGGTCTACGTGGGGTTTTGAAACAAGTTCTAGATAGCACGGAGGCTGTGCCTATCACATGGCGCGCGAATCATGGGCCCGCAATCAGGGGGAGTGGCGAAAACCCATACCACGCGGAAGTGCTCCCCAGGCTGGTAGATCGCTCTTCTTGGCGATTGCCGCAGCCGCCAACTCACCCACCCGCACGCTCAACGCCACGCCGTGGAAGGTGTAGCCTCCTGCAACGAGCACGCCCGCTGCGCCGGGGTGCCAACCGAGAAAAGGAGGCCGACCGACGAGGAAGGCGATCGGTCCGCCCCATGGGAACCCGAGGATCATATGGATCACACCCGGGAGTCTATGATCGTACAATAGCAGGTGAGGGTAGTGGCGTAAGTAGGATGCCGCGCTGGGTAGGTCCTGCCCTAGCCCGTATCGAGAATGCAGCGCGTGAGCGTCCATCGGTTGCGTCGGGGCACTTCTTGCCTCGGGGAGCGGAACCGCAGTAGTGAGAAGTTGTGTGCGATCCTGGAGGGAGGGTAAAGTCATGGTCGAAGACGCATTGATCCGAGCCGCCCTCTAGCGAGGGGGAAGAACGCTGCGGAAGGTTGCATAAGAAGGTCGCATGAGGAGAAAGGGGAAGTAATGGGCCCGCTCAAAGGCGTGAAGATAGTCGAGTTCGCAGGCATCGGCCCGGGTCCGTTCTGCGCGATGATGCTCGCGGACATGGGCGCCGAGGTGTTGCGGATCGCGCGACCGCAGGCGCTCGCCGTGCCGAATGCTGGACTGGACCTGCTGAACCGGGGGAGGCAGTGCATCTCGGTGGACCTGAAGAAGCCCGGCGGGGTGCCCTTCGTGCTGGACCTGGTGGAGAGGGCTGACGGCCTGCTCGAGGGCTTCCGTCCAGGGGTGATGGAGGCGCTGGGTGTGGGGCCGGATGTCTGCCTGGAGCGTAACCCGGGGCTCGTCTACGGCCGCATGACCGGCTGGGGGCAGAAGGGTCCCCTGGCGCAGGCAGCAGGCCACGACATCAACTACATCGCTCTAGCTGGAGCCCTAGACCCCATCGGGCGTCAAGGGCAGCCGCCCACGCCGCCGCTCAATCTCGTAGGGGACTTCGGCGGAGGTGGCATGCTGCTGGCCTACGGCATGGTCTGTGCGCTGCTCGAGCGAGAGCGATCCGGCAAGGGGCAAGTCGTCGACGCCGCCATGGTCGACGGTGCGGCTGTGCTGATGACCCTCTTCCACGGCATGCAGCAAGCTGGATTCTGGAACGACGAGCGGGGTACGAACTTGCTAGATACGGGGGCGCACTTCTACGACGCCTACGAGACGAAGGATGGGCGATACGTCTCCATTGGCCCGATCGAGCCGCAGTTCTACGCCGAGCTGCTGCGGCTGCTAGGTCTCGACAAAGAGGACCTTCCCGGCCAGTGGGACCAGCCCGCCTGGCCTGCGCTGAAGGAGCGCTTCGGGAGGCTCTTCCGGACCAAGACGTGCGAGGAATGGTGCAAGATCCTCGAGGGCACGGACGCCTGCTTCGCGCCGGTCCTGCCCTTGACGGAGGCACGTCACCACCCGCACATCCGGGCGCGCGGCACCTTCGTGGAGGTTGATGGCGTCATGCAGGCGAGACCCGCCCCGCGCTTTAGCCGGACAGATCCGGAGACTCCACAGCTTCCCACTGCTCCCGGGGAGCACACACGGGAAGCGCTTAGTTCCTGGGGAATATCCGCCGACGAGATTGCGAGGCTCGAGCGGGAGAAGGTGATTACGTAGGGACGTGAAAGGAACTGAGGTGAGGCTCGAGTAGGCCGGCGCCATACTCTTCAGGGTAATCTCGGCGTGGCGCACGGCCACGGCCATCAGCCGGCTTCCCAAGCTTTTCGTTCAACCGAGTCCAGGAGGCACCCTCGATGCCCTTGTCCGGTCAACAATGTTCTTGCCTTGTCGCCGGAGAAGGCGGTAGACTGGCCCGGTTTGAACTCCCCATCAGGAGGTAGAGATTCATGTCTGCGTTCCGTTTTCTTGTAGCATTAGTGGGGCTTCTCGCACCGGCATTGGCAAGGGCGCAGTACGTAGCCGAGCAGGTGACAGCCGGAAATGCCGGTACCTACCTCTTTGGCGGGACCGATGCCGACGGTGGCATCGGCGATTGGTATGTCTCGAACGGCGTTATCGAGGCGATCGTAGACGATGTGGGACCCCAGGAGGACCTCGTGGGTCTTCTCGGTGCGAACGCACCGCCGAAGCAGAGTAAGGCCGCCTTCACGGGTGGTTCGCTGATCGACTACGGCCTCACGGGCGCGAACAGCGACCAGCTGTCCCAGATGTTCACCGTGGGCGGGCTCAGCACGGAGAACTTCATCCTGTACGACTCGATCAGTGCCTCTACGACCCCTACCTCCGCGACGATAACGGCGACGGGTGCGCTCCTCGGATTTTCCCCAGTGTCCCCGAGCGACCTGTTCGTGATTACGGAGTACACCGCGGCAGAGAGCGATCAGTTCCTCACGATCACGACGACGGTGACGAACAACGACCCGGTGAACGCAGCTCCGGTCCTTGGTGGTTTCCTCGACATCTTCATTTGGACCATGCGTGCGATCGTGCCGTTCTCGCCGCTTCCTGGTCTCGGGTTCCGTCATGCGATTCTCGACTTCGAGAATTTCGCCGCGGCCCTGGAACTGCCCACGTACGCTGCGGGCCCTGGCAACGTCACGGCGGCTGACGGCATTATGGATCCCCCGAGCGGTACGACCGCAGGGGAGGCATCGTACGGCCTTCTCGGCATGGAGGTCAGCGTGGATCAGGGTGACGGACCTCTCGTCACCCCGGTTAACACCCTCTTCGGTATCAGCAGCAACCTGGTCACCGCCTTCGGCAACTTCCCGGCCTCGGCCGCCCTCCAGCCTCGGGGAGTGCTTGTATACAAGCGCAGGCTCTATATCGGCGACCGCAACGACATCGCAAGCGCCTCCAATCCGATCATCACCGAGCTAGGGGCGCGCAGGGGGTTCGGCACGGGAACCATCTCGGGCGATGTCGACGCGAGGGACGGCATCGGAGTTGCCGCAAGCGTCATTGCTACAAAGACGGGGGGTCCGGCGACGCCGGGGTTTAAAGAGGGAGCACCCGTGACTCACTTTCGTACCGACGCAACCGGGGCCTTCAGCGAGATCGTACTGCCCGAAGGGACGTACGATCTCGAGTTCCGCGCGGTCGAGCGGGACACGGTGGCCGTGTCGGGAATCACCGTGACGGCGGGAACGGACACGCCCGTTAGCGTCCCCCTGATGACGGGGCTCGGAACCCTGGAGCTCACCGTGGTCGAGCGTGCTCCGGGTCCCGATCCCGCGGTGCCGGCGAAGGTAACGTTCAAGGGCACAGAGGGAACTCCCGATCCGATCTTCAGGAAGGACTTCGAGGCGCTGGCAGTCCCGTCGAGCGGTCCTGAGGAAGATCTCATGCCGGAGACCTTCGCTGGAGGGCCGGCGCAGCGAAACGTGGTCTACCTCGCGGGTGGTACGGCCACCGTTGACGTGCGGCCGGGAAGATACGAGCTTTGGGCGTCGCGTGGGCCTGAGTACAGCGTGAGACGGCGCCTGGTTACGGTCAGGGAGGGACGGACGAGGAGCCGCAGGTTGAGGATCCGACGGTGCATCGACACCGATGGCGCCCTTGCGGCCGACTTTCACATTCACTCTGGCCGCAGCTTCGACTCATCAGCGACGCTCCGTGACCGCGTTGCCAGTTACGCCGGCGAAGGTGTCGAGGTAATGGTGGGCACCGATCACGATTACCGGCTCGGTTACAGCTCCACCATCACGGGTCTCGGCATCGGCGCGCACGTGACATCGATGGTCGGTAGCGAGATAACGGGCTCGGTACCGAACCCTCCCGCTTTCCCGGACTCGATCGGCCACATTAACGCCTGGCCCCTGCCAGTCGTGCCTGATGCGAAGCGCGACGGCTCGATCGAGGACGAGTACGTCGCGCCGAACTTCATCTTCAGCCGGCTGCGCAGCGACGGCGCCCAGGTGGTGCAGTACAACCACCCGCGGTCCGGGGTCGAGGGCCTGACGGCCGTCGGCTTCTTCAACAATATCGGATATGACCCCAATCTTCCGATCGACGCCAGTCCCAACAACCTCCTGCTCGACGACGACATCACGGGCAGCTCGGGTGTCATGAATCCGGACGGTTTTCGCAACATCGACTTCGACGTGATGGAGATCAGCAACGGGAGGAACGTCTCGGACTACATCGCCGTTCGGCGCGATTGGCTCTCGCTGCTGAATCAGCTGAACGTTGTGACTGCGTCGGGGAAAGTTCCGTTCATCGCCGGCACAGCCGTATCGGATTCCCATCGCCTCATCGTGGAGGCTCCCGGATATTTCCGTACCTACGTCCGAGGTGCGGGTGACGACCCGAGCGCTTTCAATCCTACGATGTTCAACGACAACGTGAGGGCCGGCAACATGATGGCCACGACGGGGCCCTACATCGAGTTCACCGTCCAGGAACGTGGCGGTGGGAACAGCGCCGGGCTGGGAGAGACCTTGATGCCTGGAAGCTCGGAGGTCGTGCTCAAGATACGCGTGGAGGCTTCCAACTGGATTCCCGTCGAGGAAGTCCGGGTGATCTCGAACGGGTTCGTCACGATGACCTTCGATGAGACTACCTCACCTCGAGTCAAACCCGCGCCTCGGAACCCACGCGGGCAGAATTGCAGGGCCAACGTCATGGGGGGAGGGCGCTTCGAGGCCGAAATTCCCGTCACGCTGTCGGTGGACACTTATTTCATCGTGGAGGCAGGCATGAGCCTGGACCCTCTGCCCGGATCACCTGAGTTCGTGGACATGATAGTTCCGGGCATGGTTCCGCACGCCTTCACGAACCCGATCTTTGTCGATCTCGCGGGTGATGGCTTCGATGCTCCTGGCCTGCCGGTCATGGCTTCGGCCACGGGTGAAGGTGAGAGTGTGCCGTCTTTCGCTCGCGTCGTCCGGCGAGACGACTCGCTGCTCGCACGAGTGGGCGGCTGGTGGAGACGCCTCGTCGGGAAGGTCAGCGACGTCGGGACCGCCGTGGCCGAGGCTGAGAAGCCGGTGTTGACGGGAAAGGAGCTAGGGGCTGAAATCGAAAGGCAGAAGACGCAGCCGAGCCGTGAGTACTTCCCGCTCTATCGCTTCCGCATTCCCGAGAGTGTCGTCGAAGAAGCATTGGAGAGCCTGCCAGAGGCCGAGCGGAACCGGATCAGAGCGCAACGAGCGACGTCGGCGCCCCGGTAGCCTGCGGCGTGTGGTGTCTCTGGCCGGTCTTCTAGTGGTGGCCGGTCTCGCGTGCGCGACGACGGGCGCGCGTGCGCACTGGATTGGGCCTGAGCAGGTGATTGCCGAGCTCCGGACCGCGGCAGCGCGTGAGACCTACGGGATCACCGAGGTCACGCGGCACCCGAACCTCCCGCGGTTACTCGTGCTCCGGGTGGGCCCAAGATGGTCTGAGCTGGAACCCTCCAAACGGCGGGCCGCCGCGGAGAAGTGGATGGAGCGCTGGCGGCACAGCGTGCCTCAGGGCATCATCGCGATCCTGGAGGACGGCACGGATCGCTCCCTCGTGAATTTCGACGTGCAGAATAGGGCAGCGTTGAGAGACCCGACGGTCGATGTCGTCCCGGGTGAGAAGGATTCCGGATCTGAACCGTAGAAGGCTAGGGGATACCGCTCTCGGGCCGCCCATGCCATGGTGTCTTGCCGGAGGCACCTGGCATTCAAGCTGACCCCCCCCGCTCGACGCCATGGCCACGGGCAGGCACAATGCGGCCATGAGTGAGGCAACGAGCGAATTGGAAGAGACCGTCGAGCGCGTGCGCGGCTGGATCGACGAGGCCGAGCGCATTGTCGTGCTCACGGGTGCCGGTATCTCTACGGACTCAGGGATTCCCGACTTCCGGGGGCCCAAGGGCATGTGGACCCGCGACCCCGAGGCCGAGAAGATGGCGACGCTACATCACTACATGTCGGATGCCGATGTCCGGCGGCGTTCCTGGCAGACGAAGCTTGCCTCCGCCGAGCTGCGGCCGACGCCCAACGCCGGCCACCTCGCGCTCGTCGAGCTCGAGCGCCGAGGGAAGCTTCACACGCTCATCACCCAGAACGTGGATGGTTTACACCAGGATGCGGGAAACAGCGCAGAGATCATCGTCGAGATCCACGGGACCGTGCGCGAGGTGGTGTGCATGGCCTGCGGCGAGCGCGCCCCCATGGAGCGTGCCCTCGAGCGCGTCCGGGCCGGTGAAGACGATCCCCTGTGCCCGACCTGCGGCGGCATCCTCAAGTCCGCCACCATTTCCTTCGGTCAGGGTCTGGTTGCCGAGGATATGGCGCGAGCCGAGCAATCGGCGCACCAATGCGACCTCATGTTTGCCATCGGAACGACACTGACCGTGTATCCGATCGCGGGGGTCGTGCCCGCCGCCAAGCGGGCCCGTGCACGGGTTGTGATCCTGAACGCCGACCCCACGGAGATGGACTACCTCGCCGATGCGGTGCTGCGTGGCTCGATCAGCGAGATCCTGCCCCGGCTCGTGTAGCGGCTCGCGCCTTGTGAGCGTGGGCTGGCTCATGTAGGAAGGGCGAGCTGCTTAGCGGCAACACAAGTGTCCACGTCGTCAGTTCGCAGCGAGGGAGGCGGTATCTTCGCTGTCCTGACCCTTTTCCCCCCGGAGCCTCGCCCTCAGTGAGGATAGAGGCTGCTTCAAGAGGCGAATGGCCGCGGCGATGATGGGACCCGTGTCATCCCAGGCGGCCAGGGCGTAGGCGCGCCGGCCACTGTAGGAGCTGAGCCACTCCCCCAAGCCAAGCTTTCCCTGCCGCCACATGCGCAGCGCTGACTGAACGTCTCTCTCTTCGTGGATCCACTTAACGCCTTCGACAAACTTCTGCTCCACCTCTACCGGCAAGCCGCAGATATGCCGGTACGCGACGTAGGTGAGATTCATCCCGCACGCTGTGCTCAACCCGTGGGGAAACCAACTGCGCGGCGTGAGTTCGATGATCTTGAAACGCTCATCACGGGGATCCCACTTGAATTCCACCGAGCCGTAGCCGCGGTAACTGATCGCCCGAAGAAGACGTAGGGTCTCTTCGGCCACGTGCGAGTTCCAGTGGCTCTCGGCCATGCAGGACGTTCCGTAAAAGGGAGGCCACTGGCGGAGTTTTCTCCCCGTGAACATGCCCAGTGATTTCTCCCCATCGAAGTAGGTGAGGGAAAAATGCAGGAAGCTGTCCGGCCCAGGGATTGCTTCCTGGACGATCAGCTCAGGGTAACCGGCACTCAACGACCTGTAATGGCTCATGAGCTGCTTGGCAGAAGGGAGCTCGAAAACCTTGATGTCGGGAAACCTCTTCCGCCAGGCCGCGTCCGGTTGACAGGGTTTGATGATACAGGGGAAGGGGATCTCGGAACAGATCTTCTCGACTTCGGCTTCACTCTGGGGCCAGTATGTGCGTGGGACGAGAAAACCTTTCTCCTGGCAGAAGCGGTAAAATGGCTTCTTGTTCATGGCCAGGCGCATCACCTCTTTGTCCGGCAGGGCAAAGGAGAAATACTCGGCCAATGCCTCACGTTTCTCAGAGACGAGTTCCAGGCTTATGTCCCCTGAAGGGAACAGGACGCCTTTCTCGGGGAGGGTGCGGCCCAGATCCAGAAGGCAATCGAGGAGCCCCTCTCCTCGAAAATCCTTGCAGGCAACCGTCCGGCACAAGCGGGTGCGGGCAGTAGGCTGCCTGAGGTTCCCGTCCACTCCGATTACTGGGACGCCGTTTCTCGCCAGGGCCCGCACCGCGGCGAGGCCGTTCTGCCCAAGGCCCAGGACGACTGCAGGCGCTTTGTGAGCGAAGGTGTCTTTCATGGTCGAAACTCGCTGTGCGATTCCTTCTGCTTCAGGTTACCCGACTTCTCGGCTTTTCGCCACCAATCCTTGAGCCTGCTGCTCACCCCGTGCCCAGCCCCAATGGATCACCGAGTCGTCGGACGTCGGGCCCTGGTGCGTCGCTTCCGTCCAGCGGGCAGTGGTGGGTCGGAACGGGAGGTTCGTCCGGACACACAACGGGCCATGCACCCTGTCCGCATCCATATGTCATCTATCACTCTTTTCGGTAGAGAGCGAGCTTGTTTTCCAGGAGGCGTGGATCCTGGACAAGGGTGAGTCCCCTGAGCCTTGGCAGAATCAAATCGAGGCCGTAGATCAGAAAGTGGGTTCCCGCGCGAGCCCGCTTGGCGATCAGATCAGCGAACTCCTGGTACATGGTGAGGTATGTGTAGAAGAGATCGAAGGCCTCGAAGGGCAGGCGTGTGCTCTGTAATACCTTCTCGTGCACCTCTTCTTCGAGCGTGTCACCGAGAAACAGATCGATATTGTCGGGTGGCAAGAGAAATCCCTCGGCCAGAAGGATCTCTACGAGTGCCCTCTTCAGGGGTTCATACTCCTCCAGGATCCAATCATCGATTTCGATCCCCACGGAGGTCTTCACGAGATAACTGAGAAGGACGTTCACCCGTCCGTCGGCACATCCCATGTCGAGAAAGCAGGTTTCACCGGGTACGAGAACCTTCTCGTGGAGCAAGAGATCCAGGCCGCCCAGGAGCGCGCCAAGGTGTGTGGAGCGCCGGAAGCCCAGATGACCAACGTCCCCGACCTTGCGGCCATCATAGAATGCGGCGACGCGGCTGAGGGTCTTCATGAGTCGCACATCCAGCATGGAAAGCAGCTCCGCAGGTCTTCACGTGGCCGCCACGATCTCCCCTATGCGGTTCTGATCGAGCATGACGTGCCGCAGTGGGTTCTTCGGTCTTCACATGGCCGCCAGCATCTTTCCTATGCGGTCGTAGAGACGCACGATCAGTTCCAGTTCCTCGCCTTCCTTGTTTCTGAGCGTGGCCAGCTCGCTCGGGGTATGCCTGCCGGTCACGCGGTCACAAAGGTAGTTCACACAGAGGACGTGACGGGCTCGAAGAAGACACCCGTTTTCACCCAGGAAGTAGCAGCTCTCGGGCGACGGCCTGGACCAAGGCATCTTCACGCCCAGAAGGCCATTGATCAAAAGCATGATGCCTTCGTAACGGTTCTCTATTCCGGCGCCGCAGCAGGAGCCGCCTTCCTCTTCCTCGCAGGCTCGACACTCCTGTATGATCCCTGTCTGGGCCAGTTCTTCGCGCGTCGCCGAAGAGACCTTCTCCAGCCGCGAGAGGAGTCCGGCGACGACCGGATCCCGGAGAAGGAGTTCTCCCCGTTCCTCGGTGCACTTCTGTGCCCACGCGATTTTGTCGCCGATCGGGCTCGCCAGGGGGACGACGGTCACGGCCATGTTCCCTGTGGTATATACACCTCGTCCGGCTCGGGCACAGCAACCCTCTGGCCGGG
>Ga0316626_10001650_pt1 | contig 10100 bp, 7 predicted proteins | sample OWC_Aug_T1_C1_D5_FD_207656 | JGI IMG/M metagenome (GOLD analysis project Ga0316626, IMG submission 207656) | Wetland soil microbial communities from Old Woman Creek delta, Ohio, United States - OWC_Aug_T1_C1_D5_A | ecosystem: Environmental > Terrestrial > Soil > Wetlands | place: USA: Ohio...
CGCGAACCAGTAAATCAATTCGATCTGTTCTGGTAGAGGAGGTCGACCGCCATTCAGCTGATGGCCCGCGATCACCATGAGCGCGCGATACACGCGCGTCTGCAGCCGGTCAGCAAGCCAACTCCGCGGAGGGATTCTTCCGTATGTCTTCCAATCGAAGATCGCCAGCCGTCCGCCCGGCATGGCAGCCACCAGGTCGAATTTGGCAAGGAGCCTGAAACTGCCGAGGGGGGCGCCGAGAACGAATTCGGGGAACCTCGCGCCGGCACCCGCCAGCCATTCGCGGTGCACGAAGTTGTCGAGCCAACGCAACAATCGGCTCGACGACGCCTGTTCCTGCAGCCGGCCCGCGGGAACGCCCAGCCAAAACTGATGTATCAACTGGTGTAGGAGCTGGCCTTCCCTGAGGCGACGTTCATTCTCCAGGAAGGGCTCGGACTCGATCGCCGGGTAGGACAAGCGATCTCGATAACGCAGTTCGAATCTGCGCGGACAGTCCACATAATCCTGCAGCGAAGCCTGGCTCAGGGTGCGCGTCTCGTTGGCCTGCATCCGGCGCTCTGACGTGCACTCTACCATACTCCGTCGGACACGCGGACGATAGCGGGCCGGTGTTGGCTGGAAAAGAATCGTGGACCGGACGGTCGTTACTTGAAGAGAATGCCGAGGTGAGTGGCAACAGCCCGCTGTTTGCCGGGCACAAGGGAATCGATAGGCCGGTTCAGGACCACCGGACGGCCCTCGAGGTTGCGAATGACCATCGTTGAGGAGCCTCCGCCATCCATGTTGATGCCGGTGTAGGCGCCGTAGGGCACCAGCAGATTGGCCAGCTCGGCAAGGTCGACCCCTTCGCTGTAGCCGGGCTGGCGGCCATCGACGACCATCAGGATGACGGTGCGTCCATTCCGGCTGAGGCCGATCGCGGTCCGCGGGTGCAGGCCGTTGATGGGGAGCGTCGGGACCGGCTTTCCACCAACGAGAACCATCCGGTCGCCTGACACGGCATTGAAGACGCGTCCCTTCGCCGCGTTGAACGTGATCTCATTGTACTGATTGATGTAGACGGTGGGACCGCGCCGGGTCGAGTAGACGTGACCCCTCGAGGCGGTGAAGCCGTTGGGCTGGACTGCATCGCCTCCGGAAGCACAGGCGGGCGCCGATCCCGGAGGAAGCTGGACGTAGTAGTAGCCATCGCCGTTGATGGCAATTGTCTGGGAGAACTCTGAAAGGAACTGCTCAACGGTCCGAGTGCACAGGATGCCGCCAGAACGACTCTCGGGCGTGACCAGGAAGTCGAGCTTCGCTGTCTGCAGATCGATGGCCAGGACGTGTACCACAAGCGTCCGAGGAGCCGTGAGCTCTTTCCGGAAATACGTGGTGCCGGGGAAAAGATACTGCCGCAAGGATTTCGGACGGGCGGTCCCGAGAGGCGCCAGGTAGCCCGTGTGACACCAGCCTGTCAGTCCGTCCAGCCGATGGATGCGGACCCAGTGCTGGTCCGCTGAGACTGAATCGGCAGCGACCGTGTCATCCTTCTTGAGGCTGCCAATTGATTTGAACTCAGTGGACGGTCCCTCCCGGACATTGAGTGTTGACCCGGTCACTCGAAACCAGGCTGTATCAACCGGTTGCGGCTCGGGTTCCGGCGTGGGCGTTGGAGCGGGAGGGCTGTCGATACTCTCGAGGTAATCTGCCGAACTCCAGCCGAGCAGACCGTCGCGCTGGCGAAGGATCTTGATCCACGCCCGATCCGTCGTGGCCTCGATCTCATCGACAACGTCGCCGGTGTCGAGAATGCTGATGATGGTGTAGTCGGTGCCGGGCCCCTCCCGAACGCGGAGCCGCGTGGTGGCTCTGAATCGCCGTCCGGTTGGGGTGGGCGCCGGAGGAGTTGGGCCCGCAATCTGCGTGAGGTAAGCAGCCGAGCTCCACCCCGAAAGCGCGTCGAGGTGCCGGAGAATCTGCAGCCAACTGCGGTCGTCATTGGCGCCGAGTTCTTCTACAGTATCGCCGGCATCGAGCGAGCCGATCTGTTCTGCCTCGGTCCCCGGTGCTCTTCGCACTTTGAGCCGCGTCGTCACCAGAAACATGCGGCCAGTGCCGTCAGGTACCGGAGGCGGAGGGAGGGACGGTTTGATTTTGAAGCGTTCCCGAAACCGCTCAAGATCGCCATTAAAGTAGTTGAGGTCAATACCGTTGCTCTCGACGCCGTAGATCCTGCCGTCTCCGATCTCGGTATATTGCCAGAACAGCCACTCGTCGGCGGACCAGGGCCGTGGAACGCGTGGCTTTGCCACACCATAGTTGGCGATCCACAGCGGATACTGATGAAAGTACTCGAGCTGTTGCGGCTGGCGGATCGCGCTCGGAGAGTAGCGACCCCAGTAGTAGTAGCCGGTGTAGATGCCAATTTCCTTGTCGCCAAGGAGGGTCTTCAGGCGCTCAAGAAAGTCATACCAGCGAGTCCACCCGCCGTAGGGTCCTCCGTACGACTCCTCGAAATCGGCAAATAGGGGGAGTTCTCCGGTGTCGCCTTCGAACTGCTCGACCCACACCTCCGCCTGCCGTTTGGGATTTGCCCTGCTGTCGTAGAACCAGTAGGAGCCGCGCGGCAAGCCGGCTACTTTCGCTGCACGCCAGTTGTATTTGAAGTCGGGATCGGGCCAGAGATTCTGACCGGCGCGGATGATGACGAATTCCGCAGCTCTCCTCATCGTCTCAAAGGCGATGCCCTCTGGCGTTTCAACGTCGTCTTGATAGAAGCTTACATCGGGTCCGATGACATTGGCCATGCCGGCATCCCTTTGGAGGAAGTGTTTTCATTCTACCAGCGGCGCTTTTTGGCTCCATGCGTAAAATTGACCAATTGTCAGTGCTTCATCGGACCCCACTAATACGCCATCGATCCCTCTTTCTTGGTCGATGACAACCAGAGCGCTCGCTTTTCGCGAGGCCGTAGAAGGCGCGCCCGGATCTTAAGGAGGGGGCCGGAAGAGGCCGTGCGCCGAGAGACCGGCGTGTTGCGCCCGGGTCGATTCGTGTGGCTAGTTGGGCCGAGAGGCGCCGAGGGAATCGAACCAATCTCGAAGCACCTCAAACGAGACGGATGGTCTAGCGTTGCCGCGGCGTCCAGTGTTCCACGTCACCACAAGTTCCCTCCTCGCGCGAGTGATCCCGACATAGAGCAGCCTGAGCCGCTCGCGAACATAGTCCAGCCGGGCGCGCGCGGTCGCGGTGCCTTCCTCGTACCCTCCGAATGAATCGCCGGCTATGACGGCATCCATTTGCGCCAGCGCCTCGGCCTGGGCATTGAGATGCCCCTTCCAAAACCACTTCTCGCTTTGGTACGAATCCGAGGGACTGCCGGAAGGGAAGTCATAGTCGTTGACGCTCATCAAATACACGCGATCCCACTCGAGACCTTTTGCCTTGTGAACGGTCGTCACGACGACCTTGCCCGGATGGTCGTCGGGATTGAATCCGGACTCATCAGCCGACAAGCCCAAAAAACGACGTTCGCTCTGGGCGATCATGCGCAACTCTCCCGTGAGTTCGGGCAGCCGCCAGCCGGGATGGACATCGGCGGCATGGCCCAGCAGTGACGCCAGCTGATACGCAAGCGCAAGATCTGGCAAGGCACCAAACAGGTCCTGACTGACCGTCAGCACCAACTGGTCAATGGGCAGTACCGCCGCCGCCAGCCACCTGCGTGCCACCGTTCTAAAGCTACTGAGCTCTGCCCTTTGATTCTCGTCCAGAGGGTCTCCGAGAGCCCTGTCCCAAACCTCGCTGGCTGGCGGTGCAAGGAAGGCCTCCACGTGTCGCACCCCCTTCAATCTTGTGGCCAGCGTTGTCTCTGATGCATGTGCCTTCCGTTCGTCGTTTATCACCGAGCCAATTGCCTCGGCCGCCTTGCCAGTGCGCCAGGCGGCGTAAGCATCTGCGAGTCGCGTGGGGGAATGTGGCTCCGCGAGGTATGCCAGGACTGCGCAGAGAGCCGCCGTGGCTTGTCTTGTGGTCGACGTGCTTCCCAAGAGCTCGATGGTCGGCAGTCCAGTCGCCTCGAGTGCGGTGATCAGATCGGCTCCGTGGGCGTTGCGCGGGACAAGGACCGCCACCGTTCGATCGGGATGCGCCGGGAGCCAGTGGACGAGCGATTTCACGACCGCGTCGATTTCGTCGGCGGGACGAAAGGAGCGTGCGAGGAATGCAATTCCAGCCGGCTCGTCAGGCGGATTAGGCTTCGGATCCCCAATCGGTGCCGGCCGTATGCGCGGTGTTACCAGGGCCCCCCTGGCCTCCGGCCAAGGATGCTCCGAAGCGACCCAATCTATGAGGCGGTTCGCAAGCGCGATGATGCTGGGTTGAGAGCGCCCCGATTCGTCCATGGCGAGGTTCGGGTTCTCGACGATGAAGGTTCGGAGGAGCTGAGGGGAAGCGGTCGTGAAGGTCTCGTAGATGGCCTGATTCGGGTCGCCCACGCGCACCCAGTTGCCATCAGTGCCAGCCAAGAGCCGAAGGATGCTCTCTTGAGCAACGCTGGAGTCTTGGGCCTCGTCTTCCAGAATGTAGGGGTACCGATGGCGGAACCGTTGGAGCACATCTTGCTGAGTCTGAAGCAGAAGAAGCGCGAGGCGTATGAGATCATCGAAATCAACTGCTCCGCGATATGCAAGCGCACGCTGATAGTCAGCGTAGATCGCGGTGGCGAACTCGGCGAGGGGCAGGGGTCCCGGCGCTTCGCCAAGGTCTCGCCCAAGGTCCGCAGGCGTGATGTTGCGGTCTTTTGCCGTGCGAATTAGTGCAACAGATACGGATTCGAGTAGACCGGGCAGGTCATGCCGCTGAATCCGCCGACGCTGCTCATCGCCCAGGCTTTCCGTCAGAAAGCCATCGAAGGCATTCGGATTGACCGCCAACCATGCGCGAATCGCGTCGGCTCGAATCGAGTTCGATTCGTGCTCGTCGACGACGTCGAACTGCTCTTCGAGGCCTACATGCCCCGGTCGTTCTCGCACGATGTCATGGGCAAGCCCATGCAAGGTGCGGACACGGTAACGGTAGAGGGTGAGGGCGGGGCTGTCGACGAAGTCTGCGATGCGTGATTTGAAGGTGTCGACCGCCGAATTGACCAGGGTGACGATCAGTACTTCCTGACCAGGGCCGAGGCCGCCTTCCTGCAGAATCTTGGCTGCGAGGGCAGAGAGCATGTGAGTCTTGCCGGCTCCCGGGACTGCCGAGATGCCCAGCCTGCCGCCAGCGTATCGAAGCACTGCCTGCTGCGATGGTCGGAACGCGGCAGTCAAGCAGCGGATCCTTTCGCCAGCTTCCCCGCGAATCCGAGGGCATTGACCCGCGGCGGCGCAATGAACACGTTCCCAAGGTGCCGTCCCGAGAAACGGCGTGAATCACGGCATCGACGGACCATCAATCCGCCTCGATGCGCCAGCGAGCGTTCCTCTGTTGAGGAGAACGCGCGGTGGTGGCCTGGGCTGGGGTGGTGCCGATACTCATTGGCTCTCTGATAGCACCGATTGGAGAACCCGGAGCAGCTCCCCCCGCTGCTCGTGGCCGCTTTCGCTGAACTCGGAGGCGCACACGTACACCCGCTCCCGGCAACGACGCAGCAAGCCCCTGCACAATCGTGTCAGAGTTTCCTCGCCTGCCCGTAGTTCATCCGCGTCCTGCCAGGCGCGTCCCAGCTCCCACCGGCGCGACAGGACGTACGGTTGGGTGAGCGGCTGTGCGATGCGCTGGTACCAACCGCTCGACCCGACGTCCAGCCAGAACTGCACGGCCACCGGGCGATTCAGGATGAGGAAAGCATGGGCTGGGGCAATCAGAACGGCATCCTTGGACCGCGCCGCCTCTTTGGAGGAGTAGGAGGCCGCAATGACCCCCTCGTGGAGCATTCCCACATATTCCTTGCCGACGTCGAGGTCTGGCTCGTGTCCACCCTCTCGCGCGGGCTCCAGGGTCGTGCGAAACTTGTGGATGGACTCCACGAGGCTGGCAACGACACGAACGGAGTCCAGGTTGGAGTGGAAGCCGTAGCCTGGTTGCGAAATGACTTCCCCGAACAGTCGCCGAAGGAAGTAGTCAAGCGGAAGTGGGGACGCTTCACGGTATTCCAGAAGCCATTCACGAAGACGAGTGTAGCGCGCGCCGATCGAATCCGTGATCCGCGCCCGCATGTCGGATCTGATGTCGCCAAAGGGTGTCAGCCGCAAGTTCCGAGGCCGATAGACGATCTCGGCCAGGAGCTGTGCCCGAATCAGGTCAAGCCTGTGCAGACTCCCCATGAGGGAATACGCGACGTCGTACTTTGACGGCTCGATGCCCCAATGGGGGTGAGCCAGGCTGGCCAGGGTGATGAGCGTTCGGGTGGCTGGTTCTTCGCGCAGAGATCGCGAGGGACGGAGCGAGTACCACTCTAGGCCCCGCTGATGGAGCCGCGTAGTCAGAGCAAAACGAAGAGCGTCGGAAAGGTATGGCCCGACTACGACGATCTCCGAGGGAGGTACTCGATCGTGGCCCACGAGCTCCTTGATGCACTCCGCAACATCATCCAGCAGCTCTGGGTAGTAGCGAGCGGCTGTCAGACTGATAGCATTGCGGGCGCCCGCAGGAAGAGTCTGCGTCGGCTGCCCTGTCGGGCGGAGTCCTGTGTTCTCCGATCTGATTGCTTCGGCGACCGCCCCTTCAAGGTCCATCACTGCTTGTGACATGACGAAGCTGACGTCCAATCTCGCCGTTGCACGGCAGAGTTGCCGCAGCTCGTGCGCGCTGACCGGATCGGCCCCAAGGAAGCTGCGAACGCCACCGTCGTCATCATAGATTATCAGCATGGATTCCAGCTGAGGTTCCAGGCCACGCACGAAATCGTGTGCCCGGGGCACATCTTCTTCCGGATTGTCATAGATGAGATGGCGATACGTGGCGCTGAGGTACGAGCGGACGGCTTCGAGGGGGAGTAGGTGATCCATGAAAACGGTCAGCTGCAGCGAGAAGTCGAGAAAGTTGTGCGCCAGGCAGAAGGCCCTGAAGTGACTCGCGCACTCCTGTGCCTCTGCGTAAATGCGATGTTGAACCGGCTGCCCTCGGAATGCGGATTCCAGACGTGAGCCAATCTCGGTATGCGGAAAGCCGACGGCGGCTGACTTGTTCAGGTTGTCGATGATCTGGGAGTAGAGTCGACTGCGATCGATGGTGACGCTTTCAAAGTAACCTTGTTTGAGTAGGGGTCGTACGACATGCGCGACGTAGTATTGCGCCGTCTCAAGCGTGAGAAACACTGGCGGTTGGTCTGGGTCCCCGAAGCCAGCCGCTTTGGCAGCGAAAGGCCAGAAGAGCTCACACGTCCGGCGAGCGAGGCCACCGATCGTTGCCAGCGTCGGCTCACTGCCCGCCTTGCGATTCGGGGAGAGGAGCAGATCCAGGTACGGTCCTTGAAGTGAGCGGTGCGGAGTGAGGACCAGAATCTGGCTGGGGAAGACGCCGGCCGCCATCATGTGCTCGAGCCGCGCAACGCCCGCAGTGGTTTTTCCCGATCCGGGCGGGCCGGATAGGAATGTCCTGGACTGGAGCGGCGACTCGGCTATCTGCCGCTGAAGCTGTATCAGGCGGATCGCGGCCACGGTTGAAGGGTATGCAAGCGGCGGTGTCCTCTCAGCACGGGTCGGGGATTCTTGTCACGGGCGTCCCACCAAGTGCTGGGAGAAGAACTGCCCCAGTCGATGCCACGCGTCTTTCGCGGCTCCGGGCACGTAAACCGATAGATCGGAGTCCCGAAAAAAAGCGTGGCCGGCGCCTGGGTAAACCACGATTTCATGTTCAACTCCGGCCGAATCCAGAATCTGCTTGAATTGCTCGATCGTCCCGAGCGGTATCGAAGCATCGCGGTCCCCAAACAGACCGAGAACAGGGCTCTGAATCGAAGTCAACCGGTCAAAGATCTGCTGCATTCCGCCGCCGTAGAATGTGCACACAGCGTCGAGCCTGCGCTCCAGTGCCAGCAGCAACGCCATCCTCCCGCCGAAGCAAAAGCCCACGCTTCCCAATTTGCCCGAACAGCCCGGCCGCCCACTCAGTGCCTCCAACGCGGTGCCGAGCTCTCGCGGCGCTCCTGGACCGAATTTCTGCACCAGAGCCGATGCCTTGTCCCTGTCCCCCAGGGCTGCAAGTTCCCCATGGAAGAGATCGGGCGCGAAGGCCATGTATCCGATCTGGGCCAGCCGGTCTGCCACAGCCTGTGTCTGCAGATCGAGGCCCCACCACTCATGAATGACGATCACGGCCGGCCAAGGTCCGTGACCTGCCGGGAGGCCTAAGTACCCGTTCAGAACGCCCACCTGTTCGAGACTTCTCATCGTCAGATCCTTTTCTATGGGAGTATCGGCGGGGGTGAAGCTCCGCCATTCCGACCTCCCTGAAGCCGCCTACTCTCCGACTTGGCTTAGCGCGGCGTGTTGCCTGACACCGCCTATTCCTTCATTTCTGCGTGAGTGGGCGAATATTACCGCACTGGTCGGCCGATTTGGGTGGCTGCGCGGCTGCGGGACTGGTGGCGACCGGACCATGGTCGGGCCCGCACTGCTTCTAAGCCGAATTCAGATTCGCGCGGCGGTCGATCCTCGTTAGGTGCGAGAATCTGGGATCGGCTCCCGTCAGCGCCGCCGGGTGCACAAGACGATGCCTTCCACACCTGCCAGCGCCGTTGTTGACAGTCCGCGATACTGCATGTATAATCCTTCCGCTTCTGCCCTGGCAGCAAGAGTGGCCGGGGCGGACCTTTGTAAGATCCAGCTTCCCCGCCCGCGAGCGTCGAACGCAAGCGGTTCCGCGTGCTGAGCGGTGAAGTGACAGACTGGAGCATGCACATGAGATTCGCGATCGTTGAGAGTGGCGGCAAACAGTATCGGGCCGTTGAGGGGACCGCGATTGAGGTCGACCGACTGCCAGCCGAGGCGGGCGTCAAGCATCAGTTTGACAAGGTATTGCTGATGAGCGACGGCGATGATGTCTTCGTGGGCACGCCGACCGTCAAGGATGTCCATGTCCGCGGCACAATTGTTGAGCATTTCCGAGGCAGCAAGGTGGTGTCCTTCCGCTACTCACCGAAGAAGCGGATCCGTGTGAAGGGCGGCCACCGGCAACACTACAGCCGTGTGATGGTGGACTTCATCGGCCGCGCTGGTGAGGAACGCACACCGGACAGGGCGGAGGGCCGTAAGACTTCGACCGCGCCGCGCAAGGCGAAGGCTGCGCCGAGACAGCCTGCAGCCAAGTCCGCTGCAAAGAAGGCGAAACCCGCGAAGAAGTAAGCTGAGGCAGAATGGCACACAAAAAAGGTGGCGGCTCAAGCCGCAACGGCAGAGATAGCAATGGGCAGCGGCTCGGCGTGAAGCGGTACGCCGGCCAGCGAGTCCTATCGGGTCACATCCTGGTCCGGCAGCGAGGCAGCAAGATCAAGCCTGGGCTGAATGTACTGACTGGCAGCGACGACACCCTGTTCGCCGTGGCAGACGGCATCGTGCTCTTTGACGTGGTTCACGGACAGAAGCGCGTCAACGTGGTGCCGGAGGAGGCGTGAAGTGAAAGCCGAGATTCATCCGACCTACTACCCGGATGCCAAAGTAACATGCGCCTCCTGCGGGAAGACCTGGACAACGGGCTCCACGCGAAAGGAGCTTCGCGTGGACATCTGCTCCAATTGCCATCCGTTCTTCAGCGGAGAGTCACAGCGCATCATCGACATTGAGGGGCAGGTCGATCGCTTCTACAAGAAGCTCGGCGCTCAGAAGTCCTTCGAAGAAGAGAAGAAGGCCAAAGAGGAATCGAAGAAGTCACCCGACCGAGAGATAGGCGAGCTCGGGCTGACCACGCGGGCGACAGAGGCCCTGAAGAAGGCCGGCATCACCACGGTGGGTCAGCTGCTCGCCCGGATTCATGAAAGCGATCAGGCTGCGCTGGCTGTTCCTGGCTTTGGCCAGTCGTCACTCACCGCTGCAAAGAAGAGACTGCGGGGCCTCGGTTATGAGCTTCCGGAAGCAGCGGCCGCCTAGACATCCGACCGGCCGCATTCTCAAGTACACTCATAG